>Ga0307510_10011149_pt1 | contig 10688 bp, 4 predicted proteins | sample 12_EM_MG_FD_207224 | JGI IMG/M metagenome (GOLD analysis project Ga0307510, IMG submission 207224) | Populus trichocarpa ectomycorrhiza microbial communities from riparian zone in the Pacific Northwest, United States - 12_EM | ecosystem: Host-associated > Plants > Roots > Unclassified | place... | reverse complement strand
TTTCAACAACCAGCACAAACCGTGGGAATATTTCCGTGATTTCATTGCAGTCGTGTGAATATTTCTGTGTGATTTGCATTGCTTACAAACCACCAACCAACCAGGCAAAATCGTGGGAATGTTTCCATGATTTCGTTGCAGCTGTGGGAATGTTTCTGCATTCTGCAAGTCGCGTCATTTGCTTACACAACCACCACAACCAGGCAAAATTGTGGGAATGTTTCTGCAAGTTGCGTTGTTTGCTTACACAACCACCACAACCAGGCAAAATTGTGGGAATGTTTCCGCGATTTCGTTGCAGCCATGGGAATGTTTCTGCAAGTTGCGTCATTTGCTTACACAACCACCACAACCAGGCAAAATTGTGGGAATATTTCTGTGCATCACATTGTTCACATCGGTTGTCATCAAAATCATGGTACTACTGTATTTCCCTTATTTCGCTGCATCTATTAGCTGTTTCTGGGTCATGTGAGTTGTGGCTTTGGCTGTGTTGTGTGGGAACTGTGAATGTCATGAACTGTAATAATTTTTTGCCAACTACGATACATCATACAGCAGTAAACACTACTGCTCATTGGTTGGCTTGTGGGAACATGATGCAATAAGAGTAAACATAAGGTATCAAATGATCGCAAACGACATGACCTCATGGTAATCCCGATGGTGTGGGTGAAAAACAAAGCAGAAAGAACAAAGACAGGAAGGCACAAACTTGAAGAAGGAAGAAGGAAAGTTAGGAAATTTAGGAGTGGAGGTAAAAGAATGCTCAGACGCAAGTTCTGCATACGATTCCGCCAATCTACGAATGCGAGACATTGTTTGGGAGTACGATGAAGGCCTATGGCTGCTCAACCTAGGTGCAAAGGCATGTCCCCGATATGGGTGCCCACATGTTGTGTGATCCATGGCTGACACCCGCTGTGAGAGGGTGAACAATAGGGCAAGGTGCTGTCATCGGAGGGCTGACAAAAGCCAAAAGCACTGCCATGAGAAGGTGGACATGAATCAATGCGTTGCCACGAAATGTAGAGTGCAAATCGACATGTTGTTGTGAAAGGGAGAGTGCACATTGATGCGCCACCACAAGGGAACCCGAATGAGTGTGAATGTGGTTGGGCGTGAGGTGCCATCATGAGTTGACATGACGCAGGATAATTGGCCACCTTGGAAGGCACATTCCCTGAAAATCTTCACCTGGCTGCATTAGGACCAGTCAGAGAAGGCACCACAAGCAACAAACTGACCACGCACCTTGGCCCATACATTTACCATCCTATCCTACCCTTGAGGAGTCATTTCTGAGGCCCATACAGAGGATGCAGTGTCGTCCTGGGAGATGTAGTAGTCAGTGTTGTGCAAGCCAACGCAAGGCCTCTTGTGGCTGTCTGTCACACCCATATTGCCTGTCATCATACATGTCCACGCTGTTAAGGCTTCAACAGGCCTTGATAGTACAACTTGTACTAAGAGATGAACTGGTGGCGAGTACTTGAAGAGGTAGAAATCTCTAGTATTGCTAGAGATGACTCTGAGAGACTTAGGTAAGAGATGAGGAAAGGGGAGGCACTTGGGGAGCTTTCAAGAACGTTGATATTGTTAATCAAGTCAAGCTTAGGGCTTGACTGTCGAAATACAGGGCGCTTATATACAGGCGGGTCTGCGCACGGGCCACAACTACTAGAGTAGGTACTTCTGGTCAAGAGGCGTCTGTCTGTATCGTATGAAGGTCCGCGGATAAGTGCTGCGGTCTGTATGAGTCGAACAATAGAGAATGAGCAAGAGCGAATGATAAAGGGACAAGTTGCCTAATCGATCCTTAATGGGAGAACAATGGCAGCGGGCGCTCCGAAAAGAGAAGCGTCATCATGATGCAATGACAACCACGAGTTTTGAGGTTGATCTGAGGAGATCTGATCTCCGTGTGCCCAATACGGTCTAATGGGTGTCTAGAGTAAGCAACTACCATTTGAGGTAGTCTGTATTGATGGTGACCCAATTAAGGGCCATGTCGCTATCTGTGTCGTCTGCAGAGCTCTGCGTGGGTGAGGGATTGTCTGTGGATCCTCCTGAGGAGATCGACTGGTGGCCCGGACTCTGAGGTGAGGTGCCAGTTATGGGCGATGAGGCAGAAGGCGTGATTGACTGGTAACTGCCTTCATGACTAGTACGTTGTCGTATGGGCACTGAGGAGGGACTTGTGGGTGACAGGGAGTGTTTGCAGGACACAGGACTATTGGGCTGAGTCAGGTAGGCTTCCCATGGTTCGATGGGGGACTCTTTAGGGGATAGGGTCTTGGTATGACCTCCGGGGACATCAGGTTCATAATGAGTGACTGGTTCTGGTTCTAGAGGTGGCGCGTCCTCCATAGGACTGTCTGGGTCTTCCAGTGGGTTCGCTACTGGGGATGGCTCTCTGTACAACTCCATAGAGGAGTAGTCCCGACAGTGGATGTTCCAGGGGACGGGGACGAGGGGCAGGACTGGTGGTTGATTGAGGGGTGGTGATGGTTTGGATGGTTCACTGGGCAGTAGCGGTGGCAGCTCTGGTAGGGGTGATGGATTCAATGGTAGTGGTCGTTTAGTCATAGGTTTGGATGGTAGAGTGACGAGGAGGGGTTCCGATGAGGGGGCAAAAAATGGGGGTGGATCATAACACACGTGCCATGAGCAAGCCTCTGAGTAACTTGCACCAGTAGATGTCAAATAAAGCTATGGCGTCCATGCATGGGGCCTCCAGCCTTCCCAAACTCTCCTCCTCCTCTCTGGGTCTGCCCTCTTGACATGAGTACTGCGCAGCAAGAGTGTGATCCTGGAGGAGAGCACAGCTATCTTGAACTCAGATCCAGATGGCCCTGTATGATAAACACAAGACTTGTGAGCGAAAAACAATGCATCAAAGAGTAAACAAAAGAAAGGGTTTACAACTTTTGGGGTAAACGCATGGGAACAAGTCCTATCCTTACCAAGAAAGTGTCCTTCTGAACAACTAAATAAATGAGTGAAGTTTTAGTGGGTAGTAGGCATGTATCCCATGATCCAGCCTGATGACCCAGTTTTAGCGACGTTCATCTCCTGCCATTTGGCACTTATCTCTCGATAGTTGGTTTTATTAGCTGCTTATTGCGAAATAAATCACATCTAAAAATAAATATTAAAAAACGCATAGGGAAATTTCAGCTCAGATCATGTGTGTTTCAAATAAAAATTGAATTTTAAAGAAAATAAAAAACAAAATAAACAAACGTGCAACAAGATATTTTTGCCATTCTGGCCATACTACTTCTGACAAAAACGAACTGTCTATCTGTATGTCTCTGCTTCTATGATCATATCATCACCTCTTTTTTTCTTATGCTCGCTCTCCTGCTTATGCCTATAACCTGCTTTTTGTTTAATCGATGTCACTTTAGCCTTCGGGTTCTCTATGGTTTCTGTCTGGGTTTCTGTCTGCTTCTTTCGTAATGTTAGTTGTATGCTTGGCTGGGTGAGTTTCGTCCTTACCTTTTTGAAATTCCCTTTGATCAATGCTAGCGACTGCAGGACTGTCAGCATCTTGTGTCGGCCCCCCTTGACTGGTATTGTTACAATCCACCCACTTTTTCGTTTTTATCCCACCCCCAACTGCCTCCAGCACCAACCGTACAGACACCTCAGATTGTAGGCCCAACAGCATTGCCCCAATTAATGCCTCCCAGAGCATGCACACCTTCACTACCAACCACATTCACTCAGGCAATACAGACACTTCCGATCACGTGGCCTACTCATACGCACCACCATTCGTCTATGGAACTCTTCACAGAGCCTATTGCACCAGCCACAGATCCCGCCACAGAGAGCGATGGAGATAGTCCTATGAGGGACCGCAGCCCCAGCCCAGTACACACGCCATATCAACCCAGACCATCCGGCTCTAAGACCTACGAGCTCGAAGCCAATGAGCAGCCTTCACCGCCATGGAAAGCATGGCTTAGTCAGCCATCTTCGCCTACCGCCATGACCCGGCCCGTCTCCCCGAGTAGTGAGACCTCACCCCCTAAACGCCTTCATCATAACGATGGGAGTTACACTCCTATTACGTCATCAGCCACATCGCCGATATCCCCGGCCAGTCCTAATACCCAAGCCACTCCTGATTACCAAAGCCTACCAAGTCCCTGGTCCGTGGGATCTGATCAAGATATGGAGTCACCTCCTATGCTGTTAGAATAAGCAGCCTCCCTTACCAGATTCGGACACATATGTGATCCGATACTCGTTCGCTTACGCGCCCCTCGTATCGTCATCTCCCGATCCCCAAATTGGAGCATCTCAACGCATCTACTATACCTACGCTCTGACTCATTTCCACATCATGTATGACTCGTACTTACTGCGCAACTGCGCATTCTCTGACTCCTACTTACTTGACTCATTCCAAGTGATCCCTGTAACAGTTTCGACTCATAGTTAGCTAGCATAAGCGTAGTACAGCCTCAGACTCCTCATGTATATAAACCAGCCAGTAGTTACAAGTCAAAGCTCTAAGCTTGACTTGGTTTCCAATCCAAACGTCTTGAAAGTCTTCACTCTCCCGTTCGACTTCCCCTCCTCCTTCATAAATTCCTCTCAGGTCTTTTGACGTTGTCAAAAGACACTCTAGTCATTGTTACTCGTCATCCCCACTTTGTGCACGTCGCACCTTAAAGGTTCTTGGAGCCTTAACACAAGTCAAGCTTTCCTCTAGGACATACAGCTTGGCAAGTAACACCGTCGCGGATCCTAACATCCCCTACCTCCCAGCACCCCATAGGCTAGTGCTGGTGGTTCCGCAGTCTCCAACCTAGTGAATCTATTGCATAAGATCTCCCTTACCCGGAGTTGAAAACTTGTGTAGGAGGATCTAGGCGCCCTCACGGGTGTTGAAGGAGAAAGAGCGCATAAACCGAACTAGTTTGTGAAGTTTCTTGGGCTCGTGTCCCTTGAGATGAAGAGGCAGACAATAGGGCGAGGAGCCTGAGTCAGACAGCCTTGGGTCATACAGACACATTCCCCCACCAGGCCAACCAGTTACCAGATCCAACCAGACAAGGAAGCTAACGCTCCTTCACATCCTATGAACCATCTATCCCATACCATTTACAGAAGGACACATACCAGTCCTAGGCGATGCAGCAGACACAGGCATCCTCAGGCATTCGATACACCGACGCACCAGCACACTTCGTCCCCGGCATGACATACTTGGTGGTAGCAAAGCAGGCACCGACCACTAGAAACCAGCAGGCCTCTGGTCCAACAACAGGCATTGAGTGTACATCATCACGCATCACAAACCAGAGGTCCACTGGCAAAACAAACGGAGTACAGACATCCGTCAAATTATCCACCCCAATAAGAGGTGTGCTGACGACGAGCATCAGAGGAGCTGTCCTAGAGACGCCCATCACCACGACATACGAACAGGGGATGGTTGCGCTATATGAGGCAACCAACAGGGCACTCAAGGAAGCTGCCACATGCAAAGAAGAGCTCCGCCAGAGGTACTACAAAGCCTGTGGACTCAAGTCGCCAGTCAGAGTCACTGCACCAGTAATCAGGGGACAAAGCGATCCCATCCAGGTCCGCACAGTCAGGACACCCAATACAGACATAGGACACCGCATCATACCGCAAGAACAGAAGCTCAAAAGAAGCAGAGTCTGTTTCCACTGCCAAAAGAAGGGACATTACGCTCAGAATTGCCGAACCAAGAAGAAAGAGATCTTCTTAGAAGCAATCAAAGCCACAAGCGCCCAGAGTACCGCACCAGTCACCCCAGTAAATCGCTTCGGCGTCCTGGAAGAAGAACGTCTTAATACGAATAAAGTCAAACCGGCTCCAAAGCTATTGGATGCCAAGGAAATAAAGAAACGCACCCTCCCTACAGCCTCGAAGATCAAAGAGCTAACGGAGGCAATCAAGAAATTCAGTAAACCAGAACGCATCCGGCTTGCAAAGATCATAAAGGATCAGACAAAGCCACGGGAGGCACCAAGTGCTAATCTATTGACAACCGCGCTTGAACTAAAAATGAGCACGATGGACGAAGAAACCAGGACGCGAATATTCCATGAAATGGTACCAAGCGAGTACTATGGGACGGACAAATTCAGGGCCTATCAAGAAGCATTTCAGATAAACGGGGCATATATACCAAGGCATAACCACATCAGTGTACCCTTCGAAATCATGCATTACAAAGGCACAGCAAAGGAACAGGCACTCCTAGACACAGGAGCCACAGAGAACTTCGTCGACGCAGAAACAGTCAAACAACTCAAATTAGGAACACAGAAACTCCCCACGCCCAGACCAGTATGGAACGTGGATGGGACACCAAACAGGAATGGCACGATAACACACGCATGCGACCTCATCATAAAGAAAGGACACAAGAAAGAACGACAAAAATTCTTCGTGTCAAACCTAGGAAAAGACAGGTTCATCTTGGGGTACCCATGGTGCAAAACCTTTGTCCCAGACATCGACTGGGAAAACGCAAAACTCAGAGGACCAACAGTTAAAGCAGAAACTATCAGAAGTAGTCTATGGAACTACGCACAAGAAAGGCTTAAACAGAAAAGCCAACAGGAACAGGACAATGATCTTGTCATAAAAATTGACGCAACGATCATGGAAGAAGACGCTTCATTGACCGGAGAGCACTGTCCCAGTCAGGGGATAAGGCTGGGTGAAGCAGAAGACACAGAAACCCCAGAAATTGACTGGAAGGAATATGAAACAGCACACACGCTTATCAGGGCCACTACAGCAATAGAAATGGCACACAAATACGCTGAAAAGAACAGCAAAGAGGAAGTCACCCTACCAGAAGAATTCAAGCGCCACGCCACGCTATTCTCTAACAAAGAAGCAAAGAAGTTCCCTCCCACGAGAGGAGATGGAGACCACAAAATCGAGCTTACAGCAGAAGCTCCGGATAAATTCAACTGCAAGTTGTACCCCATGTCACTCAAAGACCAGGAAACCAAGGACAAATTCCTCGATGAGAACCTCAAAAAGGGATACATAGTTCCCTCAAGCTCACTGTACGGCTTTAGCACCTTCATGGTAGCTAAAAAGGACAGCGACGAAAAATGTTACATCATCGACTACCGCCCACTTAACGCGGTCACCAGAAAAGACGTCACCCCCCTTCCCAACCTAGCCCAATGCATCGAAGATCTCCAAGGCATGGAGATATTTAGCAAATTCGATATCCGATGGGGCTACAACAGTATTCGCATACGGGAAGGAGATGAATGGAAAGGAGCATTCAAAACGCGTCGCGGGTTATTCGAACCCAAAGTAATGTTCTTCGGCATGAGCAACTCCCCACCAACATTCCAAAGATTCATGAACGGAATACTGGAGGAGTTATACAGGCATTTCGAGAAAAAGGGCGTACACAATATCCGGAAAATATTCAGAAGCTACATGGACGATTGCGGTCTTGGCACTATGGCCAAAGACTATGAACTTCACATGGAAATTCTCCACTACCTATTCGACCTCTTCGCGAGGCACGGGCTGCACCTCAAACTCAGCAAAAGCGTATTCATGGCACCTTCCATCGACTTTCTAGGAGTGCGCATCAACAAGAATGGCGCAACAATTGACCCAGCCAAAATCGCTGGCATAGCAGAATGGCCAGAAAACATCACGACACTCAAAGGAGCTCGCAGCTTCATCGGAGTCTGCGGATATCACAGGATGTTCATACCAGGATTTTCCAGCATAGCAGCACCTATCACACGGTTATTCGGAAAGGATGTACCTTTTGAATGGACACAGGAATGCAAGGATGCATTACGCGACATAAAGAAACGTATCACCACAGCACCAGTACTAGTACAGCCAGACCCCAGCAAACAATTCGAGCTGGAAGTAGACGCATCCCAGATAGCAACAGGAGCCATCTTGTATCAAAGAGGCCCAAAGACAACGCTACCTGATGGCAGAGAAAAGCCCAGCGCACGACACCCGGTCGGCTTTCACTCACAGAAATTCAGTACCACAGAACAGAACTACCCTATTTACGACAGGGAGTTCTTGGCCATCATGCGCGGACTGCGCAACTGGGATTACCTACTCAAAGGCACAACGGAACCAGTGCTGGTCTATACAGACCATGCAAACCTATGCTATTATCGCGACCCACGGAAAATCAGACCGCGTGTTGCCGGCTATCTCCTGGAACGCGAACAATACAACATCTTACTAGAATATAAGCCCGGCGCAACAAATCGGGCCGATGGACTATCCCGCAGAGAAGACTACGACACAGGAAGCAATCCGGACAATGACGACATTACAGTCTGGCCGGACCACTACTTTTGCAAGCAACATACAAGCATTCGGACATGTCACGTGCATACCTCCGAGGACGGGAGTAACCCTGGTAACGGGCGGCCCGGCGGAGAAGAAGAAGCAATCCGCGTCTATGATTGGGACAGCATGGAAGATAACCTCGATAAGGCAATAAAGCAGGCACAGTATAAACATCAAGCAGACCTAAAGCGATGGGCAGACGCTCACGGATTATCCCTCAAGGACGGGACCCACTGGCACCGAGGCACCGCATTGGTCGTCGTGGCAGACGACGAACTTAGGAAGGGGGTAACATCCCTTTTTCATGACCAAGTCATGGCAGGCCACCCAGGAATTTCAAAAACCTTGGGCCTTCTCGCGCCATACTACTGGTGGCCTAACATGAAAACCTTCGTTACGGAATACATATGCGGTTGCGCCACTTGCCAGATGAACAAAGTCAATACCCACCCGACACATCCACCATTATCGCCAATAACACCTGCAGAAAATGCCAGACCATTTGAGACGATCGCTATGGACTTCATCACGAAATTGCCACCATCTGGAGACTACGACACCATCCTGACGATAACAGACACGGACTGCAGCAAAGCGTCCATCTTCCTACCCTGTAAAGAAGCAATAGACTCAGAAGGAGTCACAGAATTATACATGACACACATCCTACCACACTATGGACTACCCAAGAAGATTATCTCAGACCGAGATCCCCGGTTTACCTCACACTTCGGCAAAGAACTATGCTGCCTCATGGATATTCGCCAAAATATCAGCACAGCTTATCACCCACAAACAGACAGTGCTAGCGAACACACCAACCAGACACTTGAACAGTACCTCCACATGTTCTGCGGAACGCAACAAAACAACTGGCATAAATGGCTACCTCTAGCGCAGTATACAAAGAACTCATGGCCATCTGCGACAACAAAGAAAGCCCCATTCGAACTAATAATGGGCTACACTCCACACGTTCACCAACCAGACAGACATTCGGATATTCCCACACTCGACAAACGTCTTAACAGCATCAAAGAGGCCAGGCAAGCCGCCCAAGAGGCACAGCATAAAGCGCAAGAATCCTGGATTAAGGACAAACCAAGATATAAGCCATTTGCTATAGGAGAGCAAGTATGGCTAGAAGGAACAAACCTCAGACTTCCCGCAAATGTAACACCAAAGTTATCCCCAAGGCGATACGGACCTTTCAAGGTAGTCGCCAGCGTATCAGCAGTCGCATACAAATTAGAATTACCGACACATTGGAAGATTCATGATGTCTTCCACGCATCACTGCTTACGCCATACAAAGAAACGAGTCAACATGGACCCAATTTCCTGGAACCGCCACCGGACATCATTGATGGAGAACCAGAATGGGAAATAGAACAAATCCTACAGTCAAGGTGTTATGGGCACACAAAGAAGAAGCAATACCTAGTCAGATGGAAAGGCTATTCACCTTCGCATGACTCCTGGGTCAACGAGTCAGATATGAACGCACCCGACCTAGTTACAGAATTCTACACGAGTCACCCTGCAGCCATCCACACTTGTATAAAAACCATGGAAACAACAGAGGACACTTCATTCCCTCAATGTCTTCTCACCCCAACCTCCCCAGCACAGGATTTCCTACTTCTACCATATTCACCCTTGGAACCAGCACAGGCGTCATCCTCATTCGCATGCACACCGATGGAAATGAACTCCGCATGCTCGCAGCCTTTGTCAACCAGCAACAATTCGACGTCGACCTCCATTGGACCACATGGGTACCAGGAGAAGATTCCACAGGAATTAGCCATGAAGCAGTCACAGTACCAGCCGATGACGACGATCCCACCCTCTCCAGTAGGGTCGTCCATCAGACATACCAGCACCCCTCAGAGCCACAGCAGCAGCACGCACCAGGACAGGAGACCATACCTGCGGAAGAATCAGACAATGGCAGTGTCAACGCCATCTTCCCAGCAGACGAACAACAGGAAGCACAAGAGGGAGACAACACCTCCAACCCCACAGATAGCGGATACAGCAGCACTCAAGCGTGAACAGTGCATGACGCACTTCAAGGAACTATACCAGAAATGGACGCAGCATAATAAACAATTCAGGACCACCACAGTCGCCAATTGGTTTAGGCGAAACAACAAGGACATGGCATTATTCCTACATACATTCTTCAGGCCCCTATATGATGAGGCAACAGAAACAATCAAGGCGAAAGAAAAAGGCATCACGCTCCCCAACCCCAGTCATTCACAATGGTCATTCTTATTGGCAAACAAAGCATTCCTCACAATGCTCCGGCACAAATTGGCACGATC
>Ga0307510_10011147_pt1 | contig 10688 bp, 13 predicted proteins | sample 12_EM_MG_FD_207224 | JGI IMG/M metagenome (GOLD analysis project Ga0307510, IMG submission 207224) | Populus trichocarpa ectomycorrhiza microbial communities from riparian zone in the Pacific Northwest, United States - 12_EM | ecosystem: Host-associated > Plants > Roots > Unclassified | place... | reverse complement strand
TCAAAGACATACCGGAAAAGCTTCCCCCGCAATTGTTGCTGTAAGTTGACCTCTATTTTGTCTTGAGCTGCTCATTGAATAACTTGGCACTGACGGTATCCAGCTGTGGGCATGGGGCTATTGATGATCCGGATGCATCAATAGTTTTTGCTGAGACTATGGAATTGCTTGCACAGCCGAGATATTCTGCGATTGCAAAAGATGTGGTGGTCATGAGAATTGGTCCAAGCGATCAAAGTAAGTTTCACCTCTGGGAAGATAGTCTGTGAATGCAAGACTGATGTTTGTTCTAGTGTTGAATGCATTGATGACTGCTGCAAAGCTGGTGGTCCAGCTCTCCCTGCGTGAGGGATTCGAAGTTAAGGTGTCTGAGGCACTACATCATGGAAAGCCTGTCGTTGCCACAAGAGCCGGTGGGATTCCATTGCAGATTCAACATGGAAAATCTGGGTTCCTGGTAGACGTTGGTGATACTGAGGCTGTTGCAAATCATCTCTTCGATTTGTATACCGACAATGATCTTTACACTAAGATGAGCCGCTATGCGAAAGATAGTGTGAGCGATGAAGTTGGAACCGTTGGTAGTGCTGCGTGTTGGCTTTACCTTGCGGCTAAACTTGCGAGAGGCCAAGTTCTCAAGCCTAACGCTAGATGGATCACTGACATGGCGAGGGAAGAAGCCGGTCAGCGCCATGGGCTTGGCGAACCGATACTCCCGCGTGGGGGGATCGACATTAAGGGTGAAAACTAAATTCGTGGAGTTTTCAAGTTGGATTGGGTCCCAGTTGGAAACTAGTTAAATGTCTTTTTTTGATGTTTCTCCTTTGTTTTCAATTCCCCTCTTAGCACCGTTTTGCCTATTCTGTTTTTCATTCACCTTTTCACTTTTTCTATGCAAAGTATCTGTTGGGGATTTTTTCGGTGCCTTGAAAAAATTCATGTATTGTTCATGCATAGAGGTGTTGTTTTTATAGATAGACCGATAGTTTCATCTCAATAAAAATTTTCTTCCAGAACATGGATTGAATGCGGTTGGCCGCATCTGGAAGAAACTCGTGAAAATAACTGATGGTGATGGCGATGGTGACGATAATTCCGAAAATTATTGACTGTAGTGTTAGTGTGCATGGATGCTTTTAAATGTTTCTCTAACGTTACTTCCACAGATGGTGATAGCTCTACTTGTAAAGTCACCCTCAGCGTTTTTAGATGACTGTTTTCGGGTGTGCTTCTTCGAAGGTATTGCAGAATCTATCACAATTTGTTTTTATAGAATACGGGGGATAGAGAGAGGACTAATAGAGTGTTTCTAAGGGCTCTACTATAATGTTTGCAGCGGCCGGGGGCATACGGATTTGTTGCCCCTCCGCCCCCCCACAAAGTTTGTCTGTCGATATTTACTTGAATGGGAAGGTCTAAGGTCCTTGGTCTGGGACGTCAGGGGAAATTGTGGGGACTATTTCTGCTGATCCATACAGATCTCCATTCATGGGGAGAAAGTTACAGTACCGGCCTGTTTTCCGATGCTTATGGACACACCTGAATGCAGCTAACAATGGGGAGCCCCATATTCTACTAGTGTTTTTTTTGTCTGGAGGAACTACTTACCCAGAATACATCTGCTGCAGGACACGGCGGGGCTGCCAGGCCTCGGAGCTCCAAGGTAGGGAGTTCCACTGTGCCGGTTCAGCTCGCGAACTGGAGGAGCGAACTGTGGTACTCGCATTGGCCCTGGAGGTGGTTTGCAAGATTGTTTGGCGGTCGGGGGGGCATCGGTACTTGTGCCGCTGAGTCGAGGTTCCGCATTGTGGTCACCCTAGTCATTCACCAGCCGGATGGTGCGACTTTCACTCGGCCGCTCGGGTATAGCACGACCTTGTCTGCAGCCATGATGTTCAGCTTTTGGCCAGGACGGGGCGTTGTTTGAGGATGGTGTTGAGTATCTGAGGCCAGCACTTTTGACCACCAAAATCATCTAATGGGGTTAACAATACGGATGTTGTTAAAAATATGAGATGGTCAAAGGGGACTCTTCGTGGAACTACCCAATATTTACTGCTCTTCGCTCTTATGAGTATTGTATGGGGGGGGGGCATGGCTTTGGTAGACGCTAGTGCTCCAGATTAGAGATGTGCCTGAGGGAATGAGTTTTAAGTGTCCAATATAATGTGGCTACTCGATAGAACAATAAAAGTGCAACAGAGACAGAGTAGGGAACAACGAGTAGAGGGGGACGGTGAGCGATGCACTCAGAAGGTAGCGGCAAGAACATCAGATTTGGTAAGGTTATTCGGTGTACCCCTCCTGTTCTCCCTCCCCCTACATGACATGATAGCGTTGAAAATTTTTCAAGCTGACAGTGTCCCGCAGTTTAGAGCTCTAACCACTGATCCCACCTTTCTATTCATAGTGTTAGTCTCTTGTTTGTGGATTTTGCCAAACCAGCAGCGAAATCGTATTATGAACCCCTTTGAACCGTAGGACATATCCTAGAGCTGAGAAGGGGTGGTAAGCCTCCTTGATAATAGCTCTGTTCTGTGATGTTAGGAATTCCCGTATTCGGACGAGGTGCCAAGAGCTGGTTGCCTTAAGCTATTGCGACATTGGCTAGAAGGCTTGTTCGCATCTTAGTATTCTTGGCGAACGTTGGACTTACCGTGATCATAAATAGCTGGTGGGAGATATTCTTGGATGCGGCGAGGTATTAGGGGGGGTTGCTCAGATTGTTTGACGGGATTCGGAATTGGTGGTTTATTTGCGCGGTGCAATCGTACAGTACGTATTCGCAGGTCTTCCTCTACTTGGTCTTTGTGCCGGCCGGGGCACCCTAGTGGGGCATTGTTGTCTGGCGATTTAGGAATTTAGTTACTATGAAAAAGTCATTCCGCTCCACTGCTCACCAAACACGGAGTTTGCATCTTTCCCACTTTCACTTTCACTTCCTACCGTACTCTGCACTCGGGGCCGACAGACCTTTCCCACAAAGCCCCTAGGCTCTCACGAGGCTAGCTTTCCTCCTTTTTTTTCAAATACACTTAAGTGCTTGCTAATTTATTGCCTGAACGGATGGGAAAGACCCGGAGGACTGGAGCCTTGAGCTCGACTAAGGGTTCGAGATGACCAGGGCACGAAGGGACATCTGGGTATTATAGTTCACGTGGACAAATGAACTTGCTAGTGGTCGAGGCTTTGCTAAGAACCACGCTGGCAAATCTGGCGCGGGACGGATTTGGTGCGGATAGCAAACACGCTTTTGTTTTCTATAGCCGATGTGGGTGGGACACTGATTTGTACCTCTTCAGCATTTCTGACAGCGCCTTTTCCTGATTACCTGTATGTCTGTTTGCGTTCTATGCATTCGTCTTATTAATATTTTAAGTAATGTTTGACAGGAATGGCGGAGCTGACTATTTCTCGATCTAGGTTGGATAGGCGAATCTTTGGAATTATCGATGGATGGGATAGGGCTTGGTCCCGCTTCCATACTCTTCTCTGCGACTGTACGGGTACTTCACTAGTGATCTGGGCGGTATTTGAAGGCGCCCAGTTCAGTAGGAGAAATGAAAGCGGACAGGGCCCCAGGGCTGAAGAGGTTTGATGCTGATCAGCCATCGACAAGACTAGATCTCAAGAGCGGCACTTGTTCTTGAGCTCGGAAACTCTCTTCGCTGGAATTCTGGAACGTAACTGGCTGCGCATATTAAGACCAGGTATCCCACTTACAACCGTTGTTGCCTTTCGTGTTTGTGAGACTCGAACCCGGGATGAGATTGAGGAACGAGGCTTATGGAGGCACTGAGTTCAAGGGAAATGCGAGGCTGAAAACCCCTTAATGGAATCATTCGACAGATTACGATTTTTATGCTGTGGAGTTCATGGATTAAGTTACCTGGTAACAGTGAGCACAAGCACTAAGATGCACTCTAAGATCGCTGAAACGCATCACATATCTTAGTGATGGGTCGTGGCAGAGAAAGGCAACAAGCAGGTACTTGACATTAATACTTAGCCTGGAAGAACGCCGTTCTCGAGCTATTAAATAATAAGGAAAGAAGGTAGTCTAGTCCTTATAGGTCTTGGCTTCCCACATTGCCGGCTGGTCGCATAATGGAGCTGCTTATCTTACTGGTTGCCTCGATTTTTCGCCGAATGCATGGCGGGGGCTGGTTAGTGACTTGAACTATCATTGGCTGTGGGGTTGTTCGAGGGCTGAGAGGGGATACTGTAGCCTTGGAATCGAGGAGGTAACAAGGAAACCGGATTCTCACAGAGTCTATTACCGCCTAGACCCAGTCTCTTGGGCATAGGCACACGGCGTCCTGCATTTCTTTTTTTTTTCCCATTCGATCTGCCGGTAGATCTTCTCTAGGCGGGCACTGCTCTTTTCGAGTCGTACCACCATATATTGTGAAGCTTTCGCTCATGGAGATAATCATAGCAGCTCTTGTCACCACCCAAAGGCTGGTGCCTGGCAAGTTCTCACTAGTGGACTCATAGGGAGTTTGTGGGGAATGTCGTGGCATTCTGCTAATACGATAGGTTGCGATGTCAAATCTTGTACGGGAGCTATAGAGGCTGACATTAAGCCACGCCTTACTCACAGACTGCGAGCCAACCTGTACCGATTTTTTTCCTTTTCCTTCGCCCTCGTGTTTCCCTCCAGAATTAGTGGGTCCTTCCATATTTCAATAGTTAGCCCTGCTGTGCCTGCAGGAGTATTTTGGGAAGGTAGCACGTATTCGGCCGATTGAGTGGTTGACTTAATGGAGGATGGCTGGGGGATTTCCGCTTTTGTGCATGTACGACGAGACAAGAGTTGATCTGCCGGCGTCGGTGTGATACTCGTTAACCACTTTTCTCTACTTAAGCTCTGGCGAGGCATAGGCTTGGGTAGAGGAGAGGGAGGATCAAAATTCATAGGACTCTCGACTAAGCCTCAGTCCCATATCACTCGGGAAGCGCGGTGAAGAAATGTTGACTGCGGGTTGAAGAGGTTGTTTTGTGGGGTGGGGCGTGGTGAAAATTGGGTAAAGTACCTGGTTGGTAAATTTTCATGCCCTTCGGTACTTGGGAGAGGTGTTTTTAGTGCGATCCTGATATCCTGTGAGGATCAACTCGACTCAATCGAGGTTGATTTTTGGCCATGTTGTCAATCTGGCACGGGTATCGGTCGTATTGAGAGCCCACAAATATTGTACTATGCAAGTATTTTGTGCCCGATAGTCCCGTTGAGGCGAAGGATATTATACATTGGAGGTGGAGCCTGAGAGTGAGGATGGTCTATTCACGGGTAGGCGCATTGAACTCTCCGCAGCGAGTGGTGTACAGTACAGGAGTAGGAATATATTATGCAGGCGCCTTGGGATACCAGAATTATTGGTATGTGTTACTGCTTACTATTGATTTAGAAATCTCATTGAAAGATAAGGTTCGGCTGACAAAAGGGAGTTTGGTGATAATTTACCAAGGGGGAAATCCAGGTATCTCCCCCTCCTAGCTGTGGAAATTTTTGAGATTGGGTCTCTCCCCCCCACGTCGCCCACCTGACTGGTTTTCTCGGTAGGGAAAGTACTCACTTAGAGCGATTAAGCTTCTTTACGATGGCCACCTAGTGTGGGCCTCCAACGATCAAGGAATGCTCTCCATGCTCATGATGTTGATATTGCGCTCTTCTATCTACCGTTCTGGACCTGAGGCCTTGGATAGTGTCTATAGTAGTAAGCACATTTTCCAAAATGGGAGCTAGGCTATCTCGAATAGTTACTACGGAGGTATCCTACAGCGCCTAAGTTTTGTATGTTCCACGAGCGAGGTTTGCTGCCCTTACCCCCTGTGGAACATACAAAACTTAGCTGTACCTCCGTATAGTTGAGCCAAGCAAATACTTCGCTGGGGGTTCGGGTGGAGTGCTTTGGGAGTTGAGTGGCACCTGACAAATACGGCTCTCATCGGAGAGTTGGTCTGCAGCAAAAGCGTGTTCCAGTTTTCCTTCCACCAAACGAAAAAAGTACACTACTTAAACAACCATATCTGACCACCACCCCCATTGAGGAGAAAAAAAAGACTCCACATCCCCGAAGTGGCTTATCCCATCTGCATGGTTCCGCGGGAACTCGAATGGAAGAAAAATGTGCCAGGGCATCAGAATTCCCCCTCTCAGGTACACGAGGGGAAAACACCACAGGCTCGGCCCCGTTTCAGGCAAAACGGGAGGAATGAGTGACTACAACGTCCTCACACATTTTTCTTCTATACGAGTTTTTGCGGTAATGCTTTTTCAAGTTAGGTAGCTTGGCAATTAGTAACACTTCACTTGTATGGATAGCTTAGATGTCGAGCTTATCGACGTTTGAAGTGTGGAGATTCTAATTCTATCTTTAGCTTGTGATAACACTACCACAGTGAAATATAACCCAACTCTACTTGTGGGCTATGGCGGCCGGGACAAAAAGAAGGTTATGATGTGACACCGGCTCGTTCGCTCGCCTTGTGTCCGCTTATTATTAGATTTGGAAAAATAGGTGCAGCTGCAGGTAGAAGCGTCGTACCCGAGAAGACTGGGCATGATGCTTCTGCTTCTCGAAGGTGGAAGCTCTTTTTTGCGGAGAGCTCTCTGGTGTGGGAGTTGGGGTGGTGGTGTCTGCTGTGCAGTACCTCCAGGCAGATGGTGATCGAAGGGGGACTATCCTATAAAGAAGAGTGAGGTTTCCGTCACTGTTTCGGTGTTCGGGGTCTGTCAATCAGGGACTTGCAATATTATAACTGGGTTCTTTGGATTACTATTCTACTATCATATTCCTATTGTTGCCACACTTTTGACTAGGTCCAACTACTAAAATGTCCCAATCACATCCCCACGTTGATGTTCCGATATCTACCGAGGGCCTTTTGGCACTCACTTGGGGATTAAACTCTCTTGTTTTTGTCGTCCTAGTCATCAGACTTGTCCTTCACAGGCGGCAAAAGTTGAAAGGCCCCGCAATTGTTATTTCCGATGTCCTGATTTGTATTTCCTTCTTTTTCGGGATAGCGGTCATTGCAACGGACGCATGGAAGTACTCCAAGGAGATTGAAGCCAGGACTCGCAAATTACCGCTTCACGATAAAGAAACTTCTCCAAAGGTACGCCCCCTTCCTAATACCAGGGTGCGATTGAACCCCAACTGACTCGCACATCCTAGCTCTCCTTCCTCTGCGGGTACCTCGTCTTCTCGGCAATGTGGTTTGCCAAAGGCGCCTTCGTAGTCTACTACTACCACCTCTTCACCAACCTCTCCAAGAAGCTGAAATACTACCTCATGTTCGTAACCACCTTCACCGTGAGCACCTATATATTCACCATGCTCCTACAAACGCTCTGGTGCCGCCCCATTTGGACAAACTGGACCCTGGACCCGCTCCGCGGCTGCTCCGCCACAGGGAACACCACCACACTCCCGCTCTGGAGTTTCATGAATATCGCGACTGACATCTTAATTCTCGCTGTTCCGCTCTCAGTCCTTCACACCTTGCAATTGGGACGCAGACAAGCTGTGGCCTTGGCTGTTGTCTTCCTCATCGGTGGATTGTCGATCTTTGCTGCTGTGGCTAGATTTGTTATAATATTTCCCAAGATCAGGAGGAACGCGAAGGCTCCTATTGTGCATACGTATGAGCTGTGGGCGTTGATTGAAATTACGTCTAGTCAGTTGACAGTTTGTCTACCTGCGCTGCGAGGCTGGTTGAGGGGCAGGAAGGACAACCGCAGCAGGAAGGCTTGGGGTAGCAACGAGCGGAAGACTGCTAGCGATGTGAGTGGCGGGAGTAGTGGGAGGAAGACGCGAGGTAGTGAGGATAGTTTCCCGGACTCTGATGTTAGCAGCGCTGAGAATGAGGAGAGGTTTTTGGGAAACGACAATAGCGTTTAAAATTGTTGCCTTTTCTTCTTCTTTTTCCCCGCATGAGAGGTTTGCGATTGGTTGATGAACTAAGGTTTAGATTTATGTGTACTTGGACTCTTCCCCCCCCCTTTTTTTGTTGATATTCGGATTGTTAGAGGAGTTGTGGGAATTTTCAGTCGTTTTTTTTTTGTCTGCGGTTCGTTGGTACTTGAGTAGTAGGAGTTCATGAGGTATTTAGCTGGCATGAAGTTTATCAAGTCATGATATATGCACACACTTAATCTACTCGTACTAAGCATTGTTTGTGCATTGCTTATATCGCCCTGCACAGCACACCTATAATATAATATGTCAAAATCCCAGAAACCCACCGTCCTGGAAACCTCAGGACGGCGGGCCCTGCAAGGTAAGACAAATTAGCGTGGGGGATTGCAGGGGACTGAGGGGGGACTGCGGGGGACTATGTATGAATCCTATCGACGGCGTTTCCTTACACCCTCCCTGAGCAGATACAGAAATTCGTCGAATAATATCTAAAGAATGCGAATGCTATCTAGTCGAGATAAATTGGCGCAGAACTTTTCCCCATGATATACGGCAAGGGAAGGACATCAAGCAGAACCCTTGATATTGTCTGTGGTGGGATTAGCTCTGACGTGAATCGGATGGAAAGCACCCTGAAGGAACTGGAGTTCTATTCACTTGGTCTTCGTTCTTCCTATGTTGTCTAAAATTGATGTCTACTTTTATTCTTTCATTTTACATTCATCTTCTGCTCTGCTTTAGTGGTCGACCTTATAAAGCTATGAGTTTCATGTGTTAGGACGCGCCTGTGAGACACACATACGGTAATCGCATACCCATCTTGCAGTCTCTAGATTGCTAGACTTTCGGGGTGTTGGGGAATATGTGATGATGTAAGCAATCCGGCCAGGGATTGCTTACTATTTGGGGTTGGTTCCTGAGCGGTGATGAAACATTTTTCACGGGGGACGGCGGGGGTACTATAGTCCGTTGCGTCGGGGCACCGGGCAAGTTTCGGAAAAGACGGGACGGGACCGCTTAACGCCGTCCACCGCCGTCCGCCTTCTGGACGGACGGACTGCCCCGTTGAGAACACTGCGCTTGAACCTTGGGCTATGCGATGTTGTCCCCCCTTGTTCCCAGAAGTTCCCGGGCGCTGCGTATGCGCTCCCGCTGTTTGCCTCTCTACATAGTTCGTGGCTTTCTTTCTTTCTTTCTTTCTTTTTTCTCTCCTAATAGAACAACGCTTCTTCAGAAAGAACTCGCAACAGTTTACCCTCAACGCCGTCCTATGCTCTCCACAACACAACTAGGGTGGTTGCCCGTACCCTACTATACTCAACACACAAATCTTTCTCTCATCACTTCTGCATCGACCACCTCCTTACCAACCGGCAGCAGCGGCATCATGTACCATCACTCGTTCCAAAGAAAGCCGATGGTAATCTTCTATATGCCTCCACTGAGTTGCGCTAATATTGTATAGAACAAATCGTTAGCCGGGCGGTCCAATTGGGAAAGATAAACCCTGAAGCGGACCGATGGAGTCCAAAAAGGGCTCAATAGTATCGTCCGACTCGACGAGTCCCGGGAGATTATATCGAAGGTGGCCGATGCTCGTGGTGTCAAGGAGAAGGAGGTTAGGCAGAACATGGCCACCCTCTACCCTGTAATCTCCCGATACGCACACGGGAGTGGCGGCTGCATTGTTCTAAAGGAGTCAATCCACCCAGACAATGAGCGTGCCGGACTCGTGGCGATCATGGAGATACAGGGTGGGTGGCCCCGCCCGTTGTCATGGAGGGAGGAGAAGGGGGAGGGGGAAGAGAAGGAGAAGAAGGAAAGGGAGGAGAAGAAGGAGAAGAAGGAGGAGGATTGATTATCGGTAGTATTGTTTAAGGGAAAATTGATGCGGCTGTTATCATTGCTGACACTAAATCACTTCAATATCTTTACAAGTGATCCGTCTCTCCGTCTCATATGTCCTGACCAAACAACCAATCTGCCTTCCCTCCCCGCCATCAATCCGGACCTTCTTCACCTCATGTGTATCCTTTTCCGAGTGCTTGCTGGGATCCGAGATATGCACTACCCCGTCGGTTCCGCCAGTGATGAGGCGGAAATTGCCCTTGAGGGCGATCGTGTCAAAGTCTTTCACTCTGCCAGGCATGCCAATAGACCCCCCCCCCCTGTTAGAGTTGACGGGAGCAGATAGTGGATGAACAAAGGGGTGTGAAGGAAAGGTACGATGAAAGATGATAGAATGTCTTTAGTGATTTCATTTGTTCTGAGGTTGAAAGGATCGACAGAGATTGATTGTGGGCTTGTCTTTCCTTTATCATGGTCATAGAGTTATGCATGGAGCGTTGGAGTGAAATGGATAAGTGTGGGGAACGATGGAATAGTTAAGATGGTTTCCTTATACTCTGTATGTTCTTATGTTTTTGTTTAGTTTGTTTAGCGTGAGTGAGAGCGAACGAAGTTTCTGATTTACCTACCCTTTAGTCCAGCCCTGGTCTAGTTCTCGTGTTCGTGTGTTTTGACTGTCGCGCTTTTAGTTTATCCGCCTGCGATAGCCATATTACGATCCCTCCAAGGAAACCAATCAGGTTTGGAGAATCTAGAGATTCCAGACCGGTAGTGGGATGAGTGAACCTTTTCAATACCATGCTCTTAGCGAGAAACCATTCCGGATACCATTGACCGAGAAATATGCCATCGAAAAAGTGAAACTATTGCACGGAACCATCAATCTCTTTGGCCATCATTAAATAGCAAAGAAGA
>Ga0307510_10011146_pt1 | contig 10689 bp, 5 predicted proteins | sample 12_EM_MG_FD_207224 | JGI IMG/M metagenome (GOLD analysis project Ga0307510, IMG submission 207224) | Populus trichocarpa ectomycorrhiza microbial communities from riparian zone in the Pacific Northwest, United States - 12_EM | ecosystem: Host-associated > Plants > Roots > Unclassified | place... | reverse complement strand
CCATAAACAATCAATGCATCTGAAACGACTAAATCTTCACCTTTTTCTTCAAGAAAGACACGCATTCCAGCATTCACAATTGCAATATCATCATCCCTTCGGTGAGCCTGCTTAAATTCTTTTACATACTCAAGAGGCCTAGTCCATGGTAAGAATATTGACAGTAAAATTTCACCACTTGCAAGATCCACCTTTCGATAACCCAGAAAGAAATTCTCAGCCATGATTGTTCTAATGTTTCCTTTGCAATCAATGATTTGAAATTTTGCTCCTGCAGCCATCCAGAGAGGGTTCAAATCTGATATTGGACTGGCTGTACAAATGTTCCCTCCAACACTTGCAACATTTTTTATTTGTGTCCCAGCAAACCATTTTATTTGTTCAATAAAGGCCTTACATGATGATGTCTCATGGGCAGCACGCTCATTTACGACCTTTCTAAACATTTGCAGGAGTTCCATGAGTCTTACTGCAGCACCTATCTCTAAACCATCATCCTTGACATTCAAGACGTTGAGTTCTGGTACGTGAGCAACAGATATCAAAACCTTATACTGGATTCTCTTCAACCTCATCTCTATTCCAACCTCAGTATTACCCATCACCAACTTTGCATCTGGGTATTTCGCTTTTAACTCCAGCAAATGCTGAATTTTTAATGGCCGAAACCACTTAAGCCCACCAAATCCATTCAAATTTAAGGGAGTTAATTTCCTCAGCAACAACTCAGGAGGAAAAATAAGTTCTTTGTCTGTATATGTGCTCCCATCTACCTCACTATAAGAGACAGGCTCATACTTATTTCCATTGGCAGTACTTCGTTTGCATGTTCCTTCACCATTTAAACTTTTTGATTTACACGAACAGGGTTTACCAGTTGAAGGGCACAAAAATTCACCACTCTGAAGACTTGATGAAGATGTATTGGTGTAAAATGCATCATCAGTTTTGGCAAAAACTTGAAATGCATCAATAATTGGTCTGTAACCAGTGCAACGACACAAATTTCCAGCAAGGCATTCTTCAATTTGCTCTTCAGTTGGTGGTACTTCACTTGACCTCAGCAGTGCATACATTGACATAATAAATCCAGGAGTACAAAATCCACATTGTGAGCCATGCGAGCGAGCTAAAGATTCCTGCAGAGTGTTACAGAAATGCAGACACAGTGAAGAACCTCATCAAGCATAATTTAGTGACATAGAAGACTACTAAAACAAGATAGAAAAGCTTATTGGGTCTAACATTAATAAGATTTAGTTTTCAAATTTACATATATCTGATGTAATTGTGTGACTAAGGCAATTATGTGACCTTCATTAAGTTCTTTTTCGACTAAGAAAAACATGCCATAAAGTCCTGGACAGTTTATCAAGGAGGAAAAGTTTCTTGAGCCATTCATGCAAAGTATGACATTCTTCGATGGTGTGGCCTGCGTCTCGGTGAACTGGACATACTAGATTCAATTTCAATTTATTTTCATCGTTTGCATGACAAGTAACTTACAGTAATGATGCACTTATAAGATCCATTACATGAGAACATACATTTGCTAGTAATGAAAAACAAGCAGTATGCTTTTAAGACCTATAAGCTTAAAACTTGACATACTGTGAGAGAGAGTAAACTCAAGCCATTAAATTATCCAAAATATCTGTGGCAACAGTCATAGTAAGCAGTATCAACACCAAAAAAGGAGCACATGATAAAAGTATAACATTTGAAAATCAACATTCTTACTTGAATTGGGTGCAAGCCAATTTTTCTGTTCCCAACTCCCTCCACAGTTATTATATGCATCCCTTCTACAGAATACAAAGGAGCCAAGCACGCATTGACTGCATAATGCCTGGAAATAGGTATCAGGGTAATGTTATTAAGTTGATACTAAAGACAGAGGAATGCACCAAAAATTAGACAAAACTAAGTGAAAGAGATAGAGTGTAGCAGTGCGAGAACTGACACACATTTCTTCAGCACTTTATTATAATGAGAAACCATGACAGTGCAGGCCCCACAACCACCTTCACCACAGCCTAGCTTTGTCCCCGTCAAGCCAATGTCTGTTACCCCCCCAAAAAAAAAAAAAAAACAGAAAGAGGATTAAAATCAGATACGTCATAGAAACAAACATCAGCTAAATCATAAATCTTTTAAACTGTGCCCAAGCACAAACTTGTATTGTTGATTATTTCATACATCACAAGCACCACAACACAGAGCTTAATAGCTGGGAAAAGGTGAGAAAAGTCTAAGAACACGGGTGTTTAGGCAATCCTACTTTCTAGTCAGTGAATCTAAATTAGATCCATATGATAGTTCCATTGCTCTTTTTCCCTCAACATTTTTTGGGAAACAAAACACTACTTGATCAATTGATCCGTTGACCAAGCTTAAGCACACACTAAGTTACCTTCTCTGCTATTTTCTTAGAAACCAACAAACATTTGTTGCAGACCCAGTTCAGGTCACAAGCAAGAAAGAGCAATTAAGCTACTGATTCACATAAGAAAGATTCAAGGTTTATATTCCCTTCGTTTCTTCTCCTAAACGAACCAAATTCGACATGCTTCTCCAATAGGATTCAAATCACAGACAAGATGAACAGTTTAAAAAAGTTCATTCTTTTACAATGATACTCCATAAACCAAACACTGATTGATTGGTAAATTGATTATTGATTGATTGAGCCCAACACACATGATAAGTAAGAAACCAAGCTCAGATTAGAAAGTTTCTCCTTTTATCATTACCAACTGTGTTTCCTTCTCCCTCTCTTTTCTTTTTTCTTTTTTCTTTTTTCAAAAACTAAGACTAACCCAGATAATAATTTCACTTAGTTCAGCTGAATTAACAATCAAAACTTTCCTATACTTTCTGAGACACCAGACAATAACAAAGCTTGTTAAGATCGTCACATTACCTCTAAGATATTCAAGAAGAGTCAAGTGGGCCAATCCATCGGACAACACTCGTCTAACTCCATTAACATACAAAATCGCATCCTTTGATGATTCCCCTCCAATCGGTTCCATTTCTCCTTCGTTTTTCAAAGAACCCATTTCAATATCTTTTTAAATCGCTAGCACTTACAATTTCGAGGTTAGAAGAAGAGCAACAATTAGAGATAGCATATCAGATTGGTCTTAATGTATATTATATTGTTTGTTGGATTCCTAGTTATTTAGTCAGTTTTCAGGAGGAAAGGGGGACAAAAATCAAACATATGACGTTGTTGATGATACGTTGGAATATGATTTTTCTTTCCTTCTTTAGAAAATATCTTCTTATATTTTCCAAATTGCTTCCACAAAAATATTATCATTATCAATTTTTATATATATATATAAAAGTCACTAAGCACCTGTTGTTGTAAGCTCATAACCACTGTGTTTTTTTTTATTATGTTTTTTTTATATATTTTTATATTTTTTATGTTTTGTTTTTATATTAACATATCAAAATCATTAAAAATTATATAAAACATTTTAATTTTATATATTTTCAAATAAAATATATTTTAAAAAATTAGTTGAAATGCATTATTAAATGAAGTCTAATTAGTTAATTGCGCCTTGCACGTTGCCGATAAATTTTTTAAAACAAAAAAAATATACAAATGTTATAAGCACATTTTATAGCATAACAAAATTAATTATGAAATAAAAAGTTGATATGTATATTTAATAAAAATAAATCTTGAATTATATGAATCTTTAAATATAAAAAATAATTGTTAATGTTAACTAAAATCAAGTCAATAAATTAAAAAATGAATGCAAATTAAAATATATGATTTTATATTACAAAGAGCAATTTAAATATTTTCGGCATCAATGTTTTTACAAGAAGAGTAATGATTAGAATTTTATTAGAATAAAATAATTTTATAGTATAATTCTTCATTTTCTTATCAATAAATAAATAAAAAAAAAAGCATATTGACTATCGGACAGGTACACTTCTTTGTCGCTTGGGGCTATAGCCGACGTGGTAAATCGAAATCAATCCTGTTATTTTGCAACTTGTTGGTCTAACATGTTGTGCATGCCCCACGCAACTGACTAATAGCGTATATAGTACATATATAATTTTCTTGATTATGTTACATTGAAAAATATTTTTTCAATTAAAATAATTAGAATTTTTTATTTTACTGTGCTAATGGAATAAACTCATTGGTTTCGTAATTAAATAATGAATAATTATTTTTTAATATATCGAGATTCACCTAAAAAAAATTATAAAGATAATATTACTGAAAAATATTAGCAAAATTAAATACATGTGATAATAAAAAGTTCCACTAAGAAATATTTATGCTTATATTTAAGTTTGAGATACTTTGGGGGAAGAGAACTCTTAATACATGGTGTGTATAATTTTATCATTAATAATTTTTCTTGATGAATTATCTCAAATTAAAAATTTAAATTTTTAAATCAGATTCTAATATATAATTTCTTTTTTATATGAATAAAATCAAATCAATTATAACAAAAGAAGCCTGAGTTTTCAAGTAAACATTGAATTGAGACTCCTGTCCTCGCTGCTCAAAATATTTTTTTCTTGTTTCACGTAAATTCATTAATTATTTCTTTTATCTCATTTAATTCCTCGTGACTCATCGATTTAAGATATATGGGGCATTACAATAAAAATATATATTATTTTATTAATTACTAGTGTAAACCTGAAAAAGTTTCAAATTATTCTAACAAGAGACTGAAGAAATTCACAATGAGAGCATATGCCCATGAGGCCCTTAGGCCCATTACATTTCAAAATCCCCATAAAAATATAAGTTCAGTACTGCATGCAAGTGTTTACTATATATATGTCTTAATGAAGCTTGACCACTTGGCCGTTTGTTGCCTGTGCTTTTCCCTGCTCCGGCAATTTTGTATACTCGATGAAAGTATATATTAGGATTGCATCAAAGGCCACTGCAAATGCTAACGAGGAGATTCCTTTCCAATTTGACAGGAGTGAAAACCTTTGAATGAACATGATTGCTCCGATGGAACAGATGCAAGCAAGAAAGATGACAGCCTGTTTTTTTTTTTTTTTTTGCCCCGCAGAGAACAAGAAAAACAAAAATCAATAAAGAAAAAAAAAATAAAAGGCAATTGATCAACTTGAGATTGCACATTCATTTAAACTAAGAAGATTAACAGGAGTAGGTAGCGACATTCTTTTTATATTTTTAGGTGGCCAGAACGATGACTTACAATCAATGACTTCTTCGGTCGAATTCGAAAATCTCTAATTTCTTTTCCTTCGAATGTGTCATTGGCTCGAAACTCTTCCAACATTGCATCCTGGAAATGATGAGATTACTGGTAAGACTTCTCTTGGAACATTTTATCACCTTTTTTGGTCTCTAGCATCAATCACATGCTCTGCTTAAACTATATATGGAGGAGCAAATTAAGCAAGCAATGATGATTATGTAATACCTTGACCACAAATCTATCTTTACACCATTGAGCAACGCCTTCATCTGATTCGGGCAATCCCTTCGTTGCATAGCGTTTTATGTGGAAATGCACCTGAAATTAGGTCATCTACACATATATCAGCTAAAAAAGTACCATAGAAGGATGACCGTGCTTCAGTTCCTAAAATCACCAAATTTGAACACTGTCTTAACTTACAACAGAAGGTTGCCTCTTAAAGAATCTCTTCACAGAAGGGATTGGATGGCCTTTTGGCACAGCAACAGTAACATCATAAACTGCTGAAACGAATGGACGCATGTTCTGTACAGCCGAAACAAAGCCCTAAGTGCAAAACATGGAGTCACAGGTTACCAGGAGAGTACTTCTTTTGACGGTGTGATCATGTAAATTGGAACCAGAGCAGTTTCTTTTTCTTGGATAAGTAGCATGAATTTGTTTTCCTTAATTATCAAATGTCAAACCGAAAAGGGTTCCATATAATTAACGGATAATGGATATCTTCCTCTTGATTATTCCACTTTACAAGAGGATGGCACTATATCTACGTGGTTACCTTGGTGCGAGGAATCAGCACGTTCTTAGGAACTGGCAATCCTTTTAAAATGGCAAATTCTTGAGCTGCTAGAAGTTTATCTGGGGTGATGCGAGTCCCTTCCACGAAGATAGTCAACCAAAAAGAACCAGGGAAATCCTTAAGCTCTTGAAAACTTGACTGCAAGGAATCACTCCAGCAGAACATTAATCGATCCAAATGTAACAAGCTGTTATGTAGCTAGATGTGCTAGTTAATATTTTTTTTATAGCCATAAAGGGACTGTAATCCTTTTTTTTATAGACACGTTCTGAATCTTAAATCCCAGGATGGTTGACACTCACACACACTCTTGTTTCGGTCAAACTTGTTTTTTAAATTATTTTTTACTAAAAAAAATATAAAATTAATGTTTTTTTTCCAGCTTAAGAAATTGTGATGGCCAAAAAAAAAAAAGAGCTATTCTTCAATTTTCTTGTAAAACCTACTCTTCAATTTTCTTGTAAAAGATGTTTTAATCACACATCTTGGGCTATACTGCTTAAAGAGTTACCAACAACTAAATTGTGATGATGAGAGTTTTAAAATTACAATTTATGGGTTCCAAATGCTTTTTTATACTATATACCAATAATAAATTAGGTCAAGGTCGCATTTGTTATTTAAGAACATGCTAAGCGTGCTATTTTAGAGTTTTTCTTCATTTTTTAATATTTAATATAAAGATTTTTCGGTAAATAACCCACATTAAAATATTAATCAATAACCAACCATCGAGGGGCGAAGTCAAAAAATAAAATTAAGACCAAAATTTTAATTGTTTTATTATTTTAGCTAAAACCATATAGATTATTAAAAAAAAGGTTGTAAAAATAATATTTTTAAAGGGGTCGAGGCCCCTACTAACCTCCTGTCTCCGCCCCTGTCCTCAACATCAAATCATACAACATCAAATCATAAATGAACGGTGGCAAATTTAATTAACTTCTTAATTAATTAGACTTTAAAATATATATGAATACAATTTTTCAATCTAGGATATAAATTTTTCAGGATTTCATAGATATTCAAGTTTTAATATATAGGTTTTAATAATTTCTTTTTTTTAAGGGTGGGGTTTCAAAACTATATAAGCTCTGTATTTGTGGTTAATTAACGATGGATAGATTAGCGAATTTCAGTGTATTTAATATACCTTCAATTTGCCTTCATCTTTGGCCCAATTTCTATTCAAGAAAACGGCTCCATTAAACCAATTTGCCCATCCATAAATCTGCAGAAACAATTCAAAACTGCTGAATTACCCAGCGCAGAGAATGAATCAAGCGGAGATATTCTAAAAGCAAAGTGAAAATATTTAAATATTTAAAACTTACGGGAAGGTATTTTGAAGATTTCTTCATGACCATTAGAGCACCGCGGAGACAGTTAAAGCGCTGGAGGGAGAGCCAAATCATGCATTCAGCAGGCAATGACTTTTATTTATTTAAGCATAATAAATAAATGTTTGTTTGTTTATTTATTTATTTATTTATTATCATCACTTGTAAGTAAAATTTGTTTAGCTAGCTGAACATTACCTCGGCTAAAAGCCACATAATGAGGACATCAGCGTCGCAGATGTGATTAGGCATTACAAGCGCATTCTCTTTGCCTGGAAAAACCCTCAAGCAATAATTATAAATACTCCTCAGGGATTACTAGCTTCGATAATTATTTTGAAGTAATCAAAGCCTTACCGATCAACTCATAAGTTTCTAAATCCGTATGGAGGCGAACCTGCATAAATTATTATTAATTAAATTAGAGGGATGGATTTGAATTGTTCATACTGTAATAAGAAATCTTAGGTAATCTTTTTATTAATTAATTTTTGTATTTATTTTTGTTTCTTCATAGTTTTTTTTTTATTATATCCTTGTATTTTACTTTGATTATTAGTTTTATAGCCTTTTCAATATAATAATTATATTTAAAAAAAATGACAAGATGATGAAGGAGAATATTGGGGTGATTAACACCTCAAGACCTGCCAACCAATCCATCAAAAATACCATCTCCAAGAATAATATTTCGGTCACCGCCCCAACGATCCTTCTGTATGTATTTCTTGAGAGAGGCCATATAATGAGGAAGCAAGCTGCCTGCAAAATTAGCATGCATGGTGATTATATAATTTATAATAATATTAATGTAGGATTTATAATTTATAAAACATCTTGAAATGAAGCAACCGGTATTTATCAAAAGAAAGAAGAAGAAGAAGCAGCAAGCACATAAGATCACAAAGCAAGTAGCTCCAGGGGTTGCCATTACTTGGATGATAGTAATGAGAACGCCTGTGAGACAGAAAACCATGCCAAAAGGCATAAACAGAACTACAGTAGCAAGTTTTTCCATGGCCTAATACTTTCGGAATGTTTGCACAGAAAGCGAGCGAGCTTAATCTTTAAATGGGGGGGGGGGGGGATGAAGGTGAAGTTAGGCAGGTAGGCATCGATCACTTAAATGTTGAAGCTAAGAAGTTAATATGGACGTCTAATTACTGCTTTGGTTGGTAACATACTATATTTTTATTGGTTAAAACAAGTTATTCTCCAACAAAATATATGAATTAATCATAATTATTTTTAATTAGAGAGCTTATGACTGTTTAATCAATCTATTAGTCTAATACCATATTAAAAATAGTGTTTGATCAGATCATTTTCTTTTCTTTTTTGGCATTAGTCTTTTTATTTGCTTTTTAAAAAAATTGTATACTTGTTTGGTTGTTAGCTCTTTATATATATATATATATATATATATATATAAAATACCCTTAGTTTCAATATCTAGACCTTTTTGGACTTGAAAATCGAGTGCTCCTGACCTGACCTTGGAGTATCATGCACCTAACCTCGACAAAACACCTTAAGACCTTGTACCATAGTTTTTAAACCTAGCTTGGTGGCCGGCCCGGTTCAAAATCCGGATTCCGAGTTTTGACCAGGTCATAAAAAATTCAAAACAGCGTCGTTTTAGTAAAAAAAACAAAAGTCAACGGGTTGCAACCGAGTTTTGTCGGGTCACCGGGTCAACCCGCTGGATCGGTCGAGTCACATCAGGTCATGACTTTTCCTATTTTTTCTTCAACTCGGCCTGATTCCAACCCTGGATTGGCCAGGTCCCGGGTCAACCCGCCGGGCCGGGCCGGATTTCAAAACTATGCCTTATACACCTTGAACCCAATCCCAATTCAAACCATGAGAGATTCAAACTTGTACGCAACTTAAGCCCTAGGTAACTCGAACTTGATTATTGAACTCCTTGAATATAGTCTTAACCTAAACCCCATGCAACCCACACTACCAGAAAATTAATAAATACAAATCAAAATATCGAGGGAATATTTTCGTTGGTAAATTGCCGACGGATTTTACCGATGGAAATATTCTCTGGGTATTTATCGAGGGAATTACAATGAAAAAAAATAATTAAAACAAAGCAAAAAAATTGATGACGTGTGTCATAACTCAATTTTTGACTCCTTTTATTTTATTAAAAAAAATGTGTGAAATGATAAAAATGAGGAATGAATTGAAATTTGGGCCAAGATAACATAATTTAGAAGTTTGGGGACTTAATTGGACTTGGAATTATTTAATTAATGGAATCAGGGACCTAATTAATAAATGTCAGAAGTTCAGGGACCAAAGTGAAAAATAGTCATTCCCAAGGACACAAATGGCGCCGTTTTGAAGAGCTGTTCATTATCCCTTTCATTTCGCGCGGAGAAAGCCTATTCAACAGGGAAAACTGCAGCAATTTGATCCGATCATGGACCACATCTTTTGCCCACGATCCCGCTCGTGGATTGATTAACAGTCCTGTAAATGCAGGACTGTAACAGGGACTGGTTTAGGGCAAGCTCTCGGGCTCTATAAAAAGCAGAGCAGAGCAGAGGCAAAAAAAAGAGAAAAAAAAAAAAGCCACGAACGGCAGAGAACGAAAAAAACACAGGGACGAAAAAAGAGCAAAAAAACAGAGAAACAGAGGAGGAAGCAGCAACAATCGGGCAACCCTCCATCACCATCGTCATCATCTTCGCCTTCACCCCGCAGCTGCACCAGCCCCAACAGCTCTTTCACACCGCAGCTCCAGAGCTCCATCTTCAGCAGCAACTGCACCAGAAACGGAGCATTCTAGGAGAAGATCACAGTAGAAACAAAGACGAAAGACGAGCGGGAGAAGCAGGGGGGAAAAGAACGAAACAGGTGGAAAAAAACAGAGAAGAAAAACGCAGAAATACAGAGCAAAACAAGTATACACCGAGAGCAGGGGAAAGAACACCAGAAGCAGAAGCACAGAACAGAGGGGCACAAGAGGCCACGAACAAAGAAACAAACCCAGAGAACAGGGGGTGAGATACAAAGAAAAAAAAAGCAGAAGAAGGAGCAGAGGAGAGGAGGTAGTGTCGGCCAGCCAGAGCTTCTCCATCGTCTCCATCGCCTCCAGCAGACCAGGTAAGCGACCTCTTCTTCTCGCATTGTTTCAGTTAATTGGCATTTACACCGTGCAAGTGAATTTTAATTCACTTGCACAGTGTTGCTTAGCCCAGCCAGATCACTCGCTTCGTCCTGTGACATGGCCAGTCTAGCCCAATCCAAAAAAAATAAAAAGTAAAAAAATAAAAATATATATACATACGTAAAA
>Ga0307510_10011145_pt1 | contig 10689 bp, 13 predicted proteins | sample 12_EM_MG_FD_207224 | JGI IMG/M metagenome (GOLD analysis project Ga0307510, IMG submission 207224) | Populus trichocarpa ectomycorrhiza microbial communities from riparian zone in the Pacific Northwest, United States - 12_EM | ecosystem: Host-associated > Plants > Roots > Unclassified | place... | reverse complement strand
TATTCTACCCTTAATAAATAAGACTACATAAATATTATTTAACACTGTGAATTGGTTGTTGATTCTGGGTTTTCTGCAGGGACAAAAACAATGGCGAAAACCAATACCCCTCGCTGTGTTTCTCCTTGATTTTTCTCTTCTTTCGGTGTTTTTTCTTTGCTTTGTTTTGTGCTCTGTTTGGTTTCCCTCTGTCCCCTGGATTTCGACCTCTGCCGTTCCACCCCCCCTCTTCGCGAGGTTGCATTTACCCGGGTTTTTATAGGGCTGGGAGATCGATCGGCGCTGTAACAGCCGGCAGTAATGGCGTGGGGCGTTCCATTCAATGGAGAAACGTCCCTGCGTTTAATGGCGGAGCCGCTACAGGGGAAGAAGACGAGCGAACAGTCGCCTCCCAAAACGACTCCGTTTTTACAATTCCAAAGGCTGCTTTCAATTTGGTCCTCGGCATTTTGTAATTTTGCAATCAAGCTGCTGGTTAAAATGTAATTGGATCCTTGCATTTGCGCGAAATTTTCAATGTAATCCTTGGATTCTAATTTTCCAATTTTGACCCCAAACTTTAATATTTCTTCAATTAAGTCCCTGGATAAGTTAATTCCAAGCTCAATTAAGTCTAAAACTTGTCAATTCTCTAATTAAACCCTTGATTGGATTAATTAAATTAATTCCAAGCTTGATTAAGTCTCAAAACTTTTCAATTCTCCAATTAAACCTTTGATTGGATTAATTAAATTAATTCCAAGCTTGATTAGATTAATTTTAAAGTTTAATTAAACCCCAAAACTTCTAATCATGTTGCCTTTAACCCAAATTTTAATTCATTCTTCATTTATCTCATGTTACTTGTTTTTTTATCATTATTATTTTTTCATCATCATCATCATTTTTTTATCCTTTTCAGTAAATAAAATAATAATAATAATAAAAATAAAATGGTCAAAAATTGGGTTATGACAAAGCTTAAGGAATGGTGGTGGCAAAAGACTCAAAGAGGACATAGAGACCATCATTGCTCTGACCGAAAAGGAGCACTGCTTTAGTGGTGAGATCCTTTACATAAAACACAGAGGCGTTAAAATCAAAATAAACATTATTATCACGACAAAATTTCTTAACAACTAGCAATGGTTTGGTAATGTGAGGAATATGGAGAACATTAGATAATGTGAAGGTGCGTTTAGGAGAATGTAACATGGTATGTCCAATATGGGATATTGATAGACCCTTATCGTCACCAACATGCAAGTGATCATTACCAAGATAAAGTGCAGAATTGGCCAGATTCGCAAGATCAAGCGTAACGTGTTGGTTCGCACAGGTGTCCGGGAACCAAGTAGGGGCAAAAATCAGACTAACAGCAAGATGGGTAGAGGGCTGGTAACCACTGCTGCGAAACTGAGTACATTGTGAGGCTATTTGGCCGAAGGAGAAGCATAGCTGACACTTGACATTCTGCTCAAAGGACTGGTGAGGAGACCACTGCCCACCAGCAGCAGGTCATCTGGGCTGCTGCCAATGACCATGCTTCCAGTTCATAGGAGCAGAGGAATGAGAGCCACAAAAAGCAGACATGTCATGGTTGTTATACCTGTTGTTGTTAGAGCGTTAGTTTCCACGGGAACGGCCTCTGTTACGGCCAAAATTAGAGTTATGCTACTACTGGGCAAGATTAGCAAAGGGCAGCAGAGATGGTGTGGGCAGCAAAGGTGGATTTGCAGCCAAGAAGGGAAGAGAAGTCTTATGCAGAAACTCATGAGTAAAAAGATGGTTGTGAAGATCCACATATGACAATGGTTCTGCCTTGGTCATGAGACTAGTTACCAAGTCTTTAAACTCACCACAAAGACCACAAAATATATAGAGGTTGAAGCCTTCAAGTGAGAGGGGTCGGCCAGCAGCAGCCAATTCATTAAATAATGACTTGGCATGCTGCATGTATGTAGTAACCGAAGCATCTCCTTGTCGAAGATCTTGAAAAGACCCATGGAGTTACATAATGTGAGAATTCAACGGAGAAGCGAGCGATTTCTCAATAGTGCGCCAAACACAAGAAGATGTCTAACAATCTACCATAAGATGCAGGACGTCCATGGAGATAGAAGAGAGTAATGCGCTTAAAATAAGCTGATCCTGTTGCTTCCAATGGAGAAAATAGGGGTTGATTGCCGAAGAAGAACCATCAGAACAGTCAGAAACATGAGACGGAGGACACGACACTTAGCCATTGACAAAGTGGAAAACACCTTGACCAAGAAGATATGGCTTCATTTGCATTCGCCAATAGAGATAGTTGGTGGTCGTAAGCTTCAATGAGACCACTTAATGAGTGTTGGACAACACAACAATAGAAGGAGTTGTTGTCCTCATGATGTGAAGAGGGACGACATAAACATGGGAGAAGGAACCATGGTTCTGCTCTGCAGGTTGGGGTTGTTGCTAGTGGGAGAAGGAACCAGTGGCAGCAGCTTCTGAATGGCTGGTCGATTGGGCTGCACCGCTGGTTTGGTGGGGGGAGAAGGCAGCAGCAGCATCTGAGTCCATTTAGGAGAGGGAGAGAGGAGGTCGGCTGCAGGTGGGAGAGGGAGAAAAGAGTTCTGACGGTAGAAAGCTCTGATACCAAGTTGAGAATAATTGGGAGGCTTAACCTATTGGTTAGCCATTCTTTTCTATATATATATGTGCGTGGGGCAATATACAATAGTAATGGTGGAGGTTACAACACAAGAGTATGACTACAATATTTCTTATATAGTATGCCTATAATATTTCCTATATAGATACATTAATATGGTTGTTCTTTATATTCTATATGTTTTTTTTTATCTAAGGTTAATTTTAGTTTTTAGGTACAAAAGAATTTTATTTTTATAAAAATATTTTTTTAATTAAAAATATAATATAATAATTATTTTATAAAGGCATGAATATAGTGTTTCTTGATGAATTTATAAAAATCTCTATATGCAAAATAGCCAAGGAAGTTTAGGATATTCTTGAAATTACTCATAATGGAACCTGGATGATGAAAAATCTAAAATTACAAATCTTAACCTCAAGATTTGAGGAGATAAGAATGTTGGAAGATGAATATTTTAATGAGTTTATACAAAAATTAACAATATTATAGATTCTAGGTTCAGTCTAAGAGAAAAAATAGATTCATGAATTGTAAGAAAAAAAAAATCTAAGATTCCTGCTTGAAATATTTCGGCTAAAGGTAACAACCATAAAAGAAAGTTAGGATTTGAACACTATACGTGTTGAAGAATTGATAAGTTCCTTATAAATTTATGAACCTACATTCCCTAATCAAAAGAAAGGTAACTTCATTGCACTTAAATCTATTAAGAAAAAACATGGTTATTTTTTTATGATGATTTTAAAGTGAAGTTATTGCTCTTATTGCTAGGAAATTCAGAAAATTCATGTTTAAGAAAAAGAACAATGGTAAAGATAAAAAAAAGTAAATAAAGATTTTGCCGAAAGAAATGAGTCAAGAAATAGAAGTAAATGTAAAATTGAATCTAAGGAAAGAGTTAAGTGTTTTAAATGCTCAGGATATGGTCACTTCAGATATGAATGTCTCAATTTCAAAAGAAACAAAGGAAAAGCCCTTAATGTTACATTAAGCAATGAATCTGATTTTGAAAAATTCTAATTCATTATCTGATAATGAATTTGCTTTTGTAGCTCTTTTTTGTCTTGTTGATGGACTTACTGACATGTACAAAACTGTCAATACATTTAGTGATTCTGAAAAATACAAATTTTTTAACAAATATCTGATATAAATCAAACTATTAGTTATTTTAGTTATTTAGATATTACTTCTATTATTGTCGATCATGAATCAAACTCGCATAAAGCTTATAATGACTTGTGTGAAGAAGTTATGAAAGTCAAGAAATTGAACAAGTAGTTGTTCAACAAGCTGAAAACTATTAAGAACGAGAAGAACAATCTGGTTGAGGCTCTAAAACTGTCAGAAATAGAGATATCTAGATCTTCCATTGTGCTCAAAGCACTTGAGAAAGAGTTTATAGTGTGCAAACAGACAAAGAAACAATCAGCAACATAGAAACTTGATGGACTATTGGAAACTCAAAGAGTCAACATTGATCATCCAGATTTAAAATACATAAGCATGGAAATTCAATCAACAACATGTTGGTAGCCTCCTCTTTCAAAAGAATTACTATGTAAAATGTAAACTAGAAGAGACTATTATACCTAAAGACGAGTCAAACAAAGTCTAAAAAAGTAAGTTGAAAAGTAAGTTTTTTCCTACTTATCAGCAATGTGAAATTGTATGACATGCAAAAATGAATTGTTTCAATCTATGAAATAAATTTTCTAATAAGAGTCAAGATCTAAAATATAAAATTGACATAGTATTAAATCAATTATGTACTATAGAAAGGAAACTTGTTAACTTAGTAGGTTGTTTTAAGTGTTAACAATTGAAAGTTCCAATTAGGATGACAACATTTTGAAGATTATTAGGTGTTCTAGCAAGCTATTGCAGTAGAAGACAAAACAAAGTATTTGTTTTGACAAGTAAGGTAGTATAAATACAAATGATTTATAGTAAAAAATACTCTTATAATATCCTAAACTAATGAAAGTTGTCTATTCTAGGTTTGGCTTCCACATTATTTTTTATCTTTTAAAAAGTTCTTCAAAAGGTTTTTCTTTTGTAACCAAATAACTTGTTCGTTTAAATTTTCTGCAGTTATATTTATTTGGTTAGCGATCAGTGTTTGCAAAGTATTAACAGATTATTTTTTAACATCTCGGGACCAGAAACGAGATAATCACCGGTTAACCTCACAACCTCTTTAAAAAATAGTTTGGCTATTCTTTATGCATCTGCATTTTCTTATAAGTTAGGAAGTGTGTCCTTTTAAATGTTCAGAATACTTGTTATTATAGAATGTACCTATATAGGAAATATTATAGGTATATTCTTATGTTGTAATCTCCACCATTACTATTGTATATTGCCTTACACATATATATAGAAAATATTGGCTAACCAATAGGTCAAGCCTCCTAATCATTCTCAACTTGGTATCAGAGCCTTCTGCTGTCAGAACTCTTCTCTCCCTCTCCCCCTTGTAGCCGACCTTCTCTCTGCTTTTCCAAAATGGATTGGGGAGGTGGGTATTGTAAGTTAAATAAATTCTTTCAGACCATTGGTATTCATCATCGGTTAATCTGTCCTCATAATCATGAACAAAATGGCACCGTTGAGCATCGTCATCGACATATTGTCGAAACTGGCCTAACCCTTTTAGGCCAATATAGTGCACCATTGCGATTTTGGACTATGATTTTTGAATTATCGGTATATCTTATTAATCGCATGCCTACTCTTGTTCTCTAAAATAAATCTTTGTTTGAGTGTTTGTTTCGTCGTACTCCTGATTTTAATTTTCTGCGTACTTTTGGGTGTCTGCTTGGTACAGGTTCTTCTTCTCCATGCCCAGCTGCTCACCAACATCCCATAGTTCTCCGTCCTAGACAGCCCAAGACAACATTGTCCACGACAATTCCCACCGCCTCTGCTACCTCCTTCAATCGGGTAGTTTCTCTTTCTACTCATGAGCCACTTCTTTTTAATGATGCTAACAGGTATGAGGCGTGGCATAGTGCTATGCGTGAGAAAATTTAGGCCTTACGTGCCAACATAACTTCGACCTTAGTGTCATTTTACCCTTCGATGAATGTTATTGGTAATCAGTGGGTGTACATGATTAAACACCGATTTAATGGCAGCATTGAGAGGTATAAGGCGCGTCTAATTGCTAGAGGTTTCACTCAGTAGGAAGGTATTGATTACTCTAAAACCTTTAGTCCTGTTATCAAACAGGCGACCGTCAGATTAGTCTTTACCATTGTCGTTTCGTGTGATTGGAAAATTCATCAACTTGATATTCATAATGCCTTTCTCAATGGTGTTCTTGATGAGGAGGTCTGCATGAAACAACGTCCAGGTTTTGTTGACTCTGCTCTCCCCTCTCATGTGTGTTGATTGCATAAGTCTCTATATGGTTTAAAACAGGCTTCGCGAACTTGGTACACTCATCTGAATCACTTTATGCTATCTATTGATTTTCGTGCCTCTACGGTGGATACCTCATTATTTATTTTCTCTGTTGGTGCTGATATTTGTTATCTTCTAGTCTATGTTGATGATATTCTGCTTACGGGTAGCAACTCTCTTTTGCTTCAACACCTCATACAGCTACTGAACTTAGAATTTAAGCTTCGTGACTTGGGTACTGTTCATTATTTTTTAGGTATTAAGAATATGCCTACTAGTATGGGTCTTATGCTCCGATAGCATAAATATACACTTGACATCCTCACTCGGGCTGGTATGTTATCTTGCAAACCTATTGATACTCCTATCTCGACATTCAAAGCTACCATACTACCAGATCCTTTATTTTATGATGCTACACGCTTTCGTCAAATTATGGGTGCTCTTCAATATCTCACTTTTACGAGACCAGATGTTTGTTTTGCTGTCAACAGAGTCTGTTAGTTTATGCATGCTCCTACATATTCTCATTGGGCTGCTGTTAAACGCATCTAGTGTTATCTTAAAGGTACGGCAACACATGGCCTCTATATTACTCGTAGTTCTTCCTTTTCCTTACATGGTTTTACACGATGCAAATTAGGCAGGTAGTGTTGATGATAGAAAATCTACGGGTGGTTATCTTGTGTTTTTTGGTCAGACGCTGATTTCGTGGAAATCAAGTAAGCAACGTATAGTTGCTCACTCTTCTACTGAAACTGAGTACAAAGCATTAGCCGATGACACTGCTGAGGTTATCTGGCTTTAGTATTTTTTAACATATCTTCAGATTCCATTTGTTTCTGCTCCTATCATTTAGTGTGATAACCTTGGTGCCACTTATTTGTCTGTAAATCCTGTTTTTCTTGCTCGCGCAAAACATGTTGAGGTTCACTATCATTTTTTCCGAGATAGAGTTGCAAAGAAGGAGATTCATATTCGTTTTATTTCCTCTCATGATCAACTTGCAGATGTCTTTATTAAGCCACTTCTTACTGCTCCGTTTATTACTTTTCGTTTCAAGCTTCGGGTTGACCTTCCATCCTTAGCTTGAGGGGGCATATTATAGAATGTACCTATATAGAAAATATTATAGGCATACTCTTATCTTATAATCTCCATCATTACTATTATATGTTCCCCCCCCCCCAACACACACACACACACACACACACACACACACACACACATATATATATATATATATATATATATATATATATATATATATATATAATTGATTAACCAATAAGTCAAGCTTACTAATTATTCTCAACTCTTGTAAACCACAACAGAAACAAATTAAACTCATTACTCGTTTGAGTTGGAGAAATGTCGAACACAAAAAACATAGACAAATCCTTATAAATGTGCTCAGGAATAGAAAACGGCATGTATAGACCAGTAAATTGGGACAGGAGTGGACGACGGCATTTATAGAGCAGTATTTTGGGACTTTTCCTTAACTGTCTTGACAGAATAGAACTGTGCAAATTTTATAGCGTCCTGCTTTAGCTGTAGCCAATAGATATGTCTGCAACAGTTAAAATATTCTTATCTCTGCTTATACTCCGAGCTAGTCTGCCACCATATAGGTCACGAATCAATTTCTCTCTAAGGGATGATCATGGAACATAGCGTAGGTTACTTTTTCTTGAGTAACCATCATGAATGTGGCAGTCCCCTGTTCGCTGCTTTAATCAGAACTTGTCCCAAGTCTCCTGAAAATCTTCATCAAGAGCATATAATTCTTTCAGGACATTGAACCCTACAATTTCAATATACTCCAGGTAACTAGAAAATCTGTATGACTACTCAAAGCATCAACCATTCTATTTCGCAAACTAGATTTGTGCTGTGAACTGAACGAGAATTTCTGTAAAAAGTAATACACCGTGCATACATATCATTGTTAATCCTTTTCAAACTATCCAAGTGCTCAAGTGTCTGAAGATCAGAATACAGGACAAATGACATGATCAAATAGTGCTCCTAATGTTTCAAATCCTGCACTGCTTTCTAAAGTTCTTAGTTGGACCACTTCAGCCAAGCCTCATTCAACTAATGATCTAATCAAAGCTGTCTACAGAAGCTCAAATTGTAGACATATGGCCAAATGACCCAAAAAAATATGACAGAAAAGATGAAAGAAAAAGAAAAAGGGAGCCATGTTAGAGGAAAGAAATTCAAAAACACTAAAGAGAACCTCACTTTACTCCCTCGACTGTAAACTGACTCTTAGTATTATTCAACCTATAATCATAAGAGTGTTACTCCTCAGAAAGAAAAATATTTTGGGTGTAATGGCTACAATCTCAAGAATCATTCTCTATATCAAAGAGGATTTTCCAAAGATATTTCAAAGTTTAACAAAATAAGGAGCACTATAAATTATTCAATAATAGAGTGAGATAGAGATGCGATATGATCCTTGGCTTTCATGATCTAGAAGAACATAACAACAAACATGAATATTATGACATAACGAGCTACATTCACTGGAATTCAGAGAGTGAGTCACCATTCTGAATGTTTGAAATTGTGCTTTTCTCAAAATGATATCAACCTTTGAATAGTGCAACTTATAAACAATACATTAATAACCCTCAAATGCTTTGAGTGGATCCTTAGGGTCAATGTCGGCGAAAAGTGGGGCCTCAGCTGGCAATTTTCCTGGACTTAAGCCCTGCTCCTCCAGTATCTTGACCACTTCCTCGAACACAATCCTGTTGCCAGTCTGAGTAAGATGCAAGCCATCACTGCAATTCAAACAAGTATTGATCAGAGTTACCTAACCTGCATTTTAGGACAACCAAAAATTCTTGCTTTTTTCAGGAAAATGATCTTCACAGGTCAGACATTGATAGAGCAAAATTTAGTTTAATTTATTCAATCCACGGTAGTGGAAAATCGCAGAAATGGATGCCAATCTTAAATACCAGAAAAAACCTCATACAAGAACCAGATATTTTACATATTTGAACCAAGAAAGCGATTACTCAGATTCCCAAATAGTTCATTAACATCTTTGCAATAATAGATGATAGGATTTACAAAGAATTATACATGTCTCTGAACACTTTAGGGTAACATTGATATAGAAAAAAACATGACGAGCAAACAAGCGCATATTTCAGTGTTTCAAGACATACAGAGTATTCTTCATTGAAAGAGGGACATAGTATGCCTCTGGTTTTGTTTTTTTTTCTTTTCTCTTTTCTCCTTATAGTTTGTGAAAAGAGGAAAAAAAAATAAAAAAATTCATAAAATCTTGGAAATACACTAAGACTCTGGTGACGACATTACAGGTATTGTTGAAAAAATCTCATCGAAATAAATCTAACAACATCAAAAAAAGTCATCAATCATGAACGGAATATGCTACACGAGCTGTTTGAAAGCAAATAAACCTCAACATATTTGGATGGCTCATATGATCTACTCCGATCACAGTTTGTGACTTTTCTTCATATTGATGGATTTGTACCGTTAATATCTTTCCAACAGTAATGATAATGTCTTCATAGCCTCTTTTCTTTTTTTCCTTCTTCTTTAATCTCTACTCTCTTCTCCGTTTTTTACGGTAAAATATGTCAGCCAGTTTTAGAATTTAAAAGAGTCGTAAATTCTCTAAGCTGTGCTACTTTTTGTACTGTGTTATTTTGGAAGAAATTCAAAGAATTCGTTAAATGAATTTATTAGCAATAGAGGATCAGTTATCAGTTATTTAGAAAATACATGATATTGAAACATCCATCATGTTCACCCCCTGCAGCAAACTATGTATTGTATATAGACAAGCAAGATAAAATCTAAAATACCATAGACAAGCTTCCTTCCAGTCAGGAAACTCTTGTATTTTGGTCCAGAGATCTACCACTGGGCATCCACATTCTTTGGCAACAGAAATGCATGTCTGAGCATAAGCACCAGCAGCTTCATTTGTCCTCTCAGGTAGACCTGATGGGTTCTCCATGTATGGATGTCTGCAAAATTTTAATGCATGTCTGAGCATAAACCCTGTAAGGCTGTAAGAATATGCTTTGACATCTATTCTAGCTAATAGCAATGACATAAGCATAATAATTATACATAAGACATGCATAAAGCTGTGAAGGGCATCCGTATTCCTACCGGAGGCGTGCATCTTCGTCAATTGGAGGAGGAGTGACGAGGAGAATGACAGTCTCTGCCCAACGCTTCTGATATTAAACATAAACATAAAGATGTTAGCTTTAACTTCAAATCATTTAAAATGTATTGGTAGAGGTTTGATGGGTACGAATCCAAACTACTTGATATAAAAACATTTATTCTATAACAAATTAACCATTCGTCGATCATATAGCAGGTTCTTTCAAAAAATTAAGGCTGACAGAGGACAACGCTATAGGGGTACTAAATCTTTTTGCTAAATTTTGCTTACCGAGCGTGATGCAGTAGCTTACTAATATATATATATATATATATATATATATATATATATATATATATATATATATTAATTGTTTTGATGTGTTAATATCAAAAATAAATCTTAAAAAATAAAAAATAAAATTATTATTTTAATATACTTCCAATTAAAAAAAACACTTTCAAAAATA
>Ga0307510_10011143_pt1 | contig 10689 bp, 10 predicted proteins | sample 12_EM_MG_FD_207224 | JGI IMG/M metagenome (GOLD analysis project Ga0307510, IMG submission 207224) | Populus trichocarpa ectomycorrhiza microbial communities from riparian zone in the Pacific Northwest, United States - 12_EM | ecosystem: Host-associated > Plants > Roots > Unclassified | place... | reverse complement strand
GATCCAATAACCACGGTAGCTACAGTAACTACAGCAACCACCGAATATCGCAAGTCGATTTGAGAAGTTGAAGAATACCGATAATACAGTGTTGAATAGCTTGCCGTATGGGAAGCTTATGCCGTAACAAGGTAACGTCGCCTTCTTGAGGTGCAATGGTTGCTGCCATTGCCCTTTCTGCCCTGAAACCTAACCGCAAGAGAGAAAAAGTGTCCAATGAAACCAACAACTCCCACCATCACGTGACCATCACGCCAAGACTTTGTACACAGGCGCGATTTCCATTTGGTTGTTTCTATGATACAGCTTCACCTCCATTCCATCCCTCTCGGCCACCTCTCCCCTTAACTTCATCCCTTCCCTTATGATCATTCAAACAAGGTTTAAAAAAAGACAGCATGTTTTCGTCAAATCATCTATCAGCCGAATCGGCTGCCGCTGCGAGAAGGAGACACAGGCCAACCTCGCGACCATCTTCGCGAACCCAACATCGCCAGGAACGATCAGGTAGTAACGCGTCCATGAGCCGAAGCGTTAGGGAGAGCTCAGTCATATCACAACGGGGAGTCTCCGGCAGCTTTACAGAAAGGGAATTGTTTTCATTAGGAAAAGCAATGACTATGGCGAGCGCTCGCGGGGATGGGAAGAATATGGACGGAGGTGCTATAGACTGGGTATGAAAGTCGATCGCCGAGATCTGTCTGTTCGCTGACATTCTTCCTTCAAGACTAAAAATAATAAATTCCGAGTATCAAAATTGCCCGCTCTACCGCCCCCTCTTAAGACGGGTTTGTCAAATATTCTATCAACCCCCAGGATTTCAAAAGGCTGACGCTCGGAAGCAGCGAACCCTGCTCCCATTACTGCCGCTACGGAAGGTTCCAACGGATATGCCCTCGTTCTTTCTCACACCGCCGCCTACGTTTGGCAATACACCTCATCCGATACTATTCCGCACACATTCTCATTTCCGCTACCTAGTGATGAGCAAGGGGCCAATTCCCCATTTCCGCTCGGCGCCTTGGTCTCTCCATCAGCGAACAGTGACGAACCGGGTCTAGTTGTGGTTATGCCATTGAGCGGAAGGACTGCTTATTGGGATTCGGTAGGCTCAGCTGTCGCTGAAGGATTGTTCTCCAAGCGACGAGGAGTGGAAGGCAAAGTACCTCTGATATCCGGAGAAAGTGTCACCGCTATCTGCAACGCCGAGCCAGCGGGGTTCATACTCTCTTTGAGCTCAGGAAGGCTAGCACATCTAGCATTGAGGGATCCGGCCGGGAGGCCCGGCATTACCGTAACAATTATGAGGGGCTACGGCACCGGAATGATGGGCGGGTTTCTAGGGGCATTGAGAGCCGGCTCTAGCCGGCGAGATATTGTTGCTGTCCGCGCCGGGCGAATCTTAAGAATGGGAGAGAGGGAGATAATAGTTGCCACAGCTAGAGGCAACTTCTCCAGATGGCTAGCAAATCGCTCCGGAACCTATGCAAATATTACCGACCTCGATGTACGAGACAATATCCTTTCAGCTATCGAGCAGGTAGCTCCAGAAGAGGTGCAGTTACGAAGCAAGGACGCTTTTGTAATCGTTGATGCTGCAGTTGGGGAAAACCATGACACCGTCGAGGGTGACAAGTACGACGTCGACGTACTTGTATTAGCGTCTTTCATGCCAACCCCCAGCAGCCCTGGTGCTCTGCATGTATTGGTTTCCCTTAAATTCCTGTCAGGTGGGGGACTTGACATTTGCGATGTCCATGTTGTTAGATGCTACACAACTCCATTAGAGGAAGGGAAAACTAGACCTAGACTTTATCTTCCAAGGCCCGGCAGTACTGCATTCTTGGTATTTTCGAGGGCTGTCGTTCTCGTCTCGACACAGAAACCCGACGTTGATGATAACGAGATGAATGAGGGTACGGAGGATCGAGGCGCTTTTGAGGACGTGGTTGACTTTCGGGGGGATTTGAACGTAGAGATAGTGGGTAGTGGCCCCGAAGACGTCATGTTTGATTCCGCGCCTCGGTCGGATATGATGGGATCCTTCACCTCCGACGCAGGCCCAACTGGAGCAGGCAAGAAGATCAGGAACCCTGGTGTCATGCTAGTGGCCAGAGGTGCCGGTATCGTCCGACTTGAAGCCTTTGACCTCGAACCAGTCAAAAGGGTCCCAACAGAACCTGTCAAGGTGAAGAGCAAGATTGAGCAAGCGGTCTTTTACGGCGTTAAAGAAGATGTACGCAGACACCGTGACCTCATAAATCCCCAGAAGTAACTGCTAACGAATCCACAGAATCCATTGAATTTTAAAGGACGAAAAGAAATCAAGTACGGAATAGAAGAGGTAGAAGAGGCAGCATTAGAGATCAGCCAAGAAATCTTATCCTCAACTTCCGAATACCTCCCGGCAGTCCTTCCATCACTCGACACCCATCTTTCCCTCCGCGCAGCTCACCTCCGCGCGCTTGCCGAACATCTCCGAGCCACCTTCCCTCCACTCTCCACGAAAACAATGTGGCGCCTCCTCACTGACGCAGAGAAGTGTCACGCCGCTCGTGCAGTCTGGACCGTGCGGGAAGCCCATCTCCGTCACAGGCAAGAAGGCGAGGAAGGAGCCCTCGAGGTTATCATTCCTGAACTATTAGCCCCCGATGACGATATGGGCGGCAGCGACCCTATCAGAACCTGGTTCCTGCGATACATAGGATCTATTGAAGATCTAATTCCGAAGGCCAAGCACGCAATGGTAGAAAAAACAAGCAAGGGTCGATACGAAAAAGTAACGATGGCCAAAATGGATGCTGAGGCCAACGATATTGTCCTCGCAGCGTTGATGAAGGCATGGGATTTCCGAGTCCGCTCCGTCAAATTATACAGACTTGACAAGCCCGGTGTCGATTCGAATGGGATAATGAACAAAACTACCGGCTTGCTACCCCCGTGGACCAGCGGGACAGACATTTTACAAGCCCTAAGCGTTCACCACGAAGTCAGCGTCGCCATGATCAAAACACTCTGGGGGCCAAGACTAGCCTCAGACCTCGAAGGCAAAGAAGTCATCGAACGAGTTGCCGAGCAGTTAGTCGGGTTAGCAGAAGCCTGCTGTCGCGGCTTCGAAGAGCGCTCCTCATGGTGCGAGCAGCAGAGCGAAGACGGCGAGGGCACCCTGCAAGAAGGCATAACCATAAAAGAGCGCTACATAGCGCAACGTGGCGGGTGGATAAAACCCCTCGCCGAACTAGGCATGCCGGAGAAAGCCTACCAGCTCGCAGAGAAATGGCAAGACTACCGAACACTCGTAGAGCTCTGTTCGGAGGAGATCATCCGTATTGAAACGAGCCAGAAGGACCTCAGCAACGCTACATCCAATCGCGAAGCTGTGGAAAGGGAAAACGCCGAACTAGCGCACACCAAGAAGCAGACCATCGAGCGAATGGAAGCCTACTTTGACAAATTTGGCGAAGTCTATGCGATAGAGATGTACGAGTACCTCGTAGAGAACGGCCAGTTACAGAAGCTCCTCAACGGCTTCGAGAACTGGCGAGAAACGTACCTGACCAGATTCCTCCGGTCCAGCAGGAGATACGCAAAGCTCTCTTGGATCCATGACGTGGGGCTCGGCGAGTACGCCCTCGCAGCAGACACCCTTCTAGAAGTCGCGACAGAGCAAGAGGAAGACCAATGGAACAAGAAGGTCGAGCTATCGATCGGAAAACTAGCCAAAATCGCAGCAATGGGATATCTGGACGAACAAAGCGTGCGCAGCATAGACTCCGAATTGGAACTGGTGGATATACAAAACCGCGTCTACGAAGCTGTCAAAGTCATCGGGAAGACTTCTATCGACACCGACGGCGCCGTACAGATCGGTTTAGAGAAGTACGCGGGTGGCACACTAACCAGCAAGAAGCGCGCCGGCTGCCGCGAGCTCTGGAAACGCGCCTTTGCGCGAGCCGTGGAGGGGAAGGTGATGGGCGTGGAGGAACTCGCAGACCTGCTCACACTAGTGGACAGCGACGACGAGGGGACATCGTTATTGCTGGGAGCAGAAAGGGGCGAGGAATTCTACTGGGCTTTAAGAGCTCTCAGTCTCGGCGGCCTCCCACTGGAGCGCAGGAAATTTACGGAAAAGACCATTTGGAGGAGATGTTTTCTCCGCGATAAGTATACTTACCTCCCCCCCCGCTGGCCGGACACCACCATCATCGCCATAAAGAAGCTAACAATATTCACGAATAAAGCTGGCAAGCGATCCTTGACACCCGCAACAAAACCGACAAACACGTGCAGGCTGCCACTTACGACACAGCAGTCTACAAGACCATCAAGTTCGGTTACGAGCGCGGCCTCTTCGCCCAGTACTCCCCTTACCAACCGCTCGCGCCTGAGGAGACATTCTTCTCCGACTCGCTGGAGGAATTGCGCACACGCTTCGCCCGCGCTGACGAGTCCGAGCTGAACACCATCGGCCATGACCTCTCGCAAGAGAACAAGCTCCTCACCAGATTCCTGGAGAAGGGGCAGCTACGCGTTTGGTTCCCCGGCGTGCTAGATGCGGCAAGACGCGAAGCTTATGGTGGGCATGTGGGCGGGGAGGAGCGGGTGGCCATGGAGGAGTGAATTGGGTTCGCAATGGGATTTTGTAGGGGAATTGGTAGGGGTATGGGGAGTTGGAAAGTGTATATTATCATGTCATGTCTGTTATTTGCCCAACAATAATTTTTTCTTTTCATCCCATACCATGGGGTTTGCCTGCCGAGAAAGTCAAGCAATGCCTATTTATTTTTTCTTCCCTTTCTTTTTCTTTGCTTTGCCTCACTCTTTCACGCTCCCACAATACTCGAGTGCTAGTGAAGGGGTTTTAGCAATCTATCGCAGGTCGGCGGTTACTTTGGGTGAACGAGAGCCAACATGTGATTTTATGCCTGTGTGCTTACGATTGCCCCACATCTCGGGCCCCAGCCTTCTAGAAGTCTTACAACGTCTTCCACGCGTCCGGGATAGGACCACGATTCGTCGATGTCTCCGCCGTCCTGACCGTCTCATCGTCAGCGCACCACACATACAACACACAACGCATAACAGTTTCCAAAAAAGGAATTCTACACTTCCAGAGGAAAACCATGTCTTGTGCGTGCAAGCCCACGACAGCTCTCGCCCCCCTTTACACATAGCCAATGAACATCTGGTCCCAGCCAACCCGTGTGCGTGTCCCCTCGCCCCGCGGATTCCCTAGTAAGCGGGTCGTCCAGGGTCCCATGCTCCTCGACATTGGACCAAGGACGACACACCGCATATCCGGTGGGCTGGACCCTATCGTCCAGGCCAAGCGCCAACTTCCTAGCTCTGCTCCTGACGCCGTCCGCGGCGACGACCACGTCTCCGACGAAGGTCTCGCCATCGTCGCACTCGACCCAGGCCTTGCCCAACTTGGGGTCCTCCTTGTACGCCGTCACTCGCTTGCCCATATAGAAGCGCACACCCAGGTGCTCAACATAGTCCAAGAGAACCCTGTGAATCTCCACCCGGTGTCCGTTGTATGTTGGTCGTTCGGGGTCCGGGGCCACGATTGGCTGCTCAAAGATGAATTCGCCTTTGTGCGTGTTGATCATGAAGGATTTGTGATTCATGCAGATTTTGCGCAACTTGTCGCTGACCCAGGCCGGGTCCCAGCGAGAGAGTACTCTTCCGGCATTTTGAGCTGTTCATCCGCAGACCTTCATTAATTAGGATTTCCTCGCTTTTTTCTTCTGGACCTCCAGTTCGTGGAGCTAGGGTGAGGGAGGGGGTAGAGAAGGCGGGGGAGGATAGATGGGTTTAAGCTCACTTATACTAATAATGTCGCCGTGCTGCTCCCACTTTGGGGCCTTCTCCAGTACTGATACTGTGTGCCCCTTCAGTCTGGCTTCGATACTCGCTGTTAATCCGCCAAAGCCTGCGCCTACTATCACGACGTGGATTCCTGTTGGTAGATAGGGCGCTATTGGTGTGGCCATTGCGACGATGTGGGGGTGAGTAAAGAAGAAAGAAAAGAGTATATAGAGACGCAATCAGAAGAATCAGGTCGGGTAAGTAACAGGTCGCAGGCCGCAGTGATTGTAGCATATATAGCAAGGGAGAAGAATGCCAGGGTATCGCAATTGAAGACTCCCGATTCGAAGAATATAATGTATGAGCGGGTGATGAGGTCCTTATAAGACTCTGGAGGAAGGGGCAGGTCAAGTGGTCTTGTGTAGTGGGATAGTAGATGACTGAAGAAATGGGGACGGGAGGAGGAGGAGGAGATGAAGCAACACATAAGGCCTCGATATATCCCAGATGTTGATGGTCCACAAAATGGCTGGCGGTGGACCCATGATAAATTCAAAAGGATGAAAGAATAGTAATAAAGAGAAAGGTGAGTGGAATGAGCCATGAGCAAGAGTCTGGCAGATATGGATGGGGGAAGAAGAAAGACCACCCGTATGGAAGTCGATGAAACAGTCGGCCACGCATATGGAATCGATAGTGGCCGCGGATTGAGAGCCCAGACCCCTGGGCCTTACCATAGCCAAGGCACATCGCTAAGTTTAGCTCTTTCTCGCATAGAGAGAGGTACATTTTGAGATAGGAAGGTCAGTACATATATAGACTAGTAATGGTGACAACCACCCCTACAGCAGAAAAAAACGAAAACAAAATGTGAAAAAAGTTTCCACAAGGTATAGTAAATACCTACTTCCCCGACCTACGTCCTGCATCACATATGGAGGAATCACTGACCATGCCTGCGCTCGCCAGTCAACTATAGCTTAGTCAACAATACATCACCTCGAGTACCGGCACATTATCAATGCCCTCCAATTACGTCCTAGAGACAAAATTGCGCACGTTGTTGGTCATTGCTAGCGCCGGTGGGTAGTGGCGACTGACACGTTAACCTTCGAGTGATCCATCGAGAACCAACACCGGACCATACAATCGCGTGCCAGAGTTCTTTTGCATTGCGAGCATCACAACCGTCTAGCTCCAAATTGCAGCGTGTGGAGGGGGTGGTAATTCACAACATCCAACATACCACAACCGGGGCGGACCGTATTTCACAATGTTCACATTATATCCACCTTCACAATAAATAAAAACAAAAATTCAGAGTCAGCTATCATGTTAGAATTTTTTTCCCCGCTCCCAAGAGGGGCTGCATGCACGTGTGCATTATCCGGTAGGGTTCCTGAGGGCGTGGTAGTCCGACATCGGATCTGTGGTTAGTTGTGGTGATATTCAGGCTTTTGTTTCCAACATCGGAAACGTCTTAAGAACGAATTTGTCATCCGCCCTATATTCAGAAATGAACACCGATAGCAGATCCTTAAAGGCGTGCAATGGCGGCAGATTGTGGTAGACAGATATCTGCGGTATGATATCTTGAGAAAGAATCGGCACAAGTAACATCTGGAGGCGAGCACTCTCCGAGTGACTTAAGGTTCCGGTATGGTTTCTCCAAAAGACGATACTATCTCAAAGTGATATATATGCTGTATGTGCAGTACAAAGTTAGCTCCTTGCAGCCCCCGCGAGCAACAAAAGGGAAGAAATCTCGCCGGTCCCTCTGTTCCGCTAGCAGGTTGCGTGAGACATTAGGCCTGAGCTGCACGTCTCGCCACCCTCGGATTATTCTGGCCCCCCGCTCTTGGATGTGCTGGGCTCAATTGGAACTCGAGGATAAGAGAAAATCCCCGGGACGAATATCGACCCCTCACCCTCAGTCGGACCAGTAGTGTGAGTACCGCATGTCAGTATTTTCGTCGCCACGCAAAAGTGATAGAACCCAAACTACTAGCACAGTGATAACGTGTGTATCCCCGGTATCCAATCCGCAAGACGCAAGCTTCTCACAAAGTCCTGAGTCAGCTTCCCTATCGAAGACCGGTCAGTCATCTTCCAGAAGCACTTTCTTCTCCCTCAAGAGTTCTTGTAATTAAATTGTAAGGGCACAGTATATCGAGACTAAAATAAATCAGCACCGGGAAAGGCACGGTGCCAAAATCTAGGCCTGTCTAATAATACTCGAGTATATGGCCAATATGTAAGGACCACTAGATCATCACTTGATCATCGAACACAAGTACCCTCGAGGCATATGTGATTCCGTGCGATGAAGAAACTTGGCCCCGAACCGCCCAACGAGGATCCTGAACGGCACGATTGTAACCAATGACCGGTGGGATCTAGACTGCCCAAAATGGTGAGGCACATAATATGAAACTTCAAACAGCATTCCAGGGGCACCGCGCATGGTGCATTAACAGCTGCTCATCGCATCCAGTATTCGGTGGTGAGCCGACACATGACATATAAAATACGACTACGGTATTGGGCACAGAAGGTTGTTCTGGGGATTTCGGATGTAGACCAGATGGGAATACCTTCAGAGCAGTCAGAATAAGGCTACAAAGGCGAATATTCCCGCAAGTCAGGGCTTCCCCATACCAAATAGATATAGAGTGTTGTGCATACTATCACCTTCCTCCCCACTTCAAGTTATCAAAGGTGGGGAGCCAATAATTGCGATCCCCACGAGATCCCGTGACCAGAGAATTCCATAACTCCTTGAAATTGAAGCCCTTGCTACAGGCGCTGCAGTGCTGCCGAGCCCTCCTCCGCGGATTGTAGAGTAATCGTTTCAAAAACAGACTCCATTTATCAAGCAAGGAGTGAATCAAGTAATTACCCCGCAACGATCTTTTCGAGCCAGGCTGTAATACCATCTCACGCAATATCGACAACTCTTCCGTGGCATCGAAGATCGGCAAAGCGAGGACAAGTAAGTAGTAGGTAGGTTCTGGTCCACAGAAAAGTCGTTGAACAGCAGGTGAAGTTTCAGATGATGTGTCATTTTGCTGGGGAGTTTCTTTAATGAATTGATAACATGTAACTTATCCCTGATACCTGGTTAGCATTCCGCGCTGTCCTTTGAAGAACCATGGAGTGGAGGAGAAGATACCACATAGTTCAGCTTTATTTCCAACCTTTTTCGTGTCTCGTGGAGGCAATTGCGCTGTCCCGAAAGAATGACATGGTTTGTCAACAGGGCGATGTTTTACTGTCAAAACGATCATTTCCAACCCTCGAAAACTACAATGTTGCCAAAGTGACATTCAGGGAAGAACGGCATTAGCCAATGTAAATACCAAAGTGGAGCTCGCCCACAAAAACCATGATTTGTGACACTCTGCTTTTATGCTGATGTCTATTCGCTACACAATCAGAAACCCGCCTAAGCCTTCAGCTGCTTTCGGCCAACGTCAACATCTGGCCAATATCAATAAAGTGTGTTCATAACCAATCTGCAGTGTTTCCCTTCAGCTGGAATTCCGCCGGCTTACCCGATGTGGACATCGTTGGAACGTTGCCAATGTCTCGGGGGAGGTCTAAAAAAAGATAATTCGATCAAGAGCTCGAAGTTTGGCTCAGCAAGCGATAAAACAACGAAAACATCAGACGAACACCCCGCTATCTAGGGTGGATGGATGAAAGAGGTAAATGGGAGAAGCACTTTATTCAGCAGAATGCCTGTAAATAAAGGAGACAGATTCAGGATGTAGGAATCGTTCCCCAGATGATGTGACAAACTACCCTTCGGTGCTGAGATGTTCGCATGGATACCCAAGTGTACCTGTGGCACAGTGTGATCATGCTGTGTCACCCGGATTCCAAATTTACGGTTTTTTTCTGTCAATGAGCCGTAAGCCAAATGGAAAAAGAAAAAGAAAAAGAAAGAGCCGAAGATCTCGCCCGGTCCGAGGTGTACGATCCGTGCGTAGAAATTGGCGTACAGTAGGGTATGGTGCTGTTTTGTGCTGTGACATTGGGGGTAGAATGGAGGGCGACTCCAATCCATTGACTTTACTATGAGAACGACCAGGGGAGCAGCACCTTGATATCGTCCGGAATTCATGCCTTCTTGCCACCTTACAGTCCGGGCGCAGCAAAATCTTGCTTATGGAAGGAAATATTACGGAGAAAAACATCTGATTGGGATCTCCAAAGGGCGCATTATTTACCTCTTATCTCTCTCTACTCTTGTGGCCTATGATATCCTGTAAGCCAGGTATCCCATTCAGTACGAACCAAGGCAGCGCGGTACCGTCCTACCATGTACCAGTATTACGGTGAAGTGCGTGAGAGCGGCACGTGAAGCAGAAGTTTGCACGCGCGTAAAAGGAAATCCCCGGGCTCGGGCCCTAATTCGGCAGTCAAAGTCGGGCGAGGTTACCAGCACGGACATTGTGTTTAGCCTCAAGAATGGCATCGGGTCGACATCTTCTGATCAAAGGATGAGTAGACATTTGTGATCAAAGTTGGATCTATATCGTTCATGTCTACAGCGGGTTATTATGCACGAGATTCCGAGTTGAAATCCCATTTGAAGAGGAAGGGGTTTTGATAACTCTCGACTCCCTAGGGAGCGGAGTGAGGGACAGAATGAAGACGAGAAAGATGGAGACAATTTCGGTGGGTTTGGGGGTTTTCACTGGCTAAATCTCTTTTTTTCTTCCCCCACAGAGGGCTGCGCACCACGCTGGCCAGACTTGGTAGCCAGGGGACTGGAAGGTTGCGGATTATCCACTTGGTGGATGTCACTAATAACCGGGAGGAACGGGGGGTTGGGGGTGAAGGGGGGATGGGGGGATGGGGGGACGGGGGAAT
>Ga0307510_10011142_pt1 | contig 10689 bp, 12 predicted proteins | sample 12_EM_MG_FD_207224 | JGI IMG/M metagenome (GOLD analysis project Ga0307510, IMG submission 207224) | Populus trichocarpa ectomycorrhiza microbial communities from riparian zone in the Pacific Northwest, United States - 12_EM | ecosystem: Host-associated > Plants > Roots > Unclassified | place... | reverse complement strand
AGAGTGGCACATTGAAAGCAAACCCGGTGCAGGCACGCGAGTGAGCGTCCGGCTACCGAAGCGGAGAGTGTGATGGTTGCGGTACTGAAACGGAAAATCCGGGTGATCCTCGCAGATGATCATCCGGTGGTGCGAGACGGCCTGGCGACTATGGTCAACCAGCAGCCCGACATGGAAGTGGTTGCAGAAGCGGGGGACGGCGATGAGGCAATCGTCCTGTATGAGCAACACCGCCCCGACGTGATGGTACTCGATCTGCGTATGCCCAAGCGCGACGGCGTCGCGGTGGTACAGAGAGTGCTGGAAGGCAACCCGAAGGCCTGCATTCTCATCATGACCACGTACGACGGCGACGAAGATATCTTCCAGTGTTTGAGCCAGGGTGCCAAAGGTTACCTGCTCAAGGACGCACCGCGACAGGAGATCCTGTCAGCCATTCGTGCTGTCAGTGAAGACCGTCCCTACACGTCCTCATCGGTCGCTGCGAAAGCTTTGCAGCGCATGGCGAAGCCGAGCCTGACTCAACGTGAGCTCGATGTGTTGCAGTTGGTTGCGCAAGGTCGCAGCAATAAAGACATCGCGCGGCGCCTTGCGATCACCGAAGGCACTGCCAAGACCCACGTCAAGGCCATCCTGACCAAACTCGATGCCATCAGCCGCACAGAAGCGGTCGCTGTGGCGCACAAGCGGGGCATGATCCGCTTGTAGTCAGCGATTACTGCGGCCTGTCCAATTTCTGTAGCACAGCAGGTGGAAATTCAACGACGGCACATCGCTGCCCGCCGGCATTTCAACTTCGTATTCGATTTCGTGTGCCTTGATAGGCTCACCACAGCCGTTGCACGTCACACCCGTGCCGTGCCCCGCCCAGGTCCGCAGCGGTTCCCGCTGACGCACGAGGGATGAGTCGACTTTCTCAGGCGTCTCGCTTCCGGTCCGCACTGACATTTCCATGCGTGATCCTCGTTCACAACAGGTCCGTCCTTCTCGAGGAACGCTCCGGCGTGAAAAAGGATGACACGCACGGAACCGTTACTGCGTCGGCGGTTGGAAACCATCCGGGGCCTTCGAGCCCACGCCGAAGAAGAACTTTTCCATTTCACTTTCAAGAAACTTTCGCGCCTTGGGCTCAATGGGCGTCAGGCGGTACTCGTTGATCAACATTGTCTGATGCTTCAACCAGCGCGCCCATCCCTCCTTCGAGACATTCTCGAATATGCGTTTGCCCAGATCGCCGGGATAAACCGGGCGGTCGAGGCCCGGGGCTTCAGTTTTCAAAACTACGCATTGCACATTACGAGACATGGTGATTACTCGGATTCGAACTTAGGTGGGGCCCGAGAGTGTCTCGAGCAGTGTCTTGATCGGTGCCGGCAATCCGATCCTGGCCGGATCGCGGGCGTTATACCAGAGGGTCGGGGGTGTATCCATGACACCTGCGTGGCCGGCGCATGAGGTCAACAACGGCGTGATGAACAGGTCGAAATGAGTAAAGGCGTGCTCGACCATTGACAAGGGCTGGGGTTGGTTTTGCGCCGCAGCCAGCGACTGGCCGCAGTACACGCTCGCGGCCGACACTGTGTCAAATTCCGGCAAACACCACAGCCCACCCCAGATTCCCGTTTCCGGGCGCCGTTCGAGCAACACGCTGCCGTCGTCGCGCATGGCCACGAGCATGAATACTTCCCGCGAGCGGCGCTTCTTGCCTGTTGCGCTGCGCGGTGTTGGCAGGTCAGCTTGCCGGCCTGTCGCCTTGGCGAAGCAGTTGTCAGACAGGGGACAGTACGCGCACAACGGCTTGTGGCGCGTGCACACGGTGGCGCCCATGTCCATGATTGCCTGGGTGTAGACCTCGACACCTTTGTCGGGCGTACAGGCATCTGACAGTTGCCACATTCGATCGACGACCGACTTTTCAGCCGTGCTGCCTTCCACGCCGAAGTAACGTGCCAACACACGTTTGACGTTGCCGTCGAGGATGGGGAAGCGCTCGCACCGGCTGAGCGCGAGAATCGCCCCTGCAGTTGAGCGGCCGATTCCCGGCAGGCTCTCTACTTCCTCAAATGTTTTTGGGAACTCGCCGTTGAACTGATCGCGGATGATGCCTGCCGCACGATGCAGATTCCGCGCTCGCGCGTAGTAACCCAAGCCAGTCCAAAGGTGCAGCACGTCATCGATGGGTGCCTCAGCCAATGCCGTTACGGTCGGGAAGCGCGCCATGAAGCGTTGGTAGTACGGAATCACCGTCACCACCTGGGTCTGCTGCAACATTATTTCAGACACCCACACACGGTAGGGAGTCCTGTCCAGTTGCCAGGGCAGGTCGTGGCGCCCGCGTTCGGCGTGCCACGCCAGTAGGGCTGCTGCGAGCTCAGGGTGGCGGGTCATTGCTTCGCTTCCGGTGTCTCAAACTTCAGGCGCACGTGGGTCAACTGTGTGTTTGCCAACACCACCTGATCAAAGATCAGGCTGCCATTCGCGTTGACTGCCCGCAACGCCTCTACCGGCAGCTCGAATGGCTTCTTGTGGGCACTGTCGGTCTGAACGTACCGGCCGAGATCGATGCGATCGCCGTGCAGCTCGAAGCCCCACAGCGCTTCGGGAGCTGCGTTCCTTTGCAACCAGCCGTTGAAACTGACGCCGTCGAGTTTCAGCGCCAGCGGCTTTGCCGCAATGGCGCCGTCGTCGTAACTCCAGCTCGTTGTCAGTTCCAAGGGTCCCAGTGTCGTTGGGTCATGAGGAAGGGTTTGATTCAGGGCCAGGTCGTTGAGCAGCTTGCGAAGTGAGGGGGTGTGCAACGCCACTGAGCCGTGGGCGCGGGTGTGGGCGTCTCCTGTTGTCTGATAGGTCACATCGCCGTGCGCCTGCGCGTTCGCTACATTGACTGTCAGCTTTGGCGCAGCGATTGTGAGTGGACTGGGGTTGAGGGTCAAAGCGGGGGAGTCGAGCGCAACCTGCACGCCGTCGGGCGGCAGAGATTGCGTGTGGGCTTGGAATCGGATGTGAACCGAGAAAGGCTCACTGGCGCGCCATGCCCCGACATCCGCCTGCACGTCGGAGAGACTGGCCTGCAAGCCGCTGCCCTCGTCGACATAGTCGACCATGCCGTCGTGGAGCTCGAGGCCGCCGATCTGCACGGGTCGGGTTGAAGTCACGGCCTTTTGGCCGGGCGCCCCCGATCTCGCGGGTGCCGGGACACTCGCCCGGCCGGGAGCGGTGCCCACGGGGGCGCCGAACAACCCCTCCCAATTCCCGTGCCCCTGCACATCGCGCCGCAAGTGGATCCGCGGACTTCGCAGGAAAATTCGGTCACCTATTATCTGGCCACGCAGCAGCGGGCCAAGCTGGGCGGACACCTCGATCGACTGCCACTCCATGATCGGCGGCCCTGCCACGCCGGGCGGGTTATCCAAACGCGCCGGACCGGTCGCAATCCCCAGCGAAGGGTACCAGATGATCTTCAGATCCCCCTCGATCACAAGCGGCCTGCCCGCCAGATCGGCGACAATGGCTTCCACTTCGCCCCGATATCGGTTCGGATTGACCACTGATGTGAGCACGAACACCGCCGCTACGAGCAGCAGCACGATCCCGCCCAGGATAATCGCTGTCCATTTGGCTACTCTGGCTATTCGCACCGCTTCTGCCGTGTCCCCCACCGTTTCCGCAACCGATTCTAGCTACACTCGCGGCCGACGTTGGGGCGTGCTGGGGGTTTGGCGACGATGACTTACTGTGTGGGGATGCTGCTCGACACGGGCCTGGTCTTCCTTTCGGACTCGCGGACGAGTGCCGGCGTGGATCACATCAGCACGTTCCGCAAGACGACCGTGTTTCAGCGTCCCGGCGATCGAGTGATGGTGATCCAAACGGCCGGCAACCTGGCCATTACTCAGGCGGTCATCAGCCTGCTGCGCGAACAGATGGAGGCCGGCGATGGCACTCCCAATGTGCTTTCCGTGCCGACGCTCTTCGAAGCCGCGGAATGTGTTGGTGACGCCGTCCGCCAAGTGCACAAGCGCGATGCCAACCAATTGAAGGAGTTTGGCCTCGAATTCAACGCGAGTCTGATCCTGGGCGGACAGATCCGCGGCGAAGTCCCGCGCCTCTTCAGCATCTACGCCGCCGGAAACTTCATTGAAGCGACCGCGGAGACCACCTATTTCCAGGTGGGCGAATCCAAGTACGGCAAACCCATCATCGACCGGGTGTTGAGGCGCAGCAGCAGCCTGAACGAGGCCGCCAAGTGCGCGCTCGTTTCCATGGACTCCACGATCCAGTCGAACCTGTCGGTGGGTTTGCCGCTCGATCTGGTGCTGATCAAGCGCGATCGGTTCGAGATTGCGCGTCACATGAGCATTGACGCCAACAATGAATACTTCAGCGGGATTCGCAACCGCTGGAGCGATGCGCTCCGGGAGGCGTTTGCGGAATTGCCGGATCCGGATTGGCTGCGGATGCCAATGCCCTGAGGCGCCGACCTCGCAAGGGGCAACGATAGCTGGCCCTAAACCGGCCCTGCGCTCGGTGGAGTCCGCGCCGGAAACCGCGTCAGCACACTATTCATCAACTGCCGCCCAGCCGTGCCGAAGGCAATAAAGAACACCCCGATCCGCGCTACTTCGAGCACCTTGAGGTCCTGCAGTTGCTCCATTGTGATCAGCGCGATCGCAATGAGAATGCCGTCGGCGACAATGGAGGCCGGTGCAAAGAAGCGCGAGCTCTTTGCCCACCGTGACAGCGCACCGTGGGTCAGGAGCAGTACAGCCCAAAGGGTCCAGGTCATCGGAGCTCTCTCGAGAAGTGTTTGGCCAGCGATGTAATCGGACGGAGTCGCCGTTAATTGTGGCTGGGCGCGAGCGGATCGTGCCTGAACCGAGTTCTCGATTCACGCGTTTGCTACTCTTCGCCGCATGGCAAAGATACTGGTGACCGGGGCTTCGGGTGGAATTGGCGCGGCCATTTCCAAGGCATTGGCTGCACGCGGCGCAACCGTCGTACTGCACTACCAAAAGGGACGCGACGCGGCGGAAGCGACACGACGCACGCTGAAGGGAGACGGACACTCGATCCTTCAGGCGGACCTTACCGACCCGAAGGCTATCGGGCGACTGTGGCAAGAGGCCTCAGCAGGACAGCGCGTCGATGCCGTCGTGAACAACGCGGGCATTTTCCCCAACCACGCACCCCTCACCACCGACTTTGACGACTGGACGGCGGCCTGGCAGCGGACACTGACGACCAACCTGCTGGGTCCCGCGCACCTGTCGCACTTTGCCGCGCGATCAATGGCTGAGCAGGGCGGCGGCAGGATCGTCAACATTTCTTCACGTGGCGCGTATCGAGGTGAGCCCACGGCTCCCGCGTACGCTGCGAGTAAGGCTGGGCTCAATGCGATGAGCCAGTCCCTGGCGAAGGCGTTGGCACCGAAGGGTGTCCTCGTTTATGTGGTTGCGCCGGGGTGGGTGGCGACGGAGAGAGTCGCGAAGTCGATAACCGATCCCGCAGTCATCGCCGATCAACCTCTGGGGCGAGTAGCGACGCCAGACGAGGTAGCCGAAGTAGTGACCTTCTGCGCGCTCGATGCGCCGGCAAGCCTCACGGGCGCCATTCTCGATGTCAACGGCGCGTCGTACCTGCGTTCCTAGCGTGCTGGCGATGGCGGCAGTTCTGCCGTTCATCGCGCATGCCAACCCCGCTGCGACGTTCCCCGTCACGGTGACGGTCGATGCGAGCAAGCGCGTGGGTGAACTGGCGCCGATCTGGCGCTACTTCGGGGCCGACGAGCCCAACTACGCCACGGAGCCGGAAGGCGCGAAGCTGTTGATGGAACTCGGCAGCCTTCGTCCGGGCGAGGTCTACTTCCGCGCGCACAACCTCATGACTACCGGCGATGGCACCCCAGACTTCAAGTGGGGCAGCACCAACATCTACACCGAGAAAGACGGTCAGCCGGTCTACGATTTCAACCTGGTCGATCGGATCATCGACACTTACATCGCTCGCGGCATTCATCCCTATCTGGAAATCGGCTTCATGCCCGAGGCAATGACTGCCGCTCCAGCCGGCGTCCCCTACCGCCGCCCCTGGAAACCAGGTGGCGAATACAAAGGGATCACGGCCGGCTGGTCCTATCCGCCGCGCGACTACGCCAAGTGGGCCGAGTTGGTTTATCAATGGACCCGGCACTGCGTTGAGCGTTACGGGCGGGCTGAAGTGGAGCGTTGGTATTTTGAAGCCTGGAACGAGCCCAACCTGGATTTCTATTGGCTGGGAACGCCGGAGGACTTCTATCGCCTCCACGACTATGCGATAGACGCCGTTCGCCGCGCTCTTCCGACTGCGCGGACAGGTGGACCTGATGTTGCCGGGTCCGGTGGCGCGTTCATGGACGGCTTCCTCAAACACGTTACTACCGAAACAAACTTTGCAACCGGCCGGGTTGGAACACCCACCGACTTCGTGTCCTTCCATGCGAAGGGCCAGCCGACCGTGGTGGACGGGCACGTCCGCATGGGCATCTCCAACCAGTTGAAAACGGCCGACGAGGGGTTCGCAAAGATCGCCGCCGTGCCGCTTTTGGCAGACATGCCGGTGGTCATCGGCGAAAACGACCCCGAAGGCTGCGCCGCCTGCCCTGGCCCGCAGAATGCGTATCGCAATGGCACGATGTATTCCAGCTACACCGCTGCCAGCTATGCCCGGCTCTGGGAGTTGGCGCGCCGGCGCAATGTCAGATTGGAAGGTGCGCTCACCTGGGCGTTTACGTTCGTGGGACAGCCCTGGTTCGCCGGCTATCGACAGGTGGCCACCCGAGGTGTCGACCTGCCGGTGTTGAATGTGTTCCGGTTGCTTTCACACCTGGGGCACGAACAAGTGTCGGCGAACAGCAGCGCCGAGACGCCACTCGATGAGATCGTTGCCCACGGTGTGCGCGGCAAGCCCGACGTTGGTGTGCTGGCAACGCGTTCTGACACCGGCATCCGGGTCCTGCTCTGGCACTACCACGACGACGACATCCCGGGACCTGATGCTGAGGTGCACCTGGCTATCCACGGAGTCGTCGGCAATCCACAGGTTCGAGTGTGGCGGGTTGATCGCGAGCACGGTGACGCCTTCACCGCCTGGCAAGCCCTGGGATCACCACCGAATCCAACCGGCCCGCAGGTCCAACAGTTGCTCCGGGCGTCGCAAATAAACGCCGAAACTGTTCGAGGGGTGTCTCAAAAGAATGGGACAGTTTCGATGGAGACCCGCCTGCCGCTGCAGGGGGTCGCGCTGATTGATATCAGACTTGGACCAGGTACGGGATTGGAACCTCGGGATTCACATCCTCGTCATAATTAACGTGCTCGAGCCCAAAGCCAAACAGGCGGAGGAAATCGCTCTTGTATCCAGCAAAGTCGGTGAGCTCATGGAGGTTTTCAGTGCTGATGTGCGGCCATAGCTCCATCACGCGCCTTTGCACGTCTTCGTCGAGCTCCTTATCATCCGCGCGCAAACGGCCTTCCTCATCCAGTCGCGGTGAGGCACCGTAGAGGCTGTCGTTGTAGAGCCTGTAAACCTGCTCGATGCAGCCTTCATGAGTTCCCTGGTTCTTCATGACCTTGAATAACAGGGACAAATAAAGAGGCATGGTCGGAATAGCGGAACTGGCCTGGGTGACGACCGCCTTTAACACGGATACCCGTGCATCCCCACCGATACTGGAGAGTTTGTCGCGAACTTCGCGACACTTCTGATCCAGGTCTTTCTTGGCCGCGCCGATGGAACCGTTCCAGTAGATATCCTGCGTTATGGTCTTCCCGACATACGTGAGGGCGGTGGTCTTCGCGCCTTCGGCGAGCACGTCCGCACCCAGAAGCGCGTCGATCCACATCTGCCAATCCTCGCCGCCCATCACGGCCACTGTCTGATCGATCTCGTTTTGTGTTGCGGGAGGCAGCACCACTTCCTTCACGACTTCCTTATCGGTATCGATGGTACGCAGTGTTACGGTCTTGCCGATCGGCTTCAGCACGGAGGCGCAGACCGCGCCGGTCCTGGGATGGGCACGCCTGGGCGAGGCAAGACTGTAGATCACCAGGTCGACCTTGCCCAGATCCTGCCTGATCAGCTCAATGGTGCGTTCCTTGACCGCATCCGAGAACGCATCGCCGTTGATGTCCTTTGCGTAACGGCCGCGTTTCGCAGCGAGGCGCTCGAACACGGCGGTGTTGTACCAACCGGCGGAGCCAGGTTTTGCAGCGCTGCCGGGATGCTCGAAACAGACACCGAAAGTGTCAGCGCCACAGGCAAAAGTGGCCGTGATCCGGGCCGCCAGACCGTAGCCGGTTGAGGCACCCACTACGAGGACCTTCTTGGGGCCATCCTTGATGGAGCCTCGTCCAGTGACATAATCGATCTGATTCTGTACGTGCGCCCCACACCCAACAGGGTGGGCAGTCACGCAGATGAATCCCCGCACACGCGGCTTTATGATCATGGGCTGAAACCTCAGCGATCAAACACCAGCAACGTCGAAGTCGCAGCAGCATACAGCTTCCCGTCCGCACCAGTAAGCGTCGCCTCGGCAAACGCGGCACGCCTGCCAATCTGCTTCACGGTGCCTTCCGCCCGGAGCAGGCCGGTAGTCAGGGTGATTGGACGAAGGTATGAGACATTCAGATCGAGCGTGGTATATCCCTGGGTCGCACTCAACTTCGAGTGCACAGCGAAACCACACGCCGAATCGAGCAGCGTAGCGGCATATCCGCCATGAACCATCCCGATCGGGTTGTATGCATGCTCACCAGGCGTGGCGGCGAATACCGCCCTCCCCGCCTCGATCTCGACCAGCTCGAAATCGAGTGAGCGTGCGATCCCCGGCTTGCGCCCCAAGGCCAACATGGCGCGCGCTTGCGCGAGGCCATCGAGACCCGCGCCAATTTCATCCAAAAGACTCTTCGGCTTTTCCATAACACTCCAAAGGCTCAGTAACTAAATAACTCCGCAATGACCTGTTCGCCGACAGCAAACCCGGTCGACGCCCCGATCCCACTCGTCACCATTACGAGCCTGATCCGGGGTGACGGGGACTCAATGAGTGTTGGACCGCGATCAGCAACCGCGTAAGTTCCGGTCCAACGCTCCCGGACAGGCGGTGCAGGCCGGCCGGTAACCGCGAGAAATTCGTCGCTGAGCAATTCGTAAATGCGCTCATCGGCGAAAACTTCAGGCGCCGGTCCGTAGTGGTGGCTGTCGCCCACTACCAGGCTCCCATCGGCGCTCTGGGCTACCAACAAATGGATGCCGTGTTGAAAATACTCCGGCTGCTCGCTCTGTAGTCGCCGCCGCAGGACAGTGGCTTCCGGCAGCTCGGCAAACCCTTCATAGCGAACCATGCTCAGATCTGACATCAGCGTACCCGGAAGCGTGAAGCCTGGACTCCCGAGCCTCATCATCTGCAAGGTGCAACGGCTGATCCGGGCTGCTTTCAGCTGTTCAGGATACAGAGTCTCGAGGTCGTCTCCCGGACACACCACGACAGCCGGCGCGGTCACCGGTCCGTGGGATGTTTGAATGGTCGGCGTATCGATTCTGCGAACCGCCGTTTCCCACAGGAACCTGACCCCGTGCTCGCGTGCGAGCCAATCAGCCAGCGCCGGAATCGCTTCGCGCGACTCAACTCTCAGATCGTGCGGACTCCACAGCGCAGCCTGTAAGTTTCGCGTTTGCAGGTCCGGGCACCTGGCGCGCGCAGCAGCAGCCGTGAGCAGCTCGCACCCTTGCGCTGTTGCAGTTCGCATGAACGCTTCCAGTACAGCAGCGGATTCGGGGCGCTGTGCGGGAACCCAAACACCTCGTTGCAGGATCGGAATACCGGCCTTCGCCGCCACTTCAACCCAGACATCGCGCGTGCGCCGCGCAAGCGGCCAGACCTGCCTGGGATCCTGACCGGTTACCGTGATGAGGCCGAAGTTTCTGACCGATGCGCCCAGGGCGCGTGTTCCACGCTCGATGACGAGAACATTCAAATTACGTCGCGCGGCGGCAAGCGCACACGACAGGCCCAGGATGCCTGCACCCACCACCACGAGATCGCTTCTCATGGGCTGTATTGTAACTTTAGCGTGCTAGTCTGCGATCCATGAAAACAATCACCGAACCGGCGCGCTCAGTCGATGTGGTGCTGGAGACCGATGTCCTGGTGGTAGGCAGCGGTCCCGGAGGCCTTGCCGCTGCCCTGGCCGCAGCTCGCGCCGGTGCTCGAACCGCGCTGCTCGACCGCAACGGCTGCTTCGGCGGCAACATTACGCAGGTAGGCGTCGAAGGGTTTGCGTGGTATCGGCACGAGCAGACGGTCGATTGCGAGGGAATCGGTATCGAGTTCGAGCAGCGCGCCAAAACGATGGGCGCCTCTATGCCCGAGCCGCAATCCATCAGCCAGGCGCTCGACGCTGAGATGTTCAAGTGGGTTGCTGACACGTTGGTCCAGGAAGCGGGCGTTACGCCGCTGCTGCACCGTCTCGGTGTCGCACCGATTCTCGAAGGCGGCGTAATCACTGGCGTCATCACGGAGAGCAAGGCTGGCAGAGAAGCCATTCTGGCCAAGCGTGTCATTGATGCTACTGGCGACGCTGACATCGCGGCACGTGCCGGAGCGCCCTATCGGAAGTCGCCGAAGAGCGAGATGATGGCAGTGTCCGT
>Ga0307510_10011141_pt1 | contig 10690 bp, 14 predicted proteins | sample 12_EM_MG_FD_207224 | JGI IMG/M metagenome (GOLD analysis project Ga0307510, IMG submission 207224) | Populus trichocarpa ectomycorrhiza microbial communities from riparian zone in the Pacific Northwest, United States - 12_EM | ecosystem: Host-associated > Plants > Roots > Unclassified | place... | reverse complement strand
TCAAGGGTAACGAGGAGGGAGGGGAATTGTTGGCCAAAAAGAGTGATGACGGGAGAGGGAGGGGAGAAAGTGATAAGGGAAGGGAAAGACGAGCGAGGGACGATATACGAAGGACAAAGACCGGATTACAACGAGGGTCCTCAAACGGAGACGGGGCCAGACGCGCTCATCACCTTTTTGCTTTTTGTTTATTTTTTTCCGGCTTTTTTCTCACCACGATGCTTGGATTATGTAATACAGTACACACGAGCCTGGCCCGGCCTCACCGAACGGCACGGGGTGTGCCTTTGCATGAATGCATAAATGATTGGTTACAGACACACACCACGCCACGAATCGTAAAATGATATGAATGATCTATCGATACAGTAAAATTTCTACTTCACTTCTCCATCAGCCCGGTCACTGCCCTTGTCACGGCATTGGCGCCTTCTCGCACGGCCGCCCTTTCTCCAAGCTTAACCCGAGGTATGATCCTCCCTTCAAATTTATCCGGGTGGAAACGTAGCATCGTCACTCTAAGTTCCTCCTTGCGCAGCCTCGCCCTCCCAGCATCATCGAGTCCCTGCTCCTCAAGCTCTTTCTCTGGGATGAAAAGGAAAGCAGACATTGCCTCAGCCGTCAACTGTGGGATGTCCGGCGCTTCACTGCCCACCGGCCATGGTATATCTCCGAAACCGAGATCTGCGGATCCAGGTTTAGACTCGAGCAGGTCAATCCAACGGCGTTGATAAGCCTCTCTGGCCTCTACACGCCGCCTACGCTGCTGCTCATCACGTTTGCGCCGTCGTGCATCCTCTTTTGCTCTGAGGATCCGCGCTGCCTCAGCCGTCGCCGCCGCATGAGCGGCCTTTTGCCGCTGCTGCTCGTGATGCACCGCGGCATTGCGTTTCCTGCCGAGGGGGAAGGGGGAACTTACGAAGTATCTGTGGGTAGTAAGTGAAAGACGTACCTCCACATCCCTACCCGCACCCACTCGGCATACTCATCGTCATTCATGAGCGCCGGGTCATCCACAGGGCCGCCATCCATAGTGTATTGATTGTGTGCCTGCGAATCGACGCCCCGCCACCGCCGCGGGACGTGTGCGTATTCATTCAATCGGGCCTCGACGGTGTCGAGCCTGTCATCATCCCCGAACGCGTCCCACAACCTCTCCTGAAAGCTGTCATCGGCCACAGGCACAGTGTGGGGTTCATGACGGGAGGTGGATGGCCCGGGGTCGAGAACGGGGGAGTCCGAGTCAAACGGACGACCGTATGAATTGGCGTCCACGTCCCTCGCAAGGTACGGTCTGGAAGCGGCTTTCTTGGCGGCTCTACGTGCCTTTCGCAAGTCATGCTCTGCTTGTTCGGCTGGCGTCCTCTTGAGGCGCAATCCCTTAGGCATGACACGAATTATGGTCGATCGGGGTCGAGGTCGGTGGTCGTTTGAAAGAGTGTCATCGGCCCGCTTTTCCCGGGGTTTCCCTTTGATCGCTTGATCGGATCACGTCACGTCACCTAGTTTCATCACCGTTTCATGTCTCTCTCATACAGTGCCTTCACCATCTCCCAGTCTTCACTCATCAAGAATTCTTAGATTAGATGATAGTTCAACGAAACAAGATAGAATACAAAAGCCACGGCATATGCATACACTAACTGGTACATTGCCCAACCTACGGAAAGGTGGCATTCTCTTTGGCCACCTTGACGCAGAAACCTTGCAATTATTTTCGGTATCACTGGCGCCTACAGTACTCTACATTTATCAAATTGCGGTTCTCATCGATGATCATACGGAGACATCTCGCCTGCGGGTTCTTACAACCTGGCGGTTGGAACTCGTCTTGCAACCATGGTGGAATAGCATGCGACCCTGTTCGTTGATCGAATCCGCCCATATTTACACCTCGACCAAAGAAGTGGTAACCCGGGATGTATCGATCGACGAATCTATACACGAGACGTTAGAAACGACATGTTAAGGGCGGGATCCAGGCTGAAAGTTGTACACACTTCTTGACTTGCTCATCCGTCATACCTTGGCCGTCTCTCTTGGCCTTCATTTCATGTTCCTGTTGCAACCGCCATTTATATATATGTACGTATGGAGCAGTGGGTTGGGGGGAAATCTAGCGACACCCGCCAATATAGTGTAACCACTCAGAGAGGAAATAGTGAAAAGCGACGGTTCCATACCTGGAGACAAGTGTCGAAGAGCTCCCACCACTGGATGTACTCAGCAAGTCGTTCGTTCACATCGAGTACATGTTCCAGAGAGTAAGCGGAAATGTCGAACGTTCCATCCAGCCCGATTGGCACTTGATTCATGCGCTCCTCGATGTGTTGGCGCGACTGCGGATAGAATCCCACGCACCAGCCTTCCAGAAGGACCACGTCCAGCGGTCCCTTGACAGATGTCCACTCAGACTCGGGGACACGATCGCCCTCACCGTTGAACAGACTTTTATCAAAGCGAGGGATGCGCACCTCGCCCGATCCCGGGCGATTTATTTCCTTCAGCGAGTTAAGAACGGAGAGACCGAGGGAGATATCGTGAGTGCCCGGGAGGCCGCGTCCGCGGAGAAGTAGATTATCCGGGTGCGCAGCAGCAAGAGCCTTCAGTTGGGTATGAGGAAGGTAGAGGTCATCGATCGAAAGCGTGGCCAGATGGTAGGGTGCGTGACTTTCGTTATTCTCGGCGAGCATCTCTTTCACGCGCTCCGCGAGGGACGTCTTGCCCGAGCCTTGGGGTCCTTGCAGAGCGACGAAAAGAGGAGGGTCCGACGCGGGTCGGTGGACTGGAAGGTGGGCATGGATGTGTGAGAAGATTACAAGTGCTTTTGTCTCGAATTCTTTCGACCTGTTCATATGGCCCTGTGGTGCTGGATTGTGGCCCCCGATATACCGCAATGGTGTGTATCTGTGCCTATCCCGCAATTGATTCCGAGTGGCCGCCACGTATACGTTGCCACCCATTTTCTTTCGGCACCGCACCAGATCTAATCTATCTAGGTCAATAAATGATGGGACTGTTACTGGAGTGATACCTTATACGAATATATATGAGTTGGTAATTCACGCATGCACACGAGCTGAGAATGATAGAGCGAAGGGGCATGCGGGAGACTGGAGCGGGAGACACCCACTCGCTTACAGCTTGCTGACTATTCTCCTACACTATGTTAAGTATTGGCGGATAGTACAGATATGGTTTACGGGCAGTTAGTCATACTGGCCCGTGCGTTCTGTATCTGATTTGCCAATCGTATTCCTAAGACTCCCCCTCAAACAGATGCTAGACCCATTTTGACCGTGTGCTTCTTGTGTTTCAGGCGCGGTAATGCTTTCGTGAGGATGTCAGCGGTTTGTTCCAGATTTCAGCAACTTTCAATGGTAATAAGTCCCCCTTGGATGAGCTCTCTTATGAGATGCCAACGTAGATCTATATGTTTAGATTGCTTGTGGAATTGGGGGTTCCTCACCATTGCCAAAGATCCTTCATTATCACCTCAGATCAGCGTAGGGTTTTTCTCTTGTAGAAGGCCAAGCTCCAAATATAGGTTTTGTAGCCAACAGGCCTCTCTCGCTGCCTCTGAGAGTGCGACATATTCCGCTTCCATGGAAGATTGAGCTTGTATGGTCTGTCTCTTTGAGCACCAAGTTATTGCTCCATTTCCGGCTAAGAAGACATAACCCAAAGTAGATTTACTATCTTCCACGTTCATGAAAGCTGCATCCAAATATCCGAAGAAGTCAGAGTCTTGAGGGAGTGTCGTGTAATGAATACCATGAGATTGTGTACCAGACAAGTATCATAGAATGCATTTCAAAGCCATAGAATGCAATAAACTTGGATTGGCTGTATAGGAAGCCAGCCTGTTAACTGCGTATTGTATATCGGGGCACATTGCATTTGCAATATATTGGACTTCACCTAATAACCATGCATAAGAATTGCTGCGATCACCAACATTCCCTTCAGGGTTCAGCACAATGGGTACATTGGGATCCAATGGAGTGGTAACCCGATCAGCTAGTCCAAGACCTTCCTTGAGCAAAATAGATTCTATATATTTGCTTGAAGATATGGTGATCAAATCTTCGCCCATTGTTATTTCGATCCCAACGATCTTCTTCGGATCTCCAAGATCCATTACTTCCCATTCACTTTTAATGTCGGTCTTCATCTTTTCCATGAGTATGACCATTATCGCAAATAGAAGTAAGTCATTGACCCATACGGTGATAATGGCAAAGTCTTCGCCAACTTGCCAAATATATATGCAAGGATCAGATCTCAAGTGCACATATCCGCACCGCCGCAACTTTGTGTCTAATTCTATATTCCACTCCCTGCTGGCCTGCTTAAGGCCATACAGCGTTTTGATTAACAAGCATATGCGCCCGGTTCCATCGCTATACCCCTTGGGCTGTCGCATATAGACGTGCTGTCGCAAGCGGTACTTGCGCCCCCCAGTCTCAGCTACAAACCCGTAACTCCAAGACCACATGACCGTGGGAACATATCACATGACCCTACACATGACTCATCACGTGACCCCTTCGCCACTCGTACATCACGTGACTTATCAGCACGTGACCCTGGGAACCTACGACCCCATGACCCTGGGAAGATAACACATGACCTATCAAGGAACTGGTCATCAACAACGTCACCTGACAAGACGCACTTTGGATGCGCGTCTAACCCGTTGATCAACACGTGGCAGATCGTGGGAACGATCAACAAGACGCATCCACTAAACAATCAACGAACACGCGACGCAACTCGATCAACGAGGACGCGACTCATTAGGGCTAGACCCTAATCGAGATGTATTATGTAATCCACAGTTGCTGCGCATTGACTGCGCAGTCCCCTGTTACCTGTAAACTTACCTACCCTAAACTGCGCACAGACCACCCTGTATTAGTATATAAGACCTATGAATTTAGGTGAACAGTCCTTAGACTGTTCTCTTGTCAATCCCCACACTGGAGCCTTTCAAAGCTCCCTCATCGTTAGCAGCACCCCGTCCCTCATCTTCAACAGTCTACCTGCTCCCGCCTCTCCTTGTCTTCTGTCTCTTCCTCCTCAACATCTCTTTGCTGCTCCTCTGGATCAGTCACCTTCAACTCCGCGCCATCGTTGAGTCTTGCTACCCATAAAGTAGTAAGTTCCCGACATTAGAACAGTCTCTTAAAGTTGAAGCTGACTGTTTGGAAGTGTCCTCACCTTCCCTCTCCATCGCCTCTTGGTCCGACCTGAACGCGGTCTATCAGGAGAACTCTGCCACCGCCCTTGAGGTCGTCAACAACGTCCTCAACAGCCCTCACAACACTTGGAATTATCCAAGCCCTGGAAGCCCCTGTCTCCAGTACCCCCCCGTCTCCTGTGCATCGTCCCCTGTCGTCCCCTGGTCGCCCACCATTGCCTCCAGCCCCGAGTTCATCGTCCCCGGCTTCCCCTTCCTTGCACCAACAGGTCCGGGCCCCTACAACGTCTACATTTCACAGTCCCCACAATACACCACCTTGTCCGCTAGCGCCGGAATCACCCTTGTCAACCCAGACACCCTCAAGCCCTCCCCCATTGATATCGACCCCTACGTGGTCCGCTCTCCATCACCACCTACTCCCGAGCCCACTGAGGAGGCACTTCGCGCCACTGCTGAGTTCGATCTTGAGCAACTCAGAGAAGAAACCGCTGCCCACGTCGTCTGCCTCGCCCAGGAAGAGCTCGACGCCCTCCTTCCCCCACTCAACCAGGACAGTTGGAGCCACTTTCAGCTCACAGGTAACTTGGTCGACCATGTCTCACTTGAGGACATCCCCCTCAAGAACATTCCCCCATCCGTCACTACCGCCCCCGTCATTGCCGTCGCCTCCCCCGCCCCGCCGTCGCCTGTTCTTCCCCCTGTCCCGGTATTTTACCCGACAGTCGACATCGGCCCCTTTGAATACCTCTTCGCCGCCCCACCTTGCCTCCCTGCCAACGGCCACCCTCATCAGTACATGGTCCATTATGAACAGGGTCGTCACGTTTGGTTCTCATCCGAGGAACTTATCAACAGCCAGTTCCTCAACCACATCCCCCGGGCCCAAGACCTCGACACCAACGCACCCCCCTACTTCGTCACTCCCTTCCGCACCAACGCCTATCACTCCATCTACATCCACTCCGATGGTGCCCTCCCTCCAGTCCACATCTGTGCCAAAGTAGGCAAGCACCTGTGGTCCCCCAAGTTCCCGTTCGGCTATATCGAGACCACTTTTTTGGACTCGATCAAGTTTGTCTTCTCTCGTTTCCCTCCCCTTTGGCTCGCTCACTTTGAAGGAGCCCTCGTTCCCCTTGTCGCGTACGACTTTTTAGATGGTCGTACAGCCATCCTCTGTGGACACTTACACTTCACCGAGCAGGGGATTCTTTTTGTTAATCACAGCACCCAGATTACAGACTTACTTCATACGGACCCTCAATTCTCGTATTTCGTACCTACCCCACAAGTTCCCTCCAGACCTTTTGATTCTATTACACCCCCTTCCGAGAACCCTTTGTAATACTTCTTAGTAAGTTACAAAGGACTTATTTTGGTGTAGAAATCAAAGGTTTTTTAAACTCGTCTTCCTTTTGTTTGTCTTAAGTGGCCAATTTTTGCGAAGAAGTCTTAAGACAAACTTACCCAAGAATTGCTGATCTCCGGGAACAAGTCCAACTTACGTATTGGAGTGAACATCACTTGGTTCCTCAAGATCTCCTAGATATCCTCCCCTTTGGTCGACTCTTCAGCGCACAGCGCTTTTATCATTATATTGATTACCAACTTGTTGACCTCCTTAACGCAGCAAGACGTTGCACTGCATATTGGCAACTCTCTGGCGCTCATAACTTCGACCAATCCCCAGCCACCCAGATCTCGTTGTTCTACGACAAAACCCTTTTTTGGCACTACTTCGTCCCGTCGCACAGACCGGAAATTACCACGCAGATCCAAGCTGGACACAGAATCAGATTTCTATCTAGATTTTATGTGTCAGAAACCAAAGTTGAGGTGGAATTTAACGAAATTCGACTCCAGACAAACCCAAGTGGAGAATTCACTTCAACTAACTTATACCAGTTCATCTACAGCGACAAACAAATCCTTACCTATCGGTGGAACAACCGCACCTGGGCCACTGATCTCCTTACCCCCCACACTAGTCTCATCGATCCCCCTTCCGGCTTTACCTGCCCCATCACCCAGCCAAATACCCAGGGAAGAGACGCCGAATACCTGGAACGTTTCCAGCATATCCTCTTGGAACCAGATCTTCTCTTGCTCGATTCATCCTATCACAACAGCGTGGACAGTACATTACCCCCCACTTTGGTTGGTACCCCTCAATCCAGTTCCCCAAGCACACCTGAGTCGGTATATCGGCGTGCCCGAGAGATCACCTTTTTGAACGACAACCTGGATCTTTGTTTCTGTGGAATTGACCTTTGTCGTTGCGATAGCCGTCACCCCGGAACTCCCCCCACCCCACTTGGAATCCACCTCTGGGACCCCCGATTCTTCAGAGCAGGACCTATAGAAGGTCTCCATTACAACCGACAATCTGGCCAGTCCACGTAGCCGGAGAAATCACTCAGCCCCAGCCCAGGAACAAGGACGCTTCATACCCTCTAACAAAAGAGGAAGACCAAGACTCTGTCATACCCAGAACTTCATCGACCGACAACCCCAGCACGTTCCATCGCCCCAAGTTTATAGAGAACCAACCCCACCCCCAAATCCTTTCACGGTACCAGTGGCACATCACATCCAAGAAGTCCTACAAGGACCATATAACGTGTTACCAAGAATCGAACAACCACTACCCCCTACTCCCCATAGTCATCACACCGACATCTCAGGAAATTCAGATCTAGTCGGAGCCACATCCCAGATCTATCTACCAGAAGTTATTTACCTTGGTGTCACTGCTCCTACAAGAAATCGCACAGAGCTCCACATCTTCAAACAACATTGTTTGTTCCTCTTACAAAATCGTACTGAGAAACATATTTGCCACCCCTTGACAGAGTTACAGACTATCACTCTGCATATCGGGGCCTTTAATAAGTTCTTTTGGAAATACCGTACTTCGATCACAATCAACGGTATTCTAGAGGATTATAGAGGCATTACTAGTGTTGCCGCAACTTGACCAGCCGCGAGCTGACTTTAAAAGCTGCGGCTTTTTCCGGATGCGACTTCACTGACCGTGACTTTTCACCATGTAGCCGCAGCTTGACTTCAGTCGCAGCTTATAGTCGACTTATGGTCGACTTGAGCTGTTATTTTTCATAATAATAATAAAATTGGCCCTCTATGGTATCGGGGATGGGCAACATATGACAAGGCTGAAGTGTGTTGAGAAGTCGATGCGGTTCTATAATCATGGGTCCGAACAACGCTAAGACCCTACCACTACTGCCACCGCCTGCCACTGCCGTCCCTGCTGCCGCCCCCACCTCTGCCGCCGTCCCTGCTGCCACCCCCACCTCTGCCACCGTCCCTGCTGACAAGTGCGGGTACCCGTTTATCCCGCTGACGCAGAGAAAGACCGTGCCTATATATTTGATGCCAAACCGCGGGAGGCGTTGGCCTTGGTCCATGCTAGGTGTGTGCTGGGCCAGTCGTGATGACCTGCTCCTCGATAGCTGGAGGAGCCTCGAGGCTGAGCGTGGCTCCAAGCCCAGCGCGGAGCTTGTCCAGCTGCGTCGGTCACCTCGTCCTTCATTTGTGATGCGAGCATGAATGAAATGAGCGTCGAAAATCGCTTGTTGTGCCCTCGTCAAAAGCCGGAAAAAAACCGACGACGGCGGGCAATACGAATCATTGAGAGGGTAATAGTAAGTCAGTTGAAAATCGGGGATTTGGGCTAATGATATGCGTCACGCACCCAAGAAACCATCTCACTTGGCCAGTCTCAGTTCATCGTGTCCACCGGCGCAGGAAACCGCAAGCGCATCTCCTTGGTGGCATCGTACGTTCCTAGCTAGTGCGCAGGTGGGGGGTGAGGTTCCTGTAGAGCCTGCTTGGTCGCTTTGGTGATACTGCGGATTGGGACGATGGTGTTTGCGCTGGTGGTCGCCTTGCCGCCTTACGCTTACCCTTTTCCTTCCCCGCTGGCGCTTTGGCAGCGAATCCGGGTAACTCTTCATCATCTCCACCATATGATGCTGTCTCCTCGGTGTTGACGATTTCGACCTCGACAAGCTTCGAGCGCCGCGCTGGAGATGCCAGTGGTCCGAGTCCGGACTCGGGGTCGCTATCGGGCAAGCTCTTGTGGTCCTTGAGCTTTAAAATGGTACGGAAGGGTCCGATGAGCCCTGTTGAGAAATAGGACACGAAAATTACGTTGGTGCGATGCTCTGTCTTTTCAGTCAGGACATGAAAAGAGTGCGAAATGGCGAGGGGCACTTACTCATTGGAAGGCAACGGTCGGACAAATGTTAAGCGGACGCATGCCGGAAAACAATGGAGCATGAACTAAGGGGTGAGTAAGCATTTGCTGCAGCGGCGTGAGAAAGTAAGTTCAAAAAGGATTTGACACCTGATTGGACCCGCATAATCCACACTATACAAGTCGTTTGGTTCAGACAGTATGGGACGATCAGACGAGTAACGCTAATGAACATCAACGTGTCAGTTACAAACAATAAAAGAATATTACAAGGGGTCAGCAGATGGAGGGAACGCCGCGGTTAGTAAACTCCGAGTAAGGCCGCGCGAAAGGAGTCCATTGAGTCTGAAACATGAGCGATTCCAAAGCAGATGGACACGAGTCATCATATGAGTAAGACTGTAATTTTAATTGCGAGATCGATCATCGGCCCTGCTAGCAGAGCGGGAAGAGGTGAGGGCGGGATGAGGCAGCGCGCAATGGCATCACCAGTCTGGGAACGTTCCACCGCTTCTCGCCAGCACTGTTGTGGTTATCGTGGCTGTTGCGAGGGCCTTGCGCTTGCTGTGGCTTCATTATCAGGTTGGTGTTGCCGGTCGTCCGCCGTCCGCCGTCGTCCGTCACCATTGATCTTGATGGGGTCGGCGTGCTGTGCATGCGACGAACATGTCATCATCGTCGTTGCTGTCGCTGTCCGTCGCCGGTGGTCGTCGTCCATCATCATCAACCTTGAAGGGCTCGGCGTGAGATCCTTGGAGACAAATTTCACAAAGACGAACCTTGCATTGCCGTTCATGCAAATCTCCGGCATATTCGATAGTTCTAAATCGAGTGCACAGGCGAGGGTGAAGCAAAGGACTGTCAACCCAGTCCCAGGTGGGTGCCTGGCAAGATCGGCCATGTAGCAACTGTGTGGGGAATGAATTAATGTCGGGGATCGTAAGACTTTTCCAAATTTACTGATGGCTCACGCGCCAGAGGAGGATCACGAAGGGCAGGTACAGACGAGAAGGGAGAGTACGGCTGACATGCCAGTTATGCACAGGGATGCTGGCACGGGATGAGCAAAAGCGGATGAAGGAGAAAGCCAGAAGATGGGGACAATGACGTGGTTGAGCACAACCTTAGATCAGCACTGCCACGAAAGACAAGGCTCCAAGTTCTACAAGAGTTCGAGATTATTCCCTAGGTCACATGGCTTGACGGGATATTCCAACACAAGACGGCTGTACATACTTGAACCATATTTCATCGCCTACATTTCAAAT
>Ga0307510_10011140_pt1 | contig 10691 bp, 4 predicted proteins | sample 12_EM_MG_FD_207224 | JGI IMG/M metagenome (GOLD analysis project Ga0307510, IMG submission 207224) | Populus trichocarpa ectomycorrhiza microbial communities from riparian zone in the Pacific Northwest, United States - 12_EM | ecosystem: Host-associated > Plants > Roots > Unclassified | place... | reverse complement strand
ATTAGAAAATATAATACCATCAATTTGAATTGAATGATGGAATTGAAAACCACTAGAATTTTTACAAAAAGACCAAGGATAAAAATTAAAAATCTAAAGAACGAGAACCATATTGGCGAATATAATATTTGATAAATTAAGATTGAATGATGAAATTAAAAATAAATAAAACTTATATAAAAGGGTTAAGAATAAAAATTAAAAATCATAAAATTAAAACAAAAGTTGAAATGTCAACAAATAAAAATATCAAGCTATAATTTTCAGTGAAAAAGAAAAAAACAAAACAAAAATTTAAATAAATTATTTTAAAAAAAAAAATCAACCCAACCATAATAACAAACAGTATTAACTATACGAGACGATGTAGTACAGAAGTAGGCGCACCTATATCTCGAGAGTAGGTGGCAGACAACCTTTAAGAGAATGTAACTTAAATTCATGGCCTCCCTTTGTAAGGAATCCCCAAGATTTTTTGAGCTAATTTTCATTATCGTGACAATAAATTAATGAGTGCAACTGTGCAACTCAGAGGAAGACAGCCAATCTAACTGCCAAACATTTAACAACCAACCAGATTGGTCTCCATCCATGTGATAGGCCGGGTTAATGTTTTCTTCACTTGAAAAAAAAAATGATTAGGCATGCTAGCAATTTTTTTAAAAAAAACAAGAAAAAACTGAGTTTTCTTTTATTGTATCCAATTAATTTAATAAATTGGTAGATTAATAATATATAATACAATTAAAAAACAAAGATGACATTAAAAATAACCCGAGTTCTTCGACCACACTTGCAACATAGCCACATGAATGAAATAACTTCATAAAAAGTAATTTGAATAAAACGTCGAAGATCAATTCTCAAACTCATCCAATATTGCATGGTGAAATTTAAAAAAAATTATTTTTTGAAAAAAAAAAAACAAAAAAGCCCTGAGTCAACTCGGGTTGAACAACCAAGTCCACAACTCACGACATGAGATCAAGATAAACTTATAGAGAGAAACGTGAAAAAAATAGCTAAATTCAATCTACAATCAATCAAATATTAAATGATGAAACTTGAAAAAAAATCAATTTCAAAAAGAGACCTAAAAACCACCGAAGATAACTCAGACTAATCTTCTAAACCTGTTATCCAAGACATGAGATCAGGAATAGCCCATGGAAGGAAAATCCAAAAAAAACACAGATAAATTTTTTAATCAATTAAAGATTGAAAGATGAAATTGAAAAAAAAATTAAAAAATCCAAAACAAAACAAAACAAATAACAATCAAAAGATTGAAGACCAAATATGACATAAAATATAATTAAACCAAATACAGAGGGATGAAAATGAAAACAAAATTCAATTAAGAAAAGGATCCAAAACAATACAAATAGTAATCAAAACAATGATAATCAAATTTTATATAAAAATTAAATGAAACAAAATGTTGAGGGAAGAAAATAAAAATAAAAATCAATTAAAAAAATGACAAAATAAAATAAATAGCAATTAAAAGAATGAGGATCAAATTTTATACAAAAACAAAATAACATGACATCTTTCAACTTTGGTAAACCAACATAGTTTTCAAAGAAATAAGAGAGAAAGGATGGAGAAGGAAAAAAAAACCATCAAAGCCTCACTATAACCATGCATTTTACATGTGCCGCCACCACTAGAAAGGTCTCATCATGGCAGTTTTAACGCATCCACAAACGATGATAGGAAACCACTGGAAAAGATCACATGCATTGTTAGAGTGTAGTGACCTCTTCCCACACGTTGACACGTGCACCGTACAAGCCAGCCAAGTTGCCATGTCCGTATTTTTCAGTCTTTGTAGTATTTTCTTTTCAAATTGGATCCTTTAATTTTATATCAATAAAATTATATTTATTTTGCAACATAATTTTTTCCTTCACATTGTAGGATCCTCATATTTAGACAATTAAAAAAACTATCAATTCCAATCTCAAAAATTTAAATGTAAAGGAATCAAATTGAAAACAAATTAAGGGGTAAAAAAAGGGATCAAATCTCTTCATTGGCCTTGCAATTCAGTGTCTGATATTATTTTTAAAGGGCTCAATAGTAGTCCATTATTCAAATTAAGTCCCCGTTGCTTTAATTGTTTTAATTCAATTTTTTTTCAAATCGAGCATCAACCTAGAGCTGGTTTTCTTTTTTGATATCACAAGTAGCCAAAACAAAACCAAACAAAACAATTAATCAAGTTCGATCCCAAATTACTCTAATGCTAAAGGATCTAACTGGAAAAAAAAATTAGTGCAAAAAAAATAAACAAATAAAAAAGAAAATATTTCTCTAATGAACAATGTATTCCCTTATAATCCACAATAAAAGGTTGATGTTTTTTTTTTTTCAAAAAAACAATTATTGTTAATTTAAATAGGACTCACAAGTTCGTTCATGAAGCAATTAATTTGAAATTTGACCACTAAAATGCTAAGCAGCCAAATCGTAAGGTACTTTTTTAAGTTTCCTTAAATAACATTCCTTGAACTAATTTGGACTATATTTATTATACTTGGTTTAAGATCTAGGTTGTCTGTTGGCCCGGTGAACTCTAAAATAATAGTATTTCAATTGTTTTAATTAAAATAATGTGGTTTTAAATAAAAAAATTTAAAATATTCTTAAAATTGACCCGATCATGTCTCTTTCTGATTTGATCAGGTCACCCGAGTTTGATTGGTTTAACATCCACCTTAATTCACTAAAAAACTTATCCTAGATCACGTTCCGAATCGATCCGCCTTACATACCCAGATGTAATAGCTATGGTTTGGATAAGATCAAGACAGAGTTCATCAATTGCCATTTTCTTATGTGATTGTTTCTTTTTGGTTATTTTTTAGGGCGGCAAGGGTATAGCTTGAGCAAGCTTCCTCTGTGATGCCTGCACTCTATGTGTATTGGTAGAGTTTAATATTTCACTCGCACAATTAGGCTGGAACAGGTTAGAAATAGGAATATGTAGATTTGTTTAGCTTAGTTCTTTTCTTAGGAGGTAAGCTGCACTTCTCAAATTAAGAGAAACAGCAAGAAGTTCATCAATCTTGGGGTTTTAGTTAAGACTAACAATAGATAAACAGAGAGGAAATTTCAAGCTCAAGAAACAACCTAGCCTGACAAAATCTTGATCTATGAAGCCATGTTTCATCATCAAATCTGTGATGGCATCACGAGTCCTGAGGTAGGTGGTAGATTCTTAGATGCCATTGCCACGTAGAGGAGAAGAAATCTAGCTAGCTTCAAACCTAGTGGGAGTCCACTTGCTAGGAGGTTAGGTTTTAGTTTTCTGCATGGATTACTTGAGCAAACGTGGTTTGTTGGCCAAATCAAAAGGCTGGGTCCTCAAAATTTTCTTCACCATGCACAAGACGGTCTCCTTGCCTCTTCCAATTCCTCGTAAAATAAGCGTTTTGCTCTCAAGGAAACGCACTCCTTGTCAATACTTGGATTTTGCTTATGGTTTTAGGTAGTGATTACAGTTACAATCGACCATTACAATTACAATCAACCATTCGGGTATTCGATATCATCTCATCTCTTATGGATATTGAAGTGCTGACCTATAGTTATGAAACTCCAATCCATTTTCATCCCTAGTTTTGAATGTTCTTCTGAACCTGCAAAATTATGTAAAGAACTCAAAAAAGAAAATCTATATTTTTTGAAAACCAATCTCTCAGACCTAGTCTAACTTTCACTATGAAGATGAGAAGAAATGTGGAGGAAATAAATTTATCTTCATTGATGAAACACATGACCCAAAAATATGGAGGAAAAGCCTATCCGCAAGGAGAAATATCCTGATAAAAACAATCTGATTCAACATCATGATTTACCAGAAGGAGAAAAGAAAGAAAGAAAGAGCATAAAGAAGGGCACCGGGAAGAGTAAAAAAATGATACTGCACGGCTTCTACTGTTGTTTTTGCTTAGCTTCACCAGTCCAGTAAGTTTTGACAGCAACAAGAATTTTCTCTGGATTAAAGGGTCCACTTTCATGGTCCATAATTTGGCTCTTCCATCTCATGCCATTTGTTATAGTCTGAATCTTCACAAGAACCTCTACTGTATCCCTGAATATCACTGTCCCTTCTGGCCTTAGAATTCTATCCATCTCCAGCAGAATGTGGGTTATGTCACACCTTCAAGAGAGAAAAATCAAACACAAATTCAATCACAAGATTGTAACTTACAGGATCATGGTGATCAAAGTCAGTTCTTCAGCATTCAAGTTTTACCTGTCCTGATATATACTGAACACCCCACCAGCATGGATGAGATCATATGTTCTTGGATATGTTGAGACTGCCTCACACCAATCCTGATATGAGCCAATAAACCCTCGTTCATAGATCACACCAAGTGTGTCTGGATTTGAATTGGCAGGTACCACATTCATAACCCACACCGGATATTTTACCAAGGCCGCGGCTAATCCTCCAAGTTGAGCATTCATGTCCATTATGTTCCGGAATCTGCCTTGGGTGAGAGGACTAATGATATTCTTATAATGCGCCACTCTATCCTTCCACAGATCATTATCCTCCTTGAATTTCTCAGCATTGATTCCTGGAATAGAACCACTGCGAATTCTTGGAGGGACTGCGAATGCTCGTGCTGGCCATTTCTCCACTACACCACCAGCAACTTCATCCGAGCCGCTTACCTCTGGCAATGGAGTTATGCAAGTTTCCATGTCTTTATACCTTTTTTTTTTTTTGGAATAAAGCACATGTATGCATAGGTGTTAAATGAAAGGTTTTGGCATATCAAAGATAGGATATGAAATAGCATGAAAGATGGGCATTGAGAGAATACCAGGCAGCATCTGGATTGTCTGACTTGCATATATGTGGTGTTTTATAGATCTTCCTGCTTGCAACGCACTCGATGTGGTTAAGGGGCTTTTGCCAGACTGAAAGATCACCCTTTTCAACCACCTTCTTCCAGCACAGGCGCTTGGCTACATCCTCGATAGCATCCTGCTCTTGCTTCAAGTCTTTCGCGGTTCTTTCCCAACCTCTCCAGTATTTCTTCCAGTGAATAGGAGGACCAGATAGAATCCAATAACCACCAGGCCTTAAAACTCTATCCACTTCAATCAGATACAAACCATCTGTGAAATAAAAGAAAACAACATGCTTGGATCAATGGAAGTTTTGTTGAACCATATTGATAAACGAAAAAATTTTGGTCGTAATTGAGCTCCATTTTTATTAAATCATCCTCTGTTGTGCAGAAGTCCATGCTTTATATGTTGTTCAAACACAAGTGCAAGTTAAAATTGAGGGCGTACCATTTTGATGCCATGGTATCAAGCAACGGGAACAATGAGCCATGTCAAAAGCCCTTGCTGGGTAAGGAAGCCTTTGCGAAGCCATGATGCCAATCATAGCAGGAACTCCCCTCTCCAATGCAAACCAGACCTGTGCTTCATGCGTATCCCTTGGTGCAAAAGACATTGCTATAATGTCCCTCTTCAACAGGTATGCACCCCAACTCGCAACCTTAACACCCACAACAAAGACATAAACAATACACATAAGGCTTGGAATGCTGATAATTCTCATGGAATAGAACACTTGTAGATTAAGCTATTTGGATAGGATTCGAAAACAGATGTTGAGTAGAAAACATGATATTTTGGCAATTAACTTACACCACAGCCTGTGTCAATAGCAGTTCTGATGCTTCCATCAGTAAGAGGAATGAGCTCACTAATGTCATCAATATAAGCATCAGCTCCACGGGGGAACATGGTGCCTCCACCGGGGAATCTAAATCGGTCACCCTCAACTTGAATCCAATTCTGCACAGCCTTTTCAATGCTAAGTTCATTATGGGGAATGTTATCATACCAGGCATAATCACGGCTTTGTGGCCATTTAAAAGGGGTCTTATATTTAGGAGGAGCAGGTATCAAGCAAAGAAGCAACTCATCCTTTGTTGGGCAATGCCTCTCTCTATATTTCAACATGTTCCTATCAAATTTCCTTCCCCTTTGAGGATCTTGGCAAGGAGTGTACTCACTATAGGACATGTCGCATGGTGGAATCTCATTAACTGAATCAGTGTTGTTGATCTGAATCTGATGATGGCTATTAAAGTCCAAGACAGCTGATTCTGATGATGGATTGGAACTAACCCCGGCAACGTTTGAAACATCACAAGCTACTTTAGTGATGGACTGGGCTAGATTTGTGGGGGCTGCGGTATGCTGCCAAGCTCCCAAAACATAGAACAAAACGCAAAGGCCGCTGACCCCAAGAATCCAAGTTAGGCGCTTTCTCTTTGCTTCTAGCTGATGCTGCTTTGGTGATCCATTTGCCATTTTTATTTCTAATCAACACTGCAAATATCTCAAACACAAAAGAAACGAGCGGAAACAGATTTAGAGACAGGAAGGTCTAGGTGGTGGAATTGTTGAACAAACATACACATCATTTTTATAAAGCTGTCAGCCTCATCAAAAAATCAACACTGCACACCAAAAAGCTCCACTTCCACACATGGACTCATGATTTCATTATTCATTTTGTGAAAAGGAAAAGAGATATTCTGCCAATCTGGCCGAAAATGACGGTCATAATGACACCAGATAGCAACCTATTCATGAACTTACAGTGATCTGTAGAACCAATGAAGAGCTAGCACTGAAAAAGACATGACAAAATTCAAGGGCAATTTTCGTGATTTACTAAACAGAGGAAACAGATAAGAGACAGAGCTTGGATTGATTACTCTAAATTCCATCAGGGAAAAAAACCTTGAAGATGGAAATTAAGGGTAAAACAAACAAGTAAGCATTAAACATGTTTGAAAAATAAAATAAAATAAAAAATCCCATGTGACAAAAACACAGCAAGATCATTACAACCCTAAAAGCAAACACCAACATGTTACAACATTTCTTCCAAGTTGCAAGATGGTGTAAGAAAGTCACAGATACAAAGCTTACTTTTGTGCTCTTTTTTACCTCTAGTGGTTAGATAAGCAAAGCTTACCTCTTTCTAACAACATAAATTAGAGTGCAAGTATCAATATTTTCCAACAAGAAATCAACTTTTTACAGCCTATCTTCTTTCATCTTTCTTTCTTTAACCAACAAAACACAAACCCACAAAGACAACCTCAACAGATCCACAAGAAACATCTCTGTACATTTTCTTGAACTACTAAGAGAAGGGTTTCTTTTTCTTTTTAAAAAAAGGAACAGGGAGGAAGGAAGGAAGAAGAAAGTACAGTACCTGAAGAAGGAGATTCTCTCTCAGCTTAACAAACCCTTCACTCAAAAAATAAAAGAATAATCAAACAAGAAGCTAAAAACTCAGCATGGGTATTCTTTAGCTTTTATCTAACTATCCTCTGATTAAATTACTAGCAATGACGAGAAAATAAATAAGAGGAAAAGGGAAAGAAGGCTAATGAAACTATCTAGCTTAAAAACTGCCAAGAAGGGAACATGAAGACAAAGAGACAGAGAAAGGGAGTGGTTAAGGTTATAAAAATGTGTAACATGTAAAGGAAGCATAGAAAGTCTCCACCATTACAGGAACAAGAAAGTGGGGTGGTGGACTTATGAAGAGAGAGTGTGTGGTTCACTTGGATTATGTCTTCGTTAATGAGTTACAAAAATGGAGGAAGGGGTGACTGGTGAGCCTTGATCTTGTGGGATTTTGATTTAGTAAAAAACAATAGACAAGGTGGTGGCAGGTTCCGAGCATTCACAGGAGACTGACCAGCCTCTTTTCACTCCCCCTCCGTCTAGTTCTTCTCCTTCACTAACTTCTATTCTATTTTTTAAATTATTTAACCTTTTCCCCATCTTTTCAGGCTCCTAATCCTAACAACACCTAATTCAAAAGCCAACTTAGCCTATTACAAATTACAAATACAATTATTAAATTAAAAAAAAATGAGCTGACCCTTTCACGCACATACATTATTATTATTATTATATTATAGATTATAGAAAACTCTAACTCGGTTGGGAAAACCACTGTATGTGTCCAGTGTCCACTATACCAGGAAACAATGGATTTTCTCGTGGCTAATACTTGGTGCGAGGATACTTTTATCTTTTCACATTAAATAATATTATTATTCTATTATTTGTTTGGAAAAAATAAAAGTATTTGATGTAAAGATATTTTGATTTTTTTATAAGCTTTTTAGTAATTAAAAAATTAATCGGTGGTATGTTTGTCTTTTTAATTTTAAATGTATAGTTAAAAACCCTATTATATCTCTATTGTCAGCAAAAAAAAAAAAAAAACTTGTTGACCAAGAAATTTTTTATATTTCATAAACTTTTGAATAATAAAAATACTTCTATCATAAAATAATTAAACTATAGATTTTAAAAAAACAAAAAGTTAGCTATGCTCTAAGTATTAATAAAAAAAAATCATACATCCAAGCTTATGGCCTAAAACCTGGGTCTTTTTAAAGAAAAGCCCAGACATGTGAGCCTTCAAACATAGACCTATATGCATGAATTTGGGTTTTTTTTTTTTAAAGATAGACAACATGTTACTTGTTGAAGCAAACTTATTTTATAAGCAATTTCAACCCAAAAATACATTACAAATACTTTTTATAATATTTATTAACAAGTTGTTTAACCTGAAAATCTAAAAAAACAATCCAAAAGCCTGGAATCAAATAAGGTTAGATTTGTTTTCCTCGATTTATATTAATTTTTTTTAGGTAATATTGAGATTCTAAACAAATATCATCAAACTCCTCTCATCGTATGGAACTTATAAACTCCAGGATAAACTATTTTAGTAGTCTAAGAAGACAACTTTCTCTTTTAATATCGTAATCTAGTCATCTCTCTCTCTCTCTCTCTCTCTTAGATTAGAGATTGAAAGTAAAAAAATATATATATCAAAATTGAATTGTAAAAAATTAAAAGACCAAATGGGTATAATTTGCAAAAATGAAGGACTAAATTGAACTTTTTTTGAGAACTTTAAATAGACCATCTATTTTTTATGCCTTTTCCACACTAGTTATCGTTATTCTCATATTGTTCCTGATTAATAAATTTGAATAAATTACTGTCAATTTCACCATAAAAGAATACAATTGTCAAAATAAAATAAAATTGAGTACTTGAAAAAAGAGAGAAAAAGTTTAATAAAGAGTGAATAACACACACACACACACACATATATATATATATATAGTCCCAAACCATAGAAGACTTATAATCACATGACATCTCCGAGTAATTCAGAAATGCAATCATTGCTTGCTAATACAAGAAGAAGAAGAAGAAGAAGAAGAAGATTAAAGAAAAGGAACATCAGATCTTCACCAAGACAGTGTACCAAGCGGGGAGTCGAGGCTAGTCAACAACTGTACCAGAGAAGAGAGACCAGATGTGCCCTGTACATGGCCTCGAGAATAGCAAGAGTTGGTATGCCTAATTGCCCATAGATAATAATAATATTCGAGCTCGGAAGTGACTGTGCAGACAGGAAAAGCAGTGAGTGCCGTTGTCAGCTTGTTAAAGATCCAAGCAAAATGATTCCATGAATATAATATAATATGGTGATTGGTGACTGCATTTTCATGCCCAAGTTGAGACACTTTTATGGTTATATTTCACGATTGGATTTGTTTTTGAAGAAATTCCCCTTCTTTCTACGTTGGAAGGCACCCCCAACCTGTGGGCGGATCTGTTAATACCATAGTTGTTTGTTCACCGGGAAAACTTGGGATTTAAAATATGATTGGGGGGCACCGGAACTTGGTTAAATAATTTTTAGTCACTCGATTAACATAATTAAACTAACTTAAATTTTTTTTTAGGTCACTCTTTAGATTCATTATTTTAAAATCCGGACTAACGCGATCCGAGATCCAGAGATCTCAAAATCTAGACCGGTTAATGTTAAAGTAAAAAAACACTCTATTAACTCGAGTCTGACCAGATCAAAATCTAATCATTAACCCATTTATTTTTTTTAAGAATTTTTTTTGTTATAATAACTTTGTTTTGATTATTTTTTGAAAAAAGTTTTTTAGGGTTAACCTCCTGACCCGAGTTTTTTTATAGATCGGATTTTAAAACTCTACCCAGATCATGTATGATAACTATGATAAATATTACTCGAAACCTGGACCAGTCCATGTTAAAGTAAAAAAAAAAAGAAACCTATTAACTTGAGTCTGACAAGGTCAAAACCTAATCATCAACTCATTTATTTTTTTTGTTTGAATAACATCATTTTGATTCTTTTTTTTTAAAAAAAATTAGGATTTACCTTCTGACCTGAGTTTTTTTTCTAGATTAATCTTGAATTAGATTTTAAAACTCTTGTCTAGATCAGATCATGTATGATAACTATTATAAATATTGTTTACTTTCTTTTAGCACAAGCAATTATAATAATGAAAGAGGTTAGGAAAAGCACATAGGAGGATTACTGCATTAAGCTGCTGTTTTTGTATTTTTCTTTTCTTTTCTTTTTATTTATTGATAGGTTTCACATGTCTTCAGAGATAAAATCTCCAAGTTTAATTATCGCTGAAACATGTTGGAATATTGCCAATTATGTGGCTGCCATTGTCAAAGAAGATGGCTGCAATGGTGGGTTGTTGGTGGCAGCCAACAACCATTGTCTAATGTCAAAGTTTGGCAAGTTTGGC
>Ga0307510_10011139_pt1 | contig 10691 bp, 6 predicted proteins | sample 12_EM_MG_FD_207224 | JGI IMG/M metagenome (GOLD analysis project Ga0307510, IMG submission 207224) | Populus trichocarpa ectomycorrhiza microbial communities from riparian zone in the Pacific Northwest, United States - 12_EM | ecosystem: Host-associated > Plants > Roots > Unclassified | place... | reverse complement strand
TCGGGAGAACGCGACGTTGCGTCAGGACGTAAGAAACGTTGCGACGTTGCGTCAGGACGTAAGGAACGTTGCGACGCAAGTCAGGACGCACAGGACGCACGGGACGCAGAATATCCAGTGCTTGCGTCAGGACGCAACGCCGGCGGATCAGACGCAAGATCCATTTTTGCTGATGTCTATCGCCGGCCCTATTGTACTTTCGTTAGACAGGAATAAACCTGTTACAAAAAGTCACAATACCTTCCATAATAGCTACAAATAAATACCAAAGTAGTTCATAAATCAAATACATGATTTATGCACTCTTATTACCTGCTCAAACTGTTACTTCCATGGTTGGTTTCAATTTTCTTGACTTCAATTGTAAGCAATCTGCTAAATGAACTAGTTTGGAATAAAGTGAGTATACAAGAGGCATTATTTTTTATTATTAATTGAAACCTTCATATTCTGATTCTCCATATTTAAAAGTACTTTCTAAGAAATTTTCAATGTGGTATCAGTACTATTTATGCAGATACTAAAATATACATTTGATTTTCCAGTGGTTGCCATGGTGAGCTGCATCCCGGTGATGAGCCGTTAATAGGTGAATTGACGTTATCCCCCCACTATCCACTTATCCATCTACCTTCACTCCACTATTTCCAGCATACCACCGGCCGGCTCAATACTGGACATTGCCGTATTCTCTAATATCCATCCATGTTAGAAACAAGGTAATACAAGGAGGGGCAATCGCATCCCCCACTCTCTGCACATTGTTTGTTCAAGGGATAACTTTCTTTTATTCAGGTTCTCGGTGAAATCTATGTCTAGTGTCATGCTTAGAAAAGCTGGGGAACGGAGTTTCACAGGATCCGGGGACCGAAACTGGTTGGACAAAGGTGTGTCTTTTGCGGTGTTGGGGACGTAGGGCAAAGGCAGGTCAATGGTTAATGCCTTGTAATAGGGGTATGTATGAACATGTGTAGAGATACGGCTACCGACTTAGGTAAGGTTATTGGGTTAAAAAAGGGTTGTTCAACGAATGACAATTTGAATATTTGGTTTGAATGGGGGGAGTGGTGTAGGCGATCCTGTGTCAGAGGAAGTCTAAGCCTCTCCGAATACTGGGCACCATGGGTGAGGTAGTTTCATGCGATTTTATGAGCTGGGAAGGTGACTTTTGTGCCTGGCCAGCTAGCTCAACTACACCCCCGCTTCCTGATTTGTATACATCCCTCCCGCTAATATATCCACTTAGATTAAAAGCGCTCATTGCACTGACACGGCTAACGGTTCTCGGTTGGTGCGCCGTAAGTTGCAATACTGTGTCCTATTGTATAATATTGTGCCCTGTAAAAATGCGGTTCCAACTTTGAGGCGAGTGATATCTAATGATGTTGGGTGCTCCTTGTGAGATGTATCCTTGTCAGGATAGATGTAGAATGGAGATCAGTTGAAGGTAATATGGTATTGTTATGAATGGCAGCGTCCGTTTGTTTTATAATATCTGGTAAATAGGGTCAGCGGAAAGAGTATCAAGAGTACTGTTCCCAGATTTAACATGCTTACTTTATGAGTACTTATTTAATTCCCGCGGACACTATGCTACCCCTCCGGGTGATGGATTCACTTACACGGTCTAAATCTAGATAACTATTGCTTCCTTCAAGTAAATGAAAAATAGTTTTGGGTGGTGGATGGAGGTACTTTTTTTAGACCAGTAATAGTGGATCGATTCATATAGTTAAATATCCCTATCACCTCTGCCGCCGCCTTCGGCTACCACCACCTCTCATTTAGCTTTTGGAACTTGTTCGCAGGTACGGGTACACCGGCACGAAGTTCCGTGTATAGTCACATCCAGCTATTCCGGGAGGCCAAATGCCAGGAGCTGTCCGGCATAGCGGGTGATCCGGGATGACGGATCGAGTTTTAGCTGAGAGAAATTTAGGGCTCGCCGAAGTCCATAGAGCACTGCGTGGTATCGAAATATGGGATGCGGGGGTGAGTGAGGGCACTTGGGACGAGAGAAAGCATCAAGGTTCCTATGCAAGAATTTTGAAATCTTAGACTCAAAAGGCCGCTGTAGCACATATATTATCACCCCTATTCCGCTCTTCCAGTTCCCGAATATCAACCTCCGAGTCAAGCTCAACTCCACCCTTCTAATATACCTATCCCTTTTTTAGGGAATCAATGGCCAGCCCTTGAACGAATACTTTGTAGTCCTCACTGAGGCTCACTCTCATCGACTTCGAGTGAGAGACAGGGAGATGAAAAGACTCTTTTGCGAGTTCAACCCATTCCAGCGAAAGCCCCTGACACCTCCGCTACAGCCCAAGCTCTCGAAACCCTCGTGCGCCCAACCATGCTTCCGCGTAGTAACCCTTACCAGGTATGCATTTTTTCCCTTTCATCCTGTTTCTGCTAGCTATGCTCCCAATGTCCCCTATTTGTTGCAGCACAAGAGAATTGTATATTCGAGAATTAGAGGGCGGATCATGTGTATTCTTCAGAAACGCAAGACACGAGATCGCTGCAGAAAGAAGTCAGTCTCTTTCAAGTCTCCTTTCACCACCGGCGCGGCCACCCCCACCCGTACCTCCGATCCACAAAATATCAATCTCCTCCACCCACCCCCGCGTGCGTCCACAATCAGCATATCTAATTACCCCACGCATTCCGGTACGTTCGAACAACAAGAAGAAAAGAGTTATGGTATGGAAGTAAAAAAGACTCCGCCCAAAAATTAATCTGTTCAATTATTGAGTAAAAGAATGAGATTGCCTAGGAGTGGGAGAAAGATTAAATTACTTAACAAACTTCTGACTTAATACCTGAAACTCTAGAAGAAAAACCGGGGGCGGAAAATAATAATCATCCCAGACCACCCAGGACAAAACCCACATTCATCCAACGCCGCTCACACTAACAAACGGCAATTTCTGTGAGACGAGATCGCAGACTCTGGGGGAGCAAGCGGGGACCTGGTTACCGGATACTTCGGGAATTTCGGGCATGTAGCAGCTGTACAATTCGAAAGCGCCGGTTTGCGGTGGCAAGCGTGGGCGGTGTTCCGCTGAATTTGCTTGAACTATTGGGGTTGACAGCTTGTCGCACTAACAGTTGCTTCACTACTCCCTTATGGCCACTCCTGGTAGCCCGCCAGAGTGGTGTTTGATCAAGCACTGTGTCTAGGTGTCGGGGTTGACATCCTCCCGCCCTACCAATAGCCTTGCTACCCCATGATCCCCATTCCCGGCAACCCGCGAGAGCGGCACTCGGCGGGATTAATTCGAACTATCGGGGCTGACATTTTCCTACCTCAGCAGCAGCTTCAATGCCCTTTACTCTGTTCTCGACAGCCCACAGGAGGGGTATTTTGCCATATACTGCGTCTGGGGTGTCGGGGCTGGTACTGTCGCTACTAGAGCAGACATAAGTCATAGTGAAAGCTTAGTCAGCAAAGGCTAAGCTAGAGTACTTGTAGAGTGCCCCAGGTTGTGCAGCAACCTTGGCACCAGTACTGGTAGTAAACTGAGTTTCCGTACCGAAAGTGATACGGTTGATACCCGGGGGGTTCGTGTTTTTTTGACCCCCCGCGGTACTGGTTTCGCCTGCTCGCTGGGAAGTGCTAATCCTTGGTGCCACGTATGGGGCTTTCATGTCGTCCATTCAGCCGTCAGCCGCTTGGGTTTGCGCATGTGGTAGCCGACAATTACCAGTGGTTGGTTTCGCAGACAATCTGCTCGCGCCTTGTGCCTTTCGCTCCAAAAAATTACATCAACCATTTAAACTACTCGAGAACCCATCCCCTACAACTATCAAATAGAGAAAGCACAAAATGTCACCGTATCACATCAACGACAATATCAACCGGTTTAATATCCACCATCCTTCGGATAACAGAGTGAGGTTGCTCTTGCAAAGCGAAGGTATTCAGCCTAGTCAGCAGGACGCGAATTGGGCCCAAACGGCACTGTCGTCGGCTGCCGAGAATGGCAATGAGGGAGTAGTGAAACTACTGTTGGACCGGAATGAAGTCAACCCCGATCGCCCAGACAGGTTTGGACGGGCACCGCTCTCATCGGCCGCCAAGAATGGCCATGAGGGAATAGTGAAGCTACTGCTGGGCCGGAATGAAGTCAACCCCGATCGCCCAAGCGAATCTGGACAGACACCGCTCTCTTGGGCCGCCGAGAATGGCCATGAGGGAATAGTAAAGCTACTGTTGGACCGGAATGAAGTCAACCCCGATCGCCCAGACAGATTTGAACAGACACCGCTCTCTTGGGCCGCCGAGAATGGCCATGAGGGAATAGTGAAGCTACTGCTGGGCCGGAATGAAGTCAACCCCGATTGCGCAAGCGAATCTGGGCAGACACCACTCTCGTGGGCTGCCAGGTATGGCCATGAGGGAATAGTAAAGCTACTGTTGGACCTGAAAGATGTCAACCCCGATCACCCAAGCGAATCCGGACGGACACCGCTATCATACGCTGCCTCCATGGGGCATGGAGGTGTAGTGGGACTGCTCCTGGGGCGCCGAGATGTCAATCCCAATTCATTGGATATCAATAGTCGACCTCCGCTATCATATGCTGCCGCGTGGGAGTATGAATTTGTAGTGAAGTTGCTCGTCGAAAGCCCAGATATCGATCCCAATTCACCGGATATCAATGGCCTGACACCCTTATCGTATGCTGCCAAGTGGGGGCGAGAGGATCTAGTGGAGAGGTTTTTAGAGCATAACGGTGTCAATCCCGATTTACCGGATAACAATAAGCGGACACCCCTATCTTATGCTGCTTCGACAGGACACGAAGGTGTAGTGGAGCTGCTTCTGAGGCGTGCGGATGTTGATCCCAATTCATTGGATAGCAATGGCCGACCCCCACTATCATACGCTGCCGCGGGGGGGTATGGAGCTGTAGTGAAGCTACTTGCGGAAAGCCCGGATATCGATCCCAATTCATCGGATAGCACGGGCCTAACACCCTTATCGTACGCTGCCAAGATGGGGCGAGTGGATCTGGTGCAGAGGTATTTAGGGTGTCGGGGCGTCAATCCCGATTTATCAGATCGCAATGGCCGAACACCCCTGTCCTTTGCTGCCTCAGGGGGGTACGAAGGTGTAGCGGAGCTGCTTCTGGAGCGTGGGGATGTCAACCCCAATTCACCGGATGGCCGCGGTCTGACACCGCTATCATATGCTTCCATTTTCGGGGCTTCGGGTGTGGTGAAGCTACTCCTAGACTCCCACCGTGTCAATCCCAATTCACCAGATAGCAGTGGCCGGACACCCCTGTCGTTTGCCGCCTCGAGAGGACATGAGGGTGTGGTGAAGATACTTTTGGGACACAAGGATACCAACCCCAATCCATCTGATGGCAATGGCGTGACACCGCTGTCATACGCCGCCATTACCGGGGCCCCAGGTATAGTGAAGCTACTTCTAGACTCACACGGTGTCAATCCCAATTCGCCAGATAGCCGCGGCCGAACACCCCTGTCATTTGCCGCCTTCAGAGGGCATGAGGGTGTAGTGAAGGTGCTTCTGGGACGCGAGGATGTCAATCCCAACTCACCGGATTTCAAAGGCCAGACACCCTTGTCATATGCCACCAGGATGAGGCGAGAGGGTGTAGTGAAGCTATTATCGGAAGCCGGAGACTCTAATCCCAAATCGTTGGAAACCCCTAATCAATCATACCTAGCTCTGTTGGTCATTATCTCTGCCCTTGGCGCTAGTTTAGGGTTTCCTTTTTTCCTTTTGACTTCTTTCCTGTTCGTTCTTCTATTCTTCCATTCTTCTATTTTTCGCGTTCATAGAGGACAATAGGTAGAGCGATTTTCACGAGTTGATTTCACGCCATCCACGGCCCTAGGTGGTAATTGGTATTTCAGTTTTGGTTAGATTCGGGGGTGTTTTATACCAGTAATCTTGTCTGTACGACCCTTGTGTTTCTTTTCCCTCCCCTTGTTTCCTTGGGATTCTCTTTGTGCAGTATAGATATTCCTAGCATACCATATTGGTATGTAGAAGTATTCGTTCATAATAATACACACCTTGTTACCAGCAACAAGCACAAAGTGCCCAAAGTGCGCTACAGGCCTATAGCTCCCTCGGCATCCACTAACCTTCCCCTCTCCCTCCTCCTACATAACTCCCCAGCAGCTTTCAACCCCGAGCCCGGAGATTATAGCTCTGGCGGCGCGATAGTAGATTTCAAGAGATTTTAGGAAACATAAAACCCGGGGCCGAGAACGCAGGAGGCACCAACGGCGCATTAGGAAAACCCCCCCGAATGAAAGCAAATTCCACAAGCCACAATCAATTCAATTCAATGCAAGCTAAATATTAACTTTCCAACTAAGCCCAATGCCACAAGGAAAGATAGAAGAGAAAAATCCAACATAGCCTGTTTGTTGGACTATCTATGCACTGATAACCCTCTGTGGTCCTCAACTCTTCTAAAGATAGTCCATTTGCTTCTCCGATCTTCCCAAATAGATTCTCCAGGTAAGCTAAATTTACAAGGTTTTATTTTCGTGCGAAAAGAGAATAGTGGCTTCCTTAAGTTACACAATAATCAGCAAACCCGCACACAACGGCTTCTGTAGAAAACATGATGCGCTGCCCCGGCTTCCTTCAAGAGGCCGGGCAAGCACTCTCCCCTTTTCTTCTAAAGCAAAGTTATGATATCGTACATCATGAACTATTATTCGCGCCCCACAATAACTGTCAATAATCCGGCTAAGAATACTTAGCAAGGCATGACTGATTTTACCCCCCCACAGTACTTCTTCAGCGGAAAAGAGCCAGCCCACACCCGCCACTACAAATGAGGAAACCAAATCTTAGCGCAGAAGTGCGAGCACTTTATATACACTCATCATTCCCAGAAGCAGAAATCTCAAGTAACCCTGATCATCACCGTCTCACTCGTTGGGCTCCTCTCGCAGCGCAGCACACCCACGAAACTGGATTTCGGCATCATCGTAGGATTCCGTGTCCAGAAGGTAGAATGCCACGCGGAAACCAAGTTCTTCAGCAACGGGGTCCGTTGAATCTTTAGTTGCTGCGAGCGCATGTGGGATATACGTAGGGTCAATAGATCGCTGCTCATCCTGAGATTGAGGGAAGAGCCGTGAAATGGATTTCAGTGCAGCCGCCCTCCCTTGATCCGGTTCTCTAGTTGGTAAATACGCCTGTAAGGACAATTGGACTAAACGGTCAAGCTGATAGAATGTTTTGTCCCCGCGTTTGACACTCGTAACCAACGAGAATCCCGATAGTTTTTCAATGGCGGTATGAAACTCAGCCAAATGATGCACTCCTTCTAGACTGCACTGGGTCAGTAGCTCCTCAGGTATGTTTTGATGGTTGAAGAACGCCATTCGCCGCAGAAGATCCGCCGCTAAGGGCATCTGTTGCCTGATTTGGTCGAAGGTGGCAAAGAACGTGCTCAGGATACTTTCATGAGCGGCTTCTCGTTGGATGTCATAAAATGGCTGCGAAAGTAGGTTCTTCATTTGTTCCTCGCTCTCTCGGAGAATATTCCAGTAGATGGATGGCGATATGGCAGTCTTGGTCATATAGGCTACTGAACCTACGACAGCCAACGGCAGGTGATGTACCGAACCCAGGATCGCCGCGACATCCTCATATTCTTTACCTTCCAAATTACCTAAGCCGCAATAGCGCTTCGAAAACAACTCCATGGCTTCTTCCTCTCCCATTTTTCCAACCTCAATCATTGCCAGGCACTGCTACAATGCAACCTATCGGGATCTAGTTGTAAATATCAGAGTTCCACTAGTCGCTTGTGGTATAAACTTGGCGATTGAGCTGTCGTTGGTAGCAAAATCGGCTTCGTTATCGGCATTGTCAATAACCAGAATCCAGGTACCACTGTGTGGGCCCTCAAACCACCTCCTTACTACCAGCAGTCTCGCTTCCTCTGTCACGGCGTTGTGTAGAGGAATTTGAACATGCTGTGCAATAGCCATGAAGCCCTCACTAAATTTTGACATCCCACTTCCTTGCACCCAGAAAATGTTACAGTTTCTATCGCTGACACACTGATGAACGTATTCCAGGGCAATCTGAGTTTTGCTAAGCGACGTTAGCGCACCCTTCATACCGTGAAATATATAAACATCGCACTAACTTGAATAAGAGAACCCTGTCTCAGGACACTCAAGTTTCCCCTCTAACCCGGTGTTTGGTTTTGGTATTTCCTCCTCTCGCCATTGAAATGGGAAACTCATACGCCTTAAGACAAGGTTCTCTTATCTGGGTTAATACGGTACCGGTACTAGTGCTTACCCGGAACCGCCTAATCCATAGAGTGCGACTCGGTTGTGGTCCTTGGGCTCGGAAAACGTCTTGATCTCCGCCAAGAGACTTTGGCGACCAGTGAACCTACTGTTCCTGCAATATGGAATTAGCCGATAAAGCCTGGGTGCTTATTTCAGTTGGGATATCGCGTTAGTTCTTTGCCAGAAATCTCTCGGGGATCCTGATAATACCTGCCTCTCCCACCCCAAATAAACTACCGTGATTTCGAACTCCGAAATCGGCTACACCAGGCAGCACAAATGTAGTATTATAACTACCATAAGCACTGCTATTACCAGTGTTCCCACTGCAGGTTCCATGGATGTTGGATTGGGATTGGGCAATACTAAAATGGTTGTCAGACGAGCGAGTCTTATCCCCAGCACCAGAGATTTTAAAGGAAAGAGTGGCATACTGAGCCATCGGGTTTAACATTAGGAGATAGCTCTATCTAGTGTTCCCGAAGATTATCCTTCTGTGTCTGAAATAAGCGGGTGGGAGAGATATGCTCGGCGGAGAGCCTAACCTTGGACACTGAGGTGAATAATTCCCTGCCTCTGGATCTGTTGGGGGGCAGAATTCTGGTGAGTGGTGCCTAAGTCTGGCGAGGGCTAGAGTTTTAGAGCAGTGTAGAATCGATGGGAGAATATATAAAACAGAAAACAGGAGACGGGGAACGGAAGCTTGACGGCCCGGAGAAGGAAAGAACAGTGAAAATAGGGGGAAGAACGTGTGCCCCACAATTGCCAGCTCTGTTCTCGTTTGGGCAAAATAATTGGCTGGGCCTCACTTGGGATTTGGACCGCAGCAAGTCCACTGAAGGGTCTTGGGTGGATGTTAGCCACCGGGGTGTCGCAAAGCAGGTGAGACAACCGCAAGAGCCTCCGAACTGCGGGCAATGCAGATCTTCACAACCTTCTCCTCAAGTACGGTACGAGCACTGGTTTCGCCTACACGCTGGGAAGTGATGATTCTTAATGCCACATAGCATAGTGCCGTATATGGGACTTTTATGTCGTCCATTCCGCCGTCAGCCGCTTAGGGTTTGCACATATGGTAGCCGACAATTACCTGCGGGCTGATTTCACAGACAATCTGCTCGGGTACTAGTGGCAGTATCAGGTGGACTGATTGGGCTACTGGTTGGCTTTTGCCCACCAAGCCTTGGGACCGTGATTCTCCCAGCTTTTTTTCGCCCTCCAGGAATCACTTCAACCGAATCCGCCCCACAAATTACTCGAGAACCCATCCCCTACAGCCCTCGAATCGGCGAAAGAAATACAAAATGTCTCGATACCATCTCAGCGACGATGTCAACTCTTTCAGAATCACTCCTTTTAACCATAAATGGGATGACCTTATAGTGGCTGACGAGAGGTTGGAGGTTTTAGCCTAACTATCGCCACTTGAACCCCAGATTGGCACCAGGACATTCGAGCCCTCAGGGTCGATGAGGTGGGAGACTGGCTCTTTCAAACTGAGGAATATCGGAATTGGTTCGGTGGTATTCGTGGCGGTGAATCTGATGGCGGAGCCTTGTTTTGCTATGGAGGTCTAGGAGTTGGCAATACCTACATTAGGTGAGAAAGAAGCTACTCGAGGGAAGAAAGATGTTACTAATGAGATGCAATGTTAGCTCCCTGGTGGTGGATACGCTATGCGAGCAGGCCGTGCAGGAAAACGCTGCCGTTGGTGCTTCTGTTTCGACTTCGCCGCTCAGGAGCAATCGCCAGCTGCTGTTCTGGGTTCGGTGCTGAAACAGGTTGTTGCTGGACTTGAAGCAGCTCCGGAAGGGATAGTCAGAGCTTTCCGATGCCGAGGGAAGGCCTTTGGTGGACAGAGGTTACCGCTCTCGAAAATTGTAGAGTTCTTGCGGGATATCTCGTCCTCGCGATGCACATTTATATGCATTGACGCCCTGGACGAGTGTCCGTCAGGGCATCGGCTGAAGCTCCTCGATTTACTCAACCAGATTCTCTAGGAGTCACCCGGCGCTCGGCTATCCATGACTGGGAGACAATATATCCTAGGTGAAGTTGAAAAACATCTTGGGGGGAGGGTAGCGACTGGATCCATAACACCCACCAAAAATGATATCACGTTCCTCCGAGCGAAGTTGGAAGAGGACACGATGCCGGAGGAAATTATAAAGAATATTCCCGAAACGGTTTCGGAAATGCAAGTAGGAAAGGAGACACTACTAAAAATACCTAAAACTATGTGCTGAACGATCTTGTGTTTAGATTATTGCTTGTTTCTCTAAGCATCAGGACGATTCTACAAGAGACGACTCTATATCGAAGGAGAGAAAGGCTCGAAGCAATTAAGAATGGCTTGGGCTTGGAGGGCGCGTACGCGG
>Ga0307510_10011138_pt1 | contig 10692 bp, 10 predicted proteins | sample 12_EM_MG_FD_207224 | JGI IMG/M metagenome (GOLD analysis project Ga0307510, IMG submission 207224) | Populus trichocarpa ectomycorrhiza microbial communities from riparian zone in the Pacific Northwest, United States - 12_EM | ecosystem: Host-associated > Plants > Roots > Unclassified | place... | reverse complement strand
CTACTGCTACTCTCCAGCTGGCATCCTACTGCTTCTCCTCTGCCTCCCCCTCCGATTCCTTGACCCTTCCTCGGTCATGCATAGTCGTGATATAGCACTGCCTCCTTGGCTACTGCCCAACGGCTTGGATCGATGTAATAATCTGCGCAACCGCGCGAGCGGTTATAGTGGACCCACAGTTTCTGTGTTTTCTCCATGTGACGATTATCTATCCACCCCTCAGGCCCCTGTTTCGGGCCTTAGCGAAGCAGCCATCATTTCTTTTGTTTTGGGGAGCAGGCAGAAGGGTTTGGGTCTTTCTACCTGTACGTTTCTATGTATTGTTTCCTCACGTGTCTGGGGTATATTATCTTAGGTGCTGGGTGGAGGGGACTTTCCCTATGGACTCAGAGCGTTTGATTTTTCCCATGAAGAGGTGAAGCGGGCTGCGGTTCTGGCTTATAGATTTTGTTTTCTCTATAGCTCGCGCTGCATGAGGCTTTTTGTACCTAGAAACAATGAACACATGATAAAAAAAAACAACAACCAAGAGATAGGATCTTCACACGACCATCTAAGTGTTTTTCTATACTTAAGATATTGCAATATGATTACGCTTTACTCTCTTTGAATACACCCCTCCCCAACGAGAGCCTACGAACCCGGAGACTATTGTGATAGTCTCGACGGGCCGCCCGAACATAGACATATTGTGATATCTCTATCAAGCACGACAATCCACTCATTTTACTATCCAACAGGATCGTATCCTTCAACGGATCACTCATGACATGCAAGCCAGTTCCGTACTATCTGGAGAGATAGTACCCTCCTACCCAGTGGTACAAGATAACGAGACTCGCATATGCAGGAGACAATTGTCATTGACTTTTGCATACCCGCTTAACAATAGGATTATTACACTCGTATTCACCCTCTGCCTCCAATCCAGTACGGGTTGTGGTAAGCCAAACTCCCCTAAGAACATACAATATTCATTAAGGAACTCTTGAACTGATAGAGTGCATAGTCAGAAGCAAGACCCGCCCCCATGGCCTCACCTCCAACCGATATCATGATCCTGCCTGTCACAAGCAAGTCGACCATATCGTCACAGAAATCATCTCTGAACTTCTCCCAGTTGGGAAGTGGATTGCTCATTGTCGTATGTTGGAGAGCAAGAGCAAATAGGTGCCTGAAGGCTCTGCCTGTCATGAACTCTTGTGCATCTCTAAATATTGCAATCCACTCCCCATCTTCCTCCAACAATCTCAAGGCAATGCAGGCACCTTTGAAGGTGTCAAACTGTATCCTATCAACAGTTCGCAGGTCTTCAAAGCTTCTGGCACCACATACGACGGTGAGAAGTAAACGCAGGTAATCGCATTCACCCATGAAAGGGCTAGCGGACGACATACGACCAATTGAATATCGCTGTTTCCTGCACTTCCATCCCACTTTAGGTCTATAAACATAGTGTTCTGGAAATTCCTGGTACAAATACTGTCTTCCATCTACATTCTCAGAGTTGAACTTGAAAAATACAATTAGAGTTGTCATAGATCTGTTCAGACGCTCCTGCAGGGCACCGGGATCATCCTGCTCTGGGAAGTAAATAGCCTGCTGTCCTGGATGATGAAGCACCAGTGTGGTGACTGGGGGTAGTACCTCAGGCTCATGGGTTGAGAACTGAACCAACTGCCAGACTGCCTCTGTAGGACCAATATAACGACCATGGAGATGGCCGTTTATCTCATCATGTTCTGATTCCAGTATGGCAGTGGCACGATCTCCACTCTTGTGGGTATACTTATGAATATACTTGACTGCCTTAAAAGACCCGCCCACCATGACATTGATATGAGCCTTGTAGTAAAGGGAGAGGTATGGGTTGTAGGGAACTACCCTTCTATTATCAATACCAGCAGTAACAGTCCCTTCACTTGTCTTCACTGGAACAGGAAAGGATACACCAAAATCACTCCTGTGATAGAGGGGATAGCCATCCTCTGTAATAAGCATCTCCTGTTGAAACCGATCTGGATAGCCCTTATGGCAGATCTGAGTTGTGACTGGATTCAGACCCTGCATACATATAGCCGGACTGTTACCGCCTGTACAGTGTGAATGTACCATTCTACTCTGAATGATTCAACGCAGCTCTTAAGCCATTGGATCCGCTTCGGTCGGAATCTCTGCACTAATAAAGTGAGCAATATTCACTGCAGTCAGGAACTAGGGATCATTTTTCAGAAACACCAGAAGATGGAGATGAGGGAGGCCATGCTTCTGGTACTCAATAGTCCAGACCCAGCCCAACCAAGGTCCAAAGACTTCCTTGTGGCATATTTCGTCTAGAAGATCTCATACTTTGAGAATGAATACACGTGCTACCAGATCATGTCTGTGTACTACTGTCTGGTACAGTAGCAACGCACCTACAATCCCATTCCACTTGGGGTTATCTGTGAAGGTAATGAATAATAAAGGTTTGCCATAGTGGCGCACAATCGCGATACTGTCTTGTTACAGCTTCTGCATAAACCTATCACCTCCCAAATAACTTGAAGGTAGAACAACTCTCTTGGCCACCTGCGCAAAATTCATATCACCAGCCTCCTAAACCTTAGTGAGTCCATTGTATAAGTCAGCTCTGATGTTTCCCTGATGAGAGCGGATTCAGCCGAGCTTGTTTTGATCGGATACAGCCCATGTATCTATTACAAACTGTTGGAATAACCTTTGTGCACGGAAGAGAATAGCTGGCTCACCAACTCGCATATGGGGGCGGAACCTATTGAACGCACGCTAGGTCAGGGATGTGTTTGTCTGATTGTGCAATACCCTGCCCCAATGCCAGCTATCTTCGCCTTATGGAAATAGAAAAACCCTGTGAAGGGGCAGATACAAGGCATGATTGGGGTTAATGAAGTTAAAAGAGCTCTCATTTTCCCCATTTACTCGCTTGGCTAACACAATATCCCTGAAACCCTCACTTCCATATTCCTCTGGCAGAATCATGGAGAGTTGATCTGCCATTGGTAGGTTCTCACGTCTGAGATCAGCTCCCCTTTCCACAACCAGCCGCAGTTGTGGATTGAGAATAAGACGGCACTTGTCCTCTGCTTCACTAATCTGTGCAAACCTTTCCTGAGCTGTCAGATATAGTTGGACCAGTGGGTTTGACACCTGCCGCATCTGAGTGAAGGAAAGAATGAGATTGGCATTCAGCTCCCCAGCAAGTCCAGCTCTCACCCTGGCCGCATCGGCTGGATCATAGAGCTATACCTGTGAAAAGCAAGCATCTCCAGGTTCTCCTGTAGGTACCAGTGGTCCCTGCCTGTGATACAGTGCCCCAGGGATCTGGAAGAGCTGGAATTTACGTTCAACCTCATCCATTCGTTTGTCCTTATTGAACAGAGTACTAGTAAAGGCCATGATTGAGTTCCATCTTCTCAGCCCCTCTCGAAATGTCCTTGACTGAGTATTACCTCCACTCATCAAGGCATTGAGAGACTCAGGGAGTAGGCACATTGGCTCAATCGGTACTTTGCCTTTCTTGCAGCAGGACTCAAAGCTGGCCTCTCCACCTTGCAGTCTCCTGGAGGCTAACAACTCCGCTGTCCAGTACTATGCATCGCAGCCTGTGCACCTTATATCCAATCTTCTCAGATCATGAATTGTCCACCTAGCTCTCTGGCAGTCAAAGGATAAAGGCACTCTTGAGTGTATCTGATGTCCTCTATTGCCCTGTGGTAGAGCTAGAGGAACCCGCTCAATATTCAAAGCAGGTGCTGCAACCCCAGCTCTGGCCATCTCTCTTGTAGCCTGTATCATTCCAAACTATTAGTTCTCCAAATACTCAATTCTTTAATTATAGTTATAATAAAGAATAACTTACCAGACATGACCGGCAGGTCAACAGTAGCCTGCCTTGGGAATTCTGATCAAAATCTCCCTCCCGCCATTCCCTTCAACACACCCCATATGGTCTTTCTTCTTCTCCATTCCCAGTAGCTATTGTATCCATCAGTACCTTTTCCAAAATCAAATTTACGGACACTCTTACCTGGTTGTATCTCTTCCCGGATGACACCTTCTCCTCCCATTGCGTCTTGACCACCAGCTACATTTGCACAAGTCACAATTTATTCTTTATAGGTGCTATTGGCAGGAACTATACCTTCAGGATTATGACTCAGCACTACGCCATGCCCTCCCCTTGCTGCACGTCTTACCCTTCTCCATATTCTGATTCTTTCCTATTTGTATAAATGTATTAGCAGACTGAAATATGGTAGATTAAAGGGATTGATCAAGTGAGACAACCCAAGCACTGCCGACAAGAGCGACGCAATATTCCACCCCTGTCACTGTCAGACTGATTATTGTGTTTGGGTGAGTAAGCAGGCTCCAGATATTTATCTCAACTGAATTAAGTCCGCCCCAAGCCAGCTGGGTTTTTTTGGGTTCAAAGGTCAAGCCCTGAACCCTAACCGCAACCCCTAAGCGCAATCCGAGTTGCAATCACCACGTCCTAGAAACTCGCCTCTTAATCCCACGAGCCCCAAATAGGTCAAGGCGCCCAAACCGAGCTTCCAGTGGACATCGGGAATTACCGTAGCAGTGGCGCCTCGACACGGAGAGCCTAGACTGCCGCGCAGCCCCAGTTGAAAGGAGCAAGATGCCCGACTAATCGAACCACTGCATATCACTCACCTTTCTTACCAAAAGTGATGTCATTCATGTGTTAAATGTTCTATCAGATGATACAAACTAACTTATGCAGGGTACGACACTTCATACGGTAGAACATCGGTTAGGCTGTGGCCATGTGTTGCTTGTCTGTCTCTGAGGTACCGCGTCACTCACCTTGCCACTCAACCTACCCTGCTCTTGCTGCTCCAGCAACAACCAAACCATAGCATCTTCCCAGGCAACATCACTACTCGAGTAGAGTAAATCCACCGAGCCCCAAAATCTGACTTGCGCAATCCACCCACCTGGCTCGCCGCGAATGAGATTCCTTCCAGCGTGTGCCTGGTGTTGTCCGTTTCCGTATTCCCTTCCTTCACTGTGGTTGAATAAAGTATATGCATCTAGAACCTCCTCCCGACGGACTTGGAAATCTGCGATTACCCAAAGATCTTATTGTGTGTACGCGCGGGCTTCATTTACAGGACGAAGATCACGATCAGCTGTGCTCATGTGAGGTTTTATCGCCTTTCTCGGGGGTAAGAGGATGTCCACTATCTAGGCACTCGACACCCATGAAAGGATGCGCCACCCGGAGGTTAGAGCTCACCAGAGATGAAATTTGTCCTCAGTCCCGTTGTGTGTGGTTCAGGGCTTTTTGGGCTAGTTTCCGGGAAGGGCTTGGAATAGAACTGGGAGGGGAGAGGAAGCTAGTGATATCTCTCCCAAGGGCTGGAAGCACAGCAGTAGCTAGAGTACGGAATCCCAAATTTGAGAGAAGAGTAGAAGGGCTGCGATAGTGGACCCCGTTGCGGAATTCCGCGCTATCCTACTAGGATGGGCTGCATTCACAGAGAAATGAGCTGGCGGTGTCCAGCCCAAGTAGTAGAATAGGTTGGCGGGGAGGTAGCAGGTTAGCGGGACAAGGAAACGGGTGTTAGAGGGTCTTGTCATGGGTGGAAGGAAGGATGCGGAGGCCAATACCGTGCTGCCGAAACCGGCTCAGGTGGTGTTTGTGGAAAGTCCCAAGAGCGGCTTCAATTGTGGTGTCTCAAGAACTCCCGGCAGGAGATGAAGGATGGAAGTAGTGATATTTGTGCTATCCGTGTTTCTACCCGGAAAGGTTACTACTGTTGCCGACGTAGTTGGTGCTATGTCTCTTCTATCATAGGAGCATCCGGGGGTTATGATAGGCTTTAGGGCATGAATGTTTATTCCACCCTTACCACCGCCCCTGTTCTGATGCATTCCCCACGGCCCTAGTGCTCCTAAGTTTATGCACTCAAAAGAATACTCTCCAAATATTTCTATTTCCTCAATAATGTTGTAACCAGCACATTAACTTTTTTTACCAAAAAATAGTGCCAGCATCTTAATTCTCCCATCATACTAGATAACGTAACTTCTAAGACCCGCTTAAGTAGTATGATACCACATAATCTTCGAGAAATGCATCAAATCTGGGGTAGGTATTAAAAAAGGATTCGGACCGAGCGACAAATAAGTTATTAGTTTCTCAAATTCCTACTGCTTTAGAATATATCAAGCAAAAGGCATGTAGTGATGGTCTGCTCAAATTCATAAGACGATAGAGTAACCGGGTTGGCAGCAGGACATTTGCGCCAGAAGTGATTTGGATCCCCTCAGCGAGAGCATCAGAACATAGTTTTTGTGATGAATAACCCTCGGGTGTTTGTGTAACAATGTCTGTTGGTTGGAATTTTGTCCGCAAGGCGCAAGGCTTTCTCATCGCCATCAACCCCGCTTTTCCTCAATTTCAAGTAATTGCGTCAACAGACCCCAAGCTAACCAATACTTTGCTCTCAACATCTTTCACAGCGCTGAAAATCGAAAAATGTCGGGAACCTTCAGCAATAACCAAAACTCTTTCAACAACACCATAAATACCTTTACCTACCTGACCCCCGATGATGAGTCTAAAATATTGGCCTGGCTGTCTCCGCTAGAGCCAGGGGCACGCCATCGAGACATCGGAGCCCAACGACTAGACAGTATAGGATCCTGGCTACTGGAAACCCAGGAATTCAGACGTTGGCATGGGGGGAATCGGGAGGATGGATCCAATCATCCCACCTTATTTTGCCACGGAAATCCAGGGGCTGGAAAGAGCTACATTATGTAAGAGAGAGCCTAGTACTGCCGGAAATCAAAGCATGGTATTTCTAACAGTCTGAGGTGACAGCTCACTAGTGATAGACAAGCTGTGCGACGAGGCGGCGGAGGAAGATACTGCCGTTGCCTGTTTTTATTTCGATTTTGCTGCCCGGAGTGAGCAGTCACCTGTTAATGTGCTCGGCTCCCTACTACGACAGCTTGTCAGTGGATTGGATGGAATTCCTGAAGCTGTAGTCCGGTCTTTTCGGAGCCAGAAAAAAGTGATTGGGGGTAGGGGACTGCAAGTATCAGGAATTCTGAAGATGTTCCAGACCATCACAACCACGAAGCGCACATTTATATGCGTTGACGCCATTGACGAATGTGTGCCGGAGCATCGAATGGTAATCCTTGAATCACTGGGACAGATCGAGCGGGAGTCACTTGATACTAGGATATTCGTGACTGGAAGATCCCATATCCGAAGTGAGGTGGAACGGAAATTAGGTGAAGCGGCTGCATTTTTATCGATAGAGCCTACGGGAGATGGTATCATTGAGTATCTACGTGAGAAGCTCAGGAGCGACACTACCCCGGAGATGATGAGTAGCGCATTAGAGGAAAATATTTTGGAAAGCATTTCCCAACTGAGCTCTGAAACGTAGGTAGAAACCATTCAAGGGCAAAGCGATACAAAGCTACCCCAGACTAATAGCTAACACCCGCACCTAGATTCCTGCTGGCTTGTCTCCACATCGAGGCAATTCTGCGAGAGACCAGTATCGCTCGGCGAGGGAAAAGGCTCAAGGCAGTGAAAGATGGGGCAGGGTTAGGGGATGCATATGGTGCGACCCTCGAGCGGATCAAGGCACAAGGAGGGGAAAAGACAAAACTTGCAATGGCCACTCTCATGTGGGTCTGTCATGCGGAACGGCCGTTACAGGTAGATGAGCTCCGCCACGCACTGGCAGTGGAGATAGGAGCGACGGATTTCGACAGCGAAAATGCTCCTTCGATAGGTGCATTACTGGGTTGCTGTCAAGGACTGATTACCGTTGACAAGGAAGCTTCGACTGTCCGGGTTATCCACTTTACAGTCCAAGAATATCTCTGCGCCCATCCAGATATCTTCAGTGATCCCCACTCCGCAATCGCAGAAGCTTGTTTGACGTATTTGAATTCACCACAGGTCAAGAACCTCTCCTCCCATCCTCTTCCCGACCACCAAATCATGCCATTCCTAAAATATTCCTCGAGGCATTGGGGAACACATGCGAATATAGAGCTCTCGGACCACTCGAGGGCCCTTGGGATGCAGCTCTTGAGTCAGTACGAAGGCCACCCATCCGCAATATCACTTTTTGAGCAAGCGCGGTCTACCTTATCTATGACAGGCACTGGTTCTTCCCCGCGCTTCACTGGATTACATTGCGCGTCTTTCTTCGGGCTTGTGGAACTTGCGGCTTCGCTAGCGAGTGCTCAAGGTTGTGAGATTAACGCACGCGATGGCTTCGGCTGCACACCACTCTTATGGGCGGCGAAGAATGGACATGATGGAGTTGTCAGGCAACTGCTAGAACGGAACGATGCCGACCCCAACAGGCCAAATAACCAAGGCAGCACCCCACTCTCGTGGGCCGCTGATAACGGACATGAAGAGGTTGTCAAGCTATTACTTGGCCGGAATGATATCGACCCCAATTTCTCCGACATGAATGATGAAACCCCACTCGGATATGCTGCTGTCCAAGGACGCATGGGAGCTGTCAGGCTACTACTCGGTCGGGAAGATGTCGAACCCAATCGGCCAGGTAACGGAGGCGGTACACCACTCTTTTGGGCAGCTAATAACGGACATGAAGGGGTTGTCAAGCTATTACTAGATCAAAAGGATGTTGACCCCAATAACTCAAACAAGGATAACTATTCACCGCTCCGGGCTGCTGCATTTGAGGGACATCAGGGTGTGGTCAACCTACTACTAGCGCGGGAAGACGTCAGCCCTAACCTGTCGGGTTTGGATGGTCGAACGCCACTCGTGTGTGCTGCTGAAAAGGGGCATGAAGGGATTGTCAAGCTACTCCTCAGTCGAGAAGGTGTCGAATCCAATAAGCCAGAAAACCACGGTCGCACACCACTCTTTTGGGCAGCTAATAACGGACATGAAGGGGTTGTCAAGCTACTGCTTGACCACAAGGATGTTGACCCCAATCGCCCAAAAAAGAATAATCGAACACCACTTCTGGTTGCTGCACTTGAGGGACATGAGGGAGTGGTCAAGCTACTGCTAGGACGGGAAGATGTCGACCCTAACCAGCCAGGCTTGGATGGTAAAACGCCACTTGCGTGTGCTGTTGCAATGGGACATGAAGGGGTTGTCAAGCTACTACTAGGCCGGAATGATGTCGACCCCAATCGCCCCGATGAGGGTGCTTTAACACCACTCGGATGTACTGCTTACTGGGGACACAAAGATACAGCCAAGCTACTGCTGGCGCGTGACGATGTCGACCCCAATTACCCTGATAAGTATGATCAAACACCACTCGGGTGGGCTGCGAGTAAAGGATATGAAGGAGTGGTCAATCTATTACTAGGAAGAGAAGATGTCAACCCCAATCGTCCCGATAAGAATGGCCGAACACCACTCGCGTATGCCGCTATGAATGGCCATAAAGAAGTGGTCAAGCTTCTGCAAACCCGGATATCTATGGAAAGCGCAGTTGCTCAACCGCCCAACCTGCAATGAAAGAATCGACATCAAGTTAATGATGGAGTAACCCTATCGTGGTATGTTAGGTTAGGGCACACTTGTAGGTGTGAGCAGGGCTATTGACCAGACCGCGCGGCGGTGACTGGTGTTGTGTGGTAGGAGCCCACTGTATCTAGTCTGAGCTACGTTCCTTTCTCTGGATGATCACTTCTCATGATCAGAACACACTCCTTTGCGAACACACTTGTCATATACATCGAATATCGAACACATCTCAGTTTTCCTATCAGCGACTGACCCGGATCGTTCTCGTGACGACAGATCCGATCATAGCTGTGTCCTTGCGGTGCCTGTACGACGGCATATTCCCTGCGCGGAAACCAGACCACCATCAGTTAAACCCGGAGCACCCAATTGATTACACCCAAACTGGATGGGATTCCTGCTTTCCTAGACCGCTTCCTTCTCAACCTCCTGGCAGCTTCGCTGCGCTAGTGTCGCCATTTCCATCCTCCGATTTGCACCTTGTGTCCTCTACTTTAGTCCGAAAGCGCGACCTTGGAGTTCTCTCTGCTCTCATTTGTGGAAATCCTCCTTTTATCTAAATTTATACCTCTCCGAAACTCCCTGATACATTATGTTTATATTTATAAGTGAAACACATAAGTCTCGGTTTATTGGGTTGAGCGTGCTGTAATCGGAGGACTATTTCATTTCTCACCTTGTCCTATTTACCATGACAATCATCCCTCGCCGGAATGAGTTCCATTTTAAAAAATATCCCTCTTTTGTATTTTTCCTACCCCTATATTTATATCCATGTTTTCCCCTACGAGCGCTGTATAGACACCTGGATCAACAGATAGATAAACTGCACATAGGTTTTCCTCTCCGATACCAGAGGTATTAGCTAGCATAAAAAATGGAATTAACTTTCCACCTTCTCTTGACCAGGTCGCACTCAGTGTTCCCAACCGTCCCGTCCGGACTGCAGGGCCCTGGCGTCCAATAGTCCCGTCCGTCCCGGGCGGGGTTGGTATGGACGGCCGGGCAAGGCGTCCGACCTCGATATTAACTGCAGGACTGTAGGTTGACGGCCGGGCCCTGCAGTCTTTCTGGAAATGGTAAGTTCCGGTAGGGCCTGGCCGTCTTTGGAATTGACGGGCGTCACCTGTAGGTACCCGCCGTCA
>Ga0307510_10011137_pt1 | contig 10692 bp, 3 predicted proteins | sample 12_EM_MG_FD_207224 | JGI IMG/M metagenome (GOLD analysis project Ga0307510, IMG submission 207224) | Populus trichocarpa ectomycorrhiza microbial communities from riparian zone in the Pacific Northwest, United States - 12_EM | ecosystem: Host-associated > Plants > Roots > Unclassified | place... | reverse complement strand
TAACAAGACTTAATTTAATTTTCAAAGTCTAACAAGGTTTCGAGAAAGAAGAAATGCAACAAAGTTCTAAAGCCCAACAAGGCTTAAGACAATCTTAAACTCAGCAAGGTTTAGCAAGAAAGAGTTCCCGACAAAAAAGACCTAGTAAGGTTCTGAGTCTAGCAAGGCTTTATTGATTAAAAACCTGGCAAGGTTTTGAAAAAGAAAAAGTCTAACAAAACTCCAACAAAATGGACCCAGTAAGGTTTTGAACCCAGCAAAGCCCTCAATAATTAAAAACTCAGCAAGGTTTTGACAGAGAAAGAGTTCGGCAAAGCTCCAACAAAAAAGACTCAACAAGGTTTTGAGCCAAAGAAGGCTCTCATTGATTAAAAACCCAGCAAGGTTTTGATATAGAAAGATTCTGGCAAGACTCTAGCAAAAAGAACCTAATAAGGCTCTCAACAATTCAAGACTCCAACAAAAAAGACTCAGCAAGATTTTGAGCTCAAAAGGGCTCCCAACGATTAAAAACTGGCAAGTTTTTTACAAAGAAAAAGTTTGGCAAGACTCTAGCAAAAAGGACCTAGCAAGGCTCCGATGATTGAAAATCAATAAGGTTTGGACAAAGAAAAAGTCCAACAAGAGTCCACAAAAAAGGACCTAGCAAGGTTCTAAACCTAGCAAGGCTCCAACGATTTAACCAACAAGGTTTTGGCAAAGAAACAGTCAGACAAAACTCCAACAAAAAGGACCTAGCAAGATTCTAAACCTAACAAGGCTCCTAACTATTAAAAATCGGTAAGGTCTTGAAAAAGAAATAGCCCAACAAGATTTCGGCAAAAAAGACCTATCAACGTTCTAAGTCTAGCAAGGCTCAATTTGATTTTCAAAACCCATTAAGGTTTTAGCAAAAGAAGATTCAAGCAAAACTCCAACAAATGAGAACCCAGTAAGGTACTGAGACGGCTTTAACTGATAACAAGACGTCTAACATAGATAATCCAAAGAAAAATCAAAAGATGGTCTACTTCAGAAAATACAGGTCATCCAAACATAAACCATTCGTGAAAAAATCTATATATGTTTTACCAAAATTTGAACCCTACCATTAAGAAGTCCAAGCTTGCCATTAGGAAGGGCATGTGGTAACCTTGCAATCAGGAAACACCGGGAAATTTAACCATGTCATTAGGAACCTTCCATTTTAACCTTGTTATCAGGAATCCTCCATCCGAACCCTACCATTAGGAAATGAAAATTTAACCCTACAATCAGGAAGAATATGTATCAATCCTATAATCATGAAATACTATGAAACTTCACCTTGTTACAAGGAATCCCATATTCCAATCCTACCATTAGGAAATGAGAATTTAACCCTGCCATCAAGCATGATAGGTGCTAACCCTGCAATAATGAAATGAAAATTTAACCCTGCAATCAGGAAGAATATGTATCAATCCTATAATCATGAAATATTATGAAACTTCACCTTGTTACAAGGAATCCCAAATTCCAATCCTACCATTAGGAAATGAGAATTTAATCCTGCCATCAAGCATGATAGGTGCTAACCCTGCAATAATGAAAAACCTTGAAATTTAACCATGTAATTAGGAATCTCAAATTCAACTCTGTCATTAGAAAATCTCCATTTTTTTAACTCTTTTAGATAATGCTTTTGGCATTATTTATTTTTCAGTACCTTTTAAGCCCATATCTCTTTTCTTTTGAATGCGTTTTCCATCCCTAAGTTTTAAAATAGTGCGCTTTCTAGCCTTATCTTTTTTCTTCAAAGTATACTTTCTAGCCCTCACCTTTCCGATAATGTGCCTTTATGCCCTATCGATTTCCTCATAAGTGCACTTTCCAACCATCACCTACTAGATAATACGCTTCCTAGCCCTATTTTTTTTTTCTTTTGAGTGCATTTTCCAGCCCTCATCTTTCAGATAGTGCGCTTTTTAACCTTATTTTTTTCCTTTTAAGTGTGCTTTCTAGCCCTCACCTACTAAATATCACTCTTTTTAACCCTATTTTTTTTTTCTTCTGAGTGTGTTTTCCAGCCATCACCTTTCAGATAATCTGCTTTTATACCCTATCTATTTCTTTCTAAGTGCGTTTTCAAGCCCTCACTTCTGACACTTTTGAAAAGATTGATCATTTCTTGATCTAGTAAATCCACAACCTTTCTTTCTTTTTTTTCTTTACAAGTTTTCTATCTAAAGTACTTGTTATCGTAAGTATTGTAAAGAGGGAGGCAACTGTCATAACCTAATTTTGAGTTTCCTTTTAAAAAAAAATTTCTTTTAAAAACAAAAAATGAAAAGCAACAAAAAATAAAAAAAAGAAAAAAGAAAAAAACTAGCAACTAGGTAAGAGCAAGTTGAGAAGGGTTTCAAATGCATAGAGGAACTAAGCTAGAATTTTGGACAAAATTGGGAGCCCAATTGTACCTATTGTACCTAAGATTGAAAGACAATGTAGATTTAAGGTTAAATTAAATGATTTTCGAATGAATTTGCATAAAAGTTAAGTCTGATGACTTAATAGACTTTTAATAAGCCAATTTGATTTAATCATGGGCCCAAATAAAGGTTTAATTAAGTTTAAGAGTTAATTAATTAGGTTAAATTAAAAGAATTAATTAAGTGCAAGGATTTAATTAGACTTTTAATGGATCAAATTAATTTTATTGGGGATTTAATTGTTGAAAAATTAAGTTTGAAAGCCTAATTTGAGCTTAATCGAGAAGATTGAAAATTTTAAGGACCAAATTTAATTTTTTATGCCCAATTGGATGACATCAAAGATAAAATTACAAGAAATTAAAAGTTTAAAGATCAAATTGAAGAATTACAAAATCAATGACCACTTTGTAAAAACCTCAGGGTCCAATCAAAGAAGTTCAAGGTGAAATTGCAAGGGATCTAAAATATGAGGGCTGCTTAGGAGTTCTATTACAAAGTTCTAAAAGTTTAAGGACTAAATTTAAAAAATACCATAATTTCGCTATTTATTATCTTATTCCTATTAAAATAATAGAAAAGGATGACAAAGTATCCACCTTTAGCTAGGCCTTAATATCACAAATATTATATCAATTCATAATGATATTTATATTTCACTCCAAGCTAAAATTTTAGCTCTAATGACACCAAAAACACTTGTAGATTCTTTTGAAAAAAACATCACCCAACACTATTATGCATACAAAAATAGCATTGATCTTTTCTTTATTAGTTATAAAGTAGGACAAATTTTTGTTCTTAACTCCAATAACTAGCTAGAAGTTTTTCTTCAATATTAAGAATCGAGATCTCATTAACATGTAAGCCTCCAAACCTTTTCATTTCTCATGTAAAAAACTATAAAACCTTATCCCAAGTAGCTAGAAAAAGAAGGAGCTTGTGAAGAAGTAAACATAGCATAAAAAAAAAAAATGTTTCCCACATTCCCACATATAAAAACCCGTGACCTCTCAAGGAGAAATCACCGAAATAATTAATTCCCCTCCACGACAAGCTGCCACTATGGTTCATCTCCTCCTCACCAGCCGTCAGCATAGGACAAATTTTTGTTCTTAACTCCAATAAATCCAATAAATGGCTAGAATTTATTCTTCAATATTAAGTATCGAGATCTCATTAACATATAAGCCTCCAAACCTTTTCACTTCTCCTTTAAAAACCCTATAAAACCTTATCCCAAGTAGCTAGAAAAAGGAGCTTGTAAAGAAGAAAACATAGCATAAAAAAATGTTTCCCACATTCCCACACACAAAAACTCGTGACCTCTCAAGGAGAAATCACCGAAATAATTAACTCCCCTTCACGACAAGCTGCCACTATGGTTCATCTCCTCCTCACTAGCCGTCAGCCATGAGCAGTAGCACCTGGAAGCAAAAAGAACCGTGAACTCTAGCAGCCCCAGCCAAGCAACAACAACTTCCTCTCCTCTAATATAGCAGCAACACTGGTTTCAACAACTTGAGTTTCAGTCACACCATCAGCAACAAATGCTAGCAGCTCCTCTCAACAAGCTGCCACTGTGAGCAGTAGAAATCCTCTTCTCAGCAAGCTGCCATCGTGAGCAGCAGAAGGTTTCCTCTTAGACCTTGTTAAGCCACGTCGATCGGCAAGTACCCTTAGGCCAAATCCCAAATATATGAGTTGAAGTGAACGTGAAATATTAGCTGCATATGCCATACAGGAAGATTGGAACGTGGAATGTTAGCTGCAAGTGTCATGCAACAAGATTGGAACGTGAACAATATATATATATATGGGCACGCAGGTATGCAGAAGAGAGTTCAAAATTGTGCTGAGGAGTGGGTTACCTACAGGACTGGGTCCTCTGCAGTTGTGATTTTTCTGTCACTTTTATTTCAGTTTGTTATAGTTGTTATGCTTATTGTTTTGTACGTGTTACTTTCAGTTTTTACGTGGGTAATCTCACATCGTGAGTTACCAGCTTTTCCTTAATTTTAGTTTTGTTGAAAAATAGCGAAAGAAAAAGAAAGTTGTTGATTGTCACTATTTCAACAACTAAAATGGCCAAGCTTGGTGTTAGAGTTCTATTTGACGAGATGAGTTTAATGGTGGTGGTATTTTTTCCCTCTAGATTAACTAATATACTAAAATATCTAAGGTATAATCCCAGTTATGTTCATTGTTCATATGAACAGTGAAGTAGTTGGAGGTTTTTTTTTTCAATTTTCAAACTTTTTCCCCTTGCAATTAAATACATTTATAACCTAATTAGATAGAGTTATACTTTAAATTATGGAAAAAAATACCAAATTAAAATATAGAGGATTGAAAAGTAAAACACTAAGAAAATACATGACTCACTCCAAATTCATAACAATTTTTATTTTGGTCCAAAAGTTTATTTTGCTCATTCTTAATCTTTAGGTTTGAAAGATGATAGAGAAAGTCATTGGAAAAATAGTGAAAGAGGAAACAAGTTGTAAATTGTCACAATTTCAACAACCAAAATGGCTTAGCTTGTGTTAAAGGGTTCTATTTGATGGAGTTTGATGGTGATGGTTTTTTCCTCTAAACATAACAGGAATGAAAAATCGAGTTTATTTTTTATGTTTGGAATTTAGTTGTTTGATTTTGTTTATAGATAATTTTGAGGTTTGTTGGGTGGTTTATAATGATTTTATGATGTTATTGTGTTTTTGGGTGAAAATTGCTTAAAAAATAAAATTTTAGGCCAAAAAACTTATCATTTGATTTTTTAGCCACCACAATGGTGTCAAGATTCGAGTCACTAATAAGTGACAGCTCATCTACCACTTGAAGTGACTTGTTGTTGGCTTAATTAAAATAACAAAAAACGGATAACATGCCATTGACGCTTTAGGAAAAAAAACGCAGGCGCGCATGGGCTTTTTAATTTAATTTAGGCCCACACACTTAAAAAAAATACCATTCAATTTTTACTTTATTTTCAAATAAGAATATATCAATCTTTTTATAATAATACCAAAAAAAATTTTATAGCCCATCATTATTTAAAAAAAAAAAACTTTATCTAGTTGTTTTTGTAGTAGCGTATATTTTTTATTGTCATTTAACTAGATGACAAGGTTTATATTTATTTTATTGGAGTAAAATTAGTCAAACAAACTTTTTATACAAACATACATGCCAGATATTGTTTTAATAAAGAGTAAATCACTTAAAATACATTGGATCCATATTTTACCATTTAAAGTAAATGGGTAATGCATCAATGTATAAAAAAATTAGTAAAAAACTATTTATTTATATAAATCACTTTTGAAGAAATATTAAAAATTATTTATTTATTCATTAAAAAATAATGATACCATTTTTTTCTCGGTCCTTTAAAAAAATAACAAATGTTGAATTAAAGAAATGATACGAAGAAAACAAACAAATAAACTGAAACAAAAAACTATCGTTAGAAGTATAGGTGAGCAAAAAAATTGAAAAACTGATTAAACTGAGAAAATAAAAAAAACCGAACCATGAAAAAAACCTGATTAAACCGATTAGAATATTTAGAAAAACTTCCAATTCAGTTCGGTTTCGGTTTCATAATGCTGAAACTTATAAACTCCAACCAAACCGAATCGGTTCAGATTAAAAGAAAAGATATTATAAATAAATAAAAAACTTTCTATTCTAATAACCCTAGCAGCCGCCCCTCCCTATAGAGTCTCTAACCCTAGGCTTATTCTTTTACGTTCAATAGCAAGTAAAAAAAAGCCCCCTGCTCTGACCCCCCTTGCCTAGCCTCTCTGGTACAATTGTATTCTTCCCAACACTTTTCTCTATGTGAAATAGCTGGAATGCACCTCCAGCCTTATTTCTTTTCACTTCTGTTATCATTGCCTTTCTTGGCAAATCCTGCAAGAATCAAACACACAAACCCTCTTCTTTTTTTTCTTATCATTCTCCAAACTCAAAAGGGTGGTGGACAGGTAGTCATTATATTACCTGTTTTTTAGGTGTATCTGGGGATTGATTCCACAACTGGACATATCTAAGCCAATTAGATTTCTTCTTATGATCGTTGTTGTTGATGTTGTTGATACTCTTGTTTCTCTTATTATTGTTCTATGATTATTGTTCTTGATGATCATCATCATAATGATTATTATCATTTTCTTCTTGGATATGGAACTCTGATTATTGTTGTTCAACATAAGTGGATTGGAGGCACTCGTTTTACTTGAATTTGACTGCATATTCATCATACACAATAATCGTGTATAGGTTTTTTTGATTTTTGATATAAAAAACCAAATCAAACTAAAACCGGTCGGTTGTAATCGATTTCGGTTTATTTATCTATTTTTTATAAAATTTCAGTTTGGTTGTTTTTATAGGTAAAAACTGAATCGAACTGAAAATAATAATCCCTAATCAAAAGCTAACTTCAGTAATAACATCTGTTAATTAAAACGAGATTTATAACAAATTAGAAATATGAGTCTCTCACTTCAAGAGAAAGTAAACAGTCTATAAATCCCTACTTTCAAAGAAACATTTGAAGAGTAGCCCAGATGAAATGACATCATATTTCTAGAGAGAATATTTTTTCCGTCGCGGGGACATAACAGCTGCATGATATGTCCTGCAACACCAGAATGGTACTCACAGCTAAGGTCTGACTTGTACTAGTTAGAGTAAGGTGGTTGCAGAGACACCAAGGGGTCGAGAGCTACATACTCGATGCTTAGTAGTTTCTGGTATATCTCATTTAGGAGTAACAATTGTCATAATCCAATTTTTTAATTTTCAAAAAAATATATATTAATAAAAAAGGGTAAATTAAAAATAAATTTGAGAATTGGATCAAGACAACACAAATTTAAAGTTTGAGGACTAATAAAGAGGAAATTATAAAGTTGGAAGTCAATTTAGCTAAAACTTGAAAGAATTGATGAGTTTAAGGACTTAATTAAACTTTGAAATTAGTTTAATTAATGAAATAAGAGGCTTAATTAAAGAAATATCAAAGTTTTTGGTCAATTTGGGTCAAAATTGCAAGAAATTAAATTCCAAGGACCGAAGTGAATAGGCGTTGATATTATATGGGGATTAATTGATTTTCAGGGGTTATTTTGAAATAATTAAAAGTTCTCAATTAAGGTCTGAATTGATTAAACTAGAAACTAAGGACTATTTTGTAAATAATGCTAAAATCCAGGGGCAAAATTAAAAAAAGAAGAAGAAGATTTCCATGAATAAAAGCCCAATTGCAAAATTTCAGAACTTCATGGGGCAAATTGAGTCAAGAGAACGACGTCGTTTTGGAATCCATTGTTCATCCTTTTCCTTCTTGGAACAGAGGAACCCACCTGCAAAAAAAAAAAAAAAAAAACACCAATGGCCTCTGCTAGACCCCATCATCTCACCAAATGCAAGCCAGAATGCAGACCAAATGGTCCACTATAAATCCTCAATTGACTTAACTCATTGTGCCCCTACAATATGTCTCTGGTGTCAAGAAAAGCCATCACCAACAGGCCAACAATGGCAAGACTGTTGGTGTCCTAATCCCATCAAACTCGGGGCCAATTTTTATCTTCACACAAGATCACAATCCCAAGAAGATAAGGATTGAGTTTCTCTTAAGGTGGCCTCTAAAAGCAGAGGACGCAAAGAGACTGGAGGATGAAAAAAAAGATAGAAGAAAAAACACAAGAAAAGAAAATAGAGAAGCCAAAGAGACCCTTAACCTTCTCTTATAGCAGATTGTTGACCCAACCACAGAAAAAAAAAACCAAAGGAACAGAGAGAGAGTCAGAGAAGATCTAGAGAGCAGAAGCAAACCCAAAACCAGAGAGAAGGATGATTAGAGAGAAACAGACAAAACAAAAACAGAGGAAGGAGCATTGCCCAATCCAGCACCACCTCGAGTCTTCGTCTTCAAACAACGTCTGAAGCAGATAAGTAATTCTTCTTCCCCCGCTTATGGTTTGTGTGGATTACCGTTAGAAGTCAAAAACTTGGACAACTTATAATTTGCAACAACCTAGCTTTGAAGAAATTATTTAAAGCCGAAAAGAACATCTGATCTTCAGGTAATCTTTATAAAAATCCTAAACAACTTTATATCTGTCTAATAGGATCCTTGGAACTCTAAAAAAATATTTAAATTTACAGTTTTCACTGCATGTATGTGTTTCGAGAAACTCAACAATATATACATTAACAATCCCTTCATTGAGAATCTTTTGATTTAGACATTTGAGCATTAAGTGTGTTTGCTCTGTTAAATCATATTTGTTCTCAACATTATAGTAATTGATTATTTGAATGAGATTTGAAACACCTTTTCAATTTTTATTCCAACTTGCACAAGTATCTCACAATCAATACTATTTAAGAACGTGTAAGATATTTTTTTTCTAAATCACTTAGGGTGATAAATCATCTATTGATTACTCAAATATCTGTACATAGTTCATATTATATATAATATTTGTTCATTTGTTATCCTTGATTAAGACAACGTGTAATTAAGATAAAAAAAAATAGCATTCTTTATATAAGATAACTTAGTGATCTCAAGTCTAAAGATTATTTACACAACTTTTACATGAGATTTTCATAAACACGAGTGATATCTTCATATAGAATCTTCATGCAAATTAGTTCAATGTACTTATTACTTACAAGAACTTACATTTTAGTTCTACATATCCTTCATACCTGAGCTAAATAAAATAATTGTTTCCTTTCATAAAAAAATACATATTATATACCAATTTCAATTACGTTAATTAATTTTCAATCTTAATAGAGTATCGAATAAGAATATTTAGAAATAATATTTTGATACAATAGCAACCCTCATAATTATAAACATTTTATGATTTTCTTTGCCAATCTTTTTTGTTCCAAATATTTTTTTTTACTCTAGACTTATAAATAAAAAAAAATATGTGTGTTTTTATATAAATAAAGTTCATATCAAATATAATCAACTAATTGAATATAGAGCTTATACACTAAAATAACAATCATGTAATTTTTCCAATCCTGAAAATGAATTTCAATGAAAAGAAAAACACAGAAAATGCCCACTTCCATATTTTATCTGATAAAGGTCAAGAGTTGGTCCTAGAAAGGGCAGAGCCAGAGTAAGTTGTTTGCTTCCTCGAATTTGATGAGGCCCTTTTGGGTTTCACTCCTTTTGTTCTCAAATATGGAATCGTGGATAATGGCACCGTCTCACAGTTTTTCAATGGTTAAAGAATCTGACAACTATGCAAGCATCCGCATTGTCCAATTTCATACAAAACCTCAGCCTAATCCCAAACTCCAGCCACAAAGCTAACCATACCATATTATCGAAACAAACAATTTTCTTTGCCAATCAAAACCTTGCAAATTTCTAAAGAAAAAACAAAGTACAAACCATTGGCTCGAATTGGACCCTTCCACTTGAGACACAACAAGCGGCATGCATGAATCGGGCTCATCATACATAGCCACATGGCATCTTTATGCCACGTTTCAGCTAGAAGCTCCTGACTTTTCTGGTGAATAGTTTTTGGCCGCTTCCCTTTTGCATTTGCGGCTACGTTATCTTGTAATAGGCCGTTTGTTTTTTGATCAGTGAAGGTGGTGTGGTTTCATGAGCCAAAGCAAATACCTTACTCAGGTTAGTGATAACCCACGAATGGATAATTCTGAATTTTTCGTTTTTAATTCTGTTGGTATACACTGATAAAAATATTCTTTCAGTATATATCAACTGAATTACAAACAGAAAAAATTTCATTATTAATTATTACCACAAATTACTAATAGAATTATTCCATTAATAATGATAGAGTTAGTATTAAACGAATTTCTGGTAATGCTACAACTCCTTTACACCTTTTATTCAGGCTTCCCTTTCTTTACTTCTTATAAAATCTCACACACCACGGATTCTTTCCTTTTCTTTTGATCAAGCTCTGTCTTCACAATAAAAATACCTACTACAATCTTAACCAGAAGAAAGGTTACAAGGAAAAATGTGTCACCCTGGTGTGCTTTCGGTTAGCCAAAGGAACTTGGTGGTGTATCAGAGAAGGCTCGTTTTGCAAGCAGTTGAGACAGAAACTTCACATGCACGAACAGAGGTGGCTGCTGGTGGCGGAAGAGCTATTTCTAGATCGATAAACAAGTGTTTGTGTTCACCCACAAGGCACCCGGGATCCTTCAGGTGCAG
>Ga0307510_10011136_pt1 | contig 10693 bp, 5 predicted proteins | sample 12_EM_MG_FD_207224 | JGI IMG/M metagenome (GOLD analysis project Ga0307510, IMG submission 207224) | Populus trichocarpa ectomycorrhiza microbial communities from riparian zone in the Pacific Northwest, United States - 12_EM | ecosystem: Host-associated > Plants > Roots > Unclassified | place... | reverse complement strand
AAATTTAAAAAAGAATCATAAATCAACTAGAAAACTAATACAATTCATGCATAGTAGCTTTTGGACCTTATCGCAAGGCTTTCCCGATGTTTGATTGCCCTAAAAATTTAACCCAATATATAAAAAGACATCTAAAAACTTCTATTAAAATCTTAGCATGATCAACAATCGAATAAAAAAAATATGTTCGTTAGAGTAAAATTGTGCATTAGAAAAAATAAGTTTCTGATTGTCAAAATTAATTAGCCTATAAAGTAGATGGAGCAAGCCCTTCTTATGCATGAATTAAATTAACTAAGGTCTGATCTTCACTTATTGATGTTGCCTCCTTGAAACCCACATTGTTCCAAATATTATAAATAAGCTCATTGACTGTATTTTTAAGTTTGTTTGTCGTTAATCGTGTAATTGGTTCAGTTGAAACTTGCACTAGCTCTTTTGATGTAATCTTGATCGTATCATCCCTCTCTCCTAAAAATGATTCATCCATGAATTGTCACCTACATCAAACAAAGAGAGATCGTAAATATTGAAAGTAGCACTAACATCATACTCACATTATTGTTTTATTTTAGAGGCAGTATTATTAATTCTTTTAAGGATTTCAAATGGTCCATCTCCTTTCGACATCAACTTAGATCTTTTTTGTTAAGAAAATCTCTCTTTTTTGTATATGCACCCAAATTCAATTATCTGATTAAAAAATAACTCTCTTTCACCTTTTATTAGTTTTAGATGCATATTCATCATTTTTCTTTACATTGGCTACCTCACATTCTCATAGAAAGCCTTTACTATATGTGTTTTTCTATTGCCAGCGAGACTAATCATTTCATCAATAGATAAAGGAAATAAATTCAAAGAAGTAAAAGGATTAAAGCCAAAATAAATTTAAAAGTAGAATAATCAATAATGGGATGCACACTTCAAAAAATAAAAGGCAATCTTTTAAATTTTTCATTTTTTTAACAATAGCTCTTAGCAATATAGTCCAAACTCTATTAACTACTTCAGTTTAGTCATTTGTTTATGGATGACAAATAGTAAAAAATAATAATTTTGTTCTTGATCTCCCCTACAAAACCTTCTAAAAGTAGCTAAGAAAGTTAACATTATTGTCAAACACAATGCTCCTAGGTACCCTATAAAATCGAACTATCTCCCTAGAAAATAAATCTGTTATGTTAGTTGCATCATCGATTTTATGACAAAATATGAAATGTATCATCTTAGAAAACTTATCCACAACTACAAAAATAGAATCACTACCCCTTTTGACTAGGCAAATCTAGCATAAAATCCATAAATATATCAACCCAAGGTTCTTTAGGAACTAGTAAAAAGAGTATAAAAACCATGACGTAAAACTTTAGATTTAGCTTATTTACATGTTATGCATATAACATAAATTATTTGCATATCTCTTTTCATTTTAGGCCAATAAAAGTGCTCAAGCAAAATATCAAAAGTCTTATCAATCCTAAATTGTCCCATTAATCTACTCCATAAGCTTCATGAACTAGCAATTCACACATAGAACAATTAGAAACATATAATCTCTTTTCTTTAAATAAATATCCATTAACCCTATAAAATTTATCAAAGACTGAATTTTCATATGCAACATATACTTAGAAGAAATCGAGATCCTTAATATATATATATATATATATTTCACATATTCAAATCCTAATAATTTAGTGTTCAGGGTTCAAAGAATTGCATACCTTCATAATAATGCATCAACCACTATGTTTTTCTTATTTTACTTGTATTTAATCACGTATAGGAACATTTAATTAAACTTAATCCATTTGGCATGCCGACAGTTCAGCTTCCCTTAACCCTTAAAATATTTTAATGACTCATAATCAGTATGGATCACGAACTTCTTAGGTCACAAGTAATGTTGACAAGTTTTCAAAGTTTTTATTAAAGCATAAAACTCCTTATCATAAGTGTCGTACCCTTCGTGAGAGCGCGACATCACAATGAGTTTTTCCAGATGGGTTAAGAGGTCTTTGGTTGGATAAAGAGTTGCCACCTAGTATTATGGTTACTAGGAACCCTAACTGGTCTTTAGAGATTCTAGACAAGGAATTGCTTGCGTAAAGTGAAGGTATTATCACCCATATGATGCCTTACTTAAGGTAACCTACATCGTTTTTCTTTATTTGTGGTTGTTATGGTCTGATGATGTTTCTAAATTCTATCAGCATACTATGACGAGTTTGCTATGATGAACAAACCCTAGTTTTCTAGAATAAAAACTTGTTCTAAATGATCCCGACTTAAAAAGATATCAGAAAAAAAAACAAGCTTATATGCCGCAAAGAAGATGAAGTTAGAAATCCAAAGAGATTTGGTGATTATTAAAATTTCACCTTTTCATTTGGTATTTTAAATGTTCATGACTCTTATACCATGGGACACGAGTTGAAATATCCTCAATTATCGTTGAGGCTTATTTCAAACAAACTTGAATTTTAGGTACCTATGCATCATTCTTAATAATATTTCAGATAAAAAAAAGCCCTTGTAGGCTTTTTATCTTTATATCAGAAATGACTGAGTTATATTATTCTTAATAATATGATGTATATTAACATCATACATGTTTTTATCTTTATATTAAAAGTGAGTAATAGATTTTACCAAAAAATAAATTCTTTATATTTTTTGAAATATAGGCCAAAATCACAAAAATATTTTTTGAGATTTTTTCTTAACTTTAAGACATGCTCTAATATGTTTGTACAATTTATGGCCATATGCAAGGAAAAATTTTATTTATTTTTTTAAAATAAAATATTTTTATATTTTTTATTATTATTATTTTTTAAGGTTTTGTTTGGTAAAACAACTCATTTTCTTTTGGATGAAACTGTCAAAATAGGCATAAGAACATGTTTGTTAAACACACCTTTAAGCAAAAGATTCCAGTATAAAAAAGATTGAGAATCAAACAAGGCCTTACCCATCTAACCCAAATTTGACCCAATCAGATTAACCTGAAATTTTTTGTTTGACTTTAAATCAAACCAAAAATCACTGGTTTGACCTAAAAACCAAATCAAAACTTAAAATGAACCAAGCTTACTAAAAATATAAAAACCCAAAAAATCTTGATCACAACAAATCAAAACCGAGAAAAAACTAATCCTCTTTGGATTTATCACTTTCAAATTCAATCTCTCCATGCTACCTCATAACCATAATTCTTTTGTTTGGAAATTGTGAAGCTATAGATTCACTCCCCAAATACCTGAAACACTTAAAATAACAATTATAATTAGATGAAATCTTGATTTTATCTTTTTTTTTAATGGCTAAATATTTTCTCCCAGCCTTAGATGGTTTGGTTTTGTTGCCCACAATATTTGGCTTTGATGTGACAACTATCTCTTTTCTATAATTTGACTTTCAAGTTGAAAAGTAACCCAAATTAACTTATTGATATGAACTGTCCTTTTTTTTCAACTGTCTCTCTATCTTGGTATCTAATGAACTATATCTTCAAGCTCAACATAATATTGCAACTCAACCATATTAGTTATCTCTCTATTTAATCCATTCAAGAACCTTATCATTATCTTTAATTATGACAATCTTTATTTTCTTATGGTAATCCTCTATACTATTAGAACCTTGAGACAAACTCTGTAATCTTTGATATAATTCAATGTAATAATGACCAATGACAAAAAAATTTCTCATGATTGCTTTCATCTCATCCCAAGTCTTTATTGGTCCTTCTTCATTCCTCCTTATTCCTAAGACAAGTTGATCCCACCAAATAATAATATAGTCAATAAACTCATTAATAACAAGTTTTTTTTTTTTTTTACCTTGGAGTAATGGTGACAATAAAAAATCAACTCCATTTTTTTTTCCACTCCAAAAAAGCTTCTGAATCATTTTTTCCTTTAAAAGTTGGAATCTTTATCTTAATACTGTCCAAATCTTTATTCATCATATCCTAAAATTCATTCTTCCTATTTACTCTTCTATGGTTGAATTGCTCAAGTGGCCAAACTCCCTTAGACCTTCGGTTTCTATATGGACGAAACCTACCACAATGGTTATCATTAAAATCATTGGCTTTCTCATATGTATTTTCATCTATATATTCTTTCAGATGTGAATTGGCTCATCTTACAGATATTCTTCCTTTCAAACCCTTACAGTCTGGCCCATCTTGAAGACTAACCATTTTAGTTCTCAAACCAGTCATCCCACTTATTACTTTGACAAACCTTGTATTCACCAACTTTAATTATTATTGCATGGACAAATAACCTCATTTAAGATTATTATTATCTTTTGGTGGTAATGATCTACTCTTAGTTAACATCGTCAAAAGCTGAAAAATAAATTAGTGTATACACACACACACACACACACACACACACACACACTTCTTCACGTGTTTACACTCAATAGATGTCACTCTCGTGTTTCACATAAATTTTTAGCTTTTCACTCTAATATACTAATCTTTGTCTTTTACCACTCAATTCTCAAGATTTCAGTTCTTTAACGAACTAGTTCACAATAAATCAAAGATTAATATCTTAATGGCGTAATCAAATAATGTAAAGACTCAAGAAGAAATAAAGGCTAAAAACTATCAATACAAAACTACGAATACAAAAACATGAATATCAATATGAATTCATGTGAAATATAAATGATAAAAAAAACATAAAAAAAGAAAGAAATTAATGAAACAAGATTGAAATGACTCAAAATAACACAAGCACTATATATATATATATATATATATATATATAGTGGTTGAAATTAAAAAACAAATAATGATATAAAAACTACCTTTTATGTGATTTTCAAGAAAACTAAACCAAGTAAACGTAAAATACCCAAAATCAAGACTTATCTTTAAAAAACCCTAGGAATCAAGATTTTCTTTTTTCTAGATTTAAAGCAAAAATAGCTAAATTCTATGTTTCTTAAATTAAGATTTATAGCAAACCCTAAAAATTTCTTTTCTTGTAATTTTTATATGTTTTTTTTATAAGACTTTATTTAATTAAGATCGCAAATATTTTTTTTTACTTAATGTCATAACTAGTTTTTAGAGAAGATAAAGAACTCAACAACAATGGAGTATGTAAAAACTTAAAGATAAAAAAGGATATAATCTGATATAAAACCTTACTCTGATACCAACTTATGCGAAACTCGTGGATATAAAGATTCAGAAACTCATAGTCAAATTGACTCTTCCCCAAAAAGCTAAGATCATGTTTGAAATTGAGCTTGACACAACGATGATCTATACTAAGACACCAAGATTGTAAGTAACCAAGCCTTCACCCAATGCTTATAAGAGACACGAATGAGAAGTATATAAGACTTTATGAAGCTTGGCTAATTCTTCGATAATTTAGAGTAGTGAAGAACCAAAAGGTATAAGTAAAACCTCAAACACATAATAATAATTACTAAAATCAAAATTTGTCCCCAAAAGAATCTAAATACAAGCTAAATAATCTTATTTATAGCAAGTAAAAGTCTTAAACAGTGCTAAAAAAATAATAAAATAGTTCTAAATAAAATAGAAAAATAATCCTAAAACAAAACTAATACAATTCTCGTAAATAATTTTTGAACCTTATCGCAAGACCTTCTCGAAGTCCAATTACCCTACAATAAGACATTTGAAAACTTCTAGTAAAATTTCAACCCGACTTAATGGTCGAATAAAAATTATGCATGTTATAGTAAGACTGTGCATTAGAAAAAAATAAGTCTCTAACTACCGAAACCATTAGCCCATAAAATAGATGGATCATGTCTCTCTTATGCATGAATTAAATTGACTAAGATCTGATTGTAACTTATTGATATGGTCTCCTTAAAATTCATATTGACCTAAATATTATAAATAAGCTCATTAAATGTATTTTTAAACTTTTAAACTATTAATATTATAATTAGCCTAATTAGAACTTATAATAGATTCAGTGTAATTTTATGAGTGTGTGTGTCTATAAATTCGATTATAAAATGATGTGAGAGACAAGTTTCTTCAGTATTACACGATAAAGGGCAAGTAACTTATGGAGAATGCAATGCAATTTTGTTTTAATTCATGGTATTTCAAAGAATAAAATTGCAAGGACACATATGACCGCTTCCAACAAAACCATGTCTAGCTAGACAAATGAAAACGGGAAGAAATCTGCAAATTAATTCCAATGCATCTCATCCTTTTGTAGTTTTTTAAATCAAAATATTATGTTTATGGTTAATAAAAACGAGAATGCTATCAAAAGGAAAAAAAAAGGGGGGATTGAATTCTTGTTGTTATATTTTACCTGTAAAAGAATTTCAGTTTTTAGGTAATTGTATCAAATCAAGTCTATTATTTTATTTTATTTTATTTAAATGATGTCATTTTTTATTTGTTTTAATTTTTATATTAATTTGATTGAATTTAGATTAGATTAATTAAGCGAACTAAAATATTAAAAAACTAATTAGAATAATTTAGTTTTATTTTATCGAATTCTAGTTTAATTTAACCAAAAATTCAACTAAAGTTAAACACTAAATCCCAGATTTTTTTGTACTAACGTACATAATCAGGTGGTCGGGTTTAACATTTTGATTGAAATTGGACTATTGGAGATCTTTGGGACCTTTAAAAAAAATAAAAATAAAAATACTACTCCTAAACGTTACGTTTTGTAGAACCCTAATTTCGAATTTCATCTGCTATAAATACACAACACTCTCTCCTCAGCCGCCAAATCGCTATCTCCGAACACAAAAATATCTTCTCTGATCTCCTTTACCTTGTCAAGTTTTCCTAAAAGTTTTGTTCAATTTCAATAACTAAAGCATCTTTAACTTTGATTCTCTGTGATTTAACTTACGCTATATCACATAGAATAATAAATGATGCAAAATCAACCTGGTACTCATTGGACAAGCAGATTTCAAGTTTTTCAGAATTCTAGCTTTTTCTCGTGAGTCCCATATTTTATTTTCACATTTATATGCTCCCTTTTGTTTAATTTGATTTCTTTCCGTTTTCATTGTTTATTTCTGAAAGATTGAGACTTTAGGGGTTTTGGGGTTTGAAAATCTATTTTTGATCAAATTCCCAAACACCCTTTTGTTTAATCTGATTGAATCAATTTTATAGTTTAATTTGTGGACGATTGCTCAATGATGATTCATTTTGCTTTAACCACACTGAAAGACAGACTTGAGAGATTTTGGGTGTTTAAAAAATCTTCCTTTTCTTTAATTCAAAGAAGGCCACTGTTTGTTTTGTTTGATGGCTGCTTGATGATTCTCTTTTCTATGAGAGTGGAGGTTGTTTTATAATCTCTCTTTTTATAGAGGAAAGAAGAGGGCTTTTGTCAAGCATTACAAACAAGTTTTTCTTTGGCTTAAACAAAATGAGTATTGTCCCTTCTCTTGAGTCTTCATGTGGACAACTTTGGCCTTTATCTGAGAGCGATCGGTTCTTTTAATAGTTTTTGGTTCTTAAGTTCGATGGATTCATAAACAGTGTTTTTGGTTTTTGAAAAATTGATGCATATTGAAGCGTGCCTCTTGAAATTTTTCTTCATGCAATTTATGAGCAAGGTTCATGCTCCTATGAGCAAGTTTCATCTTCTAAGTTCTTATGAGCAAGTCTCTGAAAAGTCATATTCAAGTTTAGGTTTTGCATTAAAAAGCATCAGATTAAGCAACCAGTTTTATTTACATTTGCAGAAAGTTTTTATTCTTTTTGAATGAGATCAGTTTGCTTTTTAAAAGAAAAATTGAAGACATCAATTTGCTTGAATAATTTCAATAATGTAGAGTTCTTCATATAAATGAAATCAAATGCTCAATTCGTTGCCCAAAATGTTTTTCTCTGTTCCAAACTTTTACCCCTGCTTTTGTGGAAGTTAGATCGACAGTGATCATAAATTGATGTGCCTTTGTGATGCATACAGGAGATGTTTTTCATTTCTGATGCCTGTAACTGGGTTTTGAAGGCTAAAATAAGCTGTATTTTATACTGACCATTCAACTGATTTGATTATTTAGCTACTTCATAATAAGTTCATTGTTTGACAATGGAAAACTTTCGAAAGTATTTATTAGCTACATGTATATCTAATAGGTCTCTCCATCAAAAACCTAATGTAGATGCATAAGCCCCTTTACCTTTACAGTGTTTCAGCTCTATGTTGTTGTTGAGTCATCAATCAATGAGAAGGCTTTGGTGCTGTAGATGGAGGACCTGAGAACAGGGTGGAAAAGAACTTTTCTGCCAGTATTTCATTTGCTTTATCAGAAGGATGGAATGCATCCCAGAACACATAATCTGTGCGGTTGCTGCATAGTTTTGAGTTTGGCAAGCATAAACCTCCTATGTTGGTATCGACGTTGCAGCATGAAGTGTTGGAGATCTTGAAGCCTGAAAAAAAAAGAAATGTTTAAGAAAAGAGCTTGTTTAAGCATCTGTAGGATTATTGATTTAAAGATGGTTGAACTTGCCATAAGCAGTAGGATTATCAATTAAGTCCAAAACATCTCCATATGTATCTGCAAATGTGAATTTAGCATTTGGGAATCGGTGGTTTAAAGTGGCGATCAGCTTCTTAACTCCGGAGTTGAATTCCAACACCCATTCATTTACTCTCTTTAAGCACAGCCCTGTCTTTGATTTCACCCTCTGAGATGGAATGCAACCAAGTGGACCAAGGCCATGGAAGGCCATCTTTCTGGCACCCAGTTGGTATAGCCTCTGGCAGAAGCAAGTTCCATGATATATGGTTTATTGTCAGAAAATTGTTTATAAAACACCAAAAATGCAACAGACGTACGAAAAGAGAACGCAAGAAAGTGCTTTTTTACCGTAAGCTGTTTGTCCAAGGTAGAAATAAGGAGTTCTCCAAACTCTTCAGGTGTGTACTGTTGACTGTCTGCTAAAAATGGCTGCAAATAATTGTTAACATAGTCATTGCTGCCTGCAAAGTACCCAAAAGATAATGGTTAATCCTTGGCACATCTGAAGTGGCAGAATTACAGATGCATTTACTTGTCAAAACAAGCCTACCAATTCCAATGAAGTACATGGCCTCATTGCAAAGCTTGTTGGCAGCATCTTCACCTATTTTAGTCGTGATTGATTCCTTGGTCTTTTTAAAGCAGTCTATTTGATCATCAAAGGATAATCTCTGAATCTGCAATACAGAAATTAACATGGACAAAGGAAAAGAAAGATGAATATCAAGTAAATATAATGCAATTGGAGTAAGCTCTGGCAAGAAATTCACAGAAAAATAGATTCTTCTGCAAAGAAAAAAACATACAAAATATAAGCCCGTGTCATTAAGAATTCCTGCTCCACCAGATGCATAGTTGACCCCCGTAAGTAATGCATCATCATTCTTTGACAATGAAAGGTAAGGTGGTGGTGGTGGAATCCCAAGTTTTGCAGCTTCAAATCCCACAAAAATTAGAAAGAAAAAAACAGTCAGTCCAATGAGCATGGATGCTTATAGCTACAACTTCCACATTTGATTTGTAAGATAACTAGTAGCAGTATTACAGATTATATCACCAATAGTCCTCCCATTTGTGAACCTTCCGGTTGCCTTTCTACCGGAATAATCGATTCCATACCACGGATAATCAGACCTTGCAAGAGAATATTGAAGATAATTGTTGTTTCCAACTTCGGTCAACGAGTCACCAAAAATATATGTGACGAGTGAAGCAGCCGAAACCAATGTTATTGCCTTCGCTGCAAGAATGAATGCAGCCAAAGCCAGCCCTTGTATTGCCATTGTCTGCCAATCTCCACTTGCTTGTGCTTGCCCCAGGAGAGGAGAATCGATGGCTTGGATTTATACCAGGTTTAGCGCCATATTTATGGCGTTTTTAGTCATGCCTAGTTACTCAAGTTTGCAAATATTAGGTGATTAATTTCATAACCATATGAGATACTCAGTGGGTAGAAGATCTCTAATTAGCAAGTTTACAAGTTTTGGGTGGTTGGTGGCCTCTTCTGGCAGTTGGCCTACTCATCTTACTGAGTATACTTAGTTTTGTTAGGTTTTTGCCTTTGGTAACAATGACATTGTTCACTGATTCACTCGACTAAACACTTCAAGAAACATCATAGACATGATTCCCTTTTTCATGCAAATATACAGTACACTGAACCGGGATGTCAAGCAGAATTGGTCTTAGCAGTAGCTGAACAAATTACAACAAATACTAAAAGAGCTCATTGTGCTATGTTAACTCTTTTAATATTCACCTAGATATATAGATTACTGTAAATTAAAGTAATGTAATGATGAAATTGTCTTTACCAAAAAAACTTGTGAAGTAAGATTATCTTTTCTGTGAGATATATTTGACATTGAAAGAATGATTGAGGACAAAATGATATGTGTGAATTTTTTGGGCTATAGTATAGATACTGATTTGCCATTTCAGAGCATAAAATTTTAACCTTTGGGTTGAGAGCTTCTTTTGTCTTTTTTTAAAAATAAAAATAAATAGTGGATATACAACCATGCCCCTAGGGGAATATGCATGTGTTGAGGGGCTTCTCCGTCCTTTTCTTTTATTGAAATAGTTTAAATATCATGCCAGATTCAGGCGCTTAGGTCTGACATGGTTGCTAGGCTCATAAATCTGGCATGGTTGC
>Ga0307510_10011135_pt1 | contig 10693 bp, 6 predicted proteins | sample 12_EM_MG_FD_207224 | JGI IMG/M metagenome (GOLD analysis project Ga0307510, IMG submission 207224) | Populus trichocarpa ectomycorrhiza microbial communities from riparian zone in the Pacific Northwest, United States - 12_EM | ecosystem: Host-associated > Plants > Roots > Unclassified | place... | reverse complement strand
GGTCGGCGAGGCCTTCACGCTGCGCTACATGCCGGCGCGCGAGGATCTCAACACCATCGATGTCTTCAAAGATCGTTCCCATCCGCAGCGCAAGGCGGTCGAGGATTGCCCGCCCGGTTCGGTGCTGGTGATGGACAGCCGCAAGGACGCGCGCGCGGCCTCGGCCGGCGCGATCCTGGTGACGCGGTTGATGAAGCGCGGCGTCGCCGGCGTCGTCACCGACGGCGGCTTTCGCGATTCCGCCGAGATCGCGAAGCTCGGCATTCCCGCCTATCACCATCGCCCGAGCGCGCCGACCAATCTGACGCTGCATCACGCGATCGAAATCAATGTCCCGATCGGCTGCGGCGATGCGCCGGTGTTTCCCGGCGACGTCATCCTCGGCGACAGCGACGGCGTCATCGTCATCCCCGCGCATCTCGCCGACGAGATCGCCAACGAGACCTTTGAGATGACCGCGTTCGAGGACTTCGTCACCGAGGAAGTGGGCAAGGGCCGCGGCATTTTCGGGCTCTATCCGGCCACCGATCCGCAGACGCTCACCGATTTTGCGGAATGGCGGAAGAAGAACGGCCGCTAGACCGTCAACGCTAACTCACGTCAAGAAACAGGCCGGCCACATCAAGAGCCGGCCTTTTATCAAGCAGGGAGGACTCCAATGAATTTTACGCGACGTAACCTCATGGCCGGCGCCGGTGCGGCGGCGGCTTCCGCGCTTCTCACTCGCGCAGCCGGCGCCCAGTCGTTTCCGTTCACGCCCAACCAGCGTTACCCCGATCCCGCCGTCCAGATCCTCGATCCCGGCTTTGGAAAATACCGGCTCTATTCCTCGACGGTCGAGCAGGTTGCGTCAGGCATGCGCTGGGCCGAAGGCCCCGCCTATTTCCCGGACGGCGGCTATCTGCTGTTCTCCGACATTCCCAACAACCGGATCATGAAGTTCGACGAGACGACCGGGCAAACCAGCGTGTTCCGCGCCAACGCCAACTACGCCAATGGCAATGCGCGTGACCGCCAGGGCCGCCTCGTCACCTGCGAGCACTCCGTCACCCGCCGCATCACCCGCACCGAGAAGGACGGCAAGATCACCGTGCTCGCCGACAAGTTCGAGGGCAAGCGGCTGAACGCGCCGAACGACATCGTGGTGAAGTCCGACGACAGCATCTGGTTCACCGATCCGCTGTTCGGCATCAACGGCGAATGGGAGGGCAAGAAGGAGAAGGCCGAGCAGGCCACCACCAACGTCTATCGCATCGCCAAGGACGGCAAGATCAGCGCCGTCCTCACCGATCTCGTCAATCCGAACGGCCTCGCGTTCTCGCCGGACGAGAAGAAGCTCTACATCGTCGAGTGGAAGGGCACGCCCAACCGCAGCATCTGGAGCTACAATGTCGGCGACGACGGCAGCCTCAGCGGCAAGACCAAGCTGATCGATGCCGCCGACCAGGCCTCGCTCGACGGTTTTCGCGTCGACCGTGACGGCAATCTCTGGTGCGGCTGGGGCTCCAACGGCGCGCTGCAATCCGAGCCCACCGACATCGGCGGCCGCAAGGTGTTTCAGCTCAAGGGCAAGTCGGAGGATCTCGACGGCGTGATGGTGTTCAACGCTGAGGGCAAGCCGCTCGCCTTCATCAAGCTACCCGAACGCTGCGCCAACCTGTGCTTCGGCGGCCCGAAGAACAACCGGCTCTATATGGCGAGCAGCCACTCGGTTTACGCGCTCTATGTGGAGGCGCACGGGGCGGTGTGAGGCAGAAGTGGCGGGCTAAGGTGCCGTAGGGTGGGCAAAGCGAAGCGTGCCCACCGCTCGCGTCACAATCGCTGAAAGATGGTGGGCACGGCGCTTTGCGCCTTTGCCCACCCTACAAAGCCGGCGTTTGATGCGACGACAGCGGTGGGTGTGGCTTACACCCCGGCTTCCGCCATCCCCGCCGCCCACAGCGCGAACGCATAGACGATCGCGACTTCATCGAGCCGATCGAATCGCCCCGAGGCGCCGCCATGGCCGGCGCCCATGTTGGTGCGCAGCAACACCGGGCCGCCGCCGCTCATGGTCGCGCGCAGGCGCGCGATCCATTTGGCGGGCTCCCAATAGGTGACGCGCGGATCGGTCAATCCGCCCATCGCCAAAATCGCCGGATACTCTTTCGCCGCGACATTGTCGTAAGGCGAGTAGGACAGGATCGTCCTGAAATCCTTCTCGCTCTCGATCGGGTTGCCCCATTCAGGCCATTCCGGCGGCGTCAGCGGCAGCGTGTCGTCGAGCATGGTGTTGAGCACGTCAACGAACGGCACCTCGGCGACGATGCCGGCGAACAACTCGCCGGCGCGGTTCGCGACCGCGCCCATCAGCATGCCGCCGGCCGAGCCGCCATGGCCGACGATGCGTTTTGCACTGGTGTAGTTCGCGGCGATCAGCGCGCGGGCGCTGGCGGTAAAATCGTCGAAGCTGTTCGTCTTCTTCTCGCGCTTGCCGTCGAGATACCAGCCCCAGCCCTTGTCGGCGCCGCCGCGGATATGCGCGATGGCGTAAACAAAACCGCGATCGACCAGCGACAGGCGGTTGGCGTTGAACGAGGCCGGCATCGCCATGCCGTAGGAGCCATAGCCGTAGAGCAGCAGCGGCGCCGAGCCGTCGAGCTTGAGCCCGCGGCGATAGAGGATCGAGACCGGCACCTCGGCGCCGTCATGCGCCTTCGCCATGATGCGCGTGGTGACGTAGTCGGCCGCATCGTGGCCCGACGGGATCTCCTGCCGCTTGCGAAGGGTGCGTGTGCGCTTGACCATGTCGTAGTCGTAGACTTCCGACGGCGTCGTCATCGACGAATAGGCAAAGCGCAGATTGGTCGTCTCGAACTCGTACGAGCCCATCGTATCCAGCGAATACGCGGCCTCGTCGAAGGCGATGGCGTGCTCGACCCTGGTCGTGAGGTCGCGGATCACGATCGATGGCAGCGCATTGGCGCGCTCCAGCCGCACCAGATGGCCGGCATAGAGATCGAGGTCGATGATGTAGATGCCCGGACGATAGGGGATCAGATCGCGCCAGTTCTTGCGCTCGGGCGAGCCAAGCGGCGCCGTGACGATCTTGAAGTCGATGGCGTCGTCGGCATTGGTCAGGATGAAGAGCTCGTCGCCGCGGTCGGCCAGCGAATATTGCACGCCTTCCTCGCGCGCCGCGACCAGGCGCGGCGGCGCATCCGGATGGGCGAGCTCGATCAGGCGCTGCTCGGAGGTCTCGTGATCGCCACCCGCGATCACGCAGAAGCGGCCGCTGGTGCTCTCCTGCAGATGGGTGAACCAGCCGGAATCCTGCTCTTCGTAAACCAGCGTGTCGTCGGCCTGCTTGGTGCCGAGCTTGTGCCGCCACACCTGCATCGGCCGGTGATTGTCGTCGAGCTTCACATAGAAGAAAGACTTCGCGTCCGCGCTCCAGACCACGCCGCCGTCGGTCTCCTCGACGAGATCGTCAAAATCCTTGCCGGTCGCCCAGTCACGGACGCGGATTGTAAAATACTCCGAGCCTTTGGTGTCGGCACTCCAGGCCTGCAGCTTGTGATCGTTCGAGTGGCGGCTGCCGCCGAACTTGAAATATTTGTGGTCCTTTGCCAGCGCGTCGCCGTCGAGCACGATATCGCCCTCGCCGCCGTCGCGCGGCATGCGGCCGAACAATTCGTGCTGCCCGCCCTCGCGAAACCTGCGGAAATAGGCGAAGGGACCGTCGGGCGACGGCACGCTGGAATCGTCCTCCTTGATCCGTCCGCGCATCTCACGCACCAGCGTCTTCTGCAGGGACGAGGTGTGGCCGAGCAGGCCCTCGGTGTAGCCGTTCTCTTCGTCCAGATATTTGCGGATGTCGGGATCGAGCACCTTGGGGTCGCGCAGCACCTCCTGCCACTTTTCGTCTTTCAGCCAGGCATAGTCGTCGGTCACGGTGATCCCGTGCAGCGTAAAGGAATGCGGCCGGCGCGGGGCGACGGGGGGCTGGGAAGGTGTTTTGGCTTGTGTCACTCGATCCTCATTCGTGTCCGTGCGTCGCCGTTCTTCACCTCGCCCCGCTTGCGGGGAGAGGTCGGATTGCTCTTGCGATCCGGGTGAGGGGGTACAGATCTCTCGACGGTTTCGCGCGCGGAGAGAGGCCCCTCACCCCAGCCCTCTCCCCGTAAGAACGGGGAGAGGGAGAAGCGGAAGATGCGTCCCGCCTTATATCGTCCTGATTCCACCAATTGCCAGCGGGGCTGCGCCAAGTCGCCGGGTTGTTGATCGACGCCTTGTGTGCTTTAGGGGCCATATCCCGCCGCCGGTCCAGCCTGATGCTGTTCAATTCCTACCCGTTCATCCTGCTGTTCCTGCCGGTCGTGCTGGCCGGGTATTTCTGGCTGGGGCGGCGCAGCAATCTGACCCCGGTGATCTGGCTGGCGGCCGCCTCGCTCGCCTTCTACGCCATCGGCAATTGGCAGTTCATGGCCCTGCTGCTGCTGTCGATTGCGTTCAACTATGGTGTCGGCCATCTCCTGATCGTGGCGAAGCTCGGCCCATCGCAACGAAAGGCCGCGCTCGCTCTCGGCGTGGTCGGCGATCTCCTCGTGCTCGGCATCTTCAAATATGCCGGCTTTGCCGCCGAAAACATCAACACGCTGCTCGGTACGCATTTTGCGGTCCACATCCTGCTGCCGGTCGGCATCTCCTTTTACACCTTCACGCAGATCGCGTTCCTGGTCGATGCCTATCGCGGCCAGGTCGCGCGTTACGCCTTGCCGCACTACGCGCTGTTCGTGACTTATTTTCCGCATCTGATCGCCGGGCCGATCCTCCACCACAAGGACATGATCCCGCAATTCGAGCGGAAGGAGTCCAAGCATCCGGACGCGCATCTGATTCTCTGCGGAATCATCATCTTCGCCATCGGCCTGTTCAAGAAGACCTGCCTTGCCGACGGTATCCAGCCGCTGGTCGCGCTCGCTTTCGACGCGCGCGCGCCGAGTTTCGACCAGGCCTGGTGTGGTGCGCTCGCCTATACGTTCCAGCTCTATTTCGACTTCTCCGGCTATTCCGACATGGCGATCGGGATATCGCTGATGTTCGGCATCTTCCTGCCCGTGAATTTCAACTCGCCGTACAAGGCCACCAGCATCGTCGAGTTCTGGCGGCGCTGGCACATGACGCTGTCGCAATTCCTGCGCGACTATCTCTACATCCCGCTCGGCGGCAATCGTCGCGGCCGCGCGCTGCGCTACGTCAATCTGATGATCACGATGCTGCTCGGCGGCCTCTGGCACGGTGCGGCCTGGACTTTCGTCGTGTGGGGCGCGTTGCACGGCGCCTATCTCTGCATCAACCACGCCTTCAATGCACTGGTGCCGAAGGTTCCGACGTCGCTTGTGCGACCGGTCCGCATCACCGGGGCCGTGCTGACGTTCCTTGCCGTCGTCGTCGCCTGGGTGTTCTTCCGCGCCGAGCGGGTCGATTGGGCCATGCTGATCCTCCGCGCCATGGCTGACCCTGCGACCAGCGTCTTCGGCCGCGAGGAGGTCGCGGCTCTGGTGCTGGTATCCATCTACGCCGCGCTGGTGTGGCTGGTGCCGAACACGCAAACCATCATGGGATACGATCACGGCAACCGCCGGGTCGGCGAAGCCTTGCGGGCAGGGCGCATGCGGCCGCTGGTCCTCTATGCCGCGTCGCTGGTGCTCGCGTTCGGCATTCTGGGCATCCAGAGCCACAGCGAATTCATCTATTTCCGGTTCTGATGCGGGGCACGTTCACATATTTGCGACGTCTTCTGCTCGCGAGCCTCGGGTGCGTGCTGGGCGCAGCGGCGCTCACTTTTGTCGTCGATCCCCTGCAACTGTTTCGTCCCTCGCGTCTCGCCTTCTATTCCGACGACACACGCACGCAGAATGCCGGGCTGATCCGCAGCCAGTCATTCGACACGGCCTTCATGGGCACCTCGCTCGCGATTCATTTCCGCCAGAGCGACATCGATCGCGCGCTTGGTGTTCGTTCGCTCAAGCTGGCCATGACCGGCTCCAATTCGCGCCAGCAGGCCTTCGTGCTGGAACAGGCGATCGACCGCGGCGCCCGGCGCGTCGTCTGGGCGATGGACGATTTCATTTTTGTCGATGCCGCCGATATCGAAGCCGATCCGTTTCTGTCCGTCGATCTCTATCGCAGAACCACCAAGGGCATCGCGTCCTATCTGTTCAACGCGGCGATGGCGAAGGAGTCCCTGTTCGCAATGCTGCGGTCCATTCCGCCGCTGCAGCACCCGCTGGCGCGAGCGGCGCCTTATCTCCCGATCAAGTTCGCACTGGAAGACGTCGACGATATCTATGCGCTGCCGCGGGATTTCGACGTCGCGCGCACCTACAATGCGAAGAGGACGCTCGCCGCCTTCGCCTACATCACCAGTCCCGTGCGCAGCCGCTTTCTCGGCGAAGGCTATGGCTACGACGCCATGGTCAGGCATTTCGAGCGCGACGCCGTCGGCCTGATCACGCGCCATCCGGACGTGACCTTCGACATCTACTTCCCGCCCTATTCGATCCTGCAATTCGTCGCGATGCGCGATGCCTCACCGGCAACGCTGAAGATCGTCACCGAGGTCACGGCTGTTATTGCGCAGCGCCTGACGCAGCTTCCCAACGTGCGCCTGTACGATTTCCGCGCGATCAAGGACGTCACCCACGATCTCGGCAATTACAGCGACGTCATCCACCATTCGCCGGTGGTGGACGCGATGGTGCTGAAGTGGCTGGCGAGTGGGGAGCACCGGGTCGATCCGAAGGCGCCGCTTGCGTCGTTGGACGAACTGAAGACGCAAGTGGAAGCGTATCAGGTACCGCGAATAAAACTGCCGTAGCACGCATGAGCGAAGCGACATGCGGGGCCTTGCGCACGAATCCCGGGTGTCGCTTCGCTCACCCGGGCTACGAGAGTTGCGCGCCTACGCCGCAACCTCTTCGCCGAGATACGCGACTGCGGCCTCGAGCCCGCCCTTGCCGTGCGGGATCTTCAGCGCGTTCAGGGCGATCTCGACCACCCCTAACGTGCCGAGCAGCATCGGCGCGTTGACGTGGCCCATATGGGCGATGCGGAAGGCCTGGCCGGAGAGGTCGCCGATGCCGGTGCCGAGCACGACGCCGCACTTGTCCTTGCAATAGCGTTGCAGCACTGCCGGATCATGGCCGTTGCTCATGGTCACCGTGGTCACGGTGTTGGAGCGCTCGCTGGCCTCGGCGATGTTGAAGCCCAGCACCTGGCCTTCCGACCATGCGGAGACCGCACGTCGCGCGGCTTCGCCGAGCAGGCTGTGGCGGCGGAACGCGTTTTCAAGCCCTTCCTCGTGCAGCAGGTCGATCGCCTGGCGCAGCGCGAACAGGAGGTGCACCGGCGCGGTGCCGGCATATTTGCGATAATTCTCGGTGCCCTCGCGCTCGCTCCAGCTCCAATAGGGCGTGCTCATATTGGCCTTCTTCTGCACCTCGAGCGCGCGCGCATTGGCCGCGACGAAGCCGAGACCGGGCGGCGTCATCAGGCCCTTCTGCGAGCCGGACATCGTGACGTCGACGCCCCATTTGTCCATCTCGTACGGCATGCAGCCGAGCGACGCCACGGTGTCGACCATGTACAGCGCGGGATGGCCGGCCGCCTTGATCGCCTTGCCGATTGCCTCGATGTCGTTCTGCACGCCGCTAGCCGTGTCGACCTGGACGACGACGACGGCCTTGATCTTGTGCTCCTTGTCGCGGCGCAGGCGCTCTTCGACCTCGCTCGGCCGCACCGCGCGGCGCCAGTCGCCCTTGAGTACCTCGACCTCGGCGCCCATCAGGGCTGCCGCATTGCCCCAGCCGATCGCGAAACGGCCGCTCTCCAGCACCAGCACCTTGTCGCCGCGCGACAGCACATTGCTCAAAGCGGCTTCCCAGGCGCCGTGACCGTTGGCGATGTAGATGTAGGACTTGCCCTTGGTCGCGAACAATTTCGAGATGTCGCCGAGCAGGCTCTCGGTCAGCTCCTGCATCTCCTTGGAGTAGATGTCGATCGCCGGACGATGCATCGCCTGCAGCACGGCGTCGGGCATCGTGGTGGGCCCGGGGATGGCCAGAAATTCCCGGCCCGCGCGAACGGTCATTGCTATTGGTCCTTGTTGCTTGAGAACAGGATGGTGGGTCGCTGATTCATGCTTTTACGCGGCGCTGTGATGCAAGAAAAGCCCGGAAAACGCAGGTCTGAATTGGGTTATCTCTTAGTCTCGCGGCAGCCCGCAGCCTCAGCTTCCTCCACCGAGCAGAACCAGCGAGTGCCCTTGCTGATCCGCATCTTGATCTGGGTGTACCAGCGGCTGGTCGGCTGGTGAAAGATGCACTCGCCGGCGCTGTTGACGTTGCCCTTGATGGTGCAGTCCGGCGAGGGCGCGACCGGGCCCGAGGCCGAGGCGAGCAGGATCGAATGCGTTCCATCGGGCGGCTTGGTGGCACCCAATATCGTCGTCTTCTTGTTGCGCACGCGCCAGTCCCACGGCGCGATGAAGGCGCCCTGCCACATACCGGCTTTTGCCTCGCGCGCGGCAGCCTCGTCGGCGTCGTAATCATGGGAGACGCGGGTGTAGGACAGCGCCCAGCCGCCGCGCACCAGCCATTTCTGGATGTCCTCGCCGCCGACCTCGCAGCGTGCCACGGTGCGGCCCCGCCGGTCGATCGCGCGGGTATGGCAGACCCAATTCTTGCCCTCGGTGTATTTGGCGAGCTCGTCGCGGGCAGCGATGCCGCAGGTCCAGCGCTCGCCCGTGGTGTTGAGGCAGAGCTGGTCGGACGACGGCGCGTCGATGCCGCCGAGCCGGATCCGCGCGTTGCCGATCACGACGGAATCGCCGTCGCGGACCTTTGCCGTGCCGGTGATGTCGGCGGCCTCGGCCAGTGACGGAAGAGCGAGCAAAGACAGCGCAATCAGGAATTTTCGCAACATGCCGGTCCGCGTGTTCAGGACAATCTCGATAAGCCGCGCAATTGTGGTCGGCTTTTGTCCGCTCGGCCAGCTTATGCCTAACGGATAGGCTTTCAACTTCCCGTCATTGTAATGGTCACAGGTCTCGTAGGGTGGGCAAAGCGAAGCGTGCCCACCATGTCTTACACCGCAAGCAGTTGGTGGGCACGGCGCTTTGCGCCTTTGCCCACCCTACGAGACTGCGTCCGGGGCACGAGACCACCTACCCCCGCCCGGCCATCGCCCGTCTCGCCACCGCCAGCCCCATCAACACAAACGCCGACGTCACCTCGGGTCCGCCGACCAAAATCCGCGTCGGCGTCTTCATCTTGTTCCATTCATAGGCGCGGAACGGGCCGCGGCGGCCGCCTTCGCCGAGGCTCGCAACGATCACGTTCAGCGCCGGCGCGAAGGCGCGCGGGTCGGCGCCGAGATGGCCGAGCGCGATCAGCGCCAGCGCGGCGTCGAACACGTTCATCTCCGAGGCCATCAGCTCGCCCTTCACATAGGAGAGCACGCGATGGCGGATGAAATCGAAGTCCCCGTCGGGATCGATCGCCGCCTGCGCCGCCAGCGGCAGCGCCAGGAAGGCCGCGTAGCAGCGGCCGAAATAGGCGCTGTAGAGCTCCGGCAAATAGTAGATGTGCGAGCGCGGATTGGCGAAGGCGCCGCTGGCAGCCAGCCGCTTCTGGAAACCGATGATGCGATGCACGGTCGCAAGCCGCGCCGGCGTCTCCAAAATCTTCCAGCGCGCAAGGTTGCGAAAGCTGACCTCGAGAATGTCGAGATTGAGCGTCGGATCGAGATCGTTGCCGTAGGGCCGCTCGCCCTTGAGGTTGTCGATCCAGGTCGCAACCCCGCCCTCGTAGTCGATGTTGTCGTTGAGCGGCACGGTCACGCGCGGCTCGTTGACACCTGCGCGCACCTGGTAGCCCGAATAGAAATCCAGCAGCGGCTGGTCGATGATCGGATCGGTGCAGCCGGCCTGTGTCGCCGCGGAAATCGAGCAGGCCGTGGTGTCGCAATCCGGCACATAGACGCCGAAGCCGAGCTCCTGCTTGATCTGCGCGAAGAAACGCGAAAAGCGCGGATGCGGCGCCGGTGCCAGCGCGGTGATGACGTTGAACCGCGCGCCGTCGCTGCCCTCGACCTCCTCGCGGCTGATATTGACGCAGAAATCGACCATGTCGGCGACCGCACGCTCGGCCGCAATCTTGTCGGTCGGCGAAGCGAGCCCGGTCTCGACGAAGCCGAGCAGCGCCTCGATGAAGAACGCGTCGTAATAGGCCGAGCGGTGTCGGATCTGCACCGGCTCCCACATCGGCTCGGCAATGCCTTTCCAGGGTGGATTGACGACGGCGCGTGCCGGCGAGCGTGCGATGAAGACACGTGCGAGGTTGAACAGCAGCGAGGAGTTTTTGTAGCCGCGCGCGTTCAGCCCGGTGAGCGCCATGATCAGCTCGCGGCCGCGGACATCGGGATCGCCGATCAGGTTGAAGGCGGCATAGGTCGGCAGGAAACCGTTGCGGCGGTACGAGCCAAGCAGATGCTGCGCGCAGTCGCGGATCACGCCGTCGATCTGCGCCTGCGGCGGCGCGGAGCCGATGAACATCGCCGGCGGCGGCTTGGGGTGATCGAGCGCGATGCCGTCGACGAGATCGGCGACCGGCTGGCCGACCGCGGCCCAGTCGGGCTCGGCATCGTCGCG
>Ga0307510_10011134_pt1 | contig 10693 bp, 13 predicted proteins | sample 12_EM_MG_FD_207224 | JGI IMG/M metagenome (GOLD analysis project Ga0307510, IMG submission 207224) | Populus trichocarpa ectomycorrhiza microbial communities from riparian zone in the Pacific Northwest, United States - 12_EM | ecosystem: Host-associated > Plants > Roots > Unclassified | place... | reverse complement strand
ACACATACTTCGTAGATTCGACTCGTCCCGCTGCCTCGCAGGTTGATGGTATGTTAATGACTAGCTATCGTACTCGCTCCTGTCGAAACGACCTGACATGTCCACAAGAATCACCTCTACCTGATATGGTGCCGAATACCCTCTCGCATGAGCCCTCCATCGCACCTCCTATACATCCCCAGCGCCCGCCCAGAGCAATCAACCCCTCGCGTACGACATCTGAAAAGCCCCCGCCAGCTGTTGCTTCCCTACCCGAAACACCTGCTCTGGAGCCGGACCCAGAGGTGCCTATGCCCCGCAGGGTACAGGTTTCGTTTTTCCTCGCTTAATCCGACTACGTGCTCACTGTTGCCCTAGTTGCCACCGAGACGGGCAATCCGCACCGCACCCTCGCCCGGACCTGCCGACGATGCGCCAATCGTGGGCGCATCCACAGTTCATCTTGCACCACTGGTACCCGTTTCTGGCGATGCCGGTTCTGGGTCTACTCAGCTACCCACAGTACGTATATACCCCAATCACCCTCCATACTTAAGAATCTCACGTGACCACATGGACCTTTGTACAGCCCGTCTCTCAAACGCGTAAACTACCGCCGCGACGGCGAGGCATCGACACATCTTCCGCACTAGTCTCGGCTTCTTCTAATGCCCACACCCCGCAGTCCCAGTTCTCCCAGCTTGACAAGTACAAAGCCCTGTTTGACGCGAGCAATCCTGATCGTGTGCAATCTAGCGAGACACAGTCAGGGGCGGGGACGTCGATGCAAGGTGTCCGAACTAAGACACTGAGTGCGGTTCCTGAAGAGCAGGAGAGCCAAATCCAAAGCGAGACCCCGAGGGGAACGAAGCGTAGTAGGCGGACTGGGGACGGTGACGATAATGACGTGGAAATGGCGGACGGTGCACCAGGTGCGGCTGGTACGAGCGCAGGCACCTCCGAGGGAGCGCACAGAGCGAAACGACGTGCGTTGGACGCTCCCGCTCCCGCTCCGACCGCTCAACCCAGGTCGACGACGCAAACGCAGACGCAAGGCACAGGCACAGGCACAACAACGGTCACGGGAACGAAGCACGCTCCGAAACCGCCGTCGTCGTCGTCGACCCACAAGCTCGACACGGACGAGAATTTCCTCAGGGCGGTCAACTCGACCAAGCGCGGCAAGAAGCTCGAGGACGACTTTGACCGCGAGTTCAACCTGCTGCGGATCGCCAAGCCGAAACAAAAGCTCGATGGCACCGGCACCGGCACGACCACGGACACGGCCACTGCGGCGGCACGCGCTCCCGAGGTCGACGTCGCGCCGTGGGATGCGATTGACGACTTTGGCGACGTCGGGATCAGAGGGAACTTTATAGTCGTGGTGGAGATGGACATCGAACGAGGCGGCAGCGCGAGGCCCCCGCAGTCCGCGCGCACCGACTGTACCACCCGCCCAGAGTGGGCTGGCAGACCCAACTTTAAGAAGTTCAAAGCCGTGAGGATCATTTTACTGCTTTTATTTTTGTTTTCGGAGGGTGTACTGACGGACGGATCGGCGCACGTAGAAAGGTACTGCGGCTATCGAGCGCAGGGAGACGATCGAGCTCGTTCCCAGCGAGGAGAACGACTACGGCATCGGAAAAGGTATCACTTTTCTTTCAAAAGTCGTGTGAGGGGGCTATCGTTCGCTCACGCGCCGTTTCTCTTTAATTTGCAGCGTATTGGCGGGCAGGGGCGTCAGGCTCGCAGAGCCATTCGGACGTTCACGACATCTCTGCCGCGCACCCGCCGCCTCTGCACAGCAAGTCTAAGCCCGTCTCAAAAGCGTTACAAACATCGACCAACACCCGCGGCAGACGGGGGAAAGCGCCAGCAAGAGAGGATGACGACCACGAGGACGAGGATATGGTCGAAGGTGTGGACATGGACACAGATGAGATCGACTCGGACGCGCCTCCGCCTCTTACGTCTCCATCTACGAGGAGCAGAGCAGGCGCGAAAGCCAAAGCTGCTGCCGCCACGAAGCCCGCTTCGAAAACAAAGTCGGCCGCGACGCCAACAAAAACAAAGACGACGACAAAGGGCAAAGCGAAGTCAACCGCAAAACCGAGAGGGTCGCCCGCACGGACGAAAAAAGCGCCGGCGACGCGCGCGACGACGACGACGACGAGGGGAAGGGGAAAGAACGCGCAAGCCTTGTTCCTCGCGGACTCCGAAGAGGATGAGCTGGAGGATGGGGACGGGGATGGGGATGGAGTGGTGGAGGGTGGCAGCGATGTGGATGAGATGGGCGAGTCTGCGGCTGCGGTGGCTGCGGTGCTCGGGGTTCGCGACGGGGACGACGAGGACGAGGTGGGCGATGAAACGGTGACCCGCGGCACGGCCACATTGGGGCACGGCGAGCACGCATCGGCGGTGGGCGACGATGAGAGGGCAGACGCCGGGATGACGTCCACGCTGCGCTCGACCGCCGGAACGCAGTTACGGCGCCAGGCGGTCCGGGGTGCGACGAAGCGGCGGGCGGCGGCGATGGGTGGAGGGGATGACGACGATTCGGACGATGCTGTGTTCAAGGGATTCGGTGGCAGGAAAAGGGGGCGGGTCAGATAGGCAGTTTCACCTTTCATCCACGCGATGCTCAAGTGTACTGTATCGTTCGCTCTTTGCTGGGACTCTAGCTTTCCATCGACTTTTTTTCTCTCGTCGAGATTGCAATTGCATGACCGAATCAGGCGGCTCATTGGTGATCATGTATCCGATTATTGTACGCTGAGATGAGATATTGCACAAAAACAAGCTTGAAACAAGCTGTTGGCGGAAAAGAAAGATCGACTACAAGTACGTGGTGATGCCTAGGATACAGTGATGCAGGAAGAACAAAGTGATACCTCGACATATAGTATCGGTGATGGCGCGTCGCAACATGCAAGCGAGCTCAACACCGACGCGGCAACGACGCGCGAAACGTCAGCACGGCGATGGGGGAAATGATTGTGTGAGTACGGGTACGATACGCGCAGGCTATTGATGGCCAGGGTTAGAGCGCGATTGGGCGCGCTGCCGACTGCTCTTCGTCTCGATCCTCACATACTCGCTATCATCGCGCGTCTCCTCGCGTTCGTTCCGCACGGCCATGAACGCGTCCCCGAGCGTCTGCAACGCAGCGGCGCGCAGGACCGCCGTATTGCGCGTTATCGTCGGGTCGTTCAACACCCGGTCACACGTCTCTCGCAGCACCGAGTCGATCTCCAGTTTTGCGCCCTATTTTTTTTTTTAATACAACGTACGTGTGGACATTTTGAACGGGAAAAAGGCGGAAGATGCGATGTGATGAAAGACGTACCTTGAAGAGGGCCTGGAGGCCCTTTTCTGCCGCTTGCTCCTCGAGGCGTTTCTTCTCTTCGGCACTGAGGGTACCGGATTGTTCGGCTTGTTGTATCTGGTCGAACACGGCCTTGAGCTCAATCGCCGATCGTAGAGTAGACACACTATACAGCGTCAGTGAGAGAAACCGGGGCCCAGAAAAGGCGATGCCAGAAACGCACGTCTCAGAAAACACGTGATATTTGCCCTGCACGTTGTGCAACCACCCACCGACGCCGAGGAAGCTCTGGTTGGATGCTAGAAATTGCTTGGCCTTGGCGGTGTAGACAAATCCGATGGCATTTAGGAGTTCCACCCCATACGATTCACCTTTCAGTTCCCTCGGGTGAAAACGTCAGCGCATGGTGGCCTAAAAAAAAAGAGGTTTGAGAAAAAAACTTACTCAGCTTCAAGGGAGCATATTGTCCGCCAAGACTCAGTTACGTCGGGGTCGGTTGGGCTAGTGGCACTTTCTGTGAAAATGCCGAGCTTGTGACGCAAATTCTCAACGAGTTTCTGCACGCGCTCCTCCCGCGCCGCCGCTTTCTGCACAACGCAGCCCGGTCAACAGCAACAGGACCACGACCGCGGTGCAGGCGCACCTCCGCAGCCGTCTTGCGCGCCTTCTCATCTCTCTTGGCCTTCTCTTCGGGACTGATGACCTCGCGACCCTTGGCATCGCGCTGGACCGGGGTCGCACCCTCATCGCCCTCCGTCGCATCCGCCTCCTGGAGGGCGGTCTTCATGTCCCGAGCGAGGGACAGCAGCCCTATGAACGGCAAGAACCGTTCCCCGCCGAAGATCGCGCCGAAGACCTCCTCGGGGTCGACGAAGCCGCCCTCGGGCGCGCTCTCCTTGGACCCAAATTCGTTGTACTTGTGCCGGAGCTGGGGGTCGGAAAGCGTCTGGTACGCGATGGCGATCAATTTGAAACGCTCTTCCGCGTTCGGATCGTCCCGGTTCTTGTCGGGGTGGTACTTGATCGCGAGGCGACCTGCACGCGAGCCGGTGTGGGTAGTCGGCTAATTATGAAAGGGATAACATGTTTACGCACGATAGGCTTTCTTGATGTCATCTGTGGTTGCGTCTACTGGCACACCGAGCATATCATAATACCCTGTCTCCAGCGGACGTTCTTGGGTCCCAATCTTCCTCCCTCTTCGTGGTGGTGGCGTAGGCGTCTGTCCGTGAGACTTGGAGGATGACCCCGTGGTAACGGTTGCGCTCGTGGGAACTTGATTTGGATAAAAAGCATGCGAAAAGGTCTTCTTACAGTTACAGCAACGCACTGTAAGAAGTTGGGACGGTTTAGGCGCGGGGTTGGGCACGGGGAACTCGAGCTGGAAGTGACAAGAGGTGCAGGTTGTCTGGATGTGAGGATACACAGGACGCGAGTCAATGACTGGGTATGTAGAACTCATCGCGCGACGTTGGTAGATGAAAGCGAGGACAGTGTCGTTGTGATGCTCAGCGGATGAGCAGATGAATGGAGCGTCTGCCGACTCCCTCGGCATTACCCGACTGCGAGAAGCAGTCCTCCACCGGTTCATGCCGGCTACCGACAAGCGCCCGCCCGTGAATTCCACTCCCTTCCAAGTTCCAACAGAAGAACACACCACATACTCTTATTTAAAAAAAAAAAAAATCCTATCGTCACCTCGTGTACAACCCGCGGGAATTAGTCCGCGCCACAAAAACGTTTTCCAGTACTGTGTCCCATGAAACCATACGTGCTCTAACCGGTTAGACGCTGCACGCGTCACGTCGAACCTACGACTCCAGGCCATGAGCAGCTGGGCTCTTTTACCACGACTTTGACGCTGGATATCTTCAGTTGGATGGAATCCCGCTTAGCTGATTGTGCAAAGCGTCGGACTACCTTATTCGCGGACTGCGCGCCCGATCAACCGGTTGATTGGGAGTCGCCCAAAGACGACAGACATCCTCAGCGCTTTTGATAAGATCGCCGCCTGTCCCGTTTTCTGCATCCGGGGCAGAAACCGACACAGTGGAAAGCCGACACCGCGCAGCCATATTTTCAATAAAATCTCTACAAGCCATCACTGCTGTCATCCACTGTCGTCAAAGATGGGTCGTTTTGGCATTCTGCGAGTACAGAATGCTGCAAGGAGGGAGGACCTGATGTCGCCCAGCGAGCGGCGAAATCGGGAGTGACTTGCTCGGGGACAACAGGAACAATCAAACCATCTTTATTACGTCGCGTATGGTGTGGGTTGAGCTCTTGCAGAGGGCAGTTCAGGATCAGTTCTAAACGAAGCAAGGTCAGGTGATGCATTCATGGCCCCTTGACGACCCATCCTCGGTCTCGCTATCTGGAAGCGAAATGATTCACCCACCAGATCGAGCAGACTTCGTAGCAACTGTGCATGTGATTCCCGCAGAGCTAGTGTCTAACCAGAACGGAATGATTGGCAATGCGAGTAGGTCTACCTATCAAGGTTGCGATCGGGACAACTGAGTTATTCCCCACGGAATGGAAGGTATTGACGACAAAGTACCAAATATTAAACAAATGATGAACAGGAAAAGGATCGAAGGTGCCACAGTATTGACGTGCGATAAACAATGACATAGAACAGCGACAAAATCGAGGTGAGGTGGACCAGTGACGATGCTTAGGATGCGTCTTTTCGTTCAGGTACTGGCCGAAATGATCTATCCTCCTCTCTCCAATTACTTCTTCGCGTTCTCGTGTCATGATGGGCCACGGTTGGCGCCACACGTAGCGGACAGAAAGTGCTTGCGTGACTCGAGGCGTGTGGAAAGGACAGGCGTTTACGGGCGTATATGCACTCTGGGAGTCCGAGAGCAGCGTATAGTCCCAGGTCACTGTAAACGAGGAGGGAGATAAAAGGAATGGTCGGAATAATCCCAAAGGGCGCAAATATGCAGGGGGTGCGCGTATGGTGGGGGAGCTGAGATAAAGCGAGGGAGCAATCGGGGCGAAACAGGGCAGCAAGGAAGAGGTGCCGCTATTTCTGCGCCACTGCATTTAACAGTTATATACGTCCGCTCTTCGGAGGGCCAAGCCCGAGACGTAAAGGCAGATTACAAATTTTGAACTGTCGGAGTCTTCTAGACCGAGGTCCGGCCTCGACTCTGTATGGATGCCAAGGAAACAAAGGCGATGGTAATCCGGGGTTTGGCCTGGGATCGTCGGAAAGACCCAAATCGGATGGTGTTACCGCAGGCCCCACAACCTCTCACAACTAGCGACTACCGCACACACTGCGAGCCATCATACAGTAATGCAGGGCCCAGGCCAATGACTTTCATGACGTGTGAGCAAGCCAGTGAGACAGCTGATGGGGGCGCGTGTGCTGCCGTGGGAATTGAGGCTTCCGTCGGGACCGCAATCCGGCCAAGGCTAACAAGACACACGACCTTCCCATGCCTTCGAACCGCAGCACTTTGCTCGCGGCATGAAATAATAGGAGCAAGAGAACACAACTCGTACGTTAAGGGGTTGACCTGTGGGAATTGTTAACCCCAATCGACACCTTCTCAACTAGTCTTCGCGCTGCAGTGCACAATGCGCAGTTGTTCGCCACCGACGCGAACCCTTCGCCCACATGGATGGTCAGTGGACGTACCACGCACTGCGCGAAAGAAAAACCCCCAAAACCCAAATGCAGAGGACCGAAATCCTTCCCTCAATAATCCGGTGGTCCACGATCTCCCGATTGCCGAATCGCCGATCCGCGGGGCACGTACCCTTAGATACTGTTACGGTACAGTGTATCCCTCTCATTGGCGGACGTCCTGTTTTCGTGGCGCTACAGCTTTCATCTCGACCGCCCTTACCCGCAAACCCCTTCTTCCAGCGCCCGTGCCTTTCGTTTGTCCCCTCGGGAAACCTAACGTGCAAATTTCGAATGCCCTCAACCATACTGTATAGAACATTAAGGAGTGCCATGCCGACGGCCCAACCCACACACAAAATTCGATGAAATGCGATCATATCTCCCTCCTATATCCCGACGCCGGCCGCGGCTGGCCGTACTGTACAACTGCCTGAGCCTGGATAGCACCACATGGGGGCTCTGGACTTGCTCTGGATAATATCCTTTCAGACTTTTTTTCATTTCACCAATGCCTTTTAAGAATAGTCGCATATCCCTGCGTTCGGGTCGCTGGGCTGTCTGGGCAGCGTCAAGGGCGCCTGCTTAATATTCAATATAAACAGTCCGACTTCTCTGACCTCTGAACTCCTCGGTCCTCGCTTCTGCTTCTGCTTCTGGCCTACGTTATAATTTATATGAATAATCTCCAAGGGATGGTCGATCTTCCTCCTCCTCCTCCGCCCCCACCCTCAGGGCATTCCCCATCGATGCAAGGTGAGCCTCTACGCCTCGCGTCAACGTCGTAGGTTTAATTCCGATGCGTCGACAGGAATTCTTCTAATCGGAGTGCTTCGTACGTGCTGCGATGTGCTCAGATATGACTGCGTCGCTGATCGATGGGATAGTGAATGCGGCGCTGTTTGGGTTGGTAACCCAACAGTTCTATGCTTACTGGGCCAGCGGTATGTAGCTCGTTGCCTCCACATCCCGACTGTGCTTAGCCATGTCTGCAGGTTTCAGAGACCCAGCACATTTGAGGTATGCCTGACGAGATGGGTATGTTCCCGCGCTCATAGCTTCATAGACTCTTCGTCGTTGTGCAATATGTTCTCGTTACCTTTCAAAGTGCACTGTATGTTTTCGCCCCTGTTTCCCAAGATGAAGTTTTTGCTTGACTGACTGCCACGAATTTCCAGGATGTGGAACTTCTCCTACAATTTATTGTACGTTCCTTTCCTTATTTTGCGATTCCATGCTCATGAGTCTTCTAGTATTGTTTCCTATTGCTCCCCACAACCGGTCTCCGGAGGTCCGTGCTGTTTTGCGTACATGATGTCTAGTTGCTGACTCCCGTGCAAGCATCACTATGGGAGGGGCCCGTCAATGCGCTATGTCAATTATTTATCATCCTCCTTGCGAACCTATCTCTCGCATCCCGGTTTGTTCATCAACCCGCTCACGCAGACTCGATACTTATTTCTATATATAGTATTAACGGCCTAGCTAAGAGTCGAGTTCAAAGTGCAACGGTGGCGGCCCTTTCTGCGGTTGCCTTCTTGTTTGGTATGGTCACCATAATCTGCAGTTGGAGGAGGCCAGAGTGCGTTTCTTTGTTCGGATTAGCAGAGCCCCCATTGACATCATTTGAAGCTCCGCATCGTATACACGATACACGTCATCTTTCTGGCATGCAATACAAGCTCTGTCAGAGTGTCTCATCACATGTATGTCCCATCATTCTTCCATTGGTTATATAGACCTATTGCGTTGCGCACGTAGTTTTCCTTTCGCGGGCACTGCTGAAAAACCGAACCGGCATTCGCTCATCGGACACGGTCGTGTACTACCTCATTCGCAACGTCATCCAAATTGGCCTCGTCGCGACCACGTGGGCCATTGCGGCCCTGGTTACGTGGTTCCTTCTGCCGCAAAATTCGACTTATAGAATATTCGACATAACCTCCGGCACAGTGTACACGCAGGTGAGCGGTTCCTTCGCTTCATTGTGCGACTACGTCATCTGAAGCGGAACGTAATAGGCGATGTTTGAGGGGTTGCTATCGCGTAGGCGACTGCGCAAACACATGTTCCCATCAACCTACCTTGATCTCGGAATGGACACTGAGGTGCGGGGATACTCGTGTGCTCTCAATTTGTGCTCCATACTTAACAGACATCCGGCGAGCAGCACTCACATGTGTCCGGGAGGTTTCGGAGTAACTCTTCGAAAACGGCGAAGGTGTCGCCCTCACCATGTGATATTTCCGGGCCGGAGCCTGGACCAAGCTTCACCCCGAAGGGTGATGTCTTGCAACTAGAAAGTCTGTCTACAGGGAAGGCAGATTACCAACACGAGATTTGATCCGATAGGGGACTTCATTATGAAAAGTGTTGTATTGCATGCAACGCTCGGGATCAAAATGGAGTGGGGGAGTGCGCCATCATCAAGTCACGAATATTCTACCCGAGATTTGATTTGTTTATTAGGACACTTATCATTATATTGTACTACGGGGCTAGAAACAGTCTTCAAGCGTTGGTGGCTCACATGCCAACACGTGGAATGTGAGCTGAGCCCGATTCCGATCCCAATGAGCACCGTCACGTCAGATGTCTGGTTGCAAGGTGAGTTTTTGGCATGTCTTGTCATCGTTTACCACGTACCATCTGAAGTACACCTAAACAAGAAAATAAGGCCTTCCCTTAATTCGTAGGTAGAGCCCTACTAGTCAGGACGTCTTCTGCCAAGCTGAGCTAAGCTGCATTAAGCTGGATGACGTACCACGTGACGCCAACAAGGTAGATAGCGGCGAGTGCGATATCCTTTGCTGGCGTAGTTCGCCTACCGGCGGTAGTTGTTCTTCGACGGAAGGTTGGCGTACACGCCGATAAGGTTGTTTGCCAGGTGCTGCGTCAATGAATGTTCCGATTTGACCTCGCTGCCACCATCACCGAGCGGCGTCTCCAGGCACTATATGCGGGAGGGGGTTAGGGCTCCAGCGAAAAAAAAAACCTTGACTCACCTTGAACGAAACACCGTGTTCACTGAGAAAGCTCCAGGCGTGGCGAAGATATTGTACCCAGCAGCCTGCAGCTTCCATGCGGGTGGAAGAAGTTCGGCCTTTGTGATCACGACCAGGTAATAGCGACACCTCCTCGGCCTGCTGGTAGTTTTATAGGTCGCTCGCGGTTGAGACGATGTTCATCGCCGCGCCCAAAAGAATATACGACGGGCGCACGAGGACGGGATAGCCGACCGTGAGCGCCCCCGGGCCGGCGTTTTCCGAGGGACGGGCGCTCCTTCCATTGGCACTGCGGCTGGTCGATGCCGATTTCGTCTAGCAGACGCGAGAATTTGTACCAATTCTCCGCAGTATCAATCATCTCTGGCGACGTCCCATAGATCTTGGCGTGTTGCCGGTGTAGCTGCAGCGCAATGTTGTTAGGCGTCTACCCGCCCATGGAGAGGATGACACCACCGTGACGCAGGTGCTCGGTGTCGTAGGGTCGAGGATTGTCTCCAGCGCTACGTTTTCAAAGTACAGCTGATCCGCTTCGTCGTAGTCCGTGCTGACTATCTCCGGGTTGTAGTTCACCATGGCTGTGGGCAGGCCGTGGCCGCGTAGCGTCCACTGGGCCTCGTGAGAGGGATCCGTGGGCGACTCTGTGTGGCGACCATGCCTGTTCAAAGGGTTCACGCTTTGAGGACGGCATAATAAGCCGAGGGTGCACTGTGCGCGCACCTGTCTGCAGTACACATTCGC
>Ga0307510_10011133_pt1 | contig 10694 bp, 10 predicted proteins | sample 12_EM_MG_FD_207224 | JGI IMG/M metagenome (GOLD analysis project Ga0307510, IMG submission 207224) | Populus trichocarpa ectomycorrhiza microbial communities from riparian zone in the Pacific Northwest, United States - 12_EM | ecosystem: Host-associated > Plants > Roots > Unclassified | place... | reverse complement strand
GCCGCAGCATCCGCGCAGCCTCCGCGACGCGCCGCTTGCGTTCGGCCGGCGGCACGCCGGTGAATTTCAGGCCGAACGTCATGTTCTTGCGCACGTCCATGTGCGGATAGAGTGCGTAGGACTGGAAGACCATTGCGATGCCGCGTTCGGCGGGGGGAAGGGCATTGACGAGCCTATCGGCGATGTGGATGTCGCCGCTCGACGCGCCGTCGAGCCCGGCGATCATGCGCAGAAGCGTCGACTTGCCGCAGCCTGAAGGGCCGACGAGCACGACGAATTCGCCGGCCTCGATGCTCAGGTTCACGTCGTTGAGCACCGTCGCCGCACCATAGCGCTTGTTGAGGTGGTCGATGCGCAGATTGGTCATCCTGAGAACCTACTTGACCGCGCCGGAGGTGAGGCCGGCGATGAGTTGGCGCGAGAGAATCACGTAGATCACGACGACCGGCAGGATCGCCATCGACAGCGCGGCGAGCACGGAATTCCAGTCGGTGATGTATTGGCCCAGAAACTGCTGCACGCCGAGCGTGACCGTATGCGTCTTGTCGCTGGAGGTCAGGATCAGCGGAAACCAGAGGTCGTTCCAGATCGGCACGATGGTGAAGACGGCGACGGTGGCGATGGCGGGACGCAGCAACGGCGCGACCACCTCGAGGAAGATGCGGGTTTCCGGCACGCCGTCGCAGCGCGCGGCGTCGCGCAGGTCCGAAGGAATCTGCTGGATGAACTCGCTCAATATGAAGATCGACATCGGCAAGCCCTGCGCGACATAGATCAGGATCAGGGCCGTCAACGTGTCGTTCAGGCCGGCAGAGCGCATCATGTTGAGGATCTCGACGGAGCCGAGCCGTATCGGCACCATGATGCCGATCGATAGAAAGAGCGCGAGCACCGTCGAGCCACGAAAGCGATATTCGGTCAGCGCCCAGGCCGCCATCGCGCCAAGCAACAGCACCAGCGTCATGCTGACGAGGGTCACGATCAGCGAATTCGAAAAGTAGGTCAGGATGTTGGAGGCGCGAAAAACCTTCTCGTAGCCGATCAGGCTGAACGTCGCGGCGTCCGGCGGGGCCAGCGGCGCGCCGAAGATGGCGTGGCGCGCCTTGAACGAATTCATCACGACGAGCAGCAGCGGCCCGACGGCAAGCAGGCTATAGGCGATCAGGACGAGATGGACGCCGAGGCTCCTGGCGCGCTGTTCGGCGGTCATGTCAGCCCCGTCACAAGGCGTAACGGCGGATGCGCCGCTGCACGAGAAAGAGGTAAAGGCAGACGCCGGCCAGAATGATGAAGAACATCACGGTCGCGACGGCAGCGCCCATCGTCGGATTGCCGAGTTGCAGCTGGTTGCCGAAGAAGGTGCGGTAGAAGAACGTGCCGAGAATATCGGTCGCGAAATTGGGCCCCGCGAGCGCGCCCTTGACCGAATAGATCAGATCGAAGGCGTTGAAATTGGCAACGAAGGTCAGCACCGAGACCAGGCCGATCGTCGGCAGCACGAGCGGAAGCTTGATGTGGAGGAAGATGCGGAAATGTCCGAGCCCATCGACGCGCGCCGCATCGATCAATTCTTCGGGGATGTTGAGCAGCGCGGCATAGATCAGCATCATCGGAATGCCGACGAATTGCCAGACCGAAATCAGCGACAGGGTGATGAGCGCGCTGGATTCGAGGCCGAGCCACGGCGCGAACAGCGAACCCAACCCCACGGCCTTCAGGGCGCCCGAGGCTACGCCCCAGAGTGGGGAAAGGATCAGGTTCCAGGAGAATCCGACGATGACGACCGAGAGCATCGTCGGCAGGAACATGACGGTGCGATAGAAGCCCTTCAGCTTCAGGCCCGGCAGGCTGAGCAATCCTGCCAGCGCAATGCCGATCGGATTCTGCACGCACATGTGCACGGCGAAGAAGATCAGATTATTGCCGAACGCGTTCCAGAACGGTTTCGACCACAGCGAGTTGCCAAGCAGTGTTTCGAAGTTGGCGAGCCCGACGAAATGCCGGGCTCCGGTCGGGTCGCTGGTGTAGGTCGAGAGCGCCATCGTCGCGATCAGCGGGTAGATCGAGAACAGGGTGTAGATGGCGACCGCCGGTCCGAGAAACAGCAGCAAGAGGCCCACGCGTTTTCCGCGCGGCATTTGGGCGACGACCTGGGAGACGGCTTCGGGCATATCTGAGTTCGGCGCCGTGTTGTCCCTCTCCCTGTCGCAGAGGCAGAGGGCTGGAATGGGCGGAGGACGTGGCGCGGCAATTGTCGGAGCAGGTCAGGGGCCGGGCCCCGAGAAAGACTCCTAACCCTCTCCCCGCAAGAATGCGAGGAGAGGGGCTGGCTTCATTTTGCGGGCTTATGCCACTTGTCGAGGCCGTCCTGCAGTTGCTTTGCGGCGGCATCGGGCGTCAGCTTGCCGTTCACGACCTGCGCGGACACGTTCCAGAGTTCATTCTCCAGGTTCGGCGTTCCGCGCGAAAGAACTTGATACGAGTTGCGGATCGTCGACTTGCAGTTCTGGCGCCATCCGACCATCGTCGCGGCGAGATCGTCGTCGACCTTCACCGGTGTCTTGGCGAGCGAGAAGAAGCCCGGAAGCGCGTTGGCGTAGATCGCCGCGAATTCCGGCGTCGTCAGCCATTCCAGGAATTTCTTCGCGTCTTCCTTGTTCTTGGAGGCTGAGTTCACCCCCATCGCGATGTCGGTGTGGTCGGAGATGTAGCAGTCGCTGGTGCCGGTGGGCGCCGGCGGCGGGAACGCGCCCATGGCGAATTTCGCCTGGCCGCGGAACGTCGAGATGTCCCATGAGCCGGCCGCATAGATCGCGCCCTTGCCCAGCGAGAACAGGTTCTGACTATCGGGATAGGTCTGCGCCTGGAAGCCCGATCCGAGATAAGGGCCCCAGGTTGCGAGTTCCTTGAACACCGCGACATATTGCGGGTCGGTGAATTTCTCCTTGCCGGCGATCAGATTGATGCGGCCGGTCTCGCCCTTCCAGTAATCGGCGCCGATGTTCTGGAATCCCATGGTTGCGGCTTCCCACTGGTCTGCCGTTCCCATCACGAGCGGGACGTAGGTTCCGTCTTTCTTCAGCTTCTCGAGCACGGCGTGGAATTCGTCGAGCGTCTTCGGCTCGGAGACGCCGACCTTGGCGAAGGCTTCCTTGTTGTAGATGAAGCCGGCGATGACCGAGGCGATCGGGACGCAGAACGTCGTCTTGCCGTCGTCGGTCTGCCATGCGGCCTTGGCGACATCGGAGAAATTGTCCATGCCCTTGAGGCCATCGACGCCGTCGAGCTGCTTCTTCTGATAGAGCGCGAGCGAAGCGTCGAACGGACGGCAGGTGATGAGGTCGCCGGCGGTTCCGCCGTCGAGACGCGCATTGAGGGCGGCGTTGTATTCCTTCGGCGCGGAAGGCGCGAATTCGACCTTGATGTCGGGATAGTGCTTGTTGAAGGCGGGAATGATCTTCGCGTTCCAGATGTCGGCATCGTCGTTGCGCCAGCTTTCGATCTTCAGCGAGCCCGCCTCGGTCGCCGCGAGCCCTGCGAGCAACCCCACCGCAGCGACGCCGGCTCCAATCACACCTTTGAATGTTCGTATCATGCTTAGCTCCCTTGCTCGGGCCTTCGCCCTTGGTGGATACGCTTCATCGCCACGCGGCGCGCGGCAGGCGCAACGCGTCATCAATCCGCCCTTCCGCCGCCGCGAGCCGTGCCACAGCTTCGCTCATGCTGATCGCGCCGCGGGCGATCAGGATCGCCGGCTTGACCTCACCACCGGCCTCGCGAAGCGCGGCTTCCGCCCTGGCTTCATTGACGCCGGCGATCACGGCGACGATTCCGAGCGCGCGGTCGCGCAATTTCGCATTGTCGGCCTTCAGATTGACCATCAGTCCCTGGTGGACGTGGCCGAGTTCGAACCCCATCAATGTCGAGAGCATGCCGAGCGCAGCCTTTTGCGCGGTACCGGCCGCCAGCCGTGTCGAGCCGCGCAGGGCCTCTTCGCCGCTCGCGAGCAAGATCGGTGCATCGGCGCCGGACAGCAAAGGCGAACCCGGGCGATGTGCGATGGCGATCACGAAGCCTCCGCGACGGCGCGCCTCCGCTGCGGCGGCTGTCGTGAAGGGGGTGGAGCCGCTGGCCGACACGGCGATCACGGCGTCGCCGGCGAGGTCGCCAAGCGCGGCCATCGCCTGTTCACCGGCGGCGGCGTCGTCCTCCGTGGTTGCGTCGATACGGAACGGTTCGGCGGTCCCGCCGGCCAGGATGATCGCGATGCGATTTTCGTCGAGGCCGAAGGTGCCGGGAAGCTCGGCCGCGTCCGCCGCCGCCGCAAGACCGGACGACCCTGCGCCTGCATAGATCAGCCGCCCGCCTGCGCGCCAGATCACGGCGAGGCGGACCGCTGCGGCCGCGATGTCGCCGCGGGCTGCGGCGACCGACTCGATTGCGCGACGGTAGGATGCGACCAGCGCGTCAGCGAACAAGGCCTCGTCGACCGGCAAGCCGCCGTCGGCCTCAAGCCATTTTCCGCCGTCCGTCGCGCTCCGCTGCGTCCGCATCATGAACACCAATAATAGATACCTCTTGTATTTATTTTAGGCAGATGGCATACCACTTGTCTAGGGGCGTTAAGAAATTTTTAGGAGGCTCCTTGGCGACGGCACGGTTCTTTCTCGGCGTGGACGGCGGCGCGACGCGCTGCCGTGCAAGGCTGCGCGATTCGTCGGGCCGCGAACTGGGCCGCAGCGTCGGGCCGGCCTCGAACATCTATGTCGATTTCGACGCTGCCATGCGGGTCGTGCGTGAAACCATCAATTCCGCAATCGCCGCGGGCGCAGCGAGGCAGGAGATCGCGGTCGGCCTCGGCCTTGCCGGATTTTCGGAAGACAAGGAAGCGGAGCGGATCGCCGCCGCCTTGCCCGGCTTTGCGCGCATCGTCGTGGTCAATGATGCGGTCACGGCTTGCGTCGGCGCCAATGGCCTCGGTGATGGCGGCCTCGTCATCGCGGGCACGGGCTCGGCGGGTATCGCGCGCGTTGGAGCCACCACGACCATCATCGGCGGCCGCGGCTTCCAGCTCGGCGACGACGGATCCGCCGCGCGCCTTGGCGAAACGGCGCTGCGTGCGACGCTACGTGCCCTCGACGGGCTCGAGCCGATGAGTGAACTCGCGCGGGCGCTGGGGCGTCATTTCGGCGGCGATCCGTTGCAGATGTCGCGCTGGGCGGCGGAAGCGAAACCCAGGGACTACGGCGCCTTTGCGCCCCAAATTCTGGACCTCGCCAAGTCAGGAGATGCGCGTGCGCGCGAGATCGCCGGCGAAGCGGCCGAGGCGATTGCGGCGCTCACGAACGCGCTGAACAGGCTCGGTGCCGAGCGCATCGCGCTGGTCGGCGGCCTCGGCGAACCCTTGCGCCCCTATTTGGCGCCGGATGTCGCCAGGAGACTCGTCCGGCCCCGGCGCGACGCGGTGGACGGCGCGATCCTGCTTGCGGGCGGCATGCTCGACGAAGCGGAGGGCTCACCATGTCCATGACGGTCGAGACCGTGCCAGGCCAGAAACTCTATCGCGCCGTCGTCGACGCGCTTCGCCGCGAGATCGAGACCGGACGCTTCGCGGAGGCGCAATTGCTGCCGGCCGAGCGCGAATTGTGCGAGCTGCTCGATGTGTCGCGCACGACGCTGCGCAAGGCGATCGCCGACCTTGTCGCTGAAGGGGTGCTGTTTCACCGCCACGGCGCCGGCACTTTCATTCATCGTGCGCGGCCGCACGTCGATCAGCCCTCGTCACGCCTGACGAGTTTCACGGAAGACATGCGGCTGCGCGGTCTGGAGGCAAGCTCGCGCGAACTCGAGCGCGGCGTCTTCCTGCCGACGCCGGAAGAGGCGATGATGCTGGGCGCTCGGCCGAACGAACGCGTGTTCCGGCTCGGCCGCTTGCGATTGGCCGACGGTTTGCCGATGGCGATCGAGCGCGCTGCCGTGCCGCTGCGCTATCTGCCGGAATCGGACTCGGTCGGCGCTTCGCTCTACGAGGCGCTCGCGGCGCGAGGCTTCAAGCCGATGCGCGGCCTGCAGCGCCTGCGCGCGACCCTCGTCTCCGACGTCGATGCGGAGCTGCTCGGCGTCGCGCGTGACAGTCCGGCTCTCTATATCCAGCGCATCGCCTATCTGGCCGATGGATCTTGTGTCGAATTCACGAAATCCTTGTATCGCGCGGACAGCTACGACTTCGTCTCCGAACTCGCGCTGTCACCGCCGGTCCGAAAGGCGCGCCGATGACCACCTGCATGTTTGAGGAGATCGGCGAGGCAGGCGACGCGGTCGCGCGTCAGCTCGGCCACAATGCCGAACTGCTCGATCAGCTTGGGAGGCGGCTGCGGGCCCTCGATCCGCCGCTCGTGACGACCATCGCGCGCGGCTCGTCGGATTGCTGCGCGCTCTATTTGAAATACCTCGTCGAGATCGTTTCGGGCGCGCCCTGCGCCTCCATCGGCCCGTCCATCGCGACGCTCTATCGCACGCCGATGCGGCTCCGCGGCGCGGTTTCCGTCGCGATCTCGCAATCGGGACGAAGCCCGGACATTGTCGAGATGCAGCGCGCCGCGCGCCGTGGCGGCGCGCTGGCCATAGCCCTCGTCAACGAAGTGGCGTCGCCGCTCGCCGAAGAGGCCGAAATCCTGCTGCCGTTGTGGGCGGGTCCCGAACGTTCCGTCGCCGCCACCAAATCGATGATCGCCGGCCTCGTCGCGGGCGCGAGCCTGGTCGCCGCCTGGCGCGAGGACCGGCCGCTCGCAGATGCGATTGCGGGCCTGCCGGATATCTTGCGCGGACAGACCGCGCCGCCGCCCGCGATGATGCTGGAGCGGCTCGCGAGCGCCCGCAGCGCCTTCGTGCTCGGCCGCGGCGCGACACTGGCGATCGCCGCCGAGGCTGCGCTGAAACTCAAGGAGACCTGCGCGATTCACGCCGAAGCCTATTCTGCGGCCGAGGTGCTGCACGGCCCGGCCGAACTCGTGATATCAGGCTTTCCCGTCATCGCGTTCCTGCCGTCCGACGCCGCGCGCGAGGGTATGCTGGCGACGCTGGCGCAGCTCTCCGATGCCGGTGCTGCGGTGATCACGATCGAGGCTGATGGCGCCGACGACGCACATCGTCTCGGCGCCGCAAAGGTCGAGGCGACGCTGCTGGAGCCCGTCGTCATGATCCACCGCTTCTACCGCCTTGCCGAGGCGCTTGCGCTTCGGCTCGGGCGAGATCCCGACCGCCCGCGTAACCTGCGTAAAGTGACGGAGACCGTTTGATGATGGTTCTTTCCGGCGCGCGGATTTTCGACGGCGAAAATTTTCTCGTCGACCACGCCGTCGTCGTCGAGGGCGAGCGCATCGCCGCAATCGTCCCTTACGCCGAGAGACCACGTGGCACCGCGCTGGATCTTGCCGGCGGTCTGCTTGCGCCCGGCTATATCGACGTGCAGGTCAATGGCGGCGGCGGCGTCCTCTTCAACGAGGACCCGACACCCGAGGGTATCGCGGCCATCGCTGCCGCGCATCGCAAACACGGGACCGTCGGCCTGCTGCCGACGCTCGTGACCGACGGGCCGCAGGTGATGGCCGCCGCCATCGCCGCCACGCGCGAGGCGCGGCGTCGGACGCCTGCGACGCTCGGCCTTCATCTGGAAGGGCCCTTCCTGGACCCGCGCCGCAGGGGCGCGCACGAACTCAAATACATCCGTGAGCTTGCACCTGACGACGTCGCGACGATCGTCGACGCGAACTGCGGTGCGCTCATGGTGACGCTCGCGCCCAATCGCGTCGGAGTGAACAGCATCGCCGAACTCGCGCGGCGCGGCGTGCTGGTCTCGCTCGGCCATTCCGAGGCGAGCTACGAGGAGGCGCGCGCCGCCATCGAGGCGGGTGGGCGCGCTTTCACGCATTTGTTCAATGCGATGAGCGCACCGGTCGGACGCGAGCCCGGCATGGTCGGCGCGGCGCTCGATCTTGCCGACGCCTTCGTCGGCATTATCGCCGACGGCCACCACGTGCATGAGGCGAATCTGCGCATCGCCCTTGCCGCCAAACGGCGCGACCGCTTCATGCTGATTACCGACGCCATGCCACCGGCGGCCGGCGGGCCCGATCATTTCGATCTGCAAGGCCGCCGTGTAACCAATGCAAATGGCTGCCTGCGGCTCGACGATGGAACGCTCGCCGGCTCCGTGCTGACCATGGACGAAGCGGTGCGTTACGCCGTCAAAATCGTCGGGCTCGATCTCGGCGACGCGCTCGCGATGGCATCGCGCGTTCCTGCGACTTTTCTCCGGCGCGACAACGAGCTTGGCCGCATCGAACCGGGCCATCTTGCGAGCCTCGTGCATCTCGATGACGAACTGCGGGTGTGTGAGACCTGGATCGAGGGCAGGCCGGCCGGCTTGCAGCAGGGCTAGCAGCCGTAGCGTGCAGTTTGATCCGTTCGCTCAACCTTGGCGACGAATGAATCCGGTGATCGACACCTTCTCCCAGATGTCTGCCGCGGCAAAGGGATCGGCGCGGTTGAAGGCTTCGACCTCAGGCCGGCCCGGCGCCTCGATCAGGAACAGGCTCCCGATCATGGTCTGGCCGTCGTCGGAAACGAGCGGGCCCGACATCACGATCTCGACGCCGAAGCGTGAGGTATCCGACAGGAACGCCTTGTGGGCTTCGTAGTTCGCAAGGCGGTTCGGCACCGCGCCGGGTCGATCGATGGCGTGAATCGCGAACAGCATGATGGTCTCCATCTAGCAAAGTGTAACGGCCGTCGCGACGGCCGTTACGATTCTGTGGCGAAGCGTGGAATTATTTTCCGCCGAGCTTGGCGGCTTCATCCCATGACGGGCAGGTCCGCGTCTCCAGCGGCACGTCGAAGGGCTGATAATTGTCCTTGGTGATGACGGTCGGCTTCAGCACGATCTCGCTGATGACGGGCAGATCGCGCAGCGACCGGATCGCCATCATGGTGCCGAGACAGCCCTGGGCAAATCCGTTGTAGTCACCGCTGGCGAGCAGTTTGCCGGACTTGATGGCGTCGACGGCTTCCTTGGTGCCGTTGATGCCGATCACCTGGGCCTTGCGATTGGCTCCGTCGAGCGCCTCGATGGCGCCGATCGCCATGGCGTCATTGGCGGCGAGCACGCCGTCGATCTGCGAATTGGACTGCATCAGGTTTTCCATCACCTGCAGCGCCTGCAGGCGCTGATAGTTGCCGGGCTGCGACGCCAACAGCTTGGCGCCGGAGTTCTCTTTCAACGCGTCGTTGAAGCCCCTGACGCGGTCGACATTGGTCAGCGAGCCCTTGACGCCTTCGATGATGATGATGTTGCCCTTTCCGCCGATCGTCTTGAGCAGATGACGCGCGGTTTCGAGGCCCAGGCTATAATCGTCGGCGCCGACGAATGAGACGAATTTGCCGCCGGCGGAGCGGTCGGTGGTGTTGACGACGGGGATATTGGCGGCGTTGATCTTCTCCACGCCCGGCACCATCGCCTTGTAGTCGACCGGGACGAAGACAATGGCGCTCGGCTTCTTCACCACGACATCCTCGATCTGGCTGAGCTGTTCGGGGATGCTGTCCGGTTTGGTCGGGATATAGTGCAGCGTCTTCGCGTTCAGCGCTTTTGCCATGACGTCGGCGCCGACGCGCACGGTCTGGAAAAACGGGTTGGTCTGGTTCTTGGTGAATACCGCCAGAGTCTCGCCGTCTGCTCGCGCAGGTGTCGTGAGCACGCTGGCCACGAGGAGCGGCAGCGCGGCGTAAGCCAGTTTCAGGTGTTGTTTCATGGTCTCCTACCCTTTTGGTTGGTTGGTCGTTCGAGAAAGTTTCATTGCTTGCGGCTGCGCGTCTTCATGTCGAGCCAGACCGCGAGGATGACGATCACGCCGGTGACGAGCGGCTGCCAGTTGGCGCTGACGGAAAGCAGATTCATGCCGTTGAGCACCAGCGTCAGGATCAGGGCGCCGGTGAAGGTGCCGAATACGGTGCCGACCCCGCCGAACAGCGAAGTGCCGCCGATCAACACCGCCGCGATCGCCGGTAGCGTCAGGCTTTCGCCGATATCGGCTTCAGCAGAGTTGAGGCGGGACAGGAAGATGATCGACGCCAGTCCGGCCATGGTGCCGGACACGGTGTAGACCAGCAGCAGACGCCGCGAGAGCGGAATTCCCGACAACCGCGCCGCGACCGGATTGGCGCCGATCGCATAGATCTCCTGGCCCCAGATGGTCCGTTGCGCAAAAACCGTTCCGATGGCCAGAAAGACCAGCAGCAGGTAGACCGGGATCGGTAACCCGAACAGATAGCCGCTGCCGATCTGGCGGAAGCCGGCTGGAAAGCCGTGGATGGTTTCTCCGGCCATGTACCAGTAGCTGAGGCCGTTCAGGACCCAGAGCATTCCATAGGTCGCGATGAAGGAGGGGATGCGCAGAGCCGTGACCATGATGCCGTTGAGCAGCCCCACGGTGCCGCCGACCAGAAGCGCGACGAGAATGCCAAGGGGCGGCGAGCCGGTATGATGGATCACGGTGCCCGCGATACAGGCAGACAGCGCGACGTTGGCGCCGACCGACAAATCGAGGCCGGCGGTCAGGACCACCAGCGTCAGCCCCGATGCGATGAAGAAGGTCAGGCTCGCCTGGCGCAGCACGTTGAGCAGGTTGCCTAGGCTG
>Ga0307510_10011132_pt1 | contig 10694 bp, 11 predicted proteins | sample 12_EM_MG_FD_207224 | JGI IMG/M metagenome (GOLD analysis project Ga0307510, IMG submission 207224) | Populus trichocarpa ectomycorrhiza microbial communities from riparian zone in the Pacific Northwest, United States - 12_EM | ecosystem: Host-associated > Plants > Roots > Unclassified | place... | reverse complement strand
GCTGGAGCTATGGCCCCCGGGGGAGGACGCGTCGACTTAGACTAACCTGTTTTCTACCACCCCCGGGCAAGACTGTGCGCTTTGCCCCATTGGCAATGGGTTGTTCCAACCCCACATTTAAGGCCATGATTGGATATTGTTGGAATATACCTTTTGTATGGAAACTCATAAGATCAGGAGTATCTCTTTCCCACTATCATTACATCTGGTGCTGCACCATGGACATTAACTTGCCGGTCGGCTAAAATAAGTAGTAATCCAAAGAATTGTTGAGTGTGAACAGTTTTCTATGTATGACTAACCAAAGAGAGCAGAATAGGGTTCTGGTAAACCAGCTCTGAAAGAAACTACTGTATGGATGACACTCTTAATATAATATGTCCCAAGGGCGGACAGTGATGTGATTAGCACGCGATGTGCGGAAAAATACAAGAATATGATACCTTCAATCCGCTTCGGTCTGGGTTGTTGCCTCCAAGTTGGTAACATCCTTCTTAGGCTATTTTTAACAGCACCACGGACAGTCACTCGCCTCATCTAAATTTATAACTGGGAAATACAATCAGATACGATCCATCAAGGTCCCCCGTTGTGCTCAGTAGGATTTTCCCCTTTTCTTTCGTCCTGCACAGTACTAGATGGTAAACCCTTAACCATTTACACTATTGAGACTTTCAACAAATTTGCCCCATATCATGTGAAAAGATCAGTATTTGTCTACTGAGCAGTTTGGGATCCGTGACAGGTGGAGGCATAATTTGCCCCAAGCTCATGCTTTTGTGCAAGAGAAAGACAGGAGAAATCGTCAATGATGATAAGGAGTGAAGTTCATTCAACCTTGTGGTTTGACAAAGTGGTAGCACAGTGCTCATATGTGTGGAATCTGCATAAAGTCTGTCATAAATACTATCAGAGAGAGTTGGTTCATCTAAGCTCCTGCTTCATTTTTCCAACTTTTTTATAAAAAATTATCCCATCCTCCCCCTACGCGACAACCCTTAATACTATAGACCTTATGGATAGGTCACTTCAGGGTATTAAATATGGTAGGAAAACACCATTGCTCAGCATGATCACCCGACAGCCAACTCTATAGTTGGGAGATATCTTTTGTTAGCATTGCATCTTACGGCTGTAATATACTGTGTGGTATAAATACAATAGGGGAGGGAAGTGTGCTAGATTATTCGGATGCTGGTGCTGCGAACATGAGAGGATTTTGCTCATCTGACTGGAGAGATCGTATGGATTCGTGATGCCCACCCAAGCATGTTGCAGAATGCCGTAAGGATGGGAAAAAAATAATATTTCTGTGAGCGAAGAAGATTAGGGCCGATGGAATATGCTTCTCGAATCGCTTGCAAGTCGATATCGTACAGTGATGTGGGCAGTTCAATTACTCTTGGTAATTAGGGTCGGATCTAGTGCTCGTAGATGCAAGTTAACCTCGCGGCCGGAAGACTCCCTCCTTTACTAATTTTCCTTAGAGAGCAAGACTAGAAGGTGGAGATACACTGCAAACCCCACCTTCGAGCTCAAAACAAGAGGGAAGCGCCACAGAAACATGGGCTTCATTAAGCCATCTCCGCACTCGGCACAAATCACCAGACTATATTTAATAGATAGCTTTGAGGGCGCTTTGCATAAGAGTCAGAAATTACTTTCACTTTATTTTTTGTTCTCTGAACTTCCCTGGGCAGCCCTCATGTCTAACTTTACACTTTAAAGAGGAGCAAGGGGGGGGGATTGGAGAAGACAGAAAGAAATAAGCATGCAAAGAGGATCTAGAATTAGAGAGACCAATAAAACCAAACATGAAAGAAAATCCCAAGCCATGTTGCTAATCTTAATATAGTAGAGATAGTCCCCAAAACGCTGAAGTCTAGATTATGAATAGAAATTGGCAGATTCTGACTCGACTACAAAATTGAAGAGAATCTAGATGGAGGATTGAAGGGGTCAATGAGGGGTCTATGCATCCCCATTGCAAACGGTTTCCTGCGACGAAGGAAAGAGAGGTGATCTGAGTTTTCGTGGCGGGTATATCATGGAAGAAAAAAAAGTCGGCGGGTACCACAAGACAGTGTTTCAGGCTGTGGGAGAAGGTAGTGATGGGGTGGGCGTGTTTGTGGGGCTGTTGCAGCAACCGGAGAATGGAACATAGGTAGTCCGTAGTCGAAAGTGGTGATGGAACGATGCCTCCGCTACTGTACTGGGAGTTGCAGATGCTGGGGGCTGTACAGCCTGAGGCGAAAAAGAAAAGAAAAGAAAAACGTGGGAATGAATGATCCAGGAGACGGTTGCTCGATTGGCCCGAGCACACTGAACGCTCCAATAAAAGCCCCAGGAGGTCTTTCAACGCTTTCAGATTTTCCTCACTGCAGACTGTAGCATGGCTATGACTCCTGCGTGGCCACCGTTAAGTAGTACCGCTACCTCGCGCCGATAGGTAGCAGCAAGTAGTGGCGTTTGGCCGATGCTGTCCGGTTTGTTGGGGCTGACGTCGTCCCGTCCAAGCAGTATTTTCACCACTCCCTCATACCCATTTAAAGCAGCATACCCAAGGGGTGTTTGGCCGATGCAGTCCGGTTTGTTGGGGCCAACGTTATCCCGTTTGAGTAGTATTTTCACTACTCCTTCGCACCCATTGAAGGCGGCATGCCGAAGGGGTGTTTGACAGTTCTTATCTGGTTTGTCGGGATTAATGTCATCCCTTCTGAGAAGTATTTTCACCACTCCCTTGTGCCCATTGAAGGGGCCTGCCGGGGGGGGTGTTTGGCCGAATCCACCCAGTTTCTCGGGGTCAACGTCATCCCGTCCGAGTAGTATTTTCACCACTCCCTCGTGCCCATCTGAAGCAGCACACCAGAGCGGTGTTCTCACAGCGCTGTCTTGTCTGTCAGGATCGGCGCCATGTCCAAGTAGTATTATCACTGCTCTTTCGTGCCCATTCAAAGCAGCCCATATGAGAGGAGCGCTACCAATGCAGTCTATTTTGTTGATAGCGGAACCTTCCGCCTCTACCAAACTAGCTATAATCTCAATAATCCCAAAGAAGGATGCAGAGTGCAGACTACTGAACAGAGAAAGTCTATCGAAATCAATAAGAAGGGTATTAGCACAAGAGGGTGTCAAGAGTTGCGGGAGGCGGCAGGGGTGGATGAGGAGATGGGGCCCGTAAGGGGTGTACATGTTAAGAAAGTGTCGCGGTCCTGTCAGGAATAACAATAAGAAGCCCGTATTGGGGAGCGGTAGTAAGGACTGCGCCACCCCGCCCCTAGGCGGGCACAAGGGGCAGTGGTAGTGCTATAGTCGCGCATTGAGACGATCGGGGCCCTCTAGACCATTTTTCGACCATAGTACCTAATTTATCGGGTTGGTGTCATCCTGCCAGAGTAACATCTCCGCCACTCTCTTGTGCCCATTTGCAATAGCACACAGGAGCGGCGTTCCGCCAAAGAAATTCGGTTTCTCGGGGTTAACGTCGTCCCGTCTGAGAAGTGTTTTCACCACTCTCTCATGCCCATTTTTTGCAGCACACCAGAGTGGTGTTCGGCCGTACGCATCTGACTTGTCGGGTTTGACGTCGTCCCGTCCGAGAAGTACTTTCACTACTCCCTCGTGCCCATTCTCAGCAGCACACCGCAGTGGTGTTCGGCCGTCGCTATCGGCTCTATTAGGGTTCACATCGTCCCGTTCGAGCAATATTTTTACCACTCCGTCGCGCCCCTTCTTAGAAGCACACCAGAGCGGTGTTCGTTTTGAGATATCTGGTATGTTAGGGTTGATGTCCTCCCGTCTGAGTAGTATTTTGATTATTTTCTCATGCCCGTTCTCGGCAGAAAAGCAGAGTGGCGTTCGGCCGTGGCTATCTGGTTTGTTGGGGTTGACGTCGTCCCGTCCGAGTAGTACATTCATCACTCCAACGCCCCCATTCATAGCCGCCCACCAGAGTGGTGTTTCTCCATACTGATTTGGTTTGTCGGGGCTGACGTCGCTCCGCCCAAGTAGTATTTCCACCACGTCCTCGTGCCCATTCTTGGCAGCCCACCAGAGTGGTGTTTGGCCGTACACATCTGGTTTGTTCGGGTTCACATCGTCCCGCCTGAATAGTACTTCCACCACTCTCTTATGCCCATTCTTAGCAGCACACAAGATGGGTGCTTCACCGGACTGACTTGCTTTGTCGGGGTTTAGATCATCCCGTCCGAGAAGTACCTCCATCACTCCCTCGTGACCATTCAAAGCAGCCCATACGAGAGGCGCCCTACCAGTACAATCTGTTTGGTTGATATCACAACCTTCCACCTCTACCAAACTGGCTAGAATTTCAATAATCCCAAAGAGGGATGCACAGTGCAAACCGCTGAAGCGGGAAGGCGTACTGAAGTCAAAACTGGAGGAACACGAATTCTCTGCATTTAAGAGGATTTCGGCAGAGACGTGACTGCTGTAGTTGTCTAATAGTGTCAGCGCAAGGTGTTTCGCACAATCGGAGAGATCCCTTTTTGCGTGTATTCCCCAATATATAGAAGCATATTCCAGAAAAGGTGTGTTCGAAGATTGTAAAGAAGAGTTTCCAGAGGGGGGCGAAGGTGGGGGAGGATCTTGTCGGAGGAGAGTGCTTGTAGATAGGGAAGAATAGTCTCGAGAGGGGAAAGATGGGGAAGAATTTTGCCGGAGGAGTATGCCCGAATATGGCGAATAATAGTCCCTAGAGGAGTGAAAAGGTGGTGAAGGATCTTGCCGGAGGAGTATGCTCGCAGAGAGTGAAGAATAGTGGCCGGAGGGGCACGAAGGTGGGGAAGAGTCTTGCCGGAGGAGTATGCTCGAAGACAGAAGGGAATGACCGCCGGAGGGGGGTGAAGGTGGGGAAGGATCCTGCCGAAGGACTATGCTTGCAGATAGCAAAGAATAGTCCCCAGGGGGGCATGAAGGTGGAGAAGGATCTGGCCGGCGGAGTATGCTCGCAGATAGCGAAGAATAGCCCCCGGAGGGGCGCGAAGGTGGGGAAGGATCTTGCCGGGTGAGTGTGCTCGAAGATGGTGAAGGGCCCTGAGAGGGTGCGGTGGTAAATTCTGGAGGGGGCCCGAGAAGGGGTGCGCTCAAGCCTGGAGAATATCCTAAAGAGTGTGAGTCCGAATATATGGGAGAATATCCTACTAAAAGGGTCCTGGAATATCCGAGAAAAGAGCGGTCTAGAGTGTCCCGGAGACGGCGAGAGCAAGTGGTCAAAAGAGCCTTGACCTGATGAGAGTTCAGATAACTTAAGTAAGTCTCCGCAATTATCGAGTGAGTCGTATTGAAAAGTTGCGGATGAGCCCGGAGGTCCTCTTGAAGGGTGAACTGGATTAACCGAACCGTGGAAGCGTCACTGTCTACGACAACAAGTCCTTAACAACAAGCTAGCAATGTCCCTATTGAAGGAACATTGTCACCATCAAGACCCGGCGATCCAGTTTCGACTCCTAGAGCGTGGCACAGTTCATTGACCTTCAAGGGTCGCTCCGAATGAGAGATCCACATCAAAGCAGCCATGCCGAGCCTCGCTTTCTCCTCTCCCAGCCCCTGTATCCGACCCATCATTCCATCATAGACACCCCCCAACCCCGAGCCGGAAGACATTGCGTTGAGCTTTTGTCGCCTGCGACGAATTGTAGTTTCCTGCAGGATCGCATCCACATTCAACGAGACTAGCAGGAATCTAGATATATATCTGTCAGTGGACTGCTGGAGGTAGCTCCACCGGTGTCATGGCGTCTACGCACATTTCGGATATACCCTCGGGGATTTTCTTCAGAATGTCTGCCTTCAGAGTACTGTCCATCGCGTCTGGTGTTGTGTCTTCGCCTAGTCTGGTGTGGAGATAGTTGTTGATATCATCCCTCGTAGGAGTGATGTGGATAATCACTACTTTTCCTAAATGACGATTCCTGATCTCAACCTGGATGTGGGGTCTTCCAGTAACAAATATCCGAGTAGACGGAGACCTTCGCAGAATTTGATCAAACGAATCAAGAATCTTGGCTCTCTGTTCTGCCACACATTCATCGAGAGCGTCAATACATACGATATGAATAAAGGCTTTTCTGATGCGGTTGTGCACAGCATAATAATATCGGCAAGCTGAGGCCCCACTCACTGATGACCTTTTTCTGGTCTTCATGTGCTTGTGCGAACTCCGTTGGTACTTTTTCAAGACTACTCACAGCTTGTTTAAGCACTGCGCCCAACATACAGCCGCGTTCGCAAAGTTCTCGTACCCTCCTGAGTACCTTGAGTAATTAGAAACGCTTTACTAACCATCTCCCGTGATTATTTGGTATAATAACTGGTGACAAGGGTTTACAATGCCCCTAGGGGTATATCCGAAAAATAGTTATCAGAAGGCTTCTTGTTGTCCTGTTGTTGTAAATAGGTATTGTTCTTGAGGTACAAGGAGGGGTACGAGAATTTTGCGAACGTGGCTGTACTCACAGATGACTGCTCCTTTTGGACCGCAAAGTCAAAGTAAAAACACTCAACTGCGACATCTTGACCGGTAAATTGATCACACAAGCTGTCTATCACTAACGAGCTATCCTAACTTGTCAGTACCCGCCCTTTTTCTAGCATGCATAGGGGTTAGGCCCTTTTACCTAATAAAAGTTTTGCCAACCCCTGGATGTCCATAGCAAAACAAGACAGCCTTATCGGATTCACGTCCGCTAAGACCGGTGGACCAGCTTCTAAATTCCTCTGTTTGCAACACGCATCCGCTGACATTTTTGATACGGCGCTCTTGAATGTCCTTGTGCCGTAGACTCGGTTCTAGTGGTGACAACCAGGTTAAGATTTGAGACCGGTTATCACAAGTGTACAGTTGTTCCACACAGTGTTAAAGGAGTTGGTATTATTGAAGGAGTGGGTATTCATAAAAAGGTTGGTATTGTCATGGGCGCGATATTCTGGTATCTTCACTATTGTGAAATTGGGTGGGGATGGGTAAATGAAAAGGTGCCTTGATGGAATTGCTACAAGGTGAAGAAAAAAGCAGGGTCCCTTGGAACGTGAAGAATGATGCCTCATGTCGGTTACAATAAATCGTGCACAAAATTTGCCAACACCAGGGTATGGTTAGCAAAAAGAAATATCCACTGAGGGTCATAATAATGTGACCGGGGGTAAATAATAAAATAAGGCTATGTTGGGTAGAGAGTGTCTTGGGATTCTTGTCTGTTCTGTGCTGCCAGCAACATCCTATATATACTCAAAAACCCTTTTCCTTTGTTCATCGCTCAAGCCCATTTTTCCATAACCGTCTTTTTCTTTCCAAAACACACCATCCACTATCCAACACATCTCGTCCCTGAATCCCTTGATCTCGTCTGAACTACATACAGAGTTTGCCCATTCTTAACGTTCCTAATACAGGTGCCTGTTTCGCTAACATGATAGTGTGACACTTGCTTGTTCCAACTTCCAACTAACCTTAGTTTCAAACCTTTGTCACCTTCTAGTGCGACTTCACCATGTTCCCAAAACATCTCTGCTGCAACTAACCTTTAGTCCATACAAGTCATCACTCCAACACCCTGACATACAAAACAATCTGCAAACAAAACTTCTCCTCGTTCAGATATTTGTTGTAATAGCCGTGTTGTAGAAATGTAGCCTTCGTGAATCTAACAAATATTGTAACACACTCCCTCAGGAAGTGTTCCATTTGCCTCTATCTTAGTTATGATTTCCATTGCCGCAGTATGCATTTCGTAGGTAGCCTGGGATAGTGCTTTGGTCATGATATCCGCAATCATGATTGTGATCGGACAATACTCAAGGAAAACCTTCTCGGCTGCGACCAGTTCCCTAATAAAGTGATGGTGAATATCGATATGCTTCGTACGTGCATGATATTCTGGGTTATGAGCTAGTGCAGGTGCTCCTTAGTTGTCGCTGTGAAGTGGTGACTGCTGCCTGATATGTGTGGACATGTTCAAAATGTGAACGCCAGGGGCACAATCTATTCTATGTGGATAATACTGCGCAAGTGCGAGGGGGTTTGCGAGGCACGCTTGGTGAGGAGTAGAGAGCAGATTTGGTAGGAGTTCTGGTTCTTAATTATTCCAAAACAGGTGGGCAGTAGCAAGCATATTTATACAAAAGTGTGGGCCCATATATATGAAAGAAATATAGGGAAAACTATGTAAGAAACATAAGTGCGAACATGTTTGACCCTGAAATCCTGCCAAGTAAGCCTGAACAATGTGCGTAAAAAACTATGAGGGTGTGAAGTAAATATTAGAAATATCATGACCAATAATAGTGCTTAAGAGAGGCATAAAGTCCTTAACACCGGATAGAAAAGCAAATGTTAAATCCCCAAATATTATCCTAAAATAATCAATAAAACACCATAATATATATCTTAGCTGTAGTAATGTAAGCGGTGTACAGGTGGAGCCGAAACACAAACTAAGTAAAAGAATACACAGTAGTGTTATGAAATGCACATAGGAAATATAACGGAATTTCAACAGAACACTCCAAGCTCATCTAGTAGTACCCGTAGCCATAGTATTTCCTTCACTACCTGTGTCATCGCCATGTACTCAGCCTCGGTACTGGATAGTGCGATCGAATTCTGCTTTTGGCTTGTCCACGATATGGCATCTCCATTGAGCAAGAAAACAAATCCTCCCACTGACTTTCAATCTTCACCTGCCCCTCAGTCCGCATTAGAGTACCCACCGCTAATATTACTTGCTCCATAGCGTAATCCTAAATCTCTTGTAGCTCCCAGATAGCGAAAGACTCTTTTGATGGCAATCCAATGTTCCCATTGGGGGGCATGGTTGAACTGGCTAACAAGTGCAACTGTGTAAGCGATATCCAGGCATGTTCCAAGCATAGTGTACAATATGGAACCAACAGCTGACTGGTAGGCTTCAATCGATACTTCCTTAATCTGGTTGTCTTCGCCGTCGGTTTGGGTGCGAGCTGGGAGCCTGGTATGGGGCTCAAGTGGGGTGGAAATCGGGCATGCATTGTTCATTCCATGCCGTTCGAGGATCTGTTCAATATTTCGTCTTTTGTGAATCGCAAGTTGTTGTGGACTTCCATCACGCGTGATTTCAAGGCTCAAGAAAATCATTAACTTGTGTAGGTCGGTCATTTCGAATGCTTTTGTCAGGGCGGCCTTTATCCACTCCATATCGATCTGTTTCGCTGCTCCCAGTACTAGATCATCGACATAGACTAACACTATAACCTTTCTCTCATAGTTAATATATAAACTATAGTCATGAGTACTTTAAAGGAATTGATTGTAGATGAGAAAGGTATGAATCGTTTGGTACCAGGTTTGGGGGGACTGGCGGAGTCCATAAATTGCTTTGACTAACCCGTGGGCAAAGCCAGGCTCTGTCTCCACCCTTATACCCCCCAGTACCACCGTATAAATTTCTTCCTGCAATTTTCCGTTCAGAAAAGCCGTTTTGATGTCCTTGCTATGGAGTTCCTAATCGTTCTCAGCAATCAATGCGAGAAGCTATGGAATCATAGTAAACTTTGCAACAGGTGCAAATGTTTCCCGAAAATCAATCCCTGACTCCTGCGAGTAACTTTTTGCCACTAAGTGAACCTTAAAGCTTCCATCTTTTCTTCGTTTGAACAGCAATTGACATCACACAATATTTCTGTTTTTGGGCAGACACTCAATTACCCAGGTACCAGTTTTCTTTATTGATTTGAGCTTACTGTGCCATGCAGTCTTCTATAATGCTGTGTCTTCACTGACAAGCGGATCTTGTAGGGTAATCGGTTCCTCTGCAACAGCCATAAGAGCCAGCCAAGCAGCCGGGCGAAACATCTCTTGTTGTTGCCGCACTCCTTGGGGCCTTCGTGAGGTGAATTCATTAGGTGCCGTTGGTGGTTGCTCCGGTCCCCAAGAACCAGGTAGTCTTGGTAGCTGAACTACAATAGTCTCGCTATCGTAGCTTGTCCCGTTGATTCTCCTTCCTCAGGATCGATCGGAGGTAATAGTTCTGCACTATCTCCTTTATTTGGGTTGGGTTGCGGTGGTAATGTTGTATTCGTCCCTGTACCTGTAGCGCTCTCAAGCTCTAACTCTACCATGGATTCCCTGACAGTCTTCTCGTTGGTTCTTGAATTGGTATTGGGCGCCATCTGAGAACCTGTTCCTGTTACATCTTCGTTAAAGATCACATCCCTTGAGACCAAAACTTGCTCAGCTTCCTCATCATAGAGGCGATATACATGACTTCCACTGTCTTCTGCATATCCTATCATCCGGCATCGCTTTTCTGGGGGATCTAGTTTTGTCCTCGTTACAGCCAGAACATGCCTGTACACTGTGACTGTACTCCCAAAAGTCTGCAAGTGCCCAATTGAGAGCCACGATCCACACCAGAGGTTGAATGGGGTCATTTAGTTGTGTGTTGTTCAAAATGTGAACGCCAGGGGCACAATCTATTCTATGTGAATAATACTGCGCAAGTGCGAGGGGGGTTGCGAGGCACGCTTGGTGAGGAGTAGAGAGCAGATTTGGTAGGAGTTCTGGTTCTTTTTTATTCCAAAACAGGTGGGCGGTAGCAAGCATATTTATACCAAAGTGTGCGCCCATATGTATGAAAGAAATATAGGGAAAACTATGTAAGAAACATAAGTGCGAACATGTTTGACCCTGAAATCCT
>Ga0307510_10011130_pt1 | contig 10695 bp, 5 predicted proteins | sample 12_EM_MG_FD_207224 | JGI IMG/M metagenome (GOLD analysis project Ga0307510, IMG submission 207224) | Populus trichocarpa ectomycorrhiza microbial communities from riparian zone in the Pacific Northwest, United States - 12_EM | ecosystem: Host-associated > Plants > Roots > Unclassified | place... | reverse complement strand
CGGCCCATCCGAAATGGGTTGCTGAGGTGAAGGCGGCGGCCACGCAGGCGGTGGAACAGCGCGCGGCGTTCCTGGAGGAACTGTCGCAGAAGTACCGGCGGCCGCTGATCGCCTATTTTCAGCGCCGTGTCCGCTCGCGCGAAGAGGCCGAGGACCTGACCCAGGAGGTGTTCCTGCGGCTGGTGCGGCGACTGGACATCGAGACCATCGACAACCCCGAGGCCTTCGTCTTCAGGACGGCGATCAACCTGCTGCGCGACCGCTCGCGCCGCGGCAAGACCCTGTCGAGCCACCTGGCCGAACTGGCGCACCACCAAAACGCCTTTGAGGAATTGTCGCCGGAGCGCGTCGTAGATGGCAGGCAGTCGCTGCAGTCGGTGCTCAGCGCCCTGGACGAGCTCGACGAGCGGAGCCGGGACGCCTTCATCCTCCATCGCCTGGAGGGCATGAAACACGCCGACATCGCCGGTCTCTATGGCGTGTCGGTCAGCTCGGTCGAGAAGTACATCATCAAGGCCCTTGCGCACGTGGCGAAGCGCGCGGGCGGCGACTAGAGGAACCCGGTGTCCGAGTCCGCAGCCGAAACGTCCGTCTACGAGGAGGCCGCAGCCTGGGTGCTGCGCCTCAGCGACGACGCCGGCGCGTCGGATTCGTCCGCGGCGTTCGAAAGCTGGCGCAGCCAGGGCCCGCTCCACGCCCGCGCCTTCTCCGACGCCCTGGCCGCCTGGCGCCTGCTCGGCGACCAGGCGACCTCGCCGGAACTCCTGGCGCGGCGCCGCGACGCCCTGGACCGGGTGCGGCGGATGGGCCGCCAGCGTTGGGCGGGCCCCGCGCTTGACCGCCGCGCGCTCGCTGCCGGCATCGCCGCGGCGATCGCCGCCCCGCTGGGAGTCTATGGCTGGCTGCGGCTGCGCGCGCCCCCACAGGAGGTGTTCGAGACCGCCCACGGCGAGCAACGGATGATCGTCCTGGCCGACGGCTCGCGAATGTCGATGGACGCCCGCACCCTGGTGAAGGTTGCCTATTCACGGGGCCTGCGGGCGATCGAACTGGTCTCCGGCCGCGCCAATTTCGAGGTGGCCAAGGACCCGCAGAGACCGTTGAAAGTGCGCGCGGGCGACCGCATCGTCACCGCGCTGGGCACCGTCTTCACCGTGGAGCGTGAACCGACCGCCGTGGTCGTGACCCTGGTGGAGGGCCGCGTCGCCGTAGGCCGCAAGGACGCCACGACCATCCCAATGGCGCCGGGCCAGCAGCTCACGCTCGCCGACGCCGGCGGGGCGACGCTCAGAGAGAACCTCGACCTAGACCAGGCCCTGGCCTGGCGCGAAGGCAAGCTGATCTTCGACGACGAATCCCTGCCGATCGCCGCGGCCCGCATGAACAACTACGGATCGCCCGACATCCTGGTCGAGGGCGCCGCCCGCGGGTTCAAGATCAGCGGTGTCTTCAAGGCCGGCGAGACCGACGCCTTCGTGGAGGCGGTGGAAAACTACTTTCCCATCGAGGCCGACCGGACGGGCCAGACCATAGTCCTGCGGCCTCGCACGCGGGTCCAGCATGGGCGAGGTTGAGGGTTCGAACCGCAGGCGCGTCGTAGTCATCAGTCCGCAGCTCAACGGCGCGACGGACGGAACGACACGGCGAAGGCCGGGGGGAGGAATTCGGATGAAGGCCGTTTTTGGAGCGGGCCGTCGCGCCTTGCTTGTAAGCGTCGCCCTGGCGGGCGTGCTGACCTGCGCCCTCGGCGCCGCACCGGCGCAAGCCGCCGGCCCGGCCTATGAATTCAACATCCCGCCGAGGGACCTGGGCGATGCCCTGCGGGCGTTCGGAGACGCCTCAGACACCCAGATCCTGTTCGCCAAGCAGTTGGTCGCCGGGCGCCGCAGCCCACTCGTCAAGGGCCGCCTGTCACAGGATCAGGCCTTGAACCTGCTGCTCTCCAACAGCGGCCTCACCTTCCGGCGAACCTCGTCGAACGTGATCCTGGTGACGGCGCAGGAAGGCCCCGCGGCGCCGCGGATCCAGAAGATCGCGCTGGTGCGCGCCGTGCCGATCATGGCCGGCGTCGCCCCGGCGATGGCGGTGTCGACGGTCGAGGAGGTGGTGGTGACCTCCTTCAAGCGGCCGGAGAACGTGCAGGACGTCCCCGCCTCGGTCCTCGTGGCCACGGCCGCGGCCATGGAGCGCGCCGGTGTCCGCGACTTCGACGACATCGTGAAGATCGCGCCCTCGATCACCATCACCAAGACCAGCCAGCCCGCCAACAACAGCATCAACATCCGCGGCATCGGCACCTACGCCTACTCGATCGCCACTGAGTCCAGCGTCGCCGTGGTCATCGACGACGTGCCGCAGGCCTTCCAGGCCGCCGCCTTCGCGGCCCTGGTGGACGTGCAGCAGGTCGAGGTCCTGCGCGGGCCGCAGAACACGCTGTTCGGCAAGGCCGCCTCGGCGGGCGTGGTCAGCCTCACCACCCAGCCGGCTACCGACCACTTCACCGCCCGCGCCGACGTCATGTTCACCGACGACCACGAACAGCGCTACCAGGCGACGATCTCCGGGCCGATCACCGACACCTTGAAGTTCCGGCTGGCGGCCAACTACAGCGACTACCGCGGCAACATCTTCAACCTGACCACCGGCGACTGGCTGAACGGCCAGTCCGACACCACGCTGCGCGGCAAGCTGGTGTGGACGCCTGGCGAGGAATGGACGGTGACGCTCTCGCCCTACATCACCCGCACGCTGGCCTCCTGCTGCGCTGGGGCGGAATATTTCGTCAGCCCGGGGATCACGGCGGGCCGCAACAACGTCCCGCAGTCGGTGGTCCTGGCCGGCATCACGGCAGGGCCCGACAACCACCTCACCCGCATGGACGTGAACGCCCGCGGCAACGCCCTGGACTATGGCTCGGGGCTGAAGATCAGCCGCGACCTCAACGGCTTCAACCTGGCCTCGATCTCGTCCTACGACCGCTACTACCTCTATGACCGGCAGGACACGGACTCGACGGACATAGACTTCCGCGCCTTCGCCCCGACTGCGCCCAGCGGCGGCTCGGCCAACGGCGGCTATTTCAAGATCAATTCGGTGACCCAGGAGTTCCGGCTCACCTCGCCGAACGCCGGCCGGCTGCGCTACGTAGGCGGGCTCTATTACAGCAACACCGGCTCGCAGCGGTACTTCGTGCGCGGCTCCAACACGCTCGGGACCTACAACGGCCTGGCGTCGCTGCCGACCACCAACAGCACCGCCTATTCGCAGTACCTGTCGCGGGCGAAGGCCACCAACTACGCCATCTTCGGCCAGGGCTCCTACAGCCTCACCGAGGACCTGGACGTGCTCGCGGGCCTGCGGGTGAACAAGGAGAAGATCAGCTACAAGTTCTTCGACCTCGGCAACCGCGTCACCTACGGCGATCCGTCCTGCTCGACGGCGAGCCCCACCGTGCAGATCCAGACCTGCAACGACGACACCGCCGTCACCGGCCGGGTCGGCCTGCGTTATCGGTTCACCCCGGACGTCATGGGCTTCGCCACCTATTCGCGGGGTTACAAGGGGCTGGCCTATGACCTGACCAGCACGCTCACCACACGGACGCTGCTCACCACGGGGCCGCTCAGGGGCATCCCGGTCGCCGACGCCGTCGCGGCCAAGCAGCCGATCCCGCCGGAGACCGTCGACAGCTACGAGGCGGGCCTCAAGATGAGCTTCTTCGACCGGCGCCTGACCTGGAACGTCACCGTCTTCGACATGATCTTCCAGGGCTTCCAGGCCCAGAGCCGCGACCAGATCACCAACCAGAACGTGCTCAACAGCATCGGCAAGGTGACCTCGCGCGGCCTGGAGACCGAGTTCAACGCCCGGGTCGGCGAGCACCTGACGCTCAACGGCGGCGGCGCCTACAACAAGGCGATCATGCAGGACTTCCCGAACGCCAACTGCTTCGGCGCCCAGACGGTGGCGCAGGGCTGCGTCAACAGCGTGCAGGATCTTTCCGGAAAGCCGCTGTTCAACGCGCCCAAATGGAACGTCAACCTGAACGGCCTGTATGAGCAACCGCTCGCCGACGGGTCTCATACCGGCTTCGTCTCCGCCGGCTTCCGTTGGCAGTCGAAGGTGATCTTCAACCTGCTGCAGGACCCGGACTCGGTCCAGGACGCCTATGGCATCGCCAACATCGCCGCCGGCGTGCGCACCGACCGCTGGAAGGTCACGGCCTTCGTCAACAACCTCTTCGACAAGAGCTACGCCCTGACCCGCGGTCGCGAGGCCCAGTGGAACATCAGCCAGACCGCGGTCCCGCCCACCGACGCGATCAACTGGAAGCCCGCCAGGGACAGCCAGCGCTACGTCGGCGTCCGCGCCTCAGTCACGTACTGAAGCCAGGCGGTGCCGTTTCCCCGGGCGTTCCTTGCGGCCATCCTGGTCGCGCCGATCCTGACGGGCGCCGCGACCGGGGCGTGGGCCAGCGAGCCCGCGCCATTCAACCAGACCGTGGAGCGCCGCATCCAGCCGCCGGCCGAGCGCCTGCTCGACCGGCTGGCGACCGAGGGCCGGACGCTGGCGATCGACGGCGCGCCGGTGTTCAACGGGGCGGACAAGTTCCTGCCGGGCAAGATCGCGCTCGGCCTGACCGACTCCATCGCCAACCTCGCGGACGGCGATCCCCGGCTGGCGCAGCGCCTGGCGGAGTTCCGGCAGACCGCCAAGCTCACCGTCGACGATCCCAACGACAGCTGGGGCATCTACTATTACCTGTCGGCGCTCAACGCGCTCAACGCGCGGGGCCGGCTGAAGGCGGCGGTCGACCCGCTGACGCTCGCGAAACTGCGGGTCCGGCTGGACTGGCGCTCCTTCGTGGACGTCGACAGTTACGAGCTCATCGACCACCCCAACAACTACTACGGCGTGGCCTTCGCCATCGCGCGCCTGCGCCATCAGCTGGGCTGGGAGAGCGCCGAGGGATCGGAGCGGCTGCTGGCCCCGATGCTCGCGCACTACCGCGAGTTCTCCGGCGCCTATGGGTTCGCCGACGAGACCGACGGCGAGGGACGATTTGACCGCTATAGCGTCCTGCTGGCCGGCGAGATCGCCCAGCGCTTCATGGAGACCGGCGGGCGTCCCCCGCCCGAGGTGCTGGGCTGGCTGCGCAAGTCGGCCGACGTGATGCTGATGCGCCTCAACCCCGCCGGCGAGGGCTTCGAATATGGCCGCAGCCTGGGCCCCTACAGCGAGACCGCCATCGTCGAGGTGCTGACCGCGGCGGCCGTGCTGGAGGTGCTGACGCCGCAGGAGAAGGCGCTGGCCTACGGCTATGCCTCCCGCGCCGCGCAGCGCTATGCCGACTTCTGGCTCGATCCGCGCACCGGCTCGGTCAACCTGTGGGATGGCGGCCGGCGCACCGACGACTACCGGGGCAAGTTCCGCATCCTGGGCGAGAACCTGTCGCTCGCCCACCAGTTCGCCTACACCGCCGCCGCCTGGAACCGCATGGGCTTCAAGGACAAGGCGCCCGACCCCGGCTTCGACGCCGCCCTGGCCCGGCTGCCGGCGCACGCGGTCACCTGGTTCGCGCGCGGCGAGTACGATCGGCTGTTGGTGACCCTTCGGGACGGCGGCCGCGTCATCGGCTTGCCGTTGATCAGCGGGGGCGCCTCCCAGCACATGAACAGCCCCTATTTCCCGATCCCCTATTCCCCGGGGATGCTGTCCGGCGTGGCGGATGAGCCTGTGCCGCAGCTGGTCGCCCGCTTCACCTTGGCCGACGGCGCCGTGCTGATGCCGCTGGCCTATTTCAAGGACGCGAGGGTCACCCAGGCCGGGCGCCGCACGACGCTGGCCTACCGCCTGCCGCAGATGGACCGCCTGGGCGAGGAGAGCCCCCGCCCGGATCCCCGGCTCTCGGCTGTCACCACCTACACGCTGGAGCCCGGGCGCATCGTGCGCCGCGACGTCTTCACGCCGCGCGGCGGGCTGGACCTGAAGGACGTGACCCTGCAGTTCGCGAGCTATTCCGGCCTGCCGATCGCCAAGGGCGCAGCCTTCCGCTACGCCGGCCCAGGCGTGCGGACCTTCGCAGCCCAAGGCTTCGAGAGCTGCTCGGCCGCCAGCGCCGAGGGCGCGCGCGCCGACCAAACCCCGACCGGAGTCTTCGCCAGCGTGGTCACCTGCCGCATCGGCCCGCGCAAGCTGCAGGCGCCGCTGACCCTGACCTGGACCCTCACCTACCAGTGACGCCCGCCGGCCTTACAGCGTTTCGAGATAGCTGAGCGCGGGCAGGCTCGGCAGGAAGAAGTAGTCGCCGCCCACCAGCTGTACGAAGGTCTCCACATCGACGATGCGGCGTAGCGGCCGGTCGCGCAGGGTCATGGTCCCCTTCGGCCCGACCAGGGGATCGGTTTCGTCGAACAGGGTGGCGAAGTTCTGGTTGAGCAGCCAGGTCTGCTGCACGAATTCGAACTGCCGGGCGATGTCGGTGTTCAGGCAGATGAACAGCAGGCCCCGCGCCTGGCCGTCGTCGGCCGTCGGGTCCTCCAGCTTCGGCCCGTACTTGCGCCCGCGCCGCAGGATCCGGTGATTGTTGGCGGCGTCGAGCAGGGTCTGGGCCATCGAGGGGTCGGGGGCCAGGCTGTCGCGGGGATTGGCGCGGCGCACGTGCGAGCCGGCCGGGCAGCCCTTGCCCTCGCCGTCCGACGCGCGGAACAGGAAGTCGTTCTGCGGCCCCCCGAAACTGTCCGGCGGCAGCTGGCCGGCCGGGCAGAGCAGATGGCCGTCGCGGGTGCGCCCCACCACCCGCTCGGCCAGCCAGTCGGCGGTGACGCCGGCTGAATGCTCCGGGTCGAGCTGGCGGATCCGTTCGGCGCCGCGGGCCAGGGAATTCCAGAAGGCGGCGACGTCCTGCTTGAGCTGGCGCACCACCATGTAGCTGCCGTCGAGGCCGAGGTCGCGGAAGCCTTCGGCCTGCGCGTGTGGCGGCAGGACGGCGCTGCCCGCGCTCTCGGGCGTGATCGGTCCCGGCGCCTTCTCGCGATGGCCATTGAGGTGGCCGATGAGGAACTCGCCCAAGGGCACGCAGTTCGGGCCGGGCGGCACGGGCTTTTCTTCGAGCGTGACAGCGTCGGCGTCGAAAGGCTGGGGCTGGGAAATCCCGTCGGCGAAGCCGAAATGTTCGCGGCTGATCAGCGAGGTCTGGTCCACGTCCAGCACCAGCGGCAGGACGTGGACGATCTTCACCTGATGGGCGGTGAGCGCGGTCTCCACCGCCTTGGCCCAGGCGTCCGCCGCCGCCTCGCTCGCCTCGTAGAGCAGCAGCAGGGCGTGCACGGTGGTCGGCGTGACGATCTGTTCCTCGTCCGGTCCCCCGGGCAGGCGCCGGAGCGGCGCGTTGGCGCTCCACTGCGGTCCGCCCTCGACGACGGTCTCCAGCCATTGGCCGCTCCGCCGGTCGCCGAGCCGGCGCATGCGGTCCTCCTGGAACATGCCTTCGCGGAACGGCCGGGTGAAGGACGCCAGCGCGGTTTCCGGAAGCCCCATCCGCGCCAGCCCGGTCCAGGTGAAGGCCAACGATGCGGCGCGCTCATCCCGGCCGTCCGCGTCGCTGATCGGCGCCAGGCCTTTGAGCGTCTGGAGCCAGGCGCCGCCGTGCGCCTGCCCCTGCGGCCACGCGAACTCGAGGAACAGCGCCCGGCCGGTTGGAAGGCCTACAAATCCGCTCACCACCAGGCCCTGGGTCTGGGTGTCGTGCGGCTGCGCCAGCTTCCAGTTCGGCCGCGGCCGGGCCTGCATTGGAGCCTGGGGGGCTAGAGATCCTGCCGCCATGTTTCGGCCTCCCGGGCGTTCAGGGTTTTCTTGCGCAGGCCGAGCGCGACGCGCGCCTGGCGCTCGATCTGGTCGACGGTGAGGTCGCGGTAGGCGCTGTACCAGAACCGGCTCACGGTGCGCGACGCCAGCGCCCAGGCCTTGAACTGCCGCCCGTGGCTCGCGCCATCCAGCACCAGGAAGCGGGTCGGCGGGAAGCCCACGCCCGCGCCCCACGCCAACGTCAGGCCGCCGTGCGCCTTCTCGATGAAGTCGTCGAGATAGGAGTCCCAGCTGTGGTCGAAGTTGGAGAAGAACAGCAGCCGGCTGGAGTTGTTCAGGAAGGCCCAGTGGGCGAAGTGCACGGTGCGCATGCTGCCCAGATAGCCGCTCGTGGCCTTCACCCGCAGCAGCAGTCCCAAAGCCAGGTGCCCCGCCTTGATCAGGGTCGTCCGCAGGACGCCCGGCTTGATCAGCACGATGGAGCCCATGTGGTTCTGGGCGATCCAGTCCTCGCGCCGGATCATCTCACGCAGGGTCAGCTCGTCGGTCTGCGGCGCGTCGTGGGAGGAGTCGCGCCGCTCCAGGAAGCGCAGCCAGAGCGCTAGCAGGATGACGTCCAGCGGCAGACCGGCGAGGCCGAGCAGCACGGCGCGGAAGGTTTCCTGCCACGCCCGATCGGGCGCCCAGCCGCTGATCCCCAGGATCAGCAGGATCAGGATCGCGCTGGCCGCGAAGGCGTAGACGACGAGGCCGACGAAAATGAGCGGGGCCTGGCCGAGCAAGAGCTTGAAGAGGTCGAGATGTCCCGCCGCCTCTTCGCCCGGCCTCGGCTTGCGGATGCGGAACACCAGGACCGCGAGAAGGGCCGTCAGCCCGCCGATCAGGATGAGGAAGCGCGTCGTGGACATCACGAAGGAGAGCGCGAGGCTGGGCGCCGTCAGGCAGATCAGGGCGACGATGGCGAAGAGCGCGAGGCGCCCCAGGTCGGCCAGGCGCTCGGCCGGGGGAATGCGCGTGGGCGCTGGCTGGTCGAGCCAGGGGAATTGTCCCGCCAGCGCGGCCCGCACGGTCGCGTGCAGCGCCGGCGCGGCCAGGCTGGCGGGGGGCGTCTCTCCCGCACCGGGGACCTTCTCCAGCGCCTCGCGAACCGCCAGGAAGAGCCTGGCCTCGTCGAGAATGCGGTCGCGGGTGAGGCCGCGATTGCCGTGGTGGAAGACGCTGGGCTTCTGGGTCCGGGTCTCGAAATAGGCCGCCACAGGCGCGCGCGAGTCCGCCGCGGTTACCGCCTCGTAGAGCGGGCCGTCGCCGTCCAGCGGCTTCTTGCAGCAGCGCAGCATCGCGCGCAGCTCCGGCCCGAAGGTCGCCTCAAGCTGGCGCCAGAACACCTCGGCGCGCCCGTCGAAATTGGCCTCCAGGACGAAGATCGGATCGTACTCGGCGTGCGGAAAGACACTCATCGACATGAAGTGCAGCGCTGGCGTTTCCTTGAGCAGGCGCTGATACTGGTCGGGATAGCCCGCCGGCTGCTGCTGGGTCCGCAGGCCGTCGATCAGGCTCTGCAGCCGCGCGCAGCTCTCCGGCTTGACCTCCAGCGGCACGGACAAGGTGGTCTGACGCATTGCATCGTCCCGTCGGCGTCGGCGTCGGCGCTGGGAGCGTGGCCCGCCCCTCGCCCATGACGGGAAAGAGCCCGTGTTACAACGTGCGGTCAAGCCGCCGCCCGCCATTTTCATCAGGCGCACGGGCCGCCCGCGCCGTCAGGCGGATGTGTTTCCTGACTGGAGGCCTCTTCATCAAGGATTGCCGAGAGGCCTCGCGTCCCCGGAACCACCTCAGAATCGCGAATGGCCGCCCCAACGATGGGGCGGCCATTGCATGGTCGGATCGCTGCGCGGTTCGCGACCCTTGCCTATCGTCGGCGCCGTCGCCGACCGGCTACATCCTGAGCGAGGTCGTAATGCCAAAGGTGCGGGGCATTCCGTAGAGGCGGCCATAAACGTCATAGGTATGCAGAACGTTCGTCCAATACCCCTTGTCGGTGACATTCTTCACCCACAGCTGGACGCGATATTTGGGAGCCACGCCAATTCCAACGCGCAGGTCGAGCAGAGCATAGGGCCGGACAACGAACGCATCCGACAGAGCCGCAGGACCGGTTTTTGCGCCAAAGGCGGCAACGGTGCTCGACTGATAGGTCAGGCTGGCGCCGACATAGGCCGTCATGCCATTCCGCAGCGTGTAGTCATATTGCGCGTCATTGGTCAGCTGCCACTTGGCCGTGAGGGGGAAGGCCTCCCCTTTCGCGTCGATGATCGTATTGAAGGGACTGCCCACGATCGCGGTTTGGGTCACCTTTGAATTTATGTAGGTCCCGCCGGTCGAAATCCTCAGCCCGTCGATCGGTCGGAGCAACAGATTGAGCTCGGCGCCATAGACGCGTGACTTGGGAATGTTGACCAAGCTGACGAGGTTGCCGAACGGCGGCACGAGAACATAGCCGGCGATCTGCTTGTTGCGATAATCGTCGTAGAAGACGGCCCCACTGAGATCCGCGATGCCGCTGATCCGTTTCTTGACGCCCCCCTCATAGGCCAGAACCGCTTCCTCGGTCACCGGCTGGAGCTGCAGATAGGAGACTGCGGGCAGCGTCCCGAAGGTTCCGGCCTTATAGCCCTTGGTCAGGTTCATGTAGACGAGCGTGTCGGTGGAGGGCTTCCAGTTGACGCCGCCGCGCCAGGAGAGATTGTTCTGGTTCAGGTTGGCGCTGTAGGCGCCAGGCTGGCCGTTGGGGAGCAGGGTGATGCACTGCCCGGACTGGATACCCAGGAAGCCGAGAGCGATCCGGAAGCCGAGCGGCGTGCCGGAGTCCGACATGCAGCTGGACGAGGA
>Ga0307510_10011129_pt1 | contig 10696 bp, 11 predicted proteins | sample 12_EM_MG_FD_207224 | JGI IMG/M metagenome (GOLD analysis project Ga0307510, IMG submission 207224) | Populus trichocarpa ectomycorrhiza microbial communities from riparian zone in the Pacific Northwest, United States - 12_EM | ecosystem: Host-associated > Plants > Roots > Unclassified | place... | reverse complement strand
GCGCTCGCCACCGGATAGGCGGTGAAGGGGCCGCCCGGCAGGATCGCGCCGAAGGCGGTGCCGATCAGAAGCCCCTTCAGGCCGGATTTCGGCCCGAGCGAGCGTGAGACTTTTTCGTGCGGCAGGATTTCGGAGATGAAGGCGCCGAGCAGGCAGCCGGCCAGCACGCGCGGCAGGATGCCGCCAAACAGCGAGAGGTCGTGGGTCAGAATATCGAGCACGCCGTCGGTGCCGTCGCGCCGCCAGACCAGACCTGCGCTCACCGCCACCAGGGCTGCGATGATGATCGTGGACCAGCCGATCGGCTTGCGCACACGCCCCGGCCGCGGCTCGGACTCGGCGTCCGCGGCAGGCGCCGGATCTTTCGGGGAAGGGTCTGACAACGGGCTTGGTGGGCTCGAATGGGATGCCCGTCCTGATTAAGGGTGCCGCTCAGGTGATGCAAACGGAACGATCACAGGCCCATGCGCGCATGGTGCAGGGCTGGTTCGGTGAATTCCGCACAGTAAAAAGGCGGCCGCAACCGCGACCGCCTTTCAATTTCATCATTCCGGATCAGCGAAGCCGATCCCGGACGATTCGATGGCTCAGGCCTTGTCGAACAGGGACTCGACGTATTCCCAGTTCACGAGGTTCTCGACGAACGCCTTGAGATAGTCGGGACGGCGGTTGCGGTAGTCGATGTAGTAGGAGTGCTCCCAGACGTCGACACCGAGGATCGGGGTGGCGCCGTGCACCAGCGGATTCTCGCCGTTCGGGGTCTTGGCGATTTCGAGCTTGCCGTTCTTGACCTGGAGCCAGGCCCAGCCGGAGCCGAACTGGCCGACGCCGGCCGCCTGGAAGTCGGTCTTGAACTTCTCGAAGCCACCGAGGTCTTCGTTGATCTTCTTCTCGAGCTTGCCGGGCAGCTTGGTGCCGCCGCCATTCGGCTTCATCCAGCTCCAGAAGTGGATGTGGTTATAGTGCTGGCCGGCGTTGTTGAACACGGCCGGGTTCTTGCCGAACGAGCCCTTGACGATCTCCTCAAGGGACTTGCCTTCCCATTCGGTGCCCTTGAGCGCGTTGTTGCCGTTGGTGACGTAGGCCTGATGATGCTTGTCGTGGTGGAATTCCAGCGTCTCCTTCGACATGAACTGGCCGAGGGCGTCATAGGCGTAAGGGAGGGGGGGCAGCGTGAATGTCATGGGTTGTTGTCCGCAACTGATGGGGAACGTTCTAACGGTCACCCCTTATAGAATGTTCCGCCGCCGTTAAATACCTCAGAATTTGCGAAAACGCGTGATGGGGGTCGTTTGGCCGGATTGCATAAAATCGTCGCATCACGCGCTGGTCCATCAGCCGCGCGGTTCGCAGTAAAATATCATTGCCTTTGAAGCGCTTATGACAGAACGAATGCGCCACGAAGCGGAGCTACGAAGGACGAAGCCATGAGCATCGAGATCGACATTTTGAACGGCGACGCCTCGTGGTCGATCGCGGAGCCGCTGCATCGTGCGGTCTGGCCGCGCCACAGGGTCGAGAAGCAGCCCTGGGGGCACGTCGAATGGGCCAATGCCGATTTGCGCGTGCTGATCGAGACGCCCGAGGATGGCCTCGTCTGCCACGTCGGCATTTACTTCCGCACCGTCACCTGGAACGGCCAGAAGGTCCATATCGGCGGCATCGGCGGCGTCTGCACGCGGGAGGACCAGCGCGGCCGCGGCTACGCGACCATGGCGATCGACGCGGCGGTGCACACCATGCGCGCCAACGAGGCCGTTCGCTTCGCGCTGCTTTTCTGCGAGCCGCACAACGTTGCGTTCTACCAGGCCCGCAGCTGGCTGCCCTTCAACGGCGAGGTCTATTGCGAGCAGCCGGAGGGGCGGATCCACTTCACCCACATGGCGCCCTATGTCTTCAACATCGTCCGCGCGCCGACGCTCGGCACCATCGACCTCTGCGGCCTGCCCTGGTGAGCCCTGCATGACGGAAGGCTGGTAGCGGCGGCCCGCGCCCTGTAATATGTCGATCATCATCCAATATTCCGCCCGGTGGACATGACGATCGACGCCCCGATAGACACCGTCCCGCCGCGCGCACCGGTCGCCTCCCCGATCGCCAGCCTGTTGACGGCGCCGATCCTGCCGACGCTGCTGCGGCTCGCGATTCCCAACATGATCGCGATGGTCGGCAGCACGCTGGTTGCGATTGCCGAGACCTCCTATATCGGCCGGCTCGGCACCATTCCGCTGGCGGCGATCGCGCTGGTGTTTCCGTTCGCGATGCTGACGCAGATGATGAGCGCAGGCGCGATGGGCGGCGGCGTCTCCTCGGCGATCAGCCGCGCGCTCGGCGCGGGGAATCGCGACCGCGCCGCGACGCTGGCGGTTCATGCCGCCATCATCGGCCTCTGCGGCGGGCTGTTCTTCACGGTGATGATGCTCGCTTTCGGCCGCGCGTTCTTCACGCTGCTTGGCGGCCGTGAGCGCGTGCTCGAGGAAGCCTGCGGCTATTCGCAGATGCTGTTCTCCGGCGCGGTCGCGATCTGGCTCGTCAACACGCTGGCTTCCGTGATCCGCGGCACCGGCGACATGCGCCTGCCTTCGATGATTCTGATCGGGACGAGCGTGCTCCAGATCGCGCTCGGCGGCACGCTGGGGCTCGGCCTGTTCGGCGTGGCGCAATTCGGCATGCCCGGTGTCGCCGCCGGCCAGTTGATCGCATTCAGCTGCGCCGCGATCTTCTTCCTCTGGTATCTCCTGTCCGGCCGCAGCCGGCTGCCGCTGAATTTCCGCGCCTTCCGTTTCGAGCGCGCGATGTTTTTTGACATTCTCAAGGTCGGCGCGGTCGCCTGCCTGTCGCCGCTCCAGACCGTGCTCACGATTCTGATCTTCACGAAGATCCTCGCGACCTTCGGCACCGAGATGCTAGCCGGCTACGGCATCGGCTCGCGGCTGGAATTCTTGCTGATCCCGATCACCTTCGCCTTCGGCATCGCCTCGGTGCCGATGGTCGGCATGGCGATGGGCGCCGGCCAGATCAGGCGCGCGCGGCGCGTCGCATGGACCGCGGCGGCGGCCTCGGGACTCACCGTCGGCCTGATCGGCCTCGTCATCGCGCTCGATCCCGCGTTGTGGGTGTCGCTCTTCACTGGCGATCCCGGCGTCACCGCGGCCGCGCACAGCTACTTCCACTGGGCCGGTCCGGCGTTCGTGTTCTTCGGTATGGGCGTGTCGCTGTATTTCTCCTCGCAAGGCGCGGCGCGCGTCGGCGGGCCGGTGCTGGCCTCCACCGCACGGCTTCTGATCGTCGCGATCGGCGGCATCAGCCTGATGACGGCGCAGGCGCCGGCCTGGACCTTGTTCGCGCTGGTCGGCGGCGCCATGGTCGTGTTCGGGCTTTCGACCGCGGCATCAGTCGCCTTTGCGCGCTGGGACAAATGAGCGCAGGCAAAATACACGCAGGAATGTGATTCCATCGGGCGTTGCACTCGCCCGATTTGCTGCTATGGAGGCGCCTCCATTCCGGGGCTCTCTCCATGACATCCAGATTCGCCGCTCTCATCGTCATTTTGGCTGCGCTGTTCGGCGCGACTTCCGCCCGTGCGCAGAGCGCCGACGGGACCTGGCTCACCCAGGCCGGCGATGCCCGCGTGCGGATCAGCAAGTGCGGCGGCGGCATCTGCGGCCACATCGTCTGGCTGCGCGAGCCCATGGACACCGCGACCGGCCAGCCCGCCACCGACAGCAAGAATCCCAATCCCGCGCTCGCGAAGCGCCCGATGATCGGCTTGCCGCTGTTCGGCGGCATGCAGCCCGCAGGGCCGAGCAAATGGTCGGGCCAGATCTACAATGCCGACGACGGCAGCACCTATGCGAGCAGCGTTACGGTGACCGGTGCTGACTCTCTCCGGGTCGAAGGCTGCGTCGGCGCGCTCTGCGGCGGCGAGACCTGGACCCGCGCGGGGCGGTAGTCCGCGCTCACGCCATCATCGCCTTCAGCGCCGTCGCCGCCGAGGCGTAACCGCCTCGTGCGCCGTCGATGAAATGCACGTGGTCGCTGCGCAGCGCCGAGGGCGTGAAGCAGGTCATCATCGCGGCATCCTGCGGGTAGAGGCCGTAGTGCACGATGTCCTCGCGCGCAGCAGCGGCGAGACGATCGCTGAGGGCACGCTCGAGCTGCGGGGTGCAGTCGAGGATCATGCGCAGGCCGTCGTCATATTTGCGGAAGTCCGAGTTCTCGACCACCTGGCGCTTGTAGATGTTGGGCACGAAGCCGCCGACGTTGAGGTCGAAACGCATGATCAGATAGACGAACAGCGTGTAGGCGAGCACGCTGGCGCGACGCGCAAACAACGGACCGCCACGCCTGGTGCGGGCTTCGAATTCCAGTCCCTGCGGCGGCCATTTCAGCGGCGGCCCCTGCGGGGGCACCGGACGGCCGCCATCGGGGCTGCGCTCGACAAGGTGGATGATGTCCTCGATCACCTTGCGGAAGGCATGCGGATCGGCGCCGCGCGCCGGCATCACCAGCACCGACAGGATCAGGCCGCGCGCGGCCGGCATCACCTCGAAGCGGCACGACAGGCCGGAGAGATCCGGCTGCGTGCCGGCGGGCGCCTCCGCGACCGCGAACTCGCCGCGCTTCATCGCGGCGTCGGCCCAGGCGAGCCCCCCGCCGGAGAACATCGCATAGGACAGGTTCGCCGACGGGCCGAAGCGCGCGACGCGCACGTCGAGGCCATGCGCGCGGATGGCACTGACAGGCACCAGCGCCACGCGCATCTTCAGGTCGAGATCTTCCCTCACCCAGGTCGCGGTCGCAGCCAGTGCTTCGCTGGTGCGATCGAGATCGCCCGGCGCAACGGCAAAGCTCGCGCCGTCGCCACCGAACACGAACGGAAATTCCCGTCCCTCCAGCGCGTTCGTCACCGCCGCGATCACGGCGGCGCCGGCCATGTTGACCGCCTTGTAGCGCTGCGCCGCAATCGCCTTGGTGGAATCGACGATGTCGGCAACGCCGATGCTCCAGTCATCCGGCAATGGCGAATAGAGCGTAGGGTCCATCAGGCTGGTGAAGCCGCGAAAGACGGGAATGCTGCCGTAGAAAGATTCGGCGATCATTGCGGGAGCCGGTCGGGTTTCAGATGAGAAGAGATACGCGGCGGGACCAATTTGGGTTCGCCGGCCGGCTTACCCAATAAGGCAGCGCATCATTGGCTGAAACGGGCCCGACAACAAGATGCCGGTTCACGTCGGCAGCAAACAATCAACTGCGATAGCTGGTGGAGGCGGGCCCAGACCCGCGATCGTTTGGGATAGGCGATATCTGCTAGTGCAGCTTCTCGTCCTCGCGCTTGCGCAACGCATCGAGGGACGCGTCGTGACAGCCGACCAGCCGCACGAATTGCTGCGGATACATCTCGTGACCATGATCGCCGGAATTCTGATGCGACATCGGCGGACACCGGACGTCGTCAGCCTTCGCGCGCGACGGCTCGGTCCGGCCCTGAGTTGAAGCGGTCATGTTTGACGAGGCCATCGACTGCTCCCTTTTGATTAGGGCAGATCGATTGACGTAACCCAATCGATTGCGGGGCATCTTACGACCAAATCCGGCTTGGTGTCATTGAGCCGGATCAACGCAATTGTGGCGGCGGAGTTCCGTTTACGCCGTGTTCCCGGCGTCGATCGTAAACACGGTCCCGGTCACGTTGCGACCGCCCTCGCCGAGCAGATATTCCACCATGCGTGCGACGTCATCCGTCTCCGGTAGCCGGCGCAGTGCGCTGCGGCCGGCAATGCGTTTGCGGCTCTCGTCCGAGAGATTATGCGTGAGCTCGGTGTCGATGAATCCAGGCGCAATCGCATTCACGGTGATGCCGAGCTTGCCGACCTCGCGCGCGAGCGAGCGGGTGAAGCCGGTGGCGGCGGCCTTGGTCGCGCCGTAGACGGACAGGCCATTGTAGCCGGTGGTCGCGATGATCGAGGAGATGTTGATGATGCGGCCGGCGCCATCCGCCATCATCTGCCGCGCGACATATTTGGTGAGGATGATCGGCGACAGCACGTTGAGCTGCACCAGCGCCTCGATCTCCGAATTATGCATGGTGGCGAGCAGGCCCTCGGTGCCGAGGCCGGCATTGTTGACGAGACCGTAGATTGCGCCGAATTCGTCGCGCACGAGTTTTGCGTAGGCCGGGATCGCATCGATCACGGCGAGGTCGCAGGCACGGAAGTGCAGGCGGCCCTCGGAGGTAGCGATCGCCGCCTTGAGCTCGTCGCTCTCGCGCCGCGCCGTTGCGATCACATTGTAGCCGGCGCCAACCAGGCGCTTGCCGATCGTAAGGCCGATGCCGCGGCTGCCGCCGGTGACGAGGACATTATGCATCGGTGCGCGCCAGTTTGCCGGCCGGGGTGACGTCGAGTGCCTCGACGAAGCGGATCACCGCCGGCACCTTGTGGGAGGCGAGCTGGGCGCGGCACTGATCCAGGATCTGGTCGCGGATCTCCTTCACCCGCGCCTGATCCGTGCCGTCGGCAAGGATCACGTCGGCCACGACAATGCCGCCGGTGATCGGGCTCTTGCGCGATTTCGCCCGCGACATCCGCACGTCGGCATGGCGATTGATCACCGCCTCGATCTCTTCAGGGTGAACCTTCAGGCCGCCGATGTTGATGATGCCGCCGCGGCGGCCGACGAAATAATAGCGGTCACCGCGCAGCTCGACGATGTCGCCGCTGTCGACGAAGCCGTCGTCGTCGGTGAGCGCGGCGGCATTGCGGCCGATATAGGCATGCGCCGTGCGCGTGGAGCGGATGCGCAGCGAGCCGTCCACGACCTTCATCTCGACTCCATTGCGATTGCCGAGGTAATTGGCCGGAAAACCCTCCAGCCCGTCATTGACGGCGAAGCCGACGCCGGCCTCGGTCGAGGCATAGGCATGGCCGACGGAGGAATCGGGGAATACCGCCTTCAGGCCGTCGAGCACCGCCTGGTCGGCGATCTCGCCGGAGAGACGGACATAGCCCGGCGCGAAATGCGCAGCCGAACCGCTCATCAGAAGCTTGCGCCAGTGCGAGGGCGTGCCGGAGATATGGGAGACGCCGCGCGCATTCAGCCGCGCGACATGATCGGCGAGCGCCTCATGCGGATCTGACAGCACCATCGAGCCGCCGGAGAGAACGGCGCGGAGAAAGATTTGCAGGCCGCCATAGCGGCGAATATCGTAGAACGTCGCCCATACGGGTGCCGGCCCGCGCGCGGGACCTTCGGCGACGATGGCGCCGGTCAGCGCTTCCAGCGTATGGCCGACGATTTTCGGCACACCGGAGGTGCCCGAGGTGAGCATCAGCCATTCGGTGGCGCGCTCGGTCCTGGCTGGCGTGGTGGCTTGAAGCGGCAATTGTGCGGTGACGGTCAGCGACACACCGGCATCAGTCCAGCGATCGGGCTCGTCGGTGACGACGGCATCGATGCCGGCATCCGCGATCAGTGCATCGAGATGCGCAGGGTTGAGATCGGGTGGACAAAGCAGCATGCGACGGGCGATGCCGTCTAGCTCGATCATGGCAAGGCCCGACCGGAGCTGATCCGACAGCTTGAGCAGCACGGCGCGGCCGGACAGCTCGCGCAGGCGGCCGCCCAGAACCGTGTGCGACAGGATATCGGTCAGCGACACGACATCGTGCGCATCCGACAGCGTGCGGCCTTTCAGCTCCGCGCCGAGATGGTCGCGGAGCGCGAAGATCTCACGCGGGGACATTTTCGTAGGCCCGCACGAAATCGCCCACGGTGGCGGGGAACGCAGCGTCCTCTGAAATGGTGAAGGGGTCGACGCCGGTCTCGTCCTCGAGACGCGCGACAAGAATCGCGAAGGCGAGCGAGTCGAAGCCCGTCTCGTGCAGGGACAGATCGTCCGAGAGCGCGGGAAGCGTGACGTGCTGTTCCTTGGCGATCTGCTGGATCGCTTCGATGACCTTAGACCGTACCGACATGGCTTAATCGCCTCATGCTTAGTTAATCGATCGTGTTTCTTGCGGCGGCTCTTGGTGACCGCCTCCCATGCCCGTGTGTTTACCGGACAGAAGTAAATGGCCTCTTGGACAATTCAGATAAAATTGGACCTATCTCCGGATTTTACTGCGGCTATAGCCTGATCGTACCGTCCACGACCTGCGCATATGTCTCTGCGTCCAACGCAACATAGGCGCCGGAAGCCGGCTCGAGCAGGAACAGCGGGTCGGAGATCGCGCGCGGATCAAATCCCTCGCGCGCGAGCTCACCCTTCTTCTGCTTGAAAGTCTCGGTCGCATCGAGCTCGCGCGAGATGCGGATGAAGACCGGGCGGGCGTAGGCCGGCAGGCGCTGGGCGAGATGCGCGGGCAGCGCGGCGATGTCAAAGCCCTCGTTAACCACGATCGCGCTCATCCCGGCGCGACCGTCGGTGCCGGGGATGCTGACGCCATAGGTGGTGGCGTCGATCACACCGATGAAATCGCGCACCGCGTCGTTGACCTCGGAGGTCGCGACGTTCTCGCCCTTCCAGCGGAAGGTATCGCCGATGCGGTCGACGAAATGAAAGAAGCCCTTGTCGTCGAGCCGCATCAGATCGCCGGTGCGGAACCAGGCATCGCCCCTGGCGAAGACATCGCGCAGGATTTTCTTCTCGGTCTCGCCCGCATCGGTGTAGCCCTCGAAGCGGCCACCGCCTTGATCGGCGGAGCCGATGCGGCCGATGGCTTCGCCGGCCTCGCCGCGGGCGCAGGCGATGCAAAAGCCGTCTTCGTTCCGCAGCGGCGCGCCGCTGTCAGGATCGAGCTTGACGAGACTCGCGGGGAAACGATGTGCGAGCAGCGGCGGGATGCGGCCGATCGCGCCCGGCTGCCCCTCGACATTGAACAGCGAGAAATTGCCCTCGGTCGCCGCGTAGAATTCGAGGATGCGGGGAATGGCAAAGCGACTCTGAAAATCCTCCCAGATGTCGCCGCGCAGGCCATTGCCGCAGGCCAGCCGCAACCGGTGGCGGTTCTCGTATTCCGACGGCGGCGCCTTGAGCAGATAGCGGCAGAGCTCTCCGATATACTGGAATAGCGTGCAATCATGCCGCACGATGTCGGGCCAGAAATTCGAGGCCGAGAATTTCTCTGCGATTACCACCGAACCGCCGGCGGCGAGCATGCTGCAGGGCGCGACGATGCCACCAACCGAATGGAACAGCGGCAGGCAATCATAGAGCCGGTCCTGCGGCGTCGCGCCGGCAAGGCCGGCGAACCAAAAGCCCCAATTGAGGATACGGCGATGGCTGATGCTGGCCGCCTTCGGCAGGCCGGTGGTCCCGGAGGTGTAGATCAGCAGGGCACGGTCATTGATCGTGACGTCGCCGTGCTCGTCCGGCAACAGCGGACCGTCGTCGAGCGCAGCGAGCGCGACATCGATGGCGCGTTCGCTGCGGGCATCGCCATGAGTCCAGACTTTCGCCTGCGTCTTCAGATGCGGCGCGGCGCTTTCCAGCATCTCCGCCAGCTCATACGCGACGATGATGTGCGAGGGCTTTGCGGCATCGATGCAATGCGCGAGCGACTGCCCGACCAGCTTCGTGTTGAGCAGCGCGACCACGCCGCCGACCCGGCTGATTCCGAGCCAGGCCGCGACATAGTCGATGCCGTTCGGCATGATCAGCGCAACGGTATCGCCCTTGGCCACGCCGACCGAGCGCGCCCAGCGCGTATAGCGGTTGATGCGCTTCGACAGGCTATTGTAGTCGAGGGTTACTTCATCCGTGACCAGCGCGGCGCGGTCGGGCTGGCGCCGCGCCCAATCGTCAACGACGTCGGCGAACAAGCGGCCCGGCAGCGTCTCGATGCGCGCAGTGAGCTCGATCGCTTTCAGCCAGATCTTCGATGCCGATGGTGCACGCGCTTTCGGTTGTTCGATGACGCCGGTTGTCATGCCGTTCATTCTTTCGGAACGTGTCTGCTGTTTCCCTAAGCTTAGCTCGCGCGCCCTGCCCAGGTGTTAAGAGACAAGGTAAAACCCGGTTAGTGCGCGATTAACTCCAGTCATCCTTTACCAAGCCGACGGGATCGGGGTGCGGCCCGGTGCGTTTCTTGCGATAGCAAATCCAGTCATTCGGGCGCATTGCGCCCTCTCCCTGCGAGAGATGAACTGGAGGCCGCAATGATCACCAGGCGACATTTCCTTCAGACCGCCGCCTGTGCCGCTGCCGTACTCGCCGCGCCGCGTGCGTTTGCCATCGGCAATCCCTCCTATCCCTCACGCAGCGTGAAATGGGTGGTACCCTATGCGCCGGGCGGCGCCACCGACGTGCTGTCGCGGCTGCTCTGCCAGCGCCTGTCCGACCGGCTTGGCCAGACTTTTGTGGTCGAGAACAAGCCCGGCGCCGGCAGCAATATCGGGACACAATCGGTCATCACGTCCGCACCCGACGGCTACACATTGCTGCTGACCTCGACCGCGAATGCGATCAACGCCTCGTTCGATCCGGCGCTGCCGTATGACTTTGCCAAAGGCATCGCGCCGGTCGCCGGCGTCGCGCGGATTCCGCTGGTGCTGGTCGTCAACAACGATCTGCCGGTGAAGAGCGTCGCTGACTTCATCGCCTACGCCAAGGCTAATCCCGGCAAGATGTCGATCGCCTCCTCCGGCATCGGCACCTCGCTGCATCTGTCCGGCGAGCTGTTCAAGTCGATGGCCG
>Ga0307510_10011128_pt1 | contig 10696 bp, 8 predicted proteins | sample 12_EM_MG_FD_207224 | JGI IMG/M metagenome (GOLD analysis project Ga0307510, IMG submission 207224) | Populus trichocarpa ectomycorrhiza microbial communities from riparian zone in the Pacific Northwest, United States - 12_EM | ecosystem: Host-associated > Plants > Roots > Unclassified | place... | reverse complement strand
GAAAGGGCTGGTAGCTGAAGCAAAAGGGGAAGATATGTGAGGTGGGCGAGGAGTAGCACATAAACAGTTTTGGAAAAGATTGTGCAAGTACAGCTAGATACACTGCGAACTGTGGGAACATTGTGTTGATTAGGTCATCACAGGATTGAGAGAGAGATGTGAGTCGAGGATTCTGGGAGCAATCAGTTTTAATTTCGGATCAGGTCTTTTCTTTTTGGCTCTGATATTTCAATTTCTATTCCTTTATTTTTTACCCCTTTCATTATCACGGGTTTTCGTTATTTTTACATTTTTATTAAAATTTCATGTAGCACTACTAGTCATTGTCTTGTGTGATGCAACTTATGTTTCACTTTAATTTAACCTCTTAGCGTCTGTTGCTCTTATTCAAGTTCATGTGGTACTATGGTGCATGGACTACCGCTATCATCTTTTCCCTACATGGGTGCCAGTACTCCTACCCCGCTACGGTGGTTATTTTCAATACGTAGCAGGAAGGTGAAGGGACAAGTTCAGCTCCAGCTATACCATTTCTGTCCGCTTACCTATTCCCAGAGTTCCGTTCCGTTTAGTCTAGTGGATGTAGTTGCAGTAGTGATTTCGGAACGCAAGCTGGTGTTTTGCCTCGATAGTAGGGGGTTTGTTTGTGTTAAAATATTCACAAAGGTTCCATATCTGCGACACGGTTACTACACTGGAAGTTAGTATAAGGAAAGTTTTCGTTTGGAGATTGTTGGGAAGTATGGAAGTCGAAGCAACGGCGTGTATGAGCGAACGGTTAGGTGCATCGGAGATGTTTGGGGAAGATTTACGAATCACACTAGGGGTGCTAAAGGTTCGGAACTAACTTTAGTGTTATCTAGAAGATGGAACGAACGAGTGTCACACTTTGATGATAGCGGAACAAGCGAAGGTATTAGGAAAGTTTGGAAAGGAGCGTTCAGGAAAAGTCTGTAAGTAGTTGAAACGGGGAAAGGGATTGAAGGACGAAATCTGTAGGAAAGTTGAGGGTGTGGTTTGGAAAGCAAGAGACGGTGGTGGAAGAACAGACTTGAATGATGGCGAAGAGGAGTGTTTCCGGTAAGAGAGTTTTGTGTATATATAGGACGCTGCTGGCAGCACAGAAAGAATAAGGACTGCAAGACTCTCTACCGAATATAGCCTATTTTTATTGGTTTTTTCCTCCCTCACTTTTTCTCATCGCATGCAACCTAAACCACAATGACAGTACTAGTAGTACGAGTAGATCTGGATCATAAGTGAGGTCGTCCCCTACTGGTAGCTTTCCATCAATCGTGACACAAATTGATTTTCATGCGCGTGTGCCCCCCTGTGTACTCCAATTATTACATTAACAAAGGAATATCAGGTCTTATGAGGACTTTTCCGGATCATAGACTTTATGCTCGGGCACATCTCACTCTTCACATCCCTTGCACCTCTTCTGTTTTACCTTCTGGCGGATGCCTCAATCCCTAGATCGTTTCCGGAGCCCATCTAAACAATGAGATAATTTGGCTTTCAATGCGACAGCTCAGCCACCGCTATTCCAATACGAACACTACTTCTAGGCCTCTATATACAAAGGGGGATAGCCTCTGCATCCATATTTTTTTAAAATTGCGGTAGCATCCTATGTAGTAATCCAATGTGCATCTTGGAAACGTTGGTCCAAACGACTGAGCACGATAGGCAGAGATTGCCAGTCCCGATGCTTTAGGAAGCGGGGGTTAAATTAATCCAATGCGACTCGAGCAACAAGGACTAAGCGACAAGGAAACCAGGATAAGGGGATCATAAGCGCACAAGTTTTCAGATGGGCGGGGAAGTTCTCCCTTTGCATACCTAGCTAACTGACAGCAAAGACAGAAGTATATAAAACGCAAGAAGCAATCCTCCATCCATCATCATATATGTCCATTTCATCCGCCGAGGTCTCCCTTTCCATGCACGACACTCAAGCTAACCAAGGAAAGACAAGCCATGCAAAGACCTATACGCATGCCACTCTTCCAGCATCCTTCTGATCCTCACAACATCCACTGACCTTCGCGCCCTCTGCGCGATACTCCCAGAATTCTTCCAACGGCCCCCCGCGAGAACGGTTTCGCCCGGGCAACTGCGGACAATAGTGGCTGTTTAGAGCAGGGAGAACACCCAGGAATCGAACAAGAGGTCGAGCGGATCGCCGGTATCCTCGATACAAAACTAGAGCGATTTTTATAAGAATCGTGATTAAGGGCGATGATAGTGGGCTAGAACGACTCACAGGCTACAAGAAAGGTTAACGGTTATCCAGTGCCGATAGTTCTTGTAACAATGAAATCAGATTACTCACTTCCTGTTGCATAAAGAGTTGGTAGAGGACCGCTGTGTCAACGAGAAGCTGAAAGAGAGGAGGAGTGGTTTACTAACCAGCTGAAAAGCAATTCAGGCAAAGTATCAGTTACAACCCGCACGAGGGGGGATCGGGATTTGCGTACAAACTGAGAGGGGAAAGCAGGAATTAGTTAGCCTTCGGTTCACTAAGTGGATTGGGAAAGCATACTTCCTGTAATGATAGGTAAGGGTGTAGTTAGTTTGCAATGTGATGCATTAACTGGGACTAAGCAGTAATAGATGACGTACAGCCTGTAAAGGGGCGACCGGCACATGAGAAAAGTGGAAACCAGAACCAATGGCGAAGATAAAAGAAAGCTCACCACCTGGAGTACGCAAGAGGGCAGGTATTAGCAATTACCACGTCTCAGACTTGTTATTCATGGTTCACTTACACTCTACAATACCCAGGAATCCAGAGGTCAACAATTGCCCCATCCTAGAATCGTGGTTTGTTGCATTCGCTTACCTCCTGGATGGAACTCACTGAGGTCAGCGATTGCTGCATCCCTGGACCGTGCTTGATCATGTCGACTTACATCCTATAATATTCACCGATCCAGAGGTCAGCGATTGTCTCATCCATGAACCGAGGTTGATCAAGTTCGCTTACTCGCTACATTATAACACTCAGCCAAACAGAGATAAGTAATTATTTCGTCTCAGCACCATTGTCGATCAACTTCACTTACCTCCTAAAACATGCAGCAATTCCCGGGTTAGCAATTGTCTAGTCGGAGTACAGTAGCTAGACTTACCCACTACAACACTCAGCGATCCTGATGTTAACTATCTCATCCCAGAACCATAATGGTTGGTCATGTTCACTGACCGCCTACGACACTCGAAGATCGAGGAGTCAGATATTGTCCCGTTTCAGAGTGGTCTTTTTTTAATCTTTGGTCTGGTTTGCTTACCGCCTGCAACATTTCGCCACCCAAACGTCAGCAACTGTCTCATCTCAGAACCATGTTTAGTCATGTTCGCTTACTCGCTACATCACTCAGACACACTGAGGTTAGTAATTGCTTCGTCTCAGTAGAGCTGGTGATCCAGTTCACTTACCTCCTACAACATGTTGTGATACAGAGGTTAGCATTTTCTCGTTCTAGAAGTGTTTGATCGTGTTCACTTACCCGCTTCAAAACTCAGCGATCCCGAGGTCAGAAATTGTCTCGTCCTACAAGTGTAGTTGACAATGTTCACTCACCAACTATACACCACTCAGGGATCAGCAATTGTTTCGTCCTACAACTGGTATTGGCTATGCCCACTTACCAACTACAATACCCCGTGATCTAGAGGTTAGAAATCATCACCTCCAAGAACCGTGGCTGATCCTGTTCACTTACTCGCTATGACTCTCAGGGACCAAGTGGTCAGTGATTGTCTCATCCCAGAACCGTAGTTGACGGTGTTCACTTACATCCTACAACATGCAGCGATCCAGAGGTCAGAAATCGCCTTGACCCACAACTCTGTTTGGTCCTGTTCGCTTACCCACTAGAACACTCCATGATTAGAGGTAAGTATTTGCCTCTTCCTAACACTTTGGTTGATCATATTTGCTTACATCCTACAACATGCAGCGATCCAGATGTCAGTAATAGTGGTTTCAGAACCGTACCTCAGAACGATTGTTAGTCCTGTCCACTTACCCACTACCACACAAAGTGACACAGAAGTCAGAAATTGTCTCATCTAGGAACTGTGGTTCGCTATGTTCACATACCGGCTAAAAACCCAGGGATCCCAAGGTCAGCAATTCTCCCATCCCCGAACCGGTTCACCATGTTCACCTACCATCTTAATCACTCAGCGACCCAGAAATTAGCAATTGTCTTGTTGCTAAACTGGGTATGATCATGTCCACCCACCTCCTAAATCAATCGTCAATCCAGAGGTCAGCAATTGCCTCCTACAACCGGGGTTATTCGTATCTCCTTACAGCCTAAAACACTCAGCAAATGTGAGGTCAGCAATTCCTTCTTCCGAGAACTGCAGTCGGTCATATCCACTTACAGCCTACAAGATTCATAGATCCAGAAGTCAGCAATTGGCTCGTCCCACAACGGTAGTTGGTCGTGTTCACTCACTTTCTAAAACACTCAGGCAGACAGAGATCAGCAATTCTGTTCTCAGCACCGGTGTTGACCCAATTCAGTTACCTTCTACAATGCTCCGCAATGTGGAGATTAGCAATTCTCGCTTCTCAGAACAGTGTTTGATCATGTTCACTTACTCGCTTCAACGTTCCGGGATTCTGAGGTCAGCAATAGTCTCGCCCCGAAGTGTAGTTGTTTGTGTTCACTTACACCCTGCCAGGTCCCGCAACCTAGACGTCAGCAACCACCTCGCCTCTAAACAGTATTGGATCATATTACTTACCGCCTAAATTACCCAGCGATCCGGTGTTCAGCAATTATCTTGTTTCAGAATTGTTGTTGATCCAATGCACTTACCACCTGGAATGCCCATCCGGCCAGATGTCAACAATTACCCCGTTCCAAAGTTTCGTTCTGCCCAGCTACTCACCAGCTATAGCATGGGGAAACTAGCGCATTAGTTATCGCCTTTACCATCATAGCTATTTACTGGGTATCATACCTCCTACATCTCTCTTCTAATCAGTAATCCTTCCTTTTTTATCATCTATCTGGCTAGGTTTGACTTACGGTCTACATCCCATTGGCCAATCGAATATTAGCCACAATCCCCGCCCAACCTGCACAACACGGTGTCCTTACCCTCTAAAACCCCTCACCGGATCGCATCAGCATCTCGACTCTACAAATACATGTTTCTTGGACTTCGACTTACCCTCTGCAATACGGAACACGGCCTCTATCAGCCTCAACTCCCTATGATAATACTAAATTCACCTACTGTCTGCAAAACAGTTTCAGCTTATTGTCAATGTTGCCCAAGTCACATTTGACAGAAAGACAGCTTACACGTGAAATGTTATACTCCTCTCTGTGTACATAGGCATTGACTCCGCTCTCTATTAAGGTTTTTGTTATCTTTCCATATTTCCTCAGAGCTGCTACGTTCAATGCGGTGCCATAGCCCTGCGATCGAACATTAATATCACCTCCTTCCTTCAACAGTCCCTCGACTACTATTCTCTGCTTCAACCACGACGCTATCATCAAATGTGTAAAATCATTCGGGAATGGATTATACTGCCCACTGTTTTCCCAATATACTTTAAGCCATGTCAAAAATCTATTGGATCCACTTTCGCAAATCCGGCGCGTAGGCTCAAATAGCTCCGTCTGTAGATTGCGCCGCGCATGCCGGAAATGTCCAGCCCAGTGGCTAGCTGCATAATGAAGAAGGGTATACTTCTCTGAATAATTGCGGACCTCCTCCCCTGTGGCATTCGGAGAGATTGGGTCGTCTTCGAAGTCTTGTAGGGAAAGATAGGACATACAAATATTGGCTAATATAAAGTTAGACTCTCTCGGGCAAAGGGAATGCTGCCACTCCCCCCGACCAGCCGATTTGTTTTTAATCAAGAACTCCTTGGCAGTTTGGTGAACCAAGTAGACTTTTGAATCCTCAATCCGCACGAAGGCCCCACAAAACCATTTCACCACCCTCTCGATATCTTGGGAGAGATCTCCTAGGTCATTGATGGTGGTGTGATCCCGTCTGATTGTAAATGCCACATATACTTCATTAAGTGTAAGAGGCCTTGCGGCTGCGACCACAATATGCAGTAATCGCCGAGCCTTGTTGGGGTCTGGGCTTCTGCTGAGAATGATGGTGTATAATTCTGATAGATCGCCAGGTGGTGTAGAGACAAGGGCTGTAAAATCCTCTCGTGAGTTATCCATGCTAACCCGCAAAATCTCAAGAATGAGAGAGACCCAAAGGAAGGTCCCATCAGCGGAAGATTTGAGGAGCTCTCGTACGGATCCAAGCCAGCTAGGTCCCTGGCACCTTGACTCTAGGTCCTTAATTCCTGCATTGATAACACGGGTCACGTCGGCAGTAATACAGCGGAACTCAGGTTCCCCCTGGAATTGAATCATCGTTGCGCATGAGCCAAGTTCTTTCTCGATTCGGCACGGGCGGCCTGTAACTAGGAATCTTAACAAGGTATCGGAGGTCTGTGGCAGGAGCTTGGTGAAGTGACTGGTGAGCCGAGCTACAGTCCTTTCATCGCACTCATCCAAGGCGTCCACCACACAAATTACCTCGCCGCACTCCTCATCAGCCACCGCTTGAACCAAAATATCCCACAAGGTATCTACCTCCTCCGTAAATCTCTTGCCTTGGGCCTGAAATGCTTTCACCGCATACTTGGAGAGTGTCTCCCTCTGCTCAAAAAGTTGATGGAGGATGGCGCAAAGAGCAAATGTTGGGCTCCTCTGCTCCTCGCTGTCGTTCTTAAAGAAGAAATAGCAAACGATGGTGTCTGGGCGGAGTTTTAGATGCCTTACGAGGAACGCGGCGATGACAGACTTTCCGCAACCTGGGCCTGCTGATAAACAGAGGAGACCTGATGTCTTCTTTCCCAACCACTCTTTATACCCCGGATGTTCTGTAACCCAGGTGCAAGTTCCTTCCACTGGCTCACGAACAAGACCAAGGTGCGACTGGTATATCGATGTGTATAGGCATTGCAAAATTTCGGCAACGTTCGGTGGCTGGTTTTGGCTGTTAGGGAAATTGTAAGTGGTGTTACCGGAGTTGAAGTTATTATGAGAACCGGTGTTGCCACTATAATCGCCATGGGTAGTGGGGCTGGCGGTATAGCGACTAGCATTAGCGATTCGCCCGGCTAATTCACACAAAAGACAATCTCGGAGCCTACCAGTGGGATATAGGGTTTTCCTCGCATCGAGTGATTACGATATGCGTAGCAATGTTGCCGCTTTGATCGCCGAGAGTATTGCCGGGCATCGGGCTAGAAGTACAGCTCCCGCGATCAGTGAGTTGAACGGCCAATCTATACAAAGGAGAACATCGCAGCATACCGTTCGAGTGTGGAATTCTCCTCGTAAGCAGTGTTGCTATTATACGAATCGCTGGTGTTAGTATCGCCGGGTTGGGAATCCTGGGGCACCGCGCTACAGGTGTGGTTACGGAGATTAGCCATTTGAAGGGCCAATGTATACAAAGGACAAACTGGGAGCACACCGTTCAGGTGCGGAATTGTCATCGGAATCAGTGATCCTGTGATACGAATCGGTCATCCCGGTATCAATGCTTCTGATTTGTGGCAAACGGCTTTCCCTTCTGACATCTGTGTCGCTAACGTCTCCACTTTGATGCTGCTCCGGAAGCGAGTCAATAGATTCAGAAGAAGCTGAGACCAAGTCACCAGTCCTCTCCCCCCTAGCGAGTCCTTTTCGGCCAGAAGATGCTGGGGGTTGTGGGATTCTAGTTTCCGGACCCTGGAACTCCTGGCCCTCATCGGCAAGATCAGGCGTAGGAAGTGGAATTTTCTCTGGAGTGCATGTATCGGCACGGTTGATACCTGCTACCTGGTCAATAGTCATCCCAACGTATCTAGAATTCCGCCAGCTGTCCCGGCCCTCGGAAAGTTCCGGAATGGGTGACGGCAGTCCCCTCTCATCTAGACTCCCTCTTCCACTTAATAACTCAGTGCTTCTTCCCCTCCTGAGACCGCCGCGCGGGACAGGAATCCCCATCTTCTTCTCACCCGCTTGGATCCCGGCCTGATCGGATATTCCAATAGTCCCTCCGCTAAATTCCCTAGCGAACGAGCGGAATGATCTGGAAGTTGTTTGCCGAGTGCGGGTTTCCTCGTCTTCGGACGCTGAGCGGGTTGGGATTTTGGTACCTTCGGTCATAACTCTCTGTGTTACGCTTGCAAGGCTAGGTCGAGACGGTGAAGTGGCAGGGGTCGTCTGCTTAGCGCCCAACTTGCCAAAGAGGGCTCCCCATCGAGATTTTCCGGACAGTGGAGAGCCAGCCTCACCAGAGGATCTCTCCTTTTCTTCCTTCTTCTCCCTCTTCTCCTTCTTTTCTCTCTCAATACGCTTCTTCTTTTCTTTCTTACTCTCAGTACCAGACCCAGCAGGGAGCCTCTCGGTGTATTCCATCATCTCAGAATCGTCACTATGATAAGTGACGCTGCTCCTTCTTGACCTCCGCCCTGGCATCCAGCCATCCATGATAGAAGCTGGAGGCGTAGTATGAGGCGTATTAGGTGATTGATCAAGACTAACACGACGTTCGACTTCTCCGGGAACACCCTGCGGGTGTGACTTATCACTGCCGTCGCCAAAGTTCTTCATGCCCACGAGCACATTAGCTGTAAGAGACATCTTGCGGGCGGTATCCGTAGATCTCTCAAGGGTAGGGGGTGAGGACTCCAAAGAACTGCCACCAGACCCGGGAGTCATAGAATCAGCCCGCGAATCTGAGCTCACCGAGTCGGAAGTTGTCCACCGCCCAAAAAGCGATCCCGTCCTCTGTGTTCTGGACCTGGACCGGGAACCACTTCTCAAGACCTCGGGAATTCTGGACATACTCCTGCTTCTGCTGTGCTTTGTCTCTTCCTCCTCCACGGAGCGTTGGTCAACAGGTGTAGGTTTGGTAGCTTCGGGGGTCGAGGTAATCGCTTCACCTAAAACGAGCCCAGGATTGAATCCCGCATCTTGAGCCGCTGCCATTGCAATCGCCATAAATTCCTCATCCTCCTGTTTCATCTCTTCGGTAGATCTGCGGCTTGGTGGTGTGGGAGTAGTAGAGCGTGATCCTTCCCGGCTGTCCCGAGTGCTTTGTCGCGAAACTGGAGTAGCGGCGGTAGGCGTATCGTCCGTAGTTCCCCCTGTAGGAGGCGCAAGACACACCGAGGATCCCGGGACAGCTTCGCCTATGAAGAAATTAGCTTAAAGACTATCCTCAAGATCACAAGGCATCATACCATCAGACTGTGGTGGCTTCGAGTAATCCTCAACCTCCGCGAACCCCGCACCAGACCCGGTAGCGGGCCTCTTGGTCTCTTCCCACATCTGAGAATCGTCACTATGATAATTGACGCTGCTCTTTCTGTCCATTTCTTTTGTTATCACGAAAGACAAATGGAGGTGAGTGGAGAACAATAGATATGTGTGGTGATGGATGGATGGATCAGGATGATTTCATTAAGATATTTTTCTCCTCCTATCTTTCCCGTCAGTTTAGATAGTGCGCCCTTCGGTACGGTACCGGTATTCGATTTGTATAAAAAGTGCGATCTCTTGGTCACGCGCAACTACTCGAGTACCTGTACGGCCCTGTTCGGAACTACTGCTCAATTACAGTGTAGGTATCAAATTTAGGAGGAATGTACAGCACTGCTGCTGCAATTGGACCGATCTATGATAACTTGGCTGCAGATGCACAACCGACATGTGCGCTCATGTACTATACGAGTACTCGAGTAATGAGCTAGTTTTCCCAGCAGCGGAAGCGGCAACACAAACCAATGATATACTGCGCACGGTTTCACGGCATGCGCAGTCCCAGGTCAGGCATAAAATGCGAGTACAAGCACAGTACCGTATCGTACTCAGTACTAGTACATGGATGTGCATGACCAAAATCTCATTGGGTGGCGGTTCACCAGAGAAACATAACCCTGAGTTGATCGCTATTTCCTTTCGTCTCGGTCAACTTTAGGCGAATATAGCTTGTTTCTCGGGTGCCTACCCTTTAACACAATTTACTCGAGTATATATCAAGAGATAACTCACCGCCGGCCCCTGCCGAGAAATAGAAGCCTTGTGTTTTTAGACGAGCTGGTTGCCGCGTACCTCTAATTTTGGAGAAAACCTTTAGAATATCAGACCATGCGCTTGGCGGTCAACCCTTTCGGATACCAGAAATTTACCATCGAAAAAGTGAAACCTTGACAGGGGCGACCCACATTGTAACGAACAATACACCCTGGCGTATAATTTTATCCCTCAAACCAGGCAAAGAAATTGAAAGATTTCTTTAATCCTCCCAGCGTTTTTATGGAATTTTCCACAATTTTTTAGTGATTTTTGAGGGATTCTTGGCATAAAAAACCGCTCTAGGCCTACCACTTTCAAGAGAGCAGACCAACACCCAGGAAGCCATTCTGAGGGCAGAAAAATAAATATACGACCTTGACTGCATTGGGTGATCATATTTCACTTTATCTTCCAATTTCTCCTCACCATTTTATCATAGCGGAAGGAAGGGAAGGGAGCGACGGTTCCATGCAAAGGTTTCACTTTTTCATCCGAACGGGTTGACCGCCATGCGCATGGTACCGGTATTCTAAAGGTTTGCTCCCACAGGCCAGACGAGGCACCAGAAATCCGAA
>Ga0307510_10011127_pt1 | contig 10696 bp, 13 predicted proteins | sample 12_EM_MG_FD_207224 | JGI IMG/M metagenome (GOLD analysis project Ga0307510, IMG submission 207224) | Populus trichocarpa ectomycorrhiza microbial communities from riparian zone in the Pacific Northwest, United States - 12_EM | ecosystem: Host-associated > Plants > Roots > Unclassified | place... | reverse complement strand
ATGCAGGACGCGGAAACAAAGTGGGCTAGGTCAGACAAAATGAAAGCAGCCGGGGAGGGCACTCACGTGCCGAGAGGGAAACGGATTGGCCTGCAGAGCAAGCAAATCACACTTGCTGGAAAGTTGCATGAAAAAAAGTGATAAGTCGACTCGAAACAGAATGCAAGCGACATGCTGGTGCGTTGGGAATTCTTCATCTGAATTAGGCCTTGGCCATGTCAGGAGCGCCTAATGAACACCTAATCAGGAACGGTCCTGGTTTCCTCACACGGATTATCATTGTTAGTATCGCTTAGCTCAGATTATGATCGCGTAGCTCGGATTATCAACTGAGGGTTTTCCTGATGTAGGGGGTATCCAACGGTCCTTGCTCTTGTCCGTATGCTTGGACGTACCCGTCATGGGCCGGGGTGACCCAGTAGGCTTCAGCGTATGCTCCTTCACCCAGTGGGATCTTGAGGTCGGGGTACATAGTGTTGCGGACATATCTGTCGGGGGCTTGTTTGTAAGTTTTGGCATACCCTTCGATGGTCAACTCGAGCCTTTTGATCTTGTCCTCAAAGGCAAGTACGGTGAAGCGATGGATCTCTTCGCGGTTCTTGACGGTCTGGACCAGACCGGTTGCGATCTCACAGAGGGTGTCAGGGTCAATATGGGCATTGGTGGCGAATATGTTTTCCACTCCACAAGGGGAGTAGCAGGACAGGGGTGAATTGGGATGGCTCCCAGGGGACTCGGCCGACACGTTAACAGAGTAGTCAGACATGGCGGGGGAGAGGTTGAGGCAGACGAAGGAATAGTGTTTGCTGTTATGTGTGATAGGTGCAAAGGGGTTCGTGGCAAAAGTATGGGTGTTCGAGAGTGTGGACGTGAGTGGGATGGATCCATTGTCCAGGGCGAAAGACGTGAAATTTGTGAGTGGTGAACGGAAAGGGGCGAAGTAAGGAGGCTAGGAAGGGCTGGCAAGGTGGGATGGCAGGAGGTGTCCAGGGAGTTTCTTCCCAACCAAGCGGTTCTTGGTTGATAGCCAGGGTGAAGAGGGATGGGGTTTATTAGCGACAAACGGCCAGTCTTTATACTCTCTAGCAGAGTTCCTTTGTGATAAGCCTTGACTAAGTTAGGTGCATGCGTGTCAACTGCTGGTTCCCATGTGTCATCACTATCAGGGTATCCTTTCCAGTGGATCAAATATTGCAGGGTCCTATTATGCCCGAAGTATTGGTGATTGCGGATCTGCTCCACTTCGTATTGTTCCTTGTTGTTAATCAGGTCAGGTGGTGGTCAGGAGAAGTTTGGACCATACGCGGTTGTTTCGCGATAGGGTGATAAGAGAGAAGCATGGAATGTGTCATGAATTTTCCATGTTAGGGGTAGAGCGAGCTGATATGCCACAGGGGAGATCTCTTTGATGATCTTGAAGGGTCCATATCTTTTAGGCGCTAGTTTAGTTGCTTGGTAAGGAAGACGGAGGTTCTTCCCTTCTAACCAAACTTGGTCTCCGGTGTTATATTGTGCCAACGGGGTTCCTGATTTCTCAGCAACTTGATTCAGGGCCGCAGTTGCTTGGGCGCGTCTTTCTTCCATCAGACAGATTCTTTCTTCCGTTGTTTCGTTGACAGATGGAACACTGATTGCCAGGTTTAGTTTGAGGTCGTACCCTAGAATTATTTGATTGGGCGATAGCCTTTGTAGTTGAATTCTTCCAGTTATTGTGTACTGCCATGGCCAGAGCCAGCCATTGGGTCCAGTCTTTTGGGGCTGCTGACGTCACAAGATGGAGATATTGTTCTACCCACTGGTTCTTTCGTTCCGATAGCCCATCTGTTTGGGGGTGAAAGGCCATTGACAAGTTTTGCTAGATGTTTAGTCTTTTTGTTAGGGCCTTCCCAAAGTGTGAGGTGAATCGAGGGTCTTGATCACTGATAACCTTCGTGGGTAACCCGAACCATTGAAACATGTGATCCATGTATAGTTGAGCGATTCCAGGTCCTGTGATTGTGGTGTCACAAGCTAAGAATATGGCGGCACGTGAACACCCTTGGTCTACAATGGTGAGAATGGCATCTTTCCCTTTTACTGGGGGTAATCCCGTGATTAAATCCATAGCTATTCATTGGAACGGTCAAGCATTGGTTTCTGTCGGGATATGATAAGGGGGTGTTTTGGTGCGATGAGTAATAATCTTGTTTTGTTGGCAAATTGCGCATCCTTTCACATAGTTTGCAATCCATTCTTTCATTCCTGGCCATTGGTATCATTCTTGAGTTTTGCGGAGTGTTTCGTCTTGGCCTGGATGACCGGCAGATGGGTGGTTGTGCATAAGGTTCATGATCCCTTGTTTGACCACATTGATAGGGGGTACATCGATTTTTGGTTCCAGCATTGTCATGGCAACTTTGAACTTTTGTTCTGGTAGAACTGTGACTTGTTGATTGTCCTCCTTTCCTTGGTCTACTCTGGGTAGCCGTGAGAGGGCATCAGGTGGAATATTGGTTTTTCCCGGAATGTAGAGGATATCGAAGTCGTATTCTTGTAGGTCCGCGTGCCAGTGTGCAGTCCTTTGATTAAGGTTCTTAGGGGATTTCCAGTACTGAAGGTTTGCGTGGTCTGTCATGATAGTAAATGGCTCTTTTGTCCATCCTAGGTATGGTTGCCAGTGTGAGAGTGCTTTCATCACGGCTAGTAGCTCCCTCTTATAGATATCATAGTTTCGTTCAGCTGGGATGAACATAGCTGAGTAGTAGGCAATAGGATGGAGTACAGGTTTTTGGCATTTCGAGAGGGCGGAAGTTGTGGGAATGTCTCCCTCCTGTGAGAGTACGGCTCCCACGCTGTATGCGGAAGCATCAGTTTGGAGGAAGAACTTTTTCTCGAAGTTGGGTTGTTTAAGAACTGGTGCGGCACATAGCCAGGTTTTGAGAGTTTCAAAGGCTTTGAATTGGGGTTTGTCCCAGTGCCAGCTTTCAGATTTCTTCGTGAGGTCAAGTAGGGGTCAAGCGATCTCAGAGAATCGTGGGATGAAGTAACGGTAGTAGCCACACAGTCCGAGGAATGCACAGACATCTGTGGGGGTACACAGAACCAGATAGTCCACGACTCCTGTGAGCTTCTTCAGGTCCATATGGAGTTGTCCTTTTCCTACGATTACCCCAAGATATTCAATCTCTTCTTGTTCAAAGGTGCATTTCTCAGGTTTTAGGTAGAGGTCGTTGGCTTCCAGTTTATCCAATATTTCATGGATGCGTTTGCGGTGTCGAGCCAAGTGTTGTTCATGGGTTTTGTTCAGGTACTTCTTTGTGTGGATAGCAATGTCGTCCATGAACACAGATGTGTCCCCTTTTGCTACATCTGGGCGGAATATTGTGTTCATCATCATTTGGAATGTTGCAGGAGAGTTGGTGAGGCCAAAGAACATAACCATGGTGGGTTCAAACAGTCCTTCTGGTGTGAGGAAGGCAGCTTTCCACTTGTTGCCTGGTTTGATTCGAATATTGTTATATCCCCATCAGACGTCGAACTTGGTAAACAGCGTACACCCAGCAAGTTGATCAATGACAGAAGGGATTAGAGGAGATATGTTGCGGTTCCGCTTAGTCCACTTGTTAAGGGGTCGGTAGTCCTGAACTGGCCGTAGTTTTCCGTCTTTCTTCTTGACAAAGAAGAAGTTGGCAGCGTATGGGCTCCATGAAGGTCTAATTGTATTTCTTGCCAAGTGTTCTTGAACGAACTTGCTTGCTTCCTCGATTTCTGACTGTGTCAATGGTAGAAGCCTTCCAGGGAGAGTTGTAGGGGCTCCAGGCAAGAGTTCGATGGCATGGTCCCAAATTGTGTGTTGGGGGAGACGCTGTGATTTGTGTTCGCTGAATACCTTGCAATGTCACATATATTCTGTTGGTATTGCAGGATCTTTTTCTTTTATTGCAGAGTTAATTGTTACTCATCCGATGAAGTATTGATTGTGGTACACAGGGCGTGGTGCATCTATTGTTCTGGGTAGGAATCGTGCCTTTTTTGCATTTGGGGCTCTGAGGATGATAGGGAGCTGTGATGAATCAATCCATCCTCGTTTCCAGTCAATTTTGGGCTGTACAGCGGCAAACCAAGAATACCCCAGGATAGCCTTGTGTTCTCCCAAATCTGATAGGAAGAAGCGTAATTGATTTCTAGATGTTCCTGTTTGAACTTCAATGTCTGTGTAGTGTTTTAGCATTCCAGCCTTGTTCTCGGTTCTGTCTACATTGAACAATTGCCGGGGTTTATCCAAGTTTTTGATGGGAAGTTTCAGCCATTTGGCATAGCTCAGATTCATAAAGTTTTCTGTTGCCCCAGAGTCGACTAGGGCTATTGCTTCGGCTCTTTTTGCTATCGAGTGTGTGTAGATTCAAACAGTCATGGATTTTCGAGCTGATATATACACATTATTGTTGCTACTTTGCTTGATTAGTGCTGACCTAATCAAGCTGTGGGAAAATCCTCCGAGACTCCCATTTCTTTGGCCAATTTCGCTTTCTCGTCAAGAGACATAGCATTGAGTTGTTGTTTGATATCCTCGACGTGGGTAGGGGTTTCAAACCCTTTGTAATTGTCGTATTCTTCATTGAAGTCGATGAGGTTCGCTTTGGTTTGTCCTTGACGGCAACGACGTGGGCAATTCCTGGCATAGTGGCCCATTTGCCCACATTTGAAACAATTATTGTTCGTGTTCCCTGGAACTGGTCCAGTAGTGTTGTTTCGAGGGGCTGGTCCAAAGCCAGTAGCATTTCCCTGCGTGCGTGCTCTGTTATTTGAGCACCAGTTTGGGGTCCTGGTCCGTCCTAAGTCCATAGGTACTGGTACATTGTTCATCCATCGTGGTGCATTGGTGGAGTTGTATTGTGTGGGGGGGGGTCCTTGGTGGAACCCAGGTCTGCGTTGTTGCATGAATCCTCCTTGATTTCCTTGACCAAAGAAGGTTTGTGGTCGTTGAAAGTTACTCGGCTGTGGAAACGTATTAAAAACTCCACGATTGAACCCTCCGGTTCCCTTGTTTGGGTTACAGGCTCGGAGTATGTTGTTAATCAAGACCTTAGATCTGGTGGACGAAATTGCTTTGTATTTGAGATTGATATATGTAGTCGGGGTTGGTGAAGCCAGTACATCTCTGAGGATGTCGTTGGGAAGCCCCTTAGTAAAGAGCTGGAATACAGCTCCACTATTGGCGTTGTATCTGGCAATCCGACTTAAATCTTCGAATCTGGCAATGTAGTTGTCGATTTCTGGGAACTTCATGGTACAGCGTTCTATTTCGCCTCTGGCTCTGTTTTCCCTTTGACTGTCTTGGAATTGCTGTGAGAACTCATAGAGGAATTGATCCCATACATCAGGGATGTTATCCAGGACTGGATCGAGGGTATCCAACCAGGTTCCCATGTCTCTGGTCCATCCTGCGACTTGTGGTCCTTTCATGAGAGTGAGGGTTAAGGCGACCTTTTTGATTGGAGAATTGTAGCCTGCTACATCTTGATTGAGTCAAAGGTATCCTTTTACTTCTTCGATGAAGTCGTCTGCGACGAGACAGTCTCTGGTAAAGACTTGCAGCAATCCTCCCATAGATTTGACATCAGCTGCTCGTGCAATAGGTTGTTGACCTCCTTGGGCAGGGGGTACTGGTGCGGGAGGTGCTGGTGCTCCAGGTGGATTGCCTCCTGGACCTCCAGATCCTCCTGACGGTGGCCCTCCACCTGGGGGTCCTCCGCTTGGTGGTCCCGATTGTCCTCCTTCTGGAGTGGAGTATCAGCCAAGGCTGGCCTTGAGTTTGGAATTAACACTTGCTGCAGTTCCAGTAGCAGTCGTAGTTGTCGTACTTCCTGTTCCAGTAGTGCCACTTCCAGTGCTTTTTCCTTTAGAGCTTGAGCCATCTCCTCCCCCTTGAGTGAGTGGTTGAGTATCTGCGGGCTGTTGGATCGTGATAGAGGAAGTAGCCATGGTTGATAGTTTTGGTGAAATGGGCGAAAGCTTCGTATGCTGTGGAAGGGAGACAGTATTCCTTCGTGGGGTGAGTTCTTTGGGTATTTCTGAGTCTCTGATTTGGTTGTTGATGGAGAGCCCTCCAGCTTGATTGGCTAATTCTTCGTCTGAGTCTTTTTCTTCTTCAGCTGGTTTGCTGTCTAAACTGGAATCTTGTTCCTTAGACTCTGGTTTTGCACTGATTTTGTTGATGTCGAAGATGTGAATACTGGTTAACAGTTGTTGTAGTCAAGGCAATCCTGAGTTGGAATCGTGTGCGATTTGGTGCCAAACCCTGTTGTATAGGCAGACTGGTATAGCATGTTTGTTTACAACTTTATTGTCGTTGTCGCAGAACAATTGAATAGGGTAGGTTCTGGTCCCGGTAGCGTTTGGTGCTTTTATATGCAATACGAGAATTTAGTTTGGTTTCGAGTATCTGCTCTTTGCTCAAGAGCTCGTCATACGTGCTACTAGCCGTCTTGAATGTAGAAAGTTGAATCTAATGTCACCGCCACAAAGTGAGGGCAACACTGATTCAGTGTTGTATCGGTTAAGCTGTCCTAACTTGGCATTGTATTGCATGGATAGCTTGGTGCCAAGTTGTAGTCGATATATGAGAAGTGGTTCCCACACTAGAGTGACGTCCTAGTGCCCACTTATAGAGATATGAATGAGATGAGAAGGGAGTTGAATTGACAGGAGATTCAACTTGCCGTCTTAGGGACAGCAATGGACCTCTTTTATACTAAAGATACAGGTATGACTCATCACCGTATAGTAAGCCAGATACGTGCTATGACTAAGGTACTAGGGTGATCAATAAGCGACTCCAACTCAATCAATAAGCACAATAAGAACATTAGTCATCTGATCACTAATCACTAGGGCCGGTTCCCATGACTTACAAAGGCTGTATCGTATGAGTAATGACGATCACCTAAGGCCGGTTTCAGAATAGTTAATATAAGCAAAACAAACATATCGCACTTAGATAGGTGATGTAAGCAAAACAAATAAATGACTAAGTCGAGAAGTCAAGCCCCGGGGGCAAATGCACGCGTGTGTGGGCATTCCTGGGCATAATGTCAGCCCGGAAAGTTGTCTGGGCGGATGTCCCTGCATATCCGAACCCTGTACTGGTGGTGGAAGGAGGCGCAAACACGCTCCCAAGCGATGCAGTGGAAAAAGGCGCAAACGCGAGACCAGGCCCACCGCTTGAAGGCAGATATGCAAGCGGGACCGCCCCAGACAGGTTCGTGAATGTGAAAGAATGCGCAGCGGAGCCCGCTGCTGCAGTGGAAGGGGATGTGCAGCAGAATGCAAAGGCTGCCAGATGCATAGCAGAGTCCGGCCATTCTGCCTTGTCAATGAAAAATCAACTTGTGAAAATACTTTGTGTCTGCTGCGCACCACCCGCCCCGACGATCAGTCCATTGTATGCCACATATATTATTTATGTTCGAAAATATGCTATAAAAAAATGTTACCTGTCATACTAGTCCTTAGCCACGTAATTTAACTGGGTAAAATTGCTGCAAAAAATGCGTTGATTGCCTTTTCACCCCTTGCTGAGTGGAAAATAAAACCCCATAAATACGACAGATAATAGTGTTTTATTCCTAACTATCCCCAGCCATTCCGGTCCATTTTCCTGTCCAATATGTCGTGTTTGCCCACATATCGTCTTCCTCCGGCATTGTGCAAGCATGCGCTGGCGACCAGACCAAGCGCCCCACCCTTGATGTTTTGCTTGGACTTCCAAGTGAATACCACGGATGGGCGGGAGCTGGAGCCGGAACCGGAAGATGTGGAAGACACCGAGAGCTCACGTGGCAATACCCTGGACGACGCCAAGAACCCTGCGACTTTGACAAGACAGGGGAGCTTCAATTGGGACTGGGAGAAGGGCAAATTTAATATTGAATGGGCTAATTTAGCCGCATTCGAGATGTGGCGCCAGGAGGAGGAACAGATGTACTCCATCAAGTTCGTTGCATCCACCAGCCGGGCCAAATCACCTCTGTATACCTGGCGCCAGCTCTTTGTTTGCGGGCGCGAGGCATCTGGGGGGCCGGTGCCCTATGCAAAGAAGAATTCAGACTGTGAAAGCAAGATCAGTCCCAAAAAGATTGGTTGCAGTTGTCATATCTGGATCAAACTCTATCCCCACACATCAACCGTTTTGGGACGTTACGTAGCGGAGCACGATCACAAGATCGGCATTGCCAACATCGCTTACACTCGCTTGTCCGGCAGTGCCTGTGAGCGAATCAAAGCAATGCTGACTCAAAAAGTTGAGCGTCCCAAGATCATGAGTTGCTGAACCTAAAAAAGTTTAGCTGAACTAATTCATTTAAAGGTACACATGATTTGCAATTCAGTGCCTGATGGCAGTCGTGATCAGTTAATTGCGCTCAAGGAAGTCAACCACATAGCCTGAGTGCTTGAAAATGATGAGATAAGATTGCATTCAGATGATGCTATCTCAACAAGGCTCTTAATCGAGCAGCTATCAAGTAAAGGTACCCTTACTTTTTACAAAGATAAGCAAGATCGCGCTCCAATCGATTCAAGATTGCCAGATGATGCCTTTGTATTGTGCATCCAGACAAGCTTCCAATTGGACACTTTCCAGCGCCTTGGCAATGGGTTTATCGGAATCAATGCGACACATAACACTACCCAATATCAAGATCTATTGTTGTTCACGATCATCGCCAGGGATCATTGGGGACATGGTAATAATCAATAATTAATATTTGATAAGGAGTGCTAACATTTCCCAAATAGGCATTCCTGTTGCCTGGATGCTGACGTCAAGCGGGACGACAGATATCATTGCCTTCTTTGTCAAATGGGTCAGGGACGCCAGTCCCTTGGTCTGGCCCAGGGTGCTCATGACTGATCGCGATCAGGTGCAGATCACTACACTCGAGTCTGTGTATCCACAGAGCCGGATATTTCTTTGCATGTGGCACGTGCTACGCACGATCCGAGCCCATTTTGTAACAAACCAGTTCCAGGCACTTTGGGATAAAATTAAGGCCTGGGTAAACACAGATGATGTTGCCGAGTTTCTCAAGATCTGGGACGAGATTTCAAGCGATCCTTCTGTGCCTCAAAGTGTTGTGAAGTACCTTGCAACAGAGTGGTTACAGGTGCTACATATGTGGTCTAAGGTTGTAAGGAAGACCTGATCTATCTATGAGGAAGGGGACACCAATATGTTAATTGAATCGTATGTGCTTTATCTCCTTGCGCGATAACCGAATTAATATGATCTTAGATATCATCATCTATTGAAGACTCATTACCTTGGCGGAAAGCGCAATCAGCATGTTGATTCCATCATTCACACACTTGTGCTCAAAGTGGTGCCAGATTTCGATTTCAAGCATAGGCGACAACTTGCTAATATGAAAGGCCTCTAAACCTTAATAATTCACATCACCAACGGGTCGAAGCGAGTGCCAGGAACATATCCCCAGATTCAATTCATTACATGGATGGCACTACATTTTATGTCGCTTCTCAATCGCTTCTGGGTCATTATTACCTGATCGATATGACTCAATCCGCTTGCGATTGCAAGGATTTCCCAAGGATCTGGTACTGCAAGCACATCACTGCTATCGATGTGCATTTCCCTCAACTCTGCCCAAAGGGAAACAGCTCCTCCAAGATCCCGGAACGCGTGCATGTTCCTGATATGCCTGAACACAAACACACTCCAAGGTCCGAAGAAGAGAGTGCAGAGATCGTCTTAAAAGATATCAGCACGTTATGTCAGCAGCTCAGCACTGTAAGCGATCACTCAACCCTAGATCTCCAGGCCCTGAAAGTGATCAAACGCAGCCTCAAGACAGTGATCGCCTTGGCAAATGGGTCCCAGGCTTTACCCAAAAAGGATGTCTTCAATGCAAATTAGAAGACCTGGGCCGAAACAGCCGAACGCATGGGACAACCTAGAAAGGCCTCAAAACATACACATGGCCCGGTCGGTGGAAACACAGCTATGGAGCGCATCGGCCATGCTAAAGGCAAGCGCTCCTGCAAATACACTGATCTGTATGCTGGGGGCAAGAGATCGGGTAAGCGCGCCAAGCCCAATGCAGTCTCCACCGCTGCAAATACAGTTGCCTGCACTGCCATGCCTGCTCCAGCTCTACATGTCCCCACTGTGCTTGCTCCTGCATGTACGTCCCCTTCCGCTGCAGCGGCGGGCTCCGCTGCGCATTCTTTCACATTCGCGAACCCGTCTGGGGCGGTCCTGCTTGCATATCCGCCTTCAAGCGGTGGGCCTGGTCTTGTGTTTGCGCCTTTTTCCACTGTATCGCTCGGGAGCGCATTTGCACCTCCTTCTGCCGCCAGTACAGGGTTCGGATATGCAGGGACATCCGCCCAGACAACTTTCTGGGCTGACATTATGCCCAGGAATGCCTGCGCGCGCATGCATTTGCCCCCAGGGCTTGACTTCTTGACTTAGTCGTTTATTTGTTTTGCTTACATCACCTATCTAAGTGCGATATGTTTGTTTTGCTTACATTAACTATTCCAAGATCTTTTTATTTGTCTGAGTACGAATTAATGACAGCTGTCACTAGTGGAAACCAAACTACTGGGATTGACCTTTTTGGGAGCATGACAATTTACGTACAACGCCGCTGGAATAACCTCCCACTATGGCAGTATTGCCAAAAGGAGGCTT
>Ga0307510_10011126_pt1 | contig 10697 bp, 8 predicted proteins | sample 12_EM_MG_FD_207224 | JGI IMG/M metagenome (GOLD analysis project Ga0307510, IMG submission 207224) | Populus trichocarpa ectomycorrhiza microbial communities from riparian zone in the Pacific Northwest, United States - 12_EM | ecosystem: Host-associated > Plants > Roots > Unclassified | place... | reverse complement strand
CTAGTAATTCTCCCAAACTTCGCAGAAACACCTCCACCGCTTCTGATATGAGTAGTATGACTTCACAGTCCTCTTCCATGAATCCAGGTTACACATCAGAATTCGATAACTTTTGTTGCTGTCCTATTAAAAATGTGATATATATGTTGATAGTTGTTGATTTTTCTGAAGATTGACTATTGGAAAGTTTATGACAATATATGTTGATTTTTTTTAAGATTGACTATTGGAAAGTTCATTGCAATTTGTTAAATGAAGTGAACTTCCTTGAAGAGACAGTGATGCTGGAAATGAATCCATTTTTCTCCACCACCACTGCCTTGTGATGTACGGATTTACAAAACTTGATACGATGTTTAGATCACATCTTACTAAAATGATTTCTCACCAGAAACTTTATCACTCAGTTATTGTTTCCAATCTTTTCTTTGTGGTATCCTCAGTTACTCTTGGTTTCAGTGATAAGAATTGGTAAGATAAATGGCTTTGTCCTGTTTAATCGGTTTCATCCCAGGAGATGTAAGCCTTGAAAGAACATAGGACTTTTTTCCTAGGTTTGTTGTCCTATTTCTCGAATCCACAAACTTTAGGTTCTACATTTATTGATTTGATTCCCAGCATTCATATTGGTAGCAATTTTATTATTGTCCGTCATATTTTCTGCATGACTTATATTATAAAATTATGAAGAACTCAATGCTAATTTATTTATAATGCATTGTTTTCTCGAAGATCATCAACCGTGTTCTCTTTAGTTTTCTTATGAATGTTAGATTGGCTGTAGGTATCTGCATATTTTAAACATCTATTGAGCTCACTGCTTCTGGGGATTCTTTTGTTTTTTCAGCTCCTCTCAAGCACACAAGCAGTTGGTGTTTTGATGAGAACCTATTTTTGCAATCACTTTACCAGGTAAAAATATTGTCACTAGTGTGCTCATTGATTTTTTGGTGGTTGATGTTTAATTTTTTATATAAGACACTAGCTCGTTATGTTGTTACTAGTGAAAAGTTTACTTTTCCTTGATACTGTTTAGCTTCTGAATGAGAGTCTCTACTGCATATATAACTATATGTTAAAATGTAAACGAAAATTTGATTTTCAGCGTCAGGATTATTACGCTGCATGATTCTTAAGATCTTATGAATAGTCAAAATGTTTTTCTTACAGGTATTGGTTTCAGTATCAGAAAGAAGTTCCATCATTTTATACCTTAGGGATGCTGAGAAGCTGCTTCTTCAATCACAAAGGATGTACAACTTGCTCGATAAGTTGTTGAAGAAACTCTCAGGTAATGTGTTGATACTTGGTTCCCGGATGTTGGACCAAGAAGATGATTGCAAAGAAGCGGATGAAAGGCTCGCAATGTTATTCCCATACAACATTGAGATCAAACCACCAGAAGATGAGACTCATCTTGTCAGCTGGAAAGCCCAACTGGAAGAGGACATGAAGAAGATTCAGTTTCAAGATAACAAAAACCACATTGCTGAGGTGCTTGCGGCAAATGATATTGAATGCGATGGTTTGAGTTCTATTTGCCATGCAGACACAATGGTTCTTAGCAATTATATTGAAGAAATCGTGGTATCAGCAATCTCATATCATCTGATGAATAATAAGGATCCGGAATACCGAAATGGAAAGCTTCTTATATCATCTAAGAGGTGGATACCTGTTTTGATTTAATGATTTCTTTTGTTATATCCTCTGGGAAGATAATAGACAACAATCTCTTAATTACAATTATTTCTTTGGAGCAGCTTGTCACATGGATTGAGTATATTCCAAGAAGGTAAAAGTGACGGGAAAGATACACTAAAACTAGAGACTAATGCCGAAGCTGGCAAGGTTAGTTCTATGCCTGATATTGTATATTACACAGTGAGCACTATAGAAGGTTGGTGTTATTAACATACACATTTTGACATTTTTGGTCAATTTTAGGAAGCTGAAGGGGAAGAGGCTGTTGGTGCAAAGAATAATAGTAAGACTGAAAAAGAGAAATCTGTTACTGGCGCGAAGAAGGACAGCGAGAATCAACCTAAAGCCCCTGTAAGTCAAAATCCTTTATACTTTAGATAAGAGCTGTCAATATTATTTTGATTGTCTAACCGATGGATTCCCATTACTTCCTGCAGGAAGTTCCTCCTGACAATGAGTTTGAGAAACGAATCAGACCAGAGGTTATCCCTGCAAATGAGATTGGAGTAACATTTGCAGATATTGGTGCCTTGGATGAAACCAAAGAATCACTTCAGGAGCTTGTCATGCTGCCTCTTCGGAGGCCAGACCTCTTCAATGGTGGGCTTCTCAAGCCATGTAGAGGTATATTGCTATTTGGTCCACCTGGAACAGGAAAAACAATGCTGGCAAAAGCTATAGCCAAAGAAGCCGGAGCAAGTTTCATAAATGTCTCAATGTCCACCATTACTTCAAAATGGTTTGGTGAAGACGAGAAGAACGTTCGAGCTCTGTTCACACTTGCTGCAAAGGTTTCCCCGACTATCATATTTGTGGATGAGGTTGATAGCATGCTAGGGCAGCGGACTAGAGTTGGTGAGCATGAGGCCATGCGGAAGATTAAGAATGAGTTTATGACTCACTGGGATGGACTGTTGACAAAACCTGGTGAGCGTATTCTTGTCCTTGCAGCGACCAACAGGCCATTTGACCTTGATGAAGCAATTATTAGGCGGTTTGAGCGCAGGTACGTTTTATTTCTTCTGATTCCTCTAATTGGTTTATTGACCAACATCATCAGCATCATTCGGCATAGCTGGTCCATGATAACAAGCAATTCATTGAAGTTTGTCATCATCTTTTCTGTACATTCCTCTTGAGTTGTTCTGTTCCCAGTATAGCCTTAAGCAACTCCTTTCTTTTTCACCTTCTGTCTTGACCTCTTCAAGAAAACTTCTCAGATATCTTTAGCTTCCATCATGGCTTTTCAATTGTAAGCTTCAATATTTCCATGTAAAATATTTTCATGCCTCATATCATGTTTGCTAACTACAACGTGTTTTTTGTGTCGGGCAGAATTATGGTTGGTCTTCCATCTATTGAGAGCAGGGAAAGGATTTTGAAAACTCTCATGTCAAAAGAAAAAACAGAAGATCTAGACTTCAAGGAGCTTGCAACCATGACAGAAGGGTATACTGGAAGTGATCTTAAGGTTTGTTCTTTCTGCTTCTCTATTTTCCAGAACATTTATAGCATTCATCAAACCAATTCATAATGGACTGATTAGCTCATGTTATTGATTGCTGTAAACAGAACCTGTGTGTCACAGCAGCATATCGACCAGTTAGAGAGCTTTTACAGCAGGAGCGAGTGAAGGATAAGGTAAGCCTTTTCTCACATGTTACAGATGTATTTTTCATATTTAGTCCTTGCTGACACTTTTCCTGGTTTTCTGCTCCTTTAATCTCTCTATAGGAAAAGAAGCAGAAAGCTGAAGAAGGCACAAGCTCAGAAGATGCTGCAGATACAAAGGAAGAAGGGAAAGAGGAAAGCGTGATCATTCTAAGACCGTTAAACATGGATGATATGAGACAGGCAAAGAATCAGGTGATCTTACATGAATTTCCTTTAAATTTGGATTGCATCTATCACCCTCAATCCATGAGCAAATAGTCTTTTCAAATTCAAATTCTTCTGTCACCAGATTCTCATACTTTCTTCTTCTACTTAAAGTCCATAACTTATGATTTGAAATTCAAGTAGCTGGCACTATATTGGAGTTAAATTTTCTATGATTAGCATCATAACAGCATTATTTCCCAGATGAGAAACATCTCAACTACTTAAGTAGCCATGTTTTCTTTGTTATGTGTGAATGCAGTGTGATTCGAACCAATGACCATCTTGATAATTTGGTTCTACAGCGTGAAAGTAAAAGAAATCTAGAATCTTATGTTTCTGTCTAGGGATGTTTCTAAATAATGTATCTGCAGGTTGCTTCAAGTTTCGCAACTGAGGGTACGGTAATGAATGAGCTAAAGCAATGGAATGAGTTGTATGGCGAAGGGGGTTCAAGAAAGAAGCAACAGTTAACTTACTTCCTCTAGATTTTACATAGCAGTCACCCTGTCATTGGCAACGTTCTTTGTATGTCGGAGGTTATGGCCTTCCCTTGCAACTGAAACATTTTTCCTACAAGCATGCAGCAGCGGGTGTCGAATGGAACGCAGAATGCCCGACACCAGATCCTCAGAGTGAAATGATGGAAATTACAGAGAAGTTAAAACGTACAGTTTCAGGTTTCTGTCAGAAAAATGTGTAGATGAAGCGAAAGAGGGGGTTCTCACTTGTCAGTATGTTTTAGATCATTCTACAAGCAATTGCCATTGCATTTTTAGTATTGTAATTATGTGACTGTGTGGTGCTTGGAAATGCACAAGGGTTTGTGGAATTTGAGAGGAATCTGTATTGGGTTTTTCAAGATAGTCTGTAGTTTACGAACAAATATTAAGGGTAGCATTTGTACATCAGTCTTCGTGAAAAGTAGTAATACTCCTCCTTACTCTTGTGGTATGATTCTTTTTCTTTCTTTATAGCTCTATTGTGGAAGATTATAGCTGAACATTCAGAAGTCAATTTAACCAGAAAAGAAAAAGGCGAGATGGAACTCAATCTGCTACACATTTAGGGCAGCTGGTACCAATGTGATGAAATGTGCCAAGAAAGTGTACTGAGAGCAGTAAGAGTAGAACAACAAAAGATTGATTTGCCAGGTCTAGCTCATCTTCTTCTCTCTGGAATATTAACTTGGAATAGCATATAGATTAAAGATTTTCTTTTTAATTAGAATTTAAAGAGGAAAGCACATGTTGTTGTACCTTATGATGAAAAAAAAAAAAGTAGAACATTTTACATCAACAAACACCTTCAGAATTGTTCTTTTCGTTTTATTTCAAATCATTATACTGGTTGCCTTTTTTTATTATTCAATGAACTATATTGTTAATAAAAAACCATTTTCTGTCGAAATAAAATGTGTGTGTGTGTGTGTGTGTATTTCGAGAAATTCTCATTGCAATGCGGCCAACTATACTAGTGACCCTTTAAAGCCCACAAGCATTAACTTGAGCACATTGATGCCAAAGGCAGGAGATTAATCGATAAGAACAAGACGGAGATTTTTCCTGGAAACCAATAACTTATTATTATAAAAGTGAGCGAATCTACATAACTCAAGAGGTTACCGAATACGATAGTAGTTAAATTTGGGAGCACCTAAACACCCCCATAAACATAAAGCAGAGGCAGGGCTTGTAAAATACTCAAGTCACAACAAGAGCAGCTTAATCAAACAGAACTGCTGAGAGTCAAAATTCAACCTAGTGAACACTAGAACTGGTTTCTCTCTCCCTCTCTCTAATCCTTCTTCTTCTCCTTGAATGGTCCTCTTGGAATTTTGCTTATATACTTTTCATCCAACACCGCATACTGCTTCTTGATCTGAATCCATGCTTTTTCAGAATTTCCATCAACCTGGTCCTCGTACTTCTCATACAACACTGGTACGGTGTGCAGCAAAACAAAGGCTGTTTCAAAGAAGAAATAAAAATCAGAGTCTAATAAAAACCTATCTTGCATCTAGTAGAAGTAATGAACATCTGAATTCCTTACATATGTAGAGTAAGGTCAGGAAGTTACAGCAACTTCCAACAAGTGACAGAACCAACAAGCCAGCTATTACCTGACAGCGAAATGGGCAGCAACAACTCATAATTAGTTCTATACAGTATAAATCCAACATAACTTGACATGTATTAGGACGAAGTACGCAGCTTTAACCCATTAACATGCCTAAAAAATGGAATTCAGAGTGGTTTTTTCTTTTAAGTAGAAGTATCTGATGAAGATCAAACGCTATATCAATGATAGGAAGAGATCACTTACAGCAAGAAACTTCTTCAAATCTCTCCCAGAAGCAATATCATGCAGGACAGCAAATCCTCGGTTGATTTCAATTCTCAGCCCAGATGCAACTTCACGAACCCATTTTTCAGGAAGTAAGACTTCGGGGATTTTAGGTGGGGATCTAGTACAGAGGAAATTGAAGCCAACACCATTAGAAAGAATATACATCGCCAAAGCTGAAGCCAGCACCGTTAGAAAGAATATACATTTACCAAAGCTGAAGGGATGTAAAGAATATCTAACGATCCTTACTTGTTTAAGAAGTTGGATGCATTGGACCACAGGAAAAGAACAGCCAGAGAGAATATCGATAAATGGCAAACTAATGTTATTAAGTGATATTCAAGCAATTCAAAAAAAACCCAGACAGCAGTTGCACCACCAAGCACACCAGCAGAGATTTTCTTGTTCCTCCATAGGAAAACATCAGCAGCTGCAAAAAACAAAACCAAAATCATTAAGGAAAGACAAACAATTTCTAGAACACGAAATCAAGCGATCAATCTATAGTGGAAATGTGAAAACTTGCTTTTCCAAGTCCGTCTAGCAAAAACAAAAGCAGCCCAAATTTGCTTTCCTACTCACCGATACATTGCTCAATCCTATAATTGTGGAAATGCACTTGCTTTTCCAAGTCCCATCTAACAAAAACAAATGCAACCCAAACTTGCTTCCCTACTCACCAATACAATGCTCAATCCTACAATAGTGGAAATGCATAAATTTGCCCGTCTCATTTAGACAAATAGAGGGAATGTTTCTATGCGTGTGTTTAGAAAAACAAAAATGAAAGAATCGAGTGACCTAACGCTAGCTAGCAAGCATCGTCAAGCAACAAACCGCTCTTCACTTATAAATCTCTTGTCAAATCATTCTCTTCATAAGAAATTCCAAATTCGAAACAACAAAAAGGGATTTTAACATCATTTCTTTTCTTTTAAGACGCCATGGTTTCAGAAACCAAATCCATCATTTAATACCAATTTCTACACCAAGCAACAATTTTCAAGTTTCTGTAACAACATCAAATAAAAAAGAAGTATTAAAAAAAAGATCTAGCTTCGAATCAAAGAAACAAAAACAAGATATTTAATAAATCAGAGAGAGATATTAGTTAGTGTGTTTACGTTTTCCACCGCCTAAGACTTTGTGGACGGGTTTCTCTCTACCAAAAAGACGAAAGATTTTCGACTTCACAGCATCCGACTTGTCATCATCGGAATCTGATGAAGAAGATGATGAATCATGATCGTGGGTTTTCTCTGTTATCTTATCCACCTTTGATTCAACCACTGGTTCACGCTCACGCTCGCCTTCATGCTCCGCCATCTCACGCTCGCCTTCATGCTCCGCCATTGATGGATCTTTCAGAACGATAGAGTAGTGTTTTCGATGTAATTATATACTGTTTTCCAAGTTTTTTTAGTGTGAGTTTTGGAGGGAGAGATGGGATCTGGGCCGTTGAGAGGTGTGGGAAGTCCGAGGCTGAGGTTTGGAGAACGAGCCTACTGCTTGATATGGGAAATAACGGAAACCGAGGGAGAAATTTGGCAGGTGACTTTGGGAATGGTGATAGGGGGAAGCTAATGTTACATGAGGAAATGATGTGGCTGTTATTTCCATGTTTGATGTAATTAATTTCTTTAGCTTTTTTAGTTGTTTATTAATTAATTCTTTGTTTGGGATTTTTATAAAATAATATAAATTATATTTTAAAATTTTATCAAATTATTTAATTAATTGAATTGAAATAATTATTTTATGTAGTATTAAAACCGTATTGATCAAGCGATTATGAATTTAAATTTTATTATTTTTAAATTAAATTTGTACAAATTTCAAGTTCACAATAAAAATTATACTAGAAATAATGATGATAAATAAAATTTTAATATTGATATTAGATATAATTTTAAATATCTAACATCTCAACATTCATCTAGAATATAGAACAAGGTTAATAATGTAAGAAAAAATATATTTTTTATAAAATATTTGAATATATCTCTCTTCGAAACAGAAATATTTTTTGTTTTTTTTGTTTATATATTATTATTCTAAAAGATATATATAATTTTTTATCTTGTTTTTTAATGTATGTTATAAATTACCATTCCTCATAGAATATGAAATATAAATAAATATAAGTACGATGCAAGTAGGTGGAAAAAGTTAATGTTCTATAATTTTTATATAGTTACCTTGGTTTAAATTAATTGAGCAAATTGGCCCAATTGGGCTGTGATGCCGTCACCTAATCCCTCCTCGCATTTCGCACTGCTCGAGACTTAACGGCGTGTAAGAGCTGACGGCGCTTGCTTGTTTTCGTTTCCTTCCAGCTATTTTTGTTTGGTGGATTAATGATGAGGTGGCATTATTTAAGTGGTGGAAAGTTGTTAAAACAACCAAGTAGGGATGCTCTGGTAATCTTGCATGCTGAGGCGACACGTGAAGCAATTTGAGCCCATCCTTTAAGAGGAGGAATATCTGTGCTCCTGGCCGACAACAATGGAGAAATTTGCTGCCAGGTGTCAACAAAGGATAATGAGATATTTTTTAGCACTAGAATCATAGGTAAGGAAAAAAAACCTGAGTTCCTTCGTCACGGCTCTATTTATTAGAAATGATAATTTAATTTTTATCAAAAAAAAAATTAAATCAAATTTTTTTAAAAAAAAAATCAAAATTAGTTCAAATCAATCGGTTTCAATTTTGGTTTGGTTTTTTGATCAAAAACCGGTTCAAACCGGTTTGGCTCGATTTTTTTGATTTGCCTCGGCGTTTTCCAGTTTGACTCGGTTTTTTTCCGGGTTTTTTTTCAGTTTGGATTCGATTCGGTTTTTTCGGTTTCAAACTTATAAAACCGAAACAGAACCGAACCGGGTTTTTTCAAAATTTTAATCGGTTTAATCGATTTTTTTTCACGGTTCGGTTTTTTAGGTTATCTTTTTCCAGTTTTCTCGATTTAATCAATTTTTCAGTTTTTTTTGCTCACCCCTACTATCTATAGATCACCCCATCAATTTATAGGTTATTATTAGTCATTTAATTCGTGTTTTGCCGCGAGTAATAATTTTTTAAGAAAAATACCAGTAGACTATTTTAATATATTTTTTAACATAAAAAAATTAAAATATAAATTAAAAAACCCATACAGATATCTTATTAATTTAATTAATAATTATTTATGTAAATAAACAGAAAAAAATTATTAACAATAACTAAAAAAAATTAATAAAATTAAGAGACGTAAATCAAGATATTCAATTATAAAATGAGACATTCACTTGATTGTGTTTATTAAACTTGTTTATTAAAATTAATAAAAGATAAATCTATAATCTAAAAAACTCATGACTTAAAAGATAAATACAAATAAAATTGACATATAAATTCATGCCCAAAAACCATATTATGTAAGGCTAAACTCAATAGCAATATTATTTAAAAATAAATATTTTTTATTTTAAAAATAAACTTTATTTCTATAAAACACAAAAAAAATATAAATAAATTGGCATAACACCTTGAAAAACAACACATTTAAAAAGAAACAATATTAAAAAAAAAACAAACACAAAACGATAAGTTTGTATGAAGCTGAATCTCTAACAAATTAAATATTAAAAAAAAAAAAAATCAATTATATAAAATGATCAAAAAAAATAAAAATGAAAAAAAAACATTAACTAAAAGACAACTAAAAATTTGATTTAATATATTCTCCCTAATGGATCATAATTTATATTCTAAAGAAAACTTTTATATACAAGCTATTTTGAAACATTTTTTTTATATAATATAAATTAAAAGTGTTAATCCAAAAATTTATCCAAACATCTAATAATTATTTCTGTAAATAAATAAATAAAAATTATTAATAATAACTAAAAAAAACTGGAAAAAAAATAGATTATCTTTATATATCTGTTAAAAAAAATTGAAAACTGAAAAAATTTCACTAAATACGAAATATATCTGTTAAATATGATGATCAACTATTACGATTTTCTGATTCCTATATATTGATCATCTCTATAACTAGATTCGAATCTAAAATTGAACGAGCAACAAGTGCTTCGTAAAACATACAAAATTGAGATTAATTTTGTTTTTGTTTTTATTATTGTTATTTAACAGTAGAATCCATCAAAAGGCCAGCGGCCTAAAAAGGTGATGAGGCCCAAATACAAGGAGCTCAATTCTCTAAGCAAATGGGCAAAGCAAACAGACCCAGAAGTTAAAACCTGAGAATTTATTTCAGGCCAGGAAACAGACCCGAAAGCAAACAGGTGAAGCAAAATGAACGGCGAGTCGATGACATAACAAATAAATAAATAAAAGAACAGCCAGATCAGAATTATACCAAAATTAGATTAATGTATTTTTGGATTCCGATTAGGTTTAAATTGTTTTTTATTTGGAAATATATTAAAATAATATTTTTTTAAAAAAATTATTTTTTTTTGTTTTTGAGGTAACTTTTGTGGTTATGGTTTTAAAAAAATAAGTTTAAAAAAAGTGTGTTTATGTATGGTTAGTTGAATTTAGATACGCGTTTGGTAAAAATTGTGGTTGAGGTTTATATACAGCAAAAAACATGTATAAAATGTTTGGTTGTAGTTGCTTTTCAAAAGTGCTTTTTACTTGGAAATGCATCAAAATAATTTTTTTTATTTTTTAAAAATTATTTTTGATATCAGCGCATAAAAATGATCTGAAAATACAAAAAAAAATTATTTTGAAGTAAAGAAAAAAATAAAAAATTT
>Ga0307510_10011124_pt1 | contig 10699 bp, 4 predicted proteins | sample 12_EM_MG_FD_207224 | JGI IMG/M metagenome (GOLD analysis project Ga0307510, IMG submission 207224) | Populus trichocarpa ectomycorrhiza microbial communities from riparian zone in the Pacific Northwest, United States - 12_EM | ecosystem: Host-associated > Plants > Roots > Unclassified | place... | reverse complement strand
AATGGAAAGCCAGGGTGCTGCTACAATGATGATGCCCTGATAGGTTTTACGAAAACTGGTACTGGTAAAAGTACAATGCACTACAGTTTTTTGTCTGTCCAACCCTAAAGGTTAGAAAAAAAGAAAAAGGCAAGCACCTATAAATCTATTTGCACCAAGGAACTGTATGAAAATCAAGACAAATAAAAATGGATTCATTGAAATTTCTGGGCTTATTCAGTCATACAAGCCTTCCTGCTCCCATACATCAACAAGAAAATCCACCATTTCCTGCCATTTGAATCCAATAAGCAATGGGGAATAGTGAACTAGATTTCCAAACAATAAAGCAGAAACCTGAGAGGGAAGGGACTTACAGCAAGAGGGACAGGTCGAGCAAACGGCTTGTTACTCCCAAGTAGACTCTCGTAGGTGGCATTCCAACTGCAAAACATAAAGAGTAAAGAAAACATGAGCTGACAAAAGGCAAATACGAATGCCATAACATAATTGCAGACAACAAATTCCACAAGGATGTTGTTGCGAGGGTTGTAGTTGGACAAATTACTCCTCTTGAAAGGGCTGTCTGATAGACAAATTCCACAAAGGTGTTGTTGCATTTGCTATAGATAGACCTCACGAGGACACAATCTAAAATGTGATTAACCAAGAATTTGAAAGTCAAGCCACTGTCAAAACTTGGAAAATCTCATGTTAGTATTTGAAATTTCATATAATTAACTTGCAGCATGGACCGCCCAAACTAAGAAGAATTGCGAGAAAATCACGGTATTTAAATGGCTCCATGCCAACAAATTAGTGCTTCACATACTGGGGCATCAAATGCAAAGAAAGATATTTCACCTTATTGTAGGCTCTCGAACTTGCTTCCTGTTCTGAGTCTTTTTATTTCCAAGCCATTGCTGCCTTGTTTGGTTCCAGAGAAGAAGACCTACAGTCAATACTGCTTCTGTTATTGGGATACTTCACTTGAAGGATGCCTTGGTAAAGAGAAGGGCGAAATGAAAGGAAAGAAGAAAAAGACTTGCAAAATTCCTGAACACACACAGAACAGCAAAACTTATATAAAGGCTGTAACAGCCCGTAGCCTTGTTACAATTAAGCCAAGTTCTAAGTGGAAAAAAAGGCTAAAGTGGCATGTTAATTGAGAACTCCGCAGAAGTGCACATTACAACACACAGAGCAGGCAATAATCAACTTAAGCAAAATATTTAGCCAGCAAAAGACTTGAACTTGCCACGATTAACAAATTCAGAAGAGTTGCTAGTGCTTCCAGCATTACTGGGATCAAGCTGCTGGTTTAATGTGCTAATTGATGAAAGGCTTCCTTGGGAATGCATTGTACTATTCTCCATATCACCAGCACTAGTGCTCCAAAAATTGTTCGATTTGCTTGACTTTTTTACTGATCGTTTTTGAACTCTCAGTCCCTTTGATGACGCATCTATCGCAATAATTGTAGGGGGTTTAGCACAGCATCCAAAACAACCTCTGCTCTGTTACAAATCAGGTTTCACCGCAGATATGATTAGCACCAGCTATCAATACTTTGATGCTCAAATGTTCCAGTGGAGGTAAAAAACCGTTGAAGCACCGAAAAAGAAGAAATGTAAAAGAACTATAAGATATAAATGAATCATACCCTCCCCAACAAAAGCAAAATAAAGAAGATAGCCTTCAACGTTATTATAAGAAATAAAAAATCAATTTCAGACTTGCAAACGAACCATCCAATAATTCACTCAAAACATAAGCAAAGCTTATTATAATAAACAGCAATAAAAAAGGGTGACCTGCTCAAGATACAAAGGGTACTGTGCAATAGTTGCAAATTGATTTGCAGGAAAAGAACAATGACATCAAATTATTTTAATTGTTCACCTGATGATGAGCACAGATACCAACCAAGGTAAAATTCTAAAAAAAGAGCCAGACGATGTATCTGAAAAGAGTCATGGACATTGCATATCTGATTACCTATATTTTGCTACAAAATTGAATCGACAAAACAACTTGATTTATACAAAAGAACATTCAGCATTTATAGAAACCTTACATGATAGAAAGCTCTCATCACCATAATTTCCTAGTGCCTTTTTTGAAGAAAAAAAAAACAACCAAACAAAGAAGAACATTTAGAGAAACAAAAGAAGAAAAAAGAGAAAAGGAAAGAATCATAGATGTAGAAATATGATACATCTTCTGGATAATTCAAGGCTGTGACAAACTATTGACGGAGCTAAAGGGAAAAAAATATTCAGAAACATACTTAATCCATCAAAACAAACAGAACACATAATCATTCATCAGAGAAGACACAAACTTGACCACTCAAATGCCCTTGACATGAAATCAGTTCACACCACAGTTCTAAACATGGCACATATACAAATTTCTAAACATATATAAACACTCTCATAATACAAGCATCGCGTGATTCCAAATTAAACCATTAGTTCATTTCTCAGCTAATACTAAAAAGAAGAAGAAGAAACAGATAAATAAAACAATGAAACAATCTCCTCACACTGAAAACAGCCTTGCATTTTCTCTTAAAAGATTCCATCCCCAAAAGCAAAAGAGCACGAAAATAAGTCCCGGAAAACACTGCAAATGAACAAAAAGGTTTGTTCCCAAAGCTTCTCCCAGTTTGAGTCAAGAAAGAACACCTAGAATACATACCTCCTACAAAAAAAGAAAAAAACAAATCCTATTCAAAAGAACAGCCCTGTGTATACTATATCCAATTAGCCATTACTTCAAGGAAAGAATGGCAAATCTGAAAAGCCAATACATGCTTCTATTGTTCACTCCACATAAAGCTCGCTTACAAGACAAGCAAACACAACAACATAATTAAGATTCCAAACCTTTTTTTTTTTAAAAAAAAAAAGACAAGTCAAACCACACAGACATCTTAAAATCCATGTATTCCAGTGACCCAGAAAGCTAGGCAAACCAAAATATACAAAAAAGAAGAAGAAGAAGTGCCCCTTCCCCATCAAGTGTCAATATTTGTAAAAAGCTTCAGCTTTTACTAATAAACACAGTTTTCAACAGTTCTTTTTGTATGTAATTTTCCTGAAAGACTTTCAAGAAAAATGAAAAATTCTCAACAAAGTAAACAAACATGTGTTATAACGTATAACAATAAAAAAAATTCGCGAAAACTGAAATAATTATAACAGGCCGGCCGCCCTGTATTATTAAGGGAATCAAAAAGCTTACCCCATGCATGCAAAGAGATGACAGATCCAAGGAGGAAGAAGTCCACACAATCGCATTTACAAGCGTGAAAAGATAGGTTTTTGCTGCCAAAAGCTAAATCCAGGAAGGAGAGGACTATCAATCCTGCACCCATAATTAAAAAAAATAAAATCAATTTCTTAAAAAAATTGATAAGAAATAATGGGTTTGGTATGATTACCTCAAAAATGGCATGACTTAATTGGATAAGAAAATTGATTGATGGATTTTACTCTCCTTCCCGGAAAAAAATTGCCCCCCCTCTGGTTATTGATTCAACCAAAGGGTTCTGCGTCTCTGTTTGTTTTTTTTTTCTTTCTTTTTTTTTGTTTTGCCGAAAGAGGGATGGTTTTGAGGGATGGAGTAGGTTAAAGTTTATCCGTGGCAGTAAAATATGCAATTTTTGGTACACCTGATTTCTGTACTCTTTAATCACCGTTCAGATTTTGAGGATTTAATGGGGCCCACGGAAGGACGCTGCTAATTGGCTGCAACTGCAGCAGCCAGTGCACTTTTGTTCCTGCCGTGAAACCTGCATTGCACCGCAACAAAAACATCACGCTAAAGGGTGGATGCTTTTTTAAAATATATTTATTTTGAAATTAATTTTTTTAATAATTTTAAAATGTTTATATCAAAATAAAAAATATTATTTTAATATATTTTTAAATAAAAAATATTTTTTTAAAATATATTACAACACAATATTTTATACGCAGGAAATGAAAATCAATCATGCTTTTGTTGCAGTGTAACTCGCTGCCCGCAATACCAAAGGATATAGGAGTATTTATTTGATAGTGTAATTATTTTTTCTTTAATTTTTAATCAACATTAACAAAGTATATTAATTAATATAAAAAATAACATTATCGCACCCTAAAACAATTTAGAATAGAGAAAAAGTACAAATATTTTCCATCAATAGTTATTTTCATCAAAATGTTTCCTTGAAAGAATAGTTAGGGATCTTTCTTCAAAATTTTCTTAATAATTATTTAAAAATACATAGTGTAGAAATAATCATAAAAGAGATAAAAATATATTTAGTTAGATGAAAGAAGAGGAAGATATAAAATAAATACATTTTAAAAATATTTTTAGAGTAAATTACTATAATTTTTAAACTCCATTGTTCTCGTCTCTTCTGTCTCGACGAAGCAATCAAACACTACCTTAATTAGAGCCGTGTTTGGAAACATGGTTGAAACCGTGTTTTTTAAAAAATTAATTTTTTTATTTAAAATTAATTTTTTTACATTTTCAAATCGTTTTAATGTGCTATGTTAAAAATAATTTTTTAAAATAAAAAAAAATATTTTAATATTTTTAAAAATAAAAAAACACTTTTAACCGCATCCATATAAATTTTGTTATTCGACCAGCAGCTTGCTTTGGAAAACGGGGGCTTACAATGAGTGGAATCATAATTCATTAATAACAAGTGGGTACCTTTCTTTTTTGTCATGAATGAACATATGAGAAAGGAGATGCCCACTACACTCAACGATTGAAAGTGATCGTATAAATCATCATATTTTTCTGTTCTTTTTTCCTCTCTCTTTTCACAGGTTGTGAAAACCTGTGAAAAATGGATTTAGTCTTCACATTGCCTTCGTTTCTTTCTCAGGTAACTTTTGACAGAAGACAAAAGAAAGCCTGCTGCTTAATTTCTTTCTGCAATGGCGTTAAATGTAGCTTGCCTGAGTTAATCTATGGCCTTATCGACGGCTTTTCTGGCATAAGGGCAAGAGGAAACCATGATGACCCTACAAGCATCAATCATAAGAAGACATTTTCTCTTCAACCAAGCTGTATGAACGTGCTTCTGGGTCAGCACATGGAATTTCTTCCACCTTCACATCTTGATGCCGCAATACCATGTCCAGTCAATGCCACCACCGACAGAGGCCCATCGGAACAATTATTACTTAGGAAGAGAGTGGCTGGTGCCGTGTATACACCGTTGTTTTTAAAAGATATGAATTTTTTTAGGATATTTTTAAATTATTTTAATGTACTAATATTAAAAATAAAAAAAATATTATGATGAATTTTTAAGTGAAAAATATTTTAAAAAACAATCGCTATCACAATATCAAACATGTTCGAAGAATTAAAAGGAAAAGCTAGAATACATGGGAGAACTTCTATACATGTGCCTTTGTTTATTGTGGATTGTAATAATGAATTGATAATTTTGCCCCTTAAAAAACCGATAATGAATGCCTTTTAACAGGTAAAATGGTATTTTCCCTTTGCTCATTTGTCTTTTAGAATCGTTTAGGGGCATCTTGGTATTTTCATTATTTTTATACAATAAAATCACTTTATTGCCCTTAAAAGAAAAAAAAAACATTTACTGTGGTCTAAGGGCTTTTTTGGTACTCACATTTTTACTACAAGGTAATGACTTTCTTGTTTTTGGATTCAAACTCTCTAAAGCTTGATTAGAGGAGTTTATTCGCCATTTTAAAATGATTTTTTTGTAATGAATTTTGGGTTTCAAGGGCAATGAAGTATTATTAAAAAAAAAAAACTATGGACACGTGCGCCACTTTGGTGTCTTCGGATGACGGGTGCGACTGATACCGGTGGTCAAAACCATTATTTCACTGCACCATTGGATTCATCTCAACATTTTTTTCCTCCTCGTGCAACTCGTGTGGTCGAAGGACCTCTGGTGCGTCGCTACAAGCCTTTGTTTCCATTCTTTTCTTTTTCCTCCTAAAAATCCATGTCTAACCCTTCAAATTTGTCCTTCATGTTATTTTTATTTTTTTTTCATCCCTTTTTTTTATTTCTATTTGTTTTATTTTAACTAATTTCTCAAATTTGATTTTGTTTTCAATTTCATCGTCCTTTAATTTTTAGTTTGTCATATTTAATCCTCATTCTTTTAATTTCTATTTTTCTTTTATTTAAGATTGTTTTTGAATTTGTTTTCTTTTTCAATTTCTCCCCGTTCATTTTTTCTTTTTCTTTCATATTGAATGCTCATTCTTTTTATTGTTTTTTTTTCTTTGGTGATTTTTTTAATTTGGGAATCTTCTTTCTCAATTTCATCTTCAACATTAAATTGGTTAAGAATTAAATTTCTTAATTGAACCCAGATATTTAATTTCTCGGGTTGTGAATTTGAAAAATTAACCTATGTTTAGAAGATTTGCACAAATCAATTACTGTTGATTGAAATAGTAAATTTACCGGTTTTTTCCTTACAATACCTTTCATACTCACTCTCCTTCAATTATTGTGAATTATATATATTTTCATTGATCGATATTATTATTGTCTTTTACTTATTTTTCACAAAGTTAAATTATTAGAATGCCCTTAGAAGCAAAACAATACTTAGCTTGGGTCTAAGATTTTTTCTTTTTTCACTCTTAAAGCTTGACTTCAAGGGTTTAATCGTGATCTTAGGGACAATTTAATCTTTTAATAAATATTGGTAATAATTAAATATTTTTTTTCATTTCATCCTTCGATGTTGAATTGGTTGGGAAATAGACTTCATAAGTGGTTTTTGTTTTTTCTACTTTGTTTAGGGTTATCATAGTTTCAAACAACTATTTTAGGGTTGATACTTAAAATTACAAGCATTTATTTTTTTATCATATAATTAAGTAAAAATTGTTTAAGAATTTTTTTTTATTAAACCCAATTAAATTCATGAACCGAGTTGCGGGGTAACCAGGGTCATCCAACATGCCATCGTCTCAATACTTAAAAAATAACTTTCAACTTGATTTTTTTATATAAGTTAAGTCATGCTTTTACAAGTCATTTGAATTGTTTTTAAACCCATAAAATCAATCGATTCACTTTTGATTAGCTCTGGTACAGTTTAATTAGAAACTCGTACTGGATAAGAAGTCGGGTTAAAAAATTTCAAAATTTACTAAAAAAAACTCACACTTTTAATATTATTTTTTACAATTTTTTTTTTTTTGATCTAGCTCACGAGAAAGCGCAAGCCAATGAAATAGTAATGCTCTTACAATGTTTAGCGTGAAGGAAAACTAGATTTTATAAACAACTCTATAATTTAAGTGGAGACTTGACAGCCCTGAACTATATATGCTTCTTCCATCATCAGGATTGCGAGGGCACAGAAAGCAATGCACCTTCGAGCCATTGAAGTACTCTTAGTTTCTTCATCATGGGTTGCCATAAGTCCATCCCTCTTAAATTCTTCAACAGAAGTTCGGTCATCCCAAACAAGCATAAGAACTGCCACACCTTCTTCTTAAGCAGCTCCCCAAGTTTAAGTTCACCTCCTGGTTTTGGCCCTTTGGGATCCCTTGTCAAGGTTATTTCGGTAAATACATACCACCCAGTTATGTAAATCAGGTGTTTTTCATTGCTGATGGCATCAAAGATGTGCTCCCAGCATCTTTGAGCTTCATAAAGCTTTCCTGCGCAAGAAATCATCGGAGAGAAATTGTCTGGAACTTGAGCATCTTGATATAAAGTAACCTGGGGCAACCCTTTCGTTGGTTGAAGTACACGTAAGGAATGCCCTCGTATCGTGGACTTCTGATTCCCTGAGACCATTGCTGTCTTGGTTGACATCAAGAATGGTGGTTTTGCTGCGAAAGAGGGAAGGAATAACTCTGATGACGGGCAAGATACTGATCTTTTGACTGTTGGCTAGACATCGTTTGCATGCCAAACTTCCGAAACCCTTCACTCTCCAAATTGTTAGGAAACAAAGCATAATGATAGGGGGGGTTAGTGCAAAAAGATTTTAGGCATAATAGATCAGCAAGTTCATGTTACAAATCTAAAATCCTGTGAGAATCGAGTTCATCAACAATCCTACTAATTGGCTATGCAGGAAAAAGTCTAAGCAAACATCCTGGGAAAATAACACTTGCAGATGATATAAAGGTTTTTCATTTAGGAAACCTGAAATGAAACCTGAAGCCTGACTGATCTAGATGTCCTTCAGCACTCTTTTCCAGAACTAAAATTACAGAACTGAAAACTGATCTAGATTTTCAAAAAGCCACCGATCGCCCTCTGACGTTTTGATTCAGATAATTAAAATGTTGCAAGTAGAGCAGCCTAGGTGACTGAACTAACTCAGAAACAGGCTTCAAAGCAGTGAAAAGTAGCATAGCAAGGATGATCAAGTTTTTCAGGATAATGTTTCGATCCAGTGCATCGTGAATCAGTCTCAAATATACCATGAAAAAAATCAGTTTTTAATAACTCAAAGAAAGATTCGATAGCACCAGTTTCTTACACCATTAGAAATCATCAGATCCATGTTCTTATCGGCAATCATCTACACAAACTAGAAGTGAACTCAAAACACTCTATCCATTGGCATGCACAGAATCCAATTCAACCTCATTTAAAGCAACTGATATGTTTTCCATTCTGTAAATCAAAGTTTCACTAGCTCTAATCAGCTCCTATTTCATGGAACTGAAGAAGAAAACAGTGAGTAACATAGAAGTAAATTACTCCATCTCTTCTTGTGTGTTTTACTGAAGAGGCTGTCAAATTAAATTGTAGTCCTACATAAGTAAAGAACAAAGGAGATAAGGTAACGAATTTTAGGAAAAGCAACACCACAATCATTTCACCCTTGGCATCAAGAATCTCAAACAGCACTTTGTTTCTAGCAAGGATGAAGGCTAGATATGATCTTGTGTATCATACAGTTTGCTCTCCCACCATCTTAATTTTACCTTCAACAACCACCTCTTCTTTTTCATGATCAAGCAGTACTAACCATTTTATCGATCAAATATAATGTTTGAAATTGTGGTATTGATTTTTAAAGTTTTTTTTTTTTGCTTAGAATTCCATGCAAGCATTGCTACAGATGTTTTAAGTAGACTATCCTAGCTGGTGCTATAATTAGTGCTTGATTAATAATTTCTTTCTCATGCTTAAAATAAAATTTTCATTAAGAGATGTTGAATAGTAAATCATCTCTCTTAGTAAGTTTTTGTTTGTCTTAGGGTAATTTTTTTTTGCTGTGAAAAATAAGTTATTTTCTAGAAAATAAGTTATTTTTCATTGTTTGTACGTATATATCAACAAAAAATATTCTTTCTATAAAATAAATTATTTTATTTATTTATGGTCTTTGAATAATATTAATAAGATGAAAAAAATATCAATTATTATGATAAAGATGATGATGATGATGATTGCTATAATGATAGCGTTGATGATTATATTTATAGTACTTATAATTCTAATAATATTGGTGATTATGATTGTAGTCGTAGGATGATTATTGTGATAATGACAACATAGATGAAGATAGTCAGGTGATGATCATAGTGATGAAAACAATGGTGTTAGAGATAGATAAAGTGGTGGTGGTTGTAATGATAGTAATGATACTGATATGTTGATAAAATGATAATTATATTAGTAATAAAATGGTGGTTGGGTGGTGGTGATGGGTGATTATGGTGGTGGTAATAAGGGGTGATTATAGTGAAATGATTATAAAATATTAATTATATTAATAATAAAAATGTGATTATAACTCATGTTAAAATTTGAAAATTTTGGTGAACTTGTCAATATTTACTAAAATTCCTTTTATGAAAAGAGAAAAAATCACTAATCTAACTAGCAGACTACAATTTATTTATTTTTTGAAAATCTAGAAGTCCTGCTGTTTGTCTGAGTAGAAGCTGGTATTGTAAGGAGTCTGGTTTGGAAATCAATGCAAGTCATTGAATAGAAAATTGGTAAAATCAAGCTGCACAAATATCATTATTTTCTATAGTGGGAAGAATCTGCTAGTTGGGTATAACAATTACGAGCGTGTTTGGAAATACAGTTGAAATTGTTTTTTTTTAATTTTATTTTTTTATTTTAGTAAAAATTATTATTTTTTATATTTTTAGATTGTTTTGTTGTGTTGATCTCAAAAATAATTTTAAAAAATAAAAAAAAATATCATTTTGATGCATCGCAAAACAAAAAACACTTTGAACCATAACCGCTACCACGATTTCAAACATCCCAAACAGACTAATGGAATTGGCTAAATTTTCTCCACATTTGAAGCAGTCGCCGGCACATTTTGGAAATTTCAAACTTTAGCTGTAAACTTTGAGCAAAATATTGAGGTCAAGCTTGTTTTCTGCAAACTGTTGTAAGCTCTTGGACCCTCCATCGCTTAAAGGATTCTACGGTAACTATTTTTTTCCGGTGACAATCATAACTTGAAGTGAGTCACTAGCACAAGCATCAAAAGTTGAGTTGATAAAACTTATACAAGAAGCGAGCGAAGGGTAATCTGCCAATAAAGTGATCAAATCTTTTTATTAACTTAAAGAATTGTTGTAGTGCTCTATAATAATGGAAATTTATTTACTAAAAGCTTTTAAAAGTGATCAGATCTGTATACAAATATATGTTTTTTTTTTATTAACGTGAGTGTTCGGGCTAGTTTGCGCGTACATTGACT
>Ga0307510_10011123_pt1 | contig 10699 bp, 13 predicted proteins | sample 12_EM_MG_FD_207224 | JGI IMG/M metagenome (GOLD analysis project Ga0307510, IMG submission 207224) | Populus trichocarpa ectomycorrhiza microbial communities from riparian zone in the Pacific Northwest, United States - 12_EM | ecosystem: Host-associated > Plants > Roots > Unclassified | place... | reverse complement strand
GGGTATAACAATCAAGCAAAAGTTTTAAAGGAGTTTGTGTTTTTATATATGGGGTTATGGTTTCCAGTTAATTATATTTATGAAAAAAAATTGTTTTGTGCTTGTAGTGTTCTTGAGACATATAATTGTCACCTTTATTCCTCAAAACTTTCTATGATCCTACCGTCACAATATTGCATTGTAAGCCAGAATTATGACAATTCTTTAGCTGATATGCATGTTGAAGGTCCTATAATACCAGAGAGATCTTGTCCAACACAGACAAGTAAAGTGTTTTGTTAGAGGAGTAAGAATATGCAGATATTCAAAGGAGAATGAGACATTCATCACTGTAGGAGAAGAAATAAGTCAACAAACCTAGGCATTCCATTCCAGCTGCATCTTAGCTAAAGGGAATCCTCTATTGGTCCTTGATGCTATACTCAGAAATGAGGTGAAAAAACAAACAAAACATATTTACCCTACAATAATCACTTGAGCAAAGGAAGTTCAATAACATTCTTGAATTTCTTTCCTTTCATATTCTCCACACAACCGCAAAGATGGCCAACTTCACTGAATCTTATATAACTTTCCCGCAGATAATATCCTGAAAATCTCAATAAAAGATCCTTGGATCCTCCACAGAAATTGGAATCACTGATGACTGCAAGAAATCCTGGGAAACTTGCTATTTTAATACTATTGTGTCTTGTGCTTAATGATTATCGAGTGGTAAGCCTTCTTACAAAGATTGCTCATGGTCTTGCAGGGGATTCTGTTCTTTGATAGAATGACTGAAGAAGTTCTTGATAGTATTCGTCCAGGGCTACAGGTGAGTAAGCATGCCAAAACTAATTTGTTTTCCACTAACCTTGAGAAGGATTCCCTTTTTCTTCTATAGGAAATATTTGTCTGGAGTCAATGCAACAAAGCTTGTTTATAGTTACATAGGGAATTCTTTTGTTTCATAGGAAATTATAACCATATCATGAGACAAGCTATGAGAAATTACAAATACTAATGTCCATATTTGCTGCTGACCTACTAGTGTCTTGGTCAGAACAACAGGTAAATGCAAACGAGTATAATGTGGTAAATCAAACTTCATGTGTATTATCTTCCCTTGATTTACTGAGGAGCACAAAGGAATCTGATTCACCCAAGGGTTATAGACTGTATTGATTTTAAACCCACATGTCTTAATGATTTGTAGATAGTTTGTTCATGAATTCATCCGATTTCCTTTTCGAGTGTTTTCTTGTCTGACTTGGGAAGGGCAAACACATAAAATAAAGGGACAAAAAGCCCATGCTATGTGAAAGAACATTTCTTGGATTTAAAAATGAGCTTAGGAGGTGCCATATGTCTTGTCTCACTTTCCAACCCTCAATTTAATGTTAATATGGTAATTATGCACAAGTTGATCGACTTAAGGAGAAAGGTTGCTTGTTTTCAACGAATTAGTTTTTTGTTGATTGGGACAAAGGAAAGCATGGCTATATCATTGCCTTCGATAGCACTAGTGTCATACTGAAAGTCATGATATAGTTGGTATTGCAATTGTCCCTCTATCACTCAGTCAACATCTGACGAGGTAGGCTGATCAAATTGCTGCTGGCCTTTCTTTACACCCAGATAACTATAATTTCAGCTGTTGCAGCTAGCCATGCCATTTTCCCATCCATGTACAAAAGTCTTAACTTCTATCGTGATCATATTCAAAATCACCTCTGTTCGACTTTCTGCTCTATTTATTCTTCTTCTTGGTTGTTCGCTGAAGAAATGCTAAATGTATTTATATAATAACCAGCTCGCCATTCGACGGTGTGGACATAATACTAATTTTCTTAATCCTGTTCTAATTTAATAGGCCTTGGAAAAGAAGTACGAGGATAAGACTGGATTCCCAAGTCCTGAAAGAATAGAAACACACAGATTGAAGAAGGTTGCCGCAGGTTTTGGAAAATTATAAATATAGACATGGGCTTCTGTTTACTGCATGAGGTATTGTGGAAAGTATATATAAACATGTCTGTTCCCACAGGCACATAGGTACACAATGATCTAGTTTTCTACATTTCAATTCCCCCTGGATTCTTCTGTTTTACAAATATGCCATTGCTATAACAGATGAAATTTAGGCTGATGCTGCACATATCATCATATGCTGGGGCAAGCGCTGTGCAATTTTGAACACAAGAACCGCATACTACATGGTGTGGCTGTGGAAATAGATGGCTGGCTTACAAAGTTATTTACAGCAGAAATATTTGTATTGCGCTTGCATTTTAGCAACTAATGGTGCTAGGGATTTCGTAGCTTGTATTGTTTACTGGGATGACCCCCCCATCTGTCTATATTCAAGTCCGCTCAACTTATTGATGCAGCTATTTTTCTTACCTGAAGTGTGTTTCGCTCTTCTCTTTACCTCACCCAGTTTCTCGAAGGGGAAAACAATAGAAAACATAAATTATAGCATAATGATGGCTAAAATTAAGATAGAATTTATGTTGGAACAAGATAATAGAATTTTGGGTTCATAAGAAACCCTAACAATATGTCAAATGCTAATTGTGTGTACTTGTCGAAAGGTTCCTGGATCATTCTCTTTAGCTGGAGAAACCCGTCATTGAGTTGGTTGAAATCGTTCTTGTTTTTTTTTTTTTTTTTTTTTTTTTCCATTGAAATGGAAATGGTTTCTACCCTCTCAATCCACCTACACTATATGATTTACAGCTTCAGCATCATGAAAGGAGTCGCCATGGGTACAACTATCTTTTGGTGTATTTAAGAGGTTGTGATCGCCTTATAAAATCACCATTAAAGCTCCTACTAATTCCTGTTGGTGCGAAGTGTCCATAATGCACGACAAACGTTCAATTATACATTTTTTTCTCGACTAAGATTGTTTACCCATCTTGATTTCTCCATCTACAACCCCACCACATCCTACCATGGTTAAGGGATTACAAGCTTAACACAGTCTTGAGGATTTGTTTGCACTACCAATAGTGTGTGGGAAGGAGAAATTAGGATAAAATTGAAGTTGGAACAAGATGATAGAGTCAAAATTATTATCCTTCCATAGTTTTGTGATGGGTGAATTTGAGGAGGCTTTGGGTGCTCTTTCGAATCAAATTATACACATTACTATTTTAAAATAAATGATAGAAAGCTGAAGCTTGCTATGAAATAAGGAGATACACAACATCCTAGCTTGATGACTTTTATAAATGTCTTTAATTGATGGACTTTTCAACTAATGGTTTATTTATAAAATTAATAAAATATATACCCTACAATAAAATTAATAAAATTAATTTTTACTATAATCACGTATTATTGTGGATTGCTCTAATAAAATTATTATTTTACCTTTGAGTAGAAAAATAATGGCCTTTGTTATTAGGGGTGCTTTGGCTTTTCAAGTAACCCAATGATTATTAAAAAATTATTTTTGATTACCTAAGTCTTTTTTTTTTCATAGTAAAAAAACATTTTTACCTTCGAAGTAAATAAAATTTAGAGTTGTTCAAGAGTTTTTTTTTTTATTTTTCATAAATTTTTAAACAGTAAAAATACTTCTTTACATCTAAGTTCAAAAAAATATTAGGCTGTTGGATAATGGTTTTTTTGTTTTTTCCATTCTTCATGTATAGATAAATTACGTATTTGACCTTAAAAAGAAAAAAAATTAAGGTTTGCATTCAAGGGTATTTTTATATTTTCGCACGGGTTTTTTGGGTAATTACCAGAGCCATGGGGTGTTTTGGTATTTTTCACTTTGAATTTTTAATTTTTTAATAAAAAAAGATATTGGTGAGTGTTAAGCACACGCTGAGAAGTAGGTGGCATTCGCGCTATTTAGGGGCACGTTTGATGCCACTCGGTGACCAAACCTGACCTTCCATTATTTTTTTGGATGTGTCATCGTATCTCTTCCACATGGTGTGGCGCATGGCGGCGTTTCGTGGTTAGATTGTCGCCATTGGTCATTTATTTTTTTTCCCTTTATTTTCTCTCTCCTACCAGATAAAGTGCATGATTTTCTTCTTTGTTTTTGTTTTTTTAATTTTAGTCCTCATTCTTTTGATTTCTTATTTGATTATTATTTCTTTTATAGAAGTTTTGTTTTTTTTTTCAATTTAGTCCTTCAATTAAAATTTCTCATGTCTTTTTTTTTTCATTTTGGACCATATTCTTTTAATTTTCTTCCTTGGCCTTTTTGTTAAAAAAAAATTGGCTTTCAATTTCATCCTTCAATCAAAGTTTTTTTTTTAAATTTGACCCTCATTTTTTTGATTTGTTTTTCATTTTGTTAAAGCTATTTTTCAATTCAATTTAACCCTCCAATTGAAAAATTGTGTTCACCCTTTAATTATTATTTTTGTATTTTCACCCTTATTATTTTAGATCCTTTCATGGGATTGATTTTTTTTCTGATTTTATTTTTTGACATTTGATTTGTTGGTGATTCAGTTTCGTACGATCTTATTGTTCTGCATTAGTTTTTTTTTTAATATTAGTTTTGTGATTATCTTCAATTTCTTTTTTATGAATTTATCTTGGTGTCATAACTTAGGTTACGGGTTTTGCATGTCTTTTTTTTATATAAGTTTTTTTTTAATTTTTATTTTTGTTTAATTTTTCATGATATTATTATAATTCATCTGTATTTATTTTTGTTTATACAAATGAACTTTATTTTTCAAAATAAAAAATATTTATTTTTAAATTATATTTCCGATATGTTCGGCCTTGCGTAAGATTTTTTAGGGTGTGTGTGTATTCAATTAGTTTTATTTGTATTTATTTTTTAGGTCACATGTTTTTTTGGGTGTGAGTTTGTACTTGAGAAACTACAAAAATGTGTTCCATTTTTTTGTCTCACATTTTAATGTTTTCTTTTTAATTCTATTCGTTTTTTTATCTCATGTTTATTTTGATATATCATATAAAAGATCCACCTATTTCATTCTGTCTTTTTGCTAGTAAATTAAATATCTAATTTAAGAGAAAGAAATAACAAATCAAACAATCTTCAGTTTTAAAAATGGTTGTCACTGTTATTGATACAAGCTGAAGCACAATCAATACAGCAACAAGCACAAAAAAATAGAAAGTGGGCCGAATTAGGATGAAAAGACAAGTAATCATAGATTTTATTTTATTTTTGAAATAAGAATTTGATAAGTTTCCCTTCTAATAAATTAAAAAATATCAACAAAAAATAACAAAATTAATCAAAAAAATAATTTATGACTCTAGTTCCAGAAGATCTAACAGTATGATAAATGATAAAATAGTGTTTTATAGGAAAACAACATAAATTAAAAATATCTAGAAAAATAACAAAATTAATCTCAAAAAAAAAAATTTAATTCCGGGAGATATAACAGTCCGATAAGTAACAAAATGATTTCTCATAAAAAAAACATAGAAAATCTCTAATAAAAATTCGAGTCATATCCATATTAAATATTCTATTATTGCTATTTTAAGTCGTTATCCCAGTTTGATGCTATCGAATCTTCTTTTAGATCTACACATCTTTTATCAATGCGTAAAAAAATTTGTTAAATCATTCATATATTCTATTTAGAATAGATTTTCTTATAGGTACTCAAAACACTAAATCTCTTCAAAACCGGATACATCATATATGTAATGGTTGTTAAAATGTTTAAATGTACATTAATAAATTACTGTTTTTCTTTTTAATAGAACGGTCAAATTGCTCAAGAACGGTTAAAAGTCTCATGTTTATTTGCCGGATTACAAAAAAGGCGTTCTCAGGATTTATACCAAAGGCTAGAAGCCACGACTTGTCACTCAACTCAAAGCAACTAAACTACAGTCCCAAACTAACTTAAAGAGGAATCCGTTATATCTACAAATCTCGACGATTATATTAGATATTAGGACTCATAGTTCTCTAGTAATTTTGTGGTTTAATCTGTTCTCGGATTCATCTTGGAATCTGAAAACATATAAAAGAATGGGAGAAAAAGGCAGGCAGCGTGCAAAAACATTTCATTGCTACAAAAACTATGTTTGTAGCTTCTGCCATTGATCTAAATGCTATAGAATTTTCCATCCATTCGCAATTACAAAAGACTCGCTTCTATTGAAATCTGGAATCACTTGCATTCTGTATGCTTGGTCTTCAGTTTGGTTTTTCATGATTTTCAGGTTGGTGTTGACTAATGGCCATAGAAAAGAAATGACAATATTAAGATTGAGGAGTTCTCCTAAGCCCTGAAGCAATGGAAACACGAGTGAAGAATGTCGCTGCTGGTTTTTGAAAATCAATGATCACAGAATCAGGCTTCTATTATCAATAAACCTGCTATATGTTCTTTCTACGTGATTCATCTCATGGAAACTCTATGGAATTGAATCTGAGAACTGACTTTGACTTCAAGTTTCTGAAATGAATGGCTCCCTTCAGCTTCCATGCTCTTCATTTGTTTTGCTGATTGTCACAAGAGGCAGGCCTTTTAAAGCTTAACTTCTTGATAGTTCGAAAAACGTGATTATATTATTCCTGCTTCCCTGGAATCTTGCTTCTCAACATTAGAATCCTATCTACAAATATGGTGTTTTCTGCAGATTCAGAAATATCAGACTATTTTGCTGGTTACATGTTCTCTGTTCTATTCTGGGTTTGACTGGCTTAATGTTTTTCTTTGACTGCCTCCGAAGTTATTCACTATGCTTCTTAATTTTATGCGTATTTTGGCAGCAAAACATTTCGGGTGCTTAAACATTCTGATACAGCGGGTTTTTCTTTCGAGATTTACTTTTAAATTAAACATAGAATGCATCTCAAAATCTGGTCTTACTTGGATCATTTCTTCAGATGTGTACGACTACCCCATCTTTCATGAGTATTGATGGTATCAAGGAATCCTTAGTGGAATACATGGACCGTACGTTAAGGATCCAACGCATTCTGTTTCGAATTCGGCTAAAATGAACTTGTCTTACAACTAACAATTGGATTTCATGCCTTGAGCTTTTTATCTTTTAGTGCATCGCTAATCTTATTATCAAACGGAAGACTATAGCATTTAATAATATCACAGAATTGTACTGCATCATCACCCCCTCTATGTCCTCACACTATCCCTATATATATAGTCCTCAGCAATTGACAACGGGTTTTCTTGATTTGCCCATTTTTAAGCAGTTAATTGGCGGAACAGTGGTGCTTCTCAGTTCCCCGAATGTGTTCCAACAGAAAGGTTGGCTGTCTTCTTGAACTGGATTTAGTTCTATGGCAGAAAACGATATTCCAGTGCATGGCAGGTCATCACTGCATGCTAAGTGTACAGGTTTTGATGCGTATGTGCCTTTTATATTTATGTAGTTTATGTCTGACACAGCCACAGCTGAAGATTCATTCTGGCATTTGCTCCTGTCACAGTAGAACTGGTCGATCATGATTGGTGTTTTAACTCCACTAACTTGTATGTTTGAGAAAGTGACTCCTTGTACTGAGCCAGAGCCTCCCTGCATAAAAAACTGTTAGCTAGGTATGTGGTTCCAAAATATCATGTCCCTGGAGAACAAATTACTAGCGAAGGATGGATTCTATTATACCTGCCATGTCTTTATTCTGACACCAGTTAAAGTATTGAGCATTGCTACGTCTCGGACAGTCACGTTTGAAACGCAGGCCTTGCTGTTATCTCTTCCCAGCCCTCCAATACTAATTCCATGTCCTGGTCCGCAGTTAACATTGTGTATATACACCTGTGAGCATCCTGTCTGTATAGATACACAGTCATCCCCTGAAGAGTGGAACAAGATATAACAGTTTAGCAGAATTGTTGATTCATGATGCAATTTAATTTATTTGTCATGTCAATTTGTGGAGCAGGTAATTTGAAGTTCCAGAATTACCACAAGCAAGATCGGAACTGTAAATGAGCACGTCATGGGAGTTCTCCAGATGGATTCCATCTGTGTTAGGGCTGTTCTCAGGTGATGCTGCTTTGAAATCAGAAACTTGAACAGTTGTGCAATCGTCGAATTTGAGGTGGGTTTGAGGACTGTTTTGGATTGTGATGCCGGTAACTATCACACGAGTACTTCCATAAAATCTTAGAGCCTGCAGTGCATTGTTAAGAGTGACATCGGCATCTTTGTTTCAACATTAATTTTATACATTGACAAGGCTTAGAGAGAGATGTGAGTACCGTTGGCTTGGTTCCTGGCATTTTTGCATTCATAACACCCTATTTACAGGAGACGGGGAAAGGTTAGTTTTTTCTTAGAACTTTAAATGGAAACTGCTGTGAATACAGTTTCTTTGATGGGATTGAGAGCTATGGCTTGATTGCATCTTTTACCTCTGAGTCTTCAGGATTATATGTTGGCAAGTTGTTCCACCAGACTGAACCCTGTCCGTCAATAATGCCTTTACCTTGAATAGTAATTCCATTCAGTTTTGTGAACTCAATCCATTGTAAAAGCCCGGATTTCCAAGCTCCAGGAGTAGTAGGAGCTATGATCTTACCATCCAACTGCGTGAAATTAGATTAGACAAGTGTTTATTTTCGGTAAATCAAACATCAGAATTGGAAAAAAAAGAAAAAAGAAAAAAAAGAGAAGTGCTCATATGGTGGAAGTATACCTGAAATACAATGTCAGCTTCACAACCAGGACCTGAAAAAGATACCGAATGGAGAAGGAAAACATATCCAGATGGAACTATCATCGTCGATGCCTCCACTTTACAAGCAGCTGCCCACGTTGCCCCAAATGCCTGGCTCGCATTTTAACAATAATTTCAGAAGGTTTTGACGAATAGAATAATACATAAAATTCAATGCATGTAGCAGATGCTTGATTAGAAGATAGATTTGGTTCTTGAATCTTGATTGATTAATTAGCTCTTGGGAACATGAAACGTGGGGGCCAACGACGTGGTATAATTTCTTCTATTATTATAAATTTAATGGAGTATATTTGAGATTGACTTCTGATTTTAATTTGCTGCCATGGCCTACCACTCCTGAATTTGTTCGTGCATTAATTAAAATTAAATCTATTTTTCAACAATCTCGAGAAGCTAAACAATGATTACGAACTGGAAACTGGATGAAGTGCCACTCCGAGAAATAGCATGCACTTCCCTTAATGAATCCACCTGCAACTTCTGCTGTTAAGCGTGGCCAGCAAAATTTCTCAACATAAGCAAATGAAAATGAAAATGAAAGCTTAAAGAAACAAATCACCTCTGAGTCATCTGTCTTTCCATCACCTTTGGCACCAAATTCCAACACATTAAAAGCTTTAGAGCTCCCTTTTTGCTGTGTTGACATGGTATCGTCAGCCAACATGTAGTTATTACCAGCAAACTTCGACATGGTACTGCGACCATGGTGCTGATGGCTGCTACCAGCAGTGCTACCGTGACCTTTTTCTTTCTCCACATTTAGCACAGAGTGTGCAGGGGGAAATTTGCCTTTTAAACTCCACTGATGGCCTTCTCTAGCATGGCAAGTCTCAAACCTTGAAGTCCAAAGAAACAGAACAATGTTGAGGATGATTAGGGAGTAGTTTTTGAGATTGAAAAAATTCATCTTCAAGTGAAAAGGTGAAAGACAGAGGAGATGCGGGTGGATTTCTTTATTAGTTAGTGAGGAGATGGTGGACATATTTATAGGAAGGTCAAGCTACTATGCCTTTTTTTTAAAATAAAAATAAATAAATAAATAATATGTATAGATTAGGAGTGATTTAATAATTAAGTTTATTTTAATTTTTTTTATGTATAAATAAAAAACTAATGGAAAATGGGATAATTTCTTTAGAGATTAATAAATCTTTTAAGCCTTTTGAATTTGGTGCTTCCACTTTTTCATAGAGTCAGAATATTCCATAAGCCGTAATAGATCCACGGATTCAACACATGTATATTAAGATTATAGATGAAATAATTCAGTTTAATATTATATAACGAAGACTTAATATTATACCAAAAATGACCTGAGGTAAAAGGGGAATTATCTCAAATTTTTTTTATTATATTTTAAGCTCAGTTCCCAATCCATCATTAAAAAAGCATACTTATTAAACCTGAACTGAGAACTAATTCGGTAAATTAACTTGGGAGTTGGACCGATTCGGGTTTATAAAAAAACCAGCCAGTATAACGATCCGACTAAACTTGGTCAATCCGTGACCCGGACAAGACCTGGTTTTTTTTCTTTTAAATGTAGGATTTGAAACCCATTAATATATATACTCTATGTTCCCAAGAAAAAAATTATGTTTTTTCAATGTGGGATAAAAAAATATTTTGGTTTAAATACTTAAACTTAAAAGGATAATATAGTATCTTTTTAATATGGGATTTGAAAGCTATTAGTATATATACTCTATGTTCTCAAGAAAAAAGCTATTTTTTTTCAATATGAGATTTGAAACCATTAGTATATATATTCTATGTTCCTAAGAATTTTTTTTTTAATGTAGGATTTGACACCCATTAGTATATATAATCTATGTACACAAAAAAAAAAGTTATATTTTTTCAATATGAGATTTGAAATCACTAGTGTATATATTTTATGTTCCCAATAAAAACGTTATATTTTTTCAATGTGGGATAAAAAAAATTTAGTTTAAATACTTCAACTTAAAAGCTTAACATAATATCTTTTTAATGTGGGATTAAAAAAAATTAAAATATTTTCTTAAACTT
>Ga0307510_10011122_pt1 | contig 10699 bp, 11 predicted proteins | sample 12_EM_MG_FD_207224 | JGI IMG/M metagenome (GOLD analysis project Ga0307510, IMG submission 207224) | Populus trichocarpa ectomycorrhiza microbial communities from riparian zone in the Pacific Northwest, United States - 12_EM | ecosystem: Host-associated > Plants > Roots > Unclassified | place... | reverse complement strand
GGCTACGGAACGGGCACCATGAGCTCAGAATACCTAAAAACACCATCCGACTTACCAGGCTAATACCTCCGCTAAGAATTGTATTTGTCGACAGCCCAAGAAGGACATGGACCACTCGCTTGAGCGAATTCATAACTTTGCCATTGCCTCCTCGAAATTCAATCAATACATGAACTTGCTGCTGGAGAATGTCCATGATGGAGTCGACGGAATGGCAATTTTCGAGTTGTCTTGCAAGGGGATGGTCGATCAATTTCATCCCTGTCTGTTTCTCATAGCTCTGTAGGGCTGCGTCGAAGAGTAGCTGAAGACTTGGACTTGAGGCGGAAGTGTGACTCATTTTACGGGTTGAACAAATGCAAGGGAGAAGCAGAAGAATAAGTGTGGTGCTAGGATAGACAGCGGACGTCGTAGAGAGGGTTGAGGTCAAAGCGAGGTGGGCACAGCCGATATCTGACGATAATCGATAGACGCCGAGGTCACAACAAACCATTCGAGATCCAGCTTATTTCTCCGCACCACATCAAAGACCGACTTCCCTGGGAGTCCTGACGCGACGAAGGCGGTGCGGAGATAGCAGAATTCCTTTCTCTGGGGGTTACTGCTGCCGACAGTGGCCAATCTGCCTGCCACTGAGGGAAGCAACAAGGGGAAATAAACTTAAACACATGGTGGGGTGCCAAAAGATGATTAAAAGCTTCCAGGAGGTATACAAAACGAAAATCCTGATACAAAGCACGTGTCATAACGATCACCGTGGTACAGCCCAGTCGTCCCTCGCCGGATCTCCAGGAGGCGGGAACAATCCATCGTCATCCAGTTCCTCGCGTTGCTCCAATTGTCGCCTCTGCTGCTGTTCTTCCCGACGCAGCCGTTCGACCCATCTACCACGGATGTACAACAGCAATGAGATGACGAGGCAGAGCACAACGAGCACCATCGTCTCGACGAACTCGTCCGTGTCTTCCTCTTCGCGGTTCCCACCGCGCAGAGCAGCGCCGAACATGTCTTCAGGGCCAAGATCACTATCACGACCGAGCTCCTCGTTGCGGCGATCGCGGGCCCACTGTCACGGTTTTTACGATGGTTAGTCTGGGAGTGGAATGTTAGACACGTTGTATATACCTGTACAGGGACTTCATCGTCGCCGGGAGCTGCAGCGTCACGCATACGTCGGTTGAACTCTTCTCGTGCCTTGCCCATATACCATGGCCCGTCATCGTCAACCGAGAGATCCTCGTCTGTCTCGGGCGTTGGACTACCAGTGGTGGCTGGGCCTTCATCCAATTCTCTCCGCCCAGTAATCTGATTAGGATCTGATGAACCATAAGTATCACTTGAGCTGCAATTCGACTGCGTATGACTTACCAGAATCAGCGGCATTCCTTGACCAAAGGCTGAGGCCACCTCCCCTCCCGGTCAAGGTAAGCCATAACTTGAAGCTGGGCGCGAGTAGCCGAAAGAGGGACAGGGTTACAGGGAGATATGCTTCCATGTTTGTCTCCAGGGCAAAATCGTAGTGTTGCTTCGCCAGATGGAAATCCTGTACCATGCCCAGTCTCTGGGAACTCGTAGGTAGGGAAAACACCCAAACCTGTGGAACACCGTACCCGTGTTCACACATCCATCCCAGGTTCCACATCGCCGGTGCGCTGTACTATGTATCGGCCGCCGACCGATAATACCCAGCGGCTTTCAGGCTTTTCCCAGCGAACTTTTCAGGCTCGTTTGGTACGCCAAGACCGTGATAGTAATAGTCCCCGACTTTGACTAGCGCATCGACATCGTTCTGTGCGGCTGATCGTATCCATCCAATTGAGTGAGAGCGAGCCTTGCTGTGTCATTTGATGGGAAGAAGTTCGCAAAGCTGGTGCGACGAAGCGAAGCATACTCATGCTCTTGTCGAGTCCGACTGTCCGACAGCAACGCTTTGGTAAGCGCCGCGCCCAAGTGGCGCAAAACCGAACTTACCTTTGGTCAAGTATGAGCGCCAAATTGGTTTGACCGATCTCAAGAGCCAAGCCCACGCTCAGTGGCAATCCACCATTTATTTCAACATGGCCGGCTGCTTCCCGCTTGGAGTGCCCCGTCTTCCCGAGCTTCCTCACCCTCCTGAATGGGATCTTCACCCCAGGACCCGCGTTTTAATCTTAATTCATATAAAGTTTCTACATCCAGAGACAAACTTTGAAAAAGCCGTAGAGCACGCGCCAGGTTTCAAAGAAGCAGGCACTATCTTGACCTGGGCCGCTTGGGTCTTTACAAGATGGTAGAATGCTTCGAAAGGCGAACCATGCCTCATTGCAGCTTCGAAGTACGAAATGGCCAGCTTCATGTCTCCTCGCTCTGATCCGCTCGGGGTCAGTGCACGATCAAACTCACAGGTTCCCGATGTGCTTACCGTAGTGGTGCTTTCCCAGGTTGACCTGAGCCTCAGCGAGGGCCCGGCCTGCCCAGCTGACAGCAAAATGGGTGATGCGGACTTGCTATCCTTTCGGTCGTCGATCAAACCATCGCGCCACATGATGCCAAGACTATTATGACATTCCTTGTCGCCATAGGTAGCGTGTGCCAAATTTGACAGGGCCTCATGAAGGACTCATGGTCATATAAAAGATTGTGGGGTCTCATGGTGCAATTACCAGATGGCACCAAACTCACACAACCAATGCGAGATTATGAAGCCGATACATCGCGCGCCAAATATGACAGGGCCTCACGCGTCACGAGGCATCGCGAGTACAATAAAAGGCAGTAACAAAATTATGCCCCTCATGGAGACTCACAACACTGGTATTAACTCGCGAGGCATTATCAAAATCCAGCCGAATTCCTGATGCGGCGGCCGGCGCTGCGTTCGAACTACATCTTTGCCAGCTTGAAATCTGCATGTACACATTCTCCACGAAGGTACATCCGGTCTAAATAACCGGCCGCAGGCGCAGCAAGACCAACCGGACTATTTTCATCATGCCTTCCTTGTCCACCCTGCGCAAACCCCAGAGATATCATACACCAGGCTTAATAGACCTTGAATTCATTCGCATTGTCCGTGCAATGGCGGCAAGCAATGCTAGGGCGCAATCAAAGGCTGCCCGGTAGGCGCCAATAAATGATCCACGTTCCCCCAATCACAGCGGCGTAGCGCCCGTACAAGTGGAGTGACGGCCTCGTCAACTGCTACTACTACTACTACTACTATAGTAGTAGGCGGACGTATCGTTCAGCTCAAAGCATATATATCTATATATTTGTGCAGTGCCTGCTTTCTGAGCGTCATTTTCCAACCCCACTTCCTCCTTCTCCATTCCATTAATTGCTCACCAGCATGGTCGATTTCAACAATCCCGATGTGATCGAGGACGATTTTCGTGAGTACCGTGCGCTTGTACGACCAAGCTCGTGATCTCGGGATGACCATTGAATCCGTCTTCGAACAGTGGCAGTCACGAAGTTCTGGCATGCCCTGGCTGGCCTCTATCTGTGAGTCTGCCTAATCACCCCCCCCGCGCGCTTGAAATGTGTCCAACAATAATAACTCTGCCTCCTGCTTCTAGCTGGGAGTTCGTCACAACTCTTGACTACGAGTGGAGCGTCATCCGAGGGCGTCGACCCTACCTCTGGACTATATGGGTCCGTCATGATGCGCATTTCCTTTCGGGTTTGGTTACCCGAGGGAGAACTCTTGCCTTATCCGCTCCCTTCCGTAGATCTACTCTGTTACGCGCATGTCTACTCTCATGTCCGTGATTCTTCACCTGGTAAGCTTTGACGTTACGGCCCGATACAATTGTGAGGTACGTTGGGTCCGTTGTCTATCGCATGTGCATCTGCGTTCCGATAAACCACGTCATTAGGCCCAGTTTACCTTCCATGTCGTGAGTGCGCCCGCCTCTTCCCTGTTGTGCTCAGTCGGAGGAATGAACGTCTGTCGGCGCTTTTTTGTCACCTTTCCTTTTTCAGTTCCTTGGGTACTTGGCCATTGCCGCTGCGTCGCTCTTGATTGTGCTCCGCATGTACGTCCTCCGCAATTTGGCGATGCGGCCATCAATCGCTCATGTGTACCGCCAGCATCGCCATATGGGAGAGGAAGGGGTTCGTGATAGCGATTGCGGCTGGCATATGGGTGGTCAATGTTGGGTTCATGATTCAAAGTAAGCCCTCTCATCCCGTCTCTTGTGTACAATTTGGAATCACTCAAAACATGCGATGGTATTAGGTGTCGCGCGGGTGAATATTCATTCGACTTGAACTATCATGGACCTTCTGAACTCATCTCATTTCATTTCCAGATCCGTGCTTCATGGATACCTGAGTCGGGCACCTGTGGGACGACCAATATTCACACCACGAAACTCAATCTGATCGTCACACTAATCACGGACATCGCCTTACTTCTCATCATGCTCATTGGCTTGCTCCGTCTCGGCTATGACGAACCTGGCGTTTTCGGTCTGCGGCGTCTGATATGGAGACAGGTGGGTTGTCCGCGCTTCTCGCAAGTCATGATGTTTGCCATGCGCCGATACATTCACCGTTGGCCAGGGCCTCATCTGGTTCTTCCTTGCCACCATTGCTGAGGTCCCACCGGTGGTAAGCGTAGCCAGTCCCATGTATCTATCCCTGTTGCTCGTCGTGACTTCATCATCACAGGTCTTCATCAGTTTGAACTTGAACAGTACGTGTAACTCTCTGCCTAATCTGTCAGTGGTTAACCCTGATTCCGCTTGAAACGCCAGCTCCATTCGACGCCGTACGTTTGTTTGTGTCACCTGTCAAAGAAAGGGACTACTAATCTGGCACACTCCTTTCAAAAAACAGATGTTCCAGATTCCCGCGATGATAACACTGTCAATCGCTGCGACTCGAATGTATCGCTCCCTGGCGGACTTTTCATCAAGGTCTACGGAAATGTAAGATATGATTCCACCCCTTATTTACTTTTACTCTGTCCTTACGATGGTCGGTGTTACCCACGTCCAAGTGGTTTCGTACCCTCGAAGACCAAGCGAGCTCCTGCTCCTCCTATATTGGAACCCATGGAGGTAGCCACACACAATACTCATGAGACGCAACAAACTACTCAGAATACCTCCTCAACCATCACCTCGGATGGAATACTGGACGAGAGACCTACTGGACTTGGACCCGATTTCGACTTGGAGAGGGGTGCGGAGAGTTAAACCCGAGTTCCATGACAATATTTTGGGTATTTCGTTACCGATGTAGTCTGCACGAACTAGATTTCTTGAAGGTGTTCTATTATTGATTATTGGGAAGATCCTGTAGCATCCTTATTGGCTCGGTCACCCGTCTCATCGACTCTCTTCAGTTGTTGTTTCAGATCCACGCTTTGGCCAACGCGTGTGACGATGTCGGGAAGTGATGTTGGATATCGATGGTCATATCATACCTGCAGACCATCCCTAGATGCCTCATCGTAAGCTCAACACTGTCCATCGTCTCTATTTTGCTTAGGATCTCCGTTTGATTGAACCTTTTCTCGCGGTGGCCAAGGTTCCCGTCAACAGGATCTAGAACATTTTGTCGCGGAAGTGGCGGTCGGACTGAGCACATACGGGTCGCGTAGATATGATACTGTACAACACCAACGCAGCACAGTGGGGGTTATTGTTGCAGACAGTGGCCAATCTGCCTGCCACTGAGGGAAGCACCAAGGAAAAATAAACTTAAACACATGGTGGGATGCCAAAAGATGATTAAAAGCTTCCAGCAGGTATACAAAACGAAAATCCTGATACAAAACACGTGTCATAACGATCACCGTGGTACAGCCCAGTCGTCCCTCGCCGGATCTCCAGGAGGCGGGAACAATCCATCGTCATCCGGTTCCTCGTGTTGCTCCAATTGTCGCCTCTGCTGCTGTTCTTCCCGACGCAGCCGTTCGACCCATCTACCGCGGATGTACAACAGCAATGAGACGACGAGGCAGAGCACAACGAGCACCATCGTCTCGACGAACTCGTCCGCGTCTTCCTCTTCGCGGTTCCCACCACGCAGAGCAGCGTCGAACATGTCTTCAGGGCCAAGATCACTATCACGACCGAGCTCCTCGTTGCGGCGATCGCGGGCCCACTGTCACGGTTTTACCGGTGGTTAGTCTGGGAGTGGAATGTTAGAAACGTTGTATATACCTGTACAGGGTCTTCATCGTCGCCGGGAGCTGCAGCGTCACGCATACGTCGGTTGAACTCTTCTCGTGCCTTGCCCATATACCATGGCCCGTCATCGTCAACCGGGAGATCCTCATCTGTCTCGGGCGTTGGACTACCAGTGGTGGCTGGGCCTTCATCCAATTCTCTCCGCCCAGTAGTCTGATCAGGATCTGATGAACCATAAGTATCACTTGAGCTATAATTCGACTGTATGACTTGCCAGAATCAGCGGCATTACTTGACCAGAGGCTGAGGCCACCTCCTCTCCCGGTCAACGTATGCCATAAGCTGCGCGCGTGTAGCCGAAAGAGGGACAGGGTCACTGGGAGATATGCTTCCAGGTTTGTGTCCAGGGCGAAATCGTAGTGTCGCTTCGCCAGATGGAAATCCTGTGCCATGCTCAGTCTCTAGGAACTCGTAGAGAACAACATACAAACCTGTGGGACACCGTACCCATGTTCATACATCCATCCCAAGTTCCACATCGCCAGTGCGCTGTATTGTGTATCTGCCGCCGACCGATAATACCCAGCGGCCTTTTCCCAGCGAACATTTTCAGGCTCGTTTGGTACTCCAAGACCGTGGTAGTAATAGTCCCCGACTTTAACTAGCGCATCGACATTGTTCTGTGCGGCCGATCGTGTCCATTGAGTGAGAGCGAGCCTTGCAGTGTCATTCGAAGGGAAGAAGTTGGCAAAGCTGGTGCGACGAAGCATGCTCTTGTCTAGGCCGACATAAGCTACTCTTCCGGTAAGCATCGCGGGCGCGGACTTACCTTGGTCGAGAATAAACGCCAAATTGTTTTGACCGATCTCAATCCCGCGCTCAGCGGCAATCCACCATTTCAACATGGCCAGCTGCTTCCCGCTTGGAGTACCCATTTCCCAAGCTTCCTCACCCTCCTGAATGAGATCTTCGCCCCAGGACCCGCGTTCAGAGACGACCTTGAAGAAAGCCGTAGCAATGGAGCACGCGCCCGGTTTCAAAGAAGCAGGCACGATCTTGATCTGGGCCGCTTGGATCTTCGCAAGATGATAGAATGCCTCGAAAGGCGAACCATGCCTCATTGCAGCTTCGAAGTACGAAATGGCCAGCTTCAAGTCTCCTCGCTCTGATCCGCTCGGGGTCAGTGCGCGATCAAGATCACAGGTTTCCGATGCACTCACCGTAGTGGTGCTTTCCCAGGTTGACCTGAGCCTCAGCGAGGTCCTGCCCAGCTGCAACGGCAAAATGGGCGAATGCGGCCTTGCTATCCCTTCGGCCGTCGATCAAACCATCGCGCCACATGATGCCAAGACCATTATGACATTCCTTGTCGCCATAGGTAGCCCCGCGTTCAAACCACATCCTTGCCAGCTTGAAATCCGCGCGCACGCCTTCTCCACGGAGGTACATCCGGCCTAAATAACCGGCCGCAGGCGCAGCAAGACCAACTGGACTGTTTTCATCGCGCCTTCCTTGTCCGTCACCTGCGTCGCTCGGCCACACCTGCCGCGCGATGGATTCGAAGTAATAACGGGCGCGCTCGAGGTCCCGTGGTATTCGACCGACACCCTCGCCACCAGATGCGATCCCACCTGGTGCATTGTATATGCTGCCGTGGTAGAAGATTTTTCCGAGACGGAAAGCGAAGTCGGTTTCGCCACGATCTGCGTTGAACTGAGTTGAAATAAGTGGGGATGGCCACATTAAGAGGATGTTAACACCAACAATATAATATTCAAGAATATCTTCCCAAGTTTCACCCGCGGCACGGGCGCGGGCAGCTTTGATAGCTGGACGTTGCACATTCAACCCTGTCGATGCCACACTTGCGCCTGGTCCATAAACTCCGCCAGCAAGATCAGCCAGGTGGGTGGGCGTCAATGGAAGGGTGCGTCCGCCAGGTGGACCAGATAAGAATCGTTCCATCGCTGTTCAAACGTGAGCAGAATACAAAGAGAAGGTACGCCAAGCTTACCCTGTTCTGCTGCGGCGTGATACCACTCGACAGCACGCTCACAATCTTCGACAACCCCAATTCCTGTCCAATAGCGATATCCGAGTGCCATCTGTGCGGCCCTATCTCCACCATGGGCAGCAAAGGTGTAGTATAGCTGGGCCCTTGCTTGATCGACTGGTACGACGTTCTGGTAACCGGTTGCATGAAAGAAAGCAAGGTAGGTTTGTGAAGTTGCGTTCCCCGTTAAGGACGCATGAGTCTCGAAAGTTTTGTAGGCAAATACAGGATCTGCGGTGAAATGTGGGGTAGGCGGAAGCTGAGATATAATGAGATCATGCGGATGGTGGATTAGGAGGATAAATGGTCTACCAGAGATATTTTTCCGAGCGCTAAAAGAGCATCTAAATGGCCTAGATCTGCAGCATGTTGCAGCAGGTCCATAACCTTGATCGCACGGCGACTCAATTCTTCGTCACTTCTTCGACGTCCGCTGTCTTGAGAGAGTCGTGATGATAAGAAACGCGGAAGCCATGACTGGTGTCGTAACCGGATAGCTATTCGGAGCGCGCTACTTAGTGGGCCTTGCCCTTGAGGGTTGGGGAGAATTGAGGAGAGGATGGAGTTCTCCGTATTCCATGAAAATTGATGTGTGTCGAATACACGAGATGAAGGTATAGAAATTAGCGTGGTCAAAGTCACGAGAGCCTGCTTGTATGCACGCGCCGCTGAAAAAACACAATTTAGGATGAAAAAAAAGGCTGTAGATATACAACGCCTCTAACCTTCGTTTGCGGAATCGGCTTCTGAAGGAGCGCCCTGTAGAGTAACGCCTCGGTAAGCCATGAGTTTGGAGGACAACAAGACATAGAATAAGGTTAGGGTTATGTGCCAATCCACACAACGGCATGATGCAGGGTTCGCGTGGAAGGAGTGGAACAGACAGGAGGCCTCGTTACCTTGTAGGAAGTATGAGAACCCGAGGGCGCAGAGCTGAGGACGGTAAGGGATGTCTGTCATGACAGATGAGTTGTAGAGATGACTTCCGGAACGTAGGGAATCGCGCACGGTTACGCTCGAGTCGTGAGACGGTTCCGCCTGTGGAGGAGACGAGTCTTGCGCTGCGCCTGAGGCCACAGCCAATGTCATGATACCCCAAGCCAACCACATGCGTTTTCTTGATGGTGCATGCCGCTTGTTGACCATTCGGGACTTGAACCAGTGATTTTCAATGGGACACGAGAAAGAAAGAGGAAAGCTATTTGCGGCGAGGACGTGACGCGATGCACAATGGCGCGCAGGTCAGCCCTGGACTGGTGTATGAGTTGAGTTGTGTGAGGCGGTTATGCGTGAATGGTCTACACGAGACAAATGATGATGATGAAAGACATGTCACACGGTCTTCGGGTAGTACCGGCCCGCGTTCGGCCTGGACCATGCACCAGGTCCTCCAGTGGTCCTCCACTCGGTGTTTGAGGGTTTCGTTGTCTATTTTTTGGCCATTTAAACATGTCCATGCAATAAACTTAACCAATAATCACCGATACATCGTATTGGGGTGCGGAAATTGCATTTATAGTAGGTTTCGCCGTGCTCCAGCGAGGAATTTTTTTAAGGCGTTACATAAGCTGACACACGTCGGGAACTGGTTGACTTAGGCACTGATTCTATTCAGCGTCTGGGACCAAGTGAACCAAAGCTCGGACTCGGGCCCTGCGACATCCCGGTCATTCTGTTTCAACAAGCAATCTACCTTTCTTCCCCTCAGGATTATTTTCTCTACACTCGCGTCGTCTCTCCCAACAAGTCACTCCTAGTCCAGGTTCCGGAAATCTTGGCCATGCAAGTATTTGACCTTGAGCCCCGCATCCACACCATCCTTTCCGCACCGGGCACGGACCTCAGCACCATTTCCGCCAAGCGCGTCCGCCGCATCCTGCTCGAACAAGAGGACGTGCCACAGGAATTAATCAAGGACAACAAGCAGGCGATCGACGAGCTCATCTCGACCGTCTTCGCCAAGGTGTCCGAGGAGAGGGGTTTCCAGCACGAGGGAGACGGAGACGCGGCCGGAGCCCGCGCAGAATCGTCTGCTGAACCCGCGGCCGCGCACAAGAAACGCCGACGTCCCTCGCTGGATGACCACGGCGGCGACCGTTCGTCGGCCAAGTCGGCCAAGTCGGCCAAGCCGTCCACCGCTGGCGACGAGGCTCTGGCGCGACAACTGTCGGAGGAGATGAATGGGCGCGGACGGGCTTCTCGCTCCGGCGTTGCTTCCGGCGCGCCCTCCACGCGTGGCGGTCGTGGGCGTGGGCGTGGACGGCCACGAGGACGTGGACGAGGTGGAAAGGCCAATGGGACGAGAAGCGCTGACACAATCGACGACTCGGGCAACGAAGGGAGCGACGTTGACGGGTCTAAGAAAAAGAGGGGCGGAGGATTGTCCAAGGAGTATATCTTGAGGTGTGTCACACATCCCAACGTATCCCTGTCTGATCATTCATGTCATGATTCCGTCACGTTATGCGTGTAGCGATCCCTTGGCTGTGCTTGTCCAGGAAGCTTCGCTTTCTCGACCACAAGT
>Ga0307510_10011121_pt1 | contig 10700 bp, 13 predicted proteins | sample 12_EM_MG_FD_207224 | JGI IMG/M metagenome (GOLD analysis project Ga0307510, IMG submission 207224) | Populus trichocarpa ectomycorrhiza microbial communities from riparian zone in the Pacific Northwest, United States - 12_EM | ecosystem: Host-associated > Plants > Roots > Unclassified | place... | reverse complement strand
GGGGGGGGGGGGGGGCGGGGGGGGGGGGGGTGGGGGGGGGGGGGGGGGGGGGGGGGGGGCGGGGGGGCCCGGCACGAATGATGTCTCATGATGCTATATGATTGGTTCGGAGGTGCATTATTTCAACTTCGGCTAGTGCCGGAGGTCCAAGTGCTGGACTATAGTCCCCTATAGTCCGTTCGGTCCTAACCTTCCCGGGAGTAGTCCGTCCTAGCACCCAAAAAAGACGGACTATGAGCCGTAGTCCGTCCTGTCCTACTCCGAAGACGGACGGACTGGATGACTGAGAACACTGTCTAGGACCATGGCATGCACTCTCCACGAGAGCAGACCCCACCGATCCTGTTAACATGGAGGAGGAGTAAATGCAAGGGACATAACCCTGCATCGTGTCGGCTTCATTACTGAAAAACCAGATTTGCTTTAACGGTTAAGCAAAAAAAGTGATCGTGAATCTAGCTTCATATCAAAAGATGCCAAGACGTGCGGAGTGTCCTATGGTTCAGGACAATGCCAATTGACACCTTACAGTAGCGAACCCCAAACCTGATGAAACTCAAACTCCTCTAAGTCAAAATCAACAACCTATAAGCTTAAAAGGTTCTGTAAAATTTATTATCTAATGGTTATCTAAAGAATTACAAAGAGGTTAAAGGAAATACGAACTTCCTGCAGTGCTAGAACGGTTCAAAGATTTCCATTTTTGTATAAGAGGTCAAATTAACAGCCCTTAAACTAACTGTATTAATATCTTAACAGAAGTATGCCTGATATATCAATAAATATCACCAGTCATTAAATTTTCAGGATCAAGAAAGTTTAACCCAATTAGGAAGATAACTGCTGGTTAATAAGCAGATGGGAATTAACACAGGTGTTGATTGGCAGTGTCCGGAACCATACTGAAAACAAGAAACTCGGAAGAATGGTATCTACTTTACTGAAGAGGTGAAGTACGGAAAACAACTGTCACTTTCAAAGAACCTTCAAGTAGAAAAGAAAACTATACAAGTCACAATCAATTCAAACTTACTAAGCTACTTCACAAAACCGATTCAGAAAACCACACAAAAGACATAAAGTTCCCGCTACCAGAGAGCCCAACCTTGCAGGTTGTCCCACTAACTAAATACAGGCACCATTTTCCTTCCTCACGATGGTCGCCGCTCTTTGTTGCAGTGGTGGGTGGTGGGAGAAAGCGTGAGAGAAGACAAAAACCTAACTTACATACGGTAGACACCCCTGTCCACCAAGTCTAGGCAACAGCCACCCCTGCAGGACCGCGAATCCTCCAATGCCAAGATCGTGACTAACTTTCTATTTAGTAAAAGTTAATCCCAGATAAGCTAGAAACAGCCGGTTAAGAAAGTCAATTTTCAACTCCTCTCTAAATGCTCGGCTTCTCTTCCACATTTACCAGTGTGCCCTGAGGTGTTTGATAGGGTAGTGAGAGCAGTCATGTCGCTCGATCGGGGCCACAGAAAAACGCTGTTTAGTAGTTAGCTTGGCGCACACACTTTAGCACATAAGCCGCCTCTCATGTAGACTAGCCTAACAACGAACAACCACACCAAGGAAAGCAAGCCAATCAACAACCTTTTCTTTCCTTCTTAATTCGTTCAAGTGCATCGCTCCCTACTTCACCCTTGTCAAGGCCTTTAGATTCATCGTCTGGTCAACTTTCCACCTGTTTGTCTTCCGGTATATCAATAGGTCACACATACGCACAGGAGGGTGATTTCAGCACGCGCGACACACCATCCAAACTAAACGGGTTCTGTGAAATCAGCCCAACACCGGTGATTTGTTGCGTGTATTCTCCTTTTCTTCCTCACGCTCGCAAACCCGTTTCTAAACCACCCAATCCCAGAAACCAATACCATTTTATTAAATTGCCTCTTTACTATCATCAAATCTTTTCTTTTTAATGTCGCGGATTCCCGTTTTTATCGACAACACATATTACGGTGCCCTCACTCCAATTCCTTCAAATGAGACTGCGGCCTGTCTTATGCCGGATGCCGAGGCACAGGGATTCGCTTATTACCAGGGTCAGATCACGGTCCTGGAGAGTTTGATATTGCAGAGTTTGTTAGAAAAAGATAGAATGATTCAGGAACAATACCTCAAAATTGCACATCTTGAGGTAAACAACTTACAATTGATTTTACTACTATTTCTAACTGATATATAGGACCATGGGACCGACCTAAAAAAGAAACTGTCGAAATTAGAAGGGAATTTCGAAATGCGTGGGGCATTAGGTAAATATTCAGTGGCACTACATATACATATGCTGCTGTTACTAACATGACTGTATAGAACGGATAGTATACCAGGCGAAACTTTGTGGCATGATTGATAGACCCATTCCTGGAGCGCCTGCGGGGATTCAGTCAGGGCTGAATAAAATTACCCAAACCGAAAAGTTTGCAGAGCTTCTTTGTAAAGAGGTCGAACAGCGCGGTCTTGATTTGAAGCTAGTTCGGGACTGCATTCCAAGCCTTTATCATTTATTATCTAAATTTGGGCATGGAAACCTGGGCGTGCTGGTGATCCGCAAACGCGATTTTGTTCCGTCAGAACGTGCTCTTCTAGTCACAATAATGAGAGTTCAGGAAGAGTGGGCTGATCCCCTGCAATGGATAGAAGATTTGGAGGGATAATTGTTCCATAGTTGACTTAGTCATACACACCTCCAATAAAACTCTACAGTATCCCCTGAGGCATTTATAGTTCTGAATTTCCAAATTCTATGCCCAAGAAACAGTGTTAAAATTCATATGTATGCATGATTGCCAAATTCAACATTCAAGGGACATGATGCTTAGTGATGGACATGATCATGCTCAATCATAAATTTTTGATGTGATCGAGATCAATCAATGCTCAAGCATGGGCCAAATTTCCTCCTCGAGCTTGATCATGTCCATCACTAATGATGCTTCCAGCTAGCAATTGATGTTGTTTTGTATATATTCATACGAATAAGCCAATATGGGTCAAGAAAAGGGCTGAAGGAGTTTATGTGTAGCGTGTGGCAAAGAGGCGTAAGAAGGGACAGAACTATCGATAGAGACCTAGTATGATTCGGTTACAAGCTCTTTCATCTGTAGGCAGACATATTCCTTAAATGTAAAAACAATAAAAAGTCTTCCCAAGGTCTCCTGACTATAATTACACCATCATTTCTATCCTCCCATCATCTCTCTTGCTCCACTCTCCTTCACTACTGTCTTTCCTCGTTAGATAAAACATTACCCCCATATCTTGCATCTTTTACCGGGTAGTAGAGGGCTTCCTCGTGAACTCTCTAATACCTTCTAGCATCTTCTAGCATATATCAGGTCTAGTGACGACGGAGCGAGCGCGGGTAATTCAAAATACCTGCAGAGTAGAAATCAGAGTATTTAATCTTAATAGCTAGATTATTATCTGCATGGGAATAGTGCTAGCCTGTGGACCGGGTGAGCGTTCAGGGAGGCTTGGCAAATATTCGCCTGCAGTTAGGTTTGATGCATAATGAAATTTGGCTTCAATCTACCCCAAGCCTCACTGGCTACCCGGTCTATCCTCGGCGATTGTTGTCGTACACAAGATGACTTCCACTCTTGGGATCATTCACTTTTCTAGGGTGATTACGTAAGCCTAGCTTCTAGTATGTCTACTTCACTTTGCAGTCACACACCAAACTATTTCCCATCCTGGCAATTTTTTAAATCTTCACCCTCTTCAAAAATTCGACAAGAGCATTACAGATTACTGCTTCCTTTTACTGCGAAATCCTTGTCCTGTTGCGATTCTTCAAAATCATCTGGCAATGAATAACCCTATCATAAAATCCCAACTACCACATGCGCCTGCAGATCCTCTCCCTTCTATAAGCAAACCTAATATTCAACCGCCACCTGTCAATCTAAATTTCCATCCGGAATTGGATAATTTGGCCTTCGGAAATGTGAGTCACACCTACCTCCAGCAAAATCCGCAATCTGTTTTCCCCAATCATACCACAGCTGATATTTGCACTCAGACCTCCTTTCTGCACAATCCTCCAGCTCATGATCAACCGTTCCAAGAGCCCAATTCCATGTTACATCACTACCATATTACACATTTGCGAGAGCTTGAAGCCAACCAGCACAACTACTATCTTGGCTTGTTGCAGGAGCTTGAAACCCACCAGTATAGTGCTACGCCAAGTAGTCTAGGGGTGATCTCGCCTCAAATCAGTTCTGAGAAAGTAAGCCTCTACCACTCAAAAAAGGATGAATCTTTCACAAGACTTTCATCCCGCTTACTTTTTTACAGAAACCTACTCCATTTAATATCCCAACACAAGCAGACTTGGATATGGGAACTGCCAATTCGTACTGTTCCTCCGAACGGACAAACTATGAACTGATCCGTAGTCAATCCGACCCCGGACCAATCAGAAGCAAACAAAATACCTTGTCCACCACCAGCAACCCTGATCTCAATCAGGTATCCCTCACACCAGATATTCACGCGACCGGAAATCTTAGGCAGAACCATGCCCATCAAAATCCGAAATCTGATTTGCATGATGATCTGATCCCCGCATATCGCACCGAAAGCCACTTCCAACAAAATCAGCAGTTTGTTGGGCAAGACTCTGGTAGTATTGGAAATGCGGCTGGAGGGCAAACTGAACAAGATCTCGGGCACAATAACCACAGTTTCCCCAAGGATGAAGCCCTTTTGCATGATTATCACCTGAGCCGGTATCACGAAATTAATACCAAGTGGATCGCCCGTTATTCTAAACAGGCATTTGACTCATACACGTTCTGGAATGAACTCTACGAGCCAGAAAACAAAGAGATTGAGGAGAATTGTGCTGAAATTGGAACCCTAACTGTTGTTTACCCATCTCCAGTTTTCCTACTACATCTACTAACCACACAATAGTCTATGGTTTTATGTCAAAAAGTCAAACGCATGAAGCTGGAGCAAAATTTCAACCTACGCGGAGCATTGGGTAAATTATCAGAATCCCAAGTTAGTTTGACTTGTTGTTTCTAATTTGGGTTGCAGAATACACAGTATTTCTTGCAAAACTGCAGAAGAAGATAGATCCCAACCGGGCAGAAGGGGTTCAAGCCGGACTAAATGAACTAGCTAAGACCTCAGAATTTGTTAAGGCGCTCCATGAAGAAGTAGCAGCTCGCCACCTTGTCCTCAGGAATATTACTCCATGTATCTCCCGCACCTATGAAGATGCATTGAAAACCCTACAAGGTAGTAACGAGAGTACCATTACCCTTCGGGAAAAGGATCATACTCCAAACCAACGTGCTGTCCTGGTCTCATTCTTAAGAGTTCAGAGTGGGTGGTTGGGAGGCCTACAATGGAAAGAGGAGAAAAATGGGAAGGTACATTAGGTACTGTGGGCTTTGAAGGTAGTACCATCTTATTTTTACATTTTTTCTGTTATTTTTTCCACTGTAGTAGGGAGAGGGTGCAAGGGTGATTAAGTTAACACCATGGAGGGGGTGTGCAGAGGTGGGGGGTGCGGGGAAGTCGCTTGGGTGGTACGGTTGCCTGGCAGGGGAAGGAAAAGCTCGTAGTTAAATGGCCGTACCTCATCTCACTTTTGTCTGTAGCTAGACGATCGTTCCTACATCATCGCGCATGAAGCGAACAGCGAGAGTGACTCGCATTTTTTTCTATCTGTGCCCGGCCTTTACTTTTCTTTTCATTTATAATGTGAGCAGCATCGAGCTAAACTATGAGCTTTTCTTCTTCTTTACCTTTTCAGCTGCCTTTCCTACTGCTTTTATACGGGGAAAACCTTCCAGGAAACAAGGGTTCCTGATAGGGATACGGGTACGGAATCCTATTTTCAGTACCGTATTTCCTACTTTGTTTGACCTGGCTATATTTTCTCTAAGCTTGAATGTTCACTATTTTCTAGAAGTACGCCACCAAATAGTATGTTCCTAAGGGCAGTGTTTTTGTGGTATAGAGTGATTGAAAATGGGAGTTTAAATAAAAAATAAAAACCTGCACACTTCATACTAGCATACATTTTACAATGAACTGACTCTTAAAGTAAATTGTTAAAGCCCATCTCAATCTGTCCTCAATAATGTCTAGCCAATTTAATTCAAGGTTGTGAATTACCAGTGCCTACTCTGTATCAGGCAACTAGGCGTGACACCAAGTACTCTTCAGTTCAGAACGGGGCAGTTTGTCTGTCGTAAAAGTGGACAGAGGTCGACGCTGTTAAGTGGTCCTGCCCGGCCGTTTTCTAAACTTTGCCCTACACACTCAGGCCCAAAAGACTACAGACACGCCGTCGCCGGCAGGGAACGTTTCATTCATGGCTCGGAAATATTTCATGCAGTGCCGAGAACTGTTATACCTGCTGATATTGCCCAGCACCGAACACTAAGGAACATAGTGATCAAACAATACCCATGCTTGAACAACGTTATGTATGCAATTGGTTATACTTGAAAGGTGTGTTGAACAGATGAAACTCACAGTTTTATGGGGTTGGCCAGTAGGATTAAACATGCAGCATAGCCTTGCTTATTGTTCACTTAACGCATTATTTTCTTAATGATCAACACAATAATTCATTGACAGCCTCAACCGAATTGATGCTTCATTGACAAAGTTCAAGTTAGGACATTGAAAGTGACTTTCTATGGAGCCCAGAGTACTATCTCGTTCAGAGGCTAATGGGACTTCACCTACCCCTCCCACACCAGTACAAGGAAACACAGGCAGCCGGGACGACCAACCAACCACCCCACGCGACAAAGGACAACAGAACACAGGCAAAAGAAACCACCACCAGCATCAGGCTTCATAGCCAGCTGAAACAAGCAACCAACTACCCCATGGGACAAAGGACAGCTAAGCACATGTAGGAGCAACCACTAACGGCAGAGCCCATTATGCGACTGCCTCATCATTCTCGTTCTCCTCCTCCTCTCTCCATTTCAGGGGATTTGGCCAATCATCTTGCACCTTCATGAAGGTAACAAGCAGGGCACATTCGGATGGTCTGAAATCGCCAGATCGAATAACAATTAAACCCGAATGCCCATGTGCATATTTGGACAGCAATTGATACAAACTTGGGATACAAGGTGTCACGTCGTCTGGCTTTAGGCCACGTCTTGCAACCTCCACGGCAAAAAGCTCCTGGAACCTTTTTGTTTTGGTGAGTTTGCTTAATCCGGCTTGAATTCCGGACGGCCCGGGGGCCCCAGGCTGCTGGACCCAAATATCTCTCCTAAGCTTGGCTTGATAAACAGTTCGTTCTACCAAATTGTATTAGTAACAAATACATCAATAGAAATGGTGATGATTTACCTAAACCACCACGCAGGTTGAAGTTTGCTTTCAATTTGGTTAATTTTCGCTCATTGTCCAAGTTTTCATACTATACCGTAGTTAGAAATAGCAGAGAAAATAAGATATGAGCATCTTACAGTAAGTCGTGCAATTATTGCCGATTGTTCTTTAATGAGATTGTCTTTTTTGGCTGCATCAGCACACATCATGGATTGCAGCATTCTCAGTTTGTCGGAGTAGTTTTCAAATAACTCGGAATTTGGGTCGTCGGCCGCTGGCCCATGTGGCTGTCGGTCACCCATAGGTTGTTGGTGCATGTGATCAGGAAAGGAAGTAGGGTGGTTGGTCAAAGATGGCTCAGGATTGATCGAATCACTCGGATGGATAGAACCTGCGGTCTGTCCTGATGAAACCCTGCTAGACTGGTTCCAAGAGTGACCACGATTCCAATATTTGTTATCCATCAAAACAGGAATTTGAGACATTAAAAATGTATGAAAACTTGCTGGTACGAATAAAGTAGAACTTGAAGTTAAGGGTGGGTATGTAATGGTGTTAATGTTGTGAAAGTAGGTAGCTTAGTAAACCTGAAGCGAAGTGTTGGTGTACTGTGGTTACCCTACCCATCTCGTTATATCATACAGAAGGTACACCTGTTGGATTGATTGGCCAGACCCGTTGAGTCGGATTGTGTATCACTCGTGCCGAAGTGTCCCTCCTTTGGGTAGCCGTTACCTCTTCATAAGCCGGGCAATCAATTGGTGAGACAATGAATTGCCTAAAGGCCTGGACAGGGGTGAGATAAAGACTGAAGCGCTTCAACGAAATAAGAAGGAAATGTTGTTGATTGGCTCAGTATTCCCGGTGTGGTTGTTCGTTACTAGGCTAGGATACATCAGAGGCGGCTTATGGTATCATAGTCATTTCTTAAATTTATCCTAGCTATAACCTAACCTGCATCTACTCTCTAAAACAAAAATAAAATAAAACAAATACCTCCTACCTATCCTACCTATTCCGCAGTACATCTGGAAAGTACTACCCGTATAAGTTGTAGCGAGATCGCACCATTACTGCAAGTTAACTACCCACAGTCGGCAGGGCAACCCCAGTCAAAAGACCCAAGACCGAAACTCATAGTCAAAGACACAGGAAATCCCAGCCAAAAAATATAACCATCTAAACATTGCCTCACAAAACCTCCTCCACAAAAGAAAACCAAAATCAATTCAACTCCAGCCACAGCCACATCCTTGGCCCTCTTCCTGCCACTCTGGCGACGCCTAGCCTTACGGAAAGCGCCCCCAGCCACACTCACACCCCAACCACCATATCTTCATCACAGCAGGAGCCCAAACGAGGACTTCCAATCATATGATACCACCAACCGGCCGAACATCAAGAACAACAGCCCCAACCGGAGCCCTATCAGCAGCTGTCTCAAATGACGAGCCGCCTTCATCAACCTCAACCAGGTCCAAAGCAAACCGGTTGCAATCATCCGCCACCCCGGCCACCCCCAAAGAAGCAGCCGCCATCTCATCATCAATAGCCACCTCCAACGAGGCAGCCACTACCACCACTACATCATTCACTACCAGCGACCCAACGGACGCAACCTCCTCACCACCAGCCACCTCCTCCACGAAGAGGAGCTCATCATCAACCTGCTGGAGCCGGAAAACCAACTCTTCGAACTCGTCCCGCTCCTTGGAAACCAAGTGTAATTGGCGGTAGAGCACAGAAACATGATGCCGTAATCAGGAAACTTCTGCCTCGAGGGCAAAGTCTTTCACAACAGTGCGGGAAAGTACCACCGACCCCTTAGCGACAGATGCGACAGATGCGACAGAAAAGGTTGAGGAACATCACTTAACAATACCGACTGAAAAGCAGAAGAACAGAGGAAAACGAGAAGCCTTGAAAAGTTGATGAAAGAGATGAACTGATCTGGTAAACAAAGATTAAATCCAAGAGAAAGGTCCTTGAAAATAAAGACTTGAAGCTACCGTGAGATAAGAATCAAGGACAACGATTTGAGACCGAAATGTGACCTGTCACAACAGATCAAATCCCGGTGTTATCCCTTCGTCTGTACTCGTATTCGAGTACCGAATTTCACTCACTTTTAGCGTCTCACTAATAGGACGCTTGATACAGGAAAAGTAATGATAGACAACACCCCAAGATAAATTAAAAGTACTCACACTTGTACCATAGTTAGGACCATATCTACGCAGACAACCTGCTTTCCATCATGGCCATGCTGAGCAGTACTAGAAGTGCGAAATCATCAAATATCACTCACTCTATCTCGGCAGTCCATATTGGAAATAGTGGGTCCGCGTATAGGAAATGTCCTCCATAGCGGTACTTTCATTCGTTAGTGAAGGGACACTTAAGCCATGAAACGTTTTCTTCTATTCGTTTTTCTTCCTCGTTCTGTTCCCCCTTCATGCCTTGCTTCCTGAACAGAGTTGTCTATCATTGGAGTGACGGCGCCCCCGTGCACAAATCAAAGTCAGAAGTTAGAAATCGGAAGACTTGGCAACTGTATCCGAGGCGCCCGAGAGAAGGAAGGAACACCAACCCAATGACACAAACTTCTTTCTGTGAAGGTGTTTCCCCCTCTCTCAAATATTCGCTAAGAGTTCTAGCTTCTAACTTCGAACTCTCACCCTTGCGCGGGGCACCGTCACTCTATTGATTTGATACCTAAAGCTTGAATCGCTAGGTCGGGTAGGTTTTTGGGATTCTTGGTTATGGGACAATAGTGCTGTACGAGTACTCGAGTACTCGCAGGTAATCTGGGCCTCCATCTAGGAATGAAGTTGGAAGTTGGAAGTTAAACTTAGAACACTCGGCGAATACTTGAGAGGGAAGAAAGCTCCTTGCTTTTCTCGGGTGTTGCCTTGGGAATGGCTACCAAGACTTAGGTCTTCTGACTTCTAACTTCGAGTTATGCACGGGGGTTTATCACTTCATTTTCTTCATTCGCGTCCAACCAGCCAATCGAGTCGTCGCGTCCGTCCAAGACGGGATGAGGACGACAAAGGACGAGACAGACCGCCTTGGCGCAGTCCTAGATGGGGTGGACGGCCGTCGACTACAGACGTGCAAAATTGGTCAATAAGACAAATACTAGTACTCGCCAGTGTTCCCAACCGGCCAGTCCGTCCGGCTTTGGGTACGGCCGGACTAACCCAGGCTTTTTCAGAAACAGCCGGGCCGGACTATGGGAAACCGGCTTTCCAAAAAAAAAAGCCGGGCCCGGCCTGGGTGACCTGCAGGCCTCAGGTTTTTAACCCTAACCTTAATCTGCAGAAAGCCATTTCTACAGATTAAGGTTAGGGTTGATACACGTGACT
>Ga0307510_10011120_pt1 | contig 10700 bp, 8 predicted proteins | sample 12_EM_MG_FD_207224 | JGI IMG/M metagenome (GOLD analysis project Ga0307510, IMG submission 207224) | Populus trichocarpa ectomycorrhiza microbial communities from riparian zone in the Pacific Northwest, United States - 12_EM | ecosystem: Host-associated > Plants > Roots > Unclassified | place... | reverse complement strand
AAATTTATAATTCGAGTCAAGTTTGATAAAAAACTAAAATAAATCTGCTTTTTTTCTTTATTTTTTTTCTTTAAACCTATCTAATTAACAAAGATATATAAGAAGAATATCAACACAAGTTAATTTAAAATTCAAACTAAAACCATCTAGGTAGTGGCCCAGTGGTAAGAGCTTGGGACCAAGAGGTTTGCTCCCTCTGTGGTCTCAGGTTCAAGCCCTGTGGTTGCTCATATGATGGCCACTGGAGGCTTACATGGTCGTTAACTTCAGGGCTCGTGGGATTAGTCGAGGTACGCGCAAGCTGGCCCGGACACCCACGTTAAACTAAAAAAAAAAAATTCAAACTAATAAAAAATCAAATCATTATTTGTTTAGTTTCACTCATTAAACCAAGTTTAATGATAACACAAAAAGCTTAGTTTAGATATTGTTTTTTTACATTAAAAAAAATTCAAATCCAACCTTAGCAAAAACACCGGCAATAAACTAGTATGTACTAAGTGGAGGAGTATTCAACCATAAATTAGTAATAACTATTATCTTCTAAAATATCTAATCTAGTATATATAATATAATTTTTATCTTGTTCAATTATTTATATAAAATTTATTATTGATTGATTTTACTACATTATTGTAATCTCATTTTTGTGTTGTCATAGTCATTATAAATATATTTATTTGTATTGTTACTATTATGCTTAAACACGAATAACAATATATCTTATGTCCATGAAAATATTTAACCCAAATTTTATACAATTTTTATAAAATTGTATTATTTTTCCACCTTTGGTATCAAGTTTTAAATTTTTTTATTAATTGAAATTGAAGTTAAGAAATTTCTATCGTAATAGTAAAATCAAAGAGTAATAAAATTTGTAATATCGATGCATATCCTATTCTTATTTTTAAAGAAATAATATTGTATTATTTGATTTTGTAATTGTATTAAGAAGAAGGGTTTAATTAAAATATAATAATGGTTCAAATAATACATAATTCAACTCTTATATAATCATAAGTTTTTGAATAATTTAAAAGAATTTGATATGGGTAGATTTACTAAAAATAATTAATTTTTTATTAATTTTAGATCTTATAAAAAATATTCAATGTGCATCTTAAACTAAAACTTATGATATTAGCTTTGATGAGCTTAATTAAAAGGAAGTTATAATAAACACATGCTAAGAAATTGTGATTCAAAATATTTAGTTAAAAAGATTTTCTCAATTGTTTTTTAAATAGATATCAATATTTGTTTTTCTATATAGGCGGTAAGAGGGACTCATTATATTATTGATTTTTTTAATAGATGAAATTTTTTTATTAGATTAGATTAAATTATATTAACATATAAGCTATCTATGCATGTTAATCATAATCATAGAACACACTTTTTCGTTTTAATATTGTATATTATTGGCCTATTTTAATTGAATCAGGAGGTGATATTAGTCTTAATATGCACGAGTTGGTTTTTTTTTCCAGGATAAATGTCTTAATATATATGGCCAAGTCTATTATATGTCTCTACATTTCTAATTGTGTCCTTTTTATTCTTATATAGTATCTAATTCCAAAATATTTCTTTATTTCTAAGTATTTTTGTACAGATTGAAATATTTATATCTTGTATTCCAAAAATATCCTCAAATTATATATAAGGATATAAAATAAGAATTTCATACAATTGCTCAAAATATTTTAATAAATAAATTTTTTTATAATAAAAATAAAAATAAAAATTGTATAACTCAAGGACATTTTTTAAATGAAAAATGTCAATACATTACATCGAGGGACACCTTTTTTTTCGGTATTGAAAAAAAAAATTAGAAAAATAAAGATTTTATTGGAGTCGTCATCAAGTAATTTGAAGGAATCATAAATCCAAAATTAAACACTGGTCTCAAAGATTCAGGTACTAGGTTCGTTATGATTAAGAGAATGTAGATACCACACTTAAATCATCCTTTCAAGTGAAAGGTTACCCTTACTTTTGTTTTTTCAAATTTTATTCAAATGCTAGAACATTTTGATCTTTTTTGCAATTTATTTTTTAGGGTTAACGCCGGTCCCTAAAAATAGAAGACTCGTTGAAATGTTAACTTTTAACCCTAAAAAAAAGAGTTACGTCCAAGTTACAACAAAAAAGGCACAATCTATATTTATTTTTTAAATTTTGACGTCGGTCCTTATTAAAAACAAGAGACACATCGATGAATAATGTTTATCACTAAAAAGAAAGATTATGTTGGAATAGCTAAAAAATAGTCATAACCAATATTTAAGAATTGGGCTTTAGACCCACGCACAACGATAGGATAAACTGGGCGCTGGACCTGCATTGTCATTCTTTTTTATATTTATTTATGGTATTTAAAAAAATAAAAAAATATAAATAAATACATGTATGAAAGACAAATAAAATACCCCTAGAAGTCCCCAACATTACTTAAGTGTCACTATATAGAAAAAGACCAAAATACCCTTGAATTTCACTGTAAATTACAAAAAGACCCCTGGTAGCGCGTGTGTAGCTCACGCATGGTCACTGTTGGAGGGGATGAACTTTTATTGCGATATTTTGGGGAAAAAAGGCAGATTATGGTAGATCTAGGTGAGAGGATTCCAATGGTGGTGGCGATGTTGGTTGTTGATGGTCGATGAGAGGGAATCGATGATGTAAAGCTTTGGGTGGTCGAAGGTAACCACAACCTTTTTCCAGAAATATAAGGCGGAGAAGGCGATGAAGACCACCTAGGGTTTTCACGCGAGGGGGATACGAGTCTTTTTGTGTTGGTTCAACGACTTGAGGTGACTAGAGTTTGGATATCTAAGGAGAGAGAGAATCACCAGCGAGAGGAGAGAGAGTATGTGAGGTTTGCTATGATACGGACACGAGCATGGTAATCTGGTACACCTAAAGTTTGTGGAGTGCTAGATCACTTCTGGATTGATCCCTCGGCTGCAGTTGGCTTGATCTGAAAATTGAACCAACACTCCTGATTGATAGATATTTATTTCGGTGTGATAAGATGCATTGAATGCTTGGTACACCATCAAAGTACAAGTTTGTTAAGGACTGAGATGGATTTGAGTTTTAATCTAATCAAAGGTTCAGATCTAATTATTATTCCATCAACTGGTTGGCATTTTTTGAATTTGTTTTTAAATCAATATCTTAATAAGGTGAAGAAAAACTAAAAAAAATCAGAAATAGCTATTTTTGTTTGACCATCTGTTTATGAAAGATAAGTAGTTAAAAACAATATTTTAGTTCCTAATTTTCACATAAAACCTTCCAAAAGTAGTTAAGAAATTTAACATCATCATCAGAAATAATGCTCTTAGAAACGTTACGAAGTTGTGCCATCTCTTTAAAGAATAAATCAACAATATTGGTGACATTATCAGTTTTATGACATGATATGAAATGTGTCATTTTAGAAAACCTATAAAAAAACCATAAAAATTGAATCTCTCTTTTTTTTTTTTTTACCTAGGTAAACCTAAAACAAAGTCATGAAAATATCTACATAAGATTCATTAGGTAAAGGCAAAAGAGTATATAAATCATGCAATAAGATCTTAGATTTAGATTGTCTACATGTAATGCATTTGTCACACACTTTTTGGACATAACGTTTCATTTTAGATCAATAAAATTGTTCATGCAAAATCTCAAAAGTCTTCCTAACACCAAAGTGTTCCGTTAAACTATTATCATGAGCTTTACACACAAGCAATTCATACATAGAACTATTAAATATACAAAGTTTATTTTCCTTAAACAAATATACATCAAGTCTATAAAATTTACCATAACCTAATTTCTCATAAGCATTAAAAACATTAGAAAAATCAATATAATTTTCATACAAATCTTTCACATACTCAAATCTTAATAATTTCATATTTAAATTAGAAAGAAGAATATACTTTTTCGATAGTGTATCAACCACTATATTTATCCTTACCTTACTTATACTTAATAACATATGGAAATGTCTTAATAAACTCTATCCATTTGGCATGTTTCCTATTCAGCTTACTTTGTCTTTTTAAATGTTTCAACGATTCATGATTTGAATGTATACCAAATTTTTTTTACTACAAATAATATTGTCAAGTCTTCAAAGTCCTCACCAATGCATAAAGCTCTTTGTTATAAGTTGAGCAACTTAATATTACTTCATTAAGTCTTTCACTAAAATAGGTAATTGATCGCTTCTCCAACATTAAAACAACTCCAATACACATTCTAGAGGCATTAAACTCAATCTCAATTTTTTTAATAAAGTTAGGTAGTGCTAATAAAAGTGTTGAACATAGCCTTTCTTTAATAAGATTAAACGTATCCTCTTGTTCACTACCCCATTTAAACTCAACAAAGTTTTTAACAACCTCAGTTAGTGGTGCAACTAGTGTATTAAATACTTAACAATTCTCCTATAGAAACTAGCCAAACCATAAAAACTTCTAACCTCAATAATTGATTTAGGTGTAGGCCATTATTGGATAGACTTCACATTTTCCTCATTCATTTCTATACCTTTTGCACTAACAACATAACAGAGAAATAGAACCTTTTCCATGAAAAAAAATACACATTTGCATATTAGCATATAATATTTCTTTTCTTATAAATGCTTAACATGCTTATCTAAACTCTTACTTTAAACCAAGATATAATCAAAATAAACAACAACAAATTTGTCTACAAATACATGCAAACCATGATTCATAAATCTCATAAAAATACCATGCAATTTATCTAGCATATCATCTAGACTAGGAATGAAATGCGTATACTTTACCATAATGTTTTTTATAGCTTGACAATCAACACACATCCTTTAAGATCCATCCTTTTTTCGGCACTAATAACACCATAACAACACATGAACTCATGTTTTCTCTTATATACCCCTTAAACATTAGCTCCTCAACTTGCTTTTGAAGCTCTTTTGTCTCCTCAAAACTATAGGATGGTTGTTAGGAATTGTAGCTATGAGTGTGAGATCAATTTGATGTTCAATTCTCCTTATTAGTGGCAAACCACTAGGAATATCTTCGAAAAACATATATTTAAATTCCTGTAACAACAAAACATAGGTTGTATGCATATGATAAAATTTGTTAGCATTAAAATATGTCTCTTTATACAAAAGTATAAACATAGGCTGGCTAGTATAAAAAACATTCTTAATTTCATTTTCTTTTGCATAAAAAACGCACTTGCTTTTTCCCCCATCAACATTCTCTTTTCTCTTCTTTTCTTTCTTCTCTTATTGATTTTTCACTTCACTCTCTGCTAGATCCCTAATTTTTTTCTCTCTCAGTTGAATCTAACTTTTCTCTCCTCTTATGGCTCATGATCAAATTTTTATTTTCACTCCCTTAGCCTCACTTTCCCTTTTCAATTTCAACTGGTTCTCATCAATATTTTTTAGTGAAAGTGGTATAAAGGTGATGAATTTTCCATCTTTTATAAAATAATACCTATTTTTAAAGTCATCATGTATAACTTCTTTTTTTTATCAAACTACCATGGCCTCCCTAATAACAAATGACATGAATGCATAGAAACAACATCACACGAAACTTCATCATTATACCTCCCAATAAAAAATGAAACCAAAACCTGTTTATAAACCTTCACTTCCCCATATCCATTCAACAATCGAAGTTTATAAGGTTTATAATGCTTTGTAGTATTAAAATTCAACTTTATAATTAGTATAGTACTAGTAATATTAACATAACTCCCACCACCTATAATCATACTACATACCTTATTGTTGATAGGCATCTCATATGAAAAATATTCTTTTTTTGTTGCTCTAAATCATCCTCCTTAACTTGAACATCCAATGCTAGCCTAATCATAATTGATTCCGTCTTAACCAGATACTTTATATCATCATATCTAGCATCCTCAATTGTTGACATCTCTTCATCATTGTTGTCACTTTCAGATACAATATCCCCATGATAATGTAAAATCAAAGCTCTCTTGTTTGGGTATTGAGAAGCCATGTGACCTATTCCCAAAACTTATAAAAAAAACATTTAATATCATGATTACGAGGTGTTTAAGTATTAGATTTATCTCTAGTATTAGTGGAGACTTCTTTCTTGCCTTTAGATTATTTGGCCTTAGACCCCACATTCAACTTGGTTTGTGCAACCCTTTCTCTTATAAAATTCAACTTCTATATCGAAAATAAACTCGAGTTTTGAACTTGCCATATACTACCATTCTTTTAAGTTGTTGTTCTGCCTTTTTATCCATATCCACTATGTCATCTAACTTCATATAGTGTTGTAACTCTATTACATTTGTTATCTTGCAATTTAACCCATTCAGAAACCTAGCCATAGTAGCTTCTCTATCCTCCACAACATTCTCCCAAATCATAGTTACTTGCATCTTCTTATAATAGTCCTTTACACTCTTAAAACCTTGAGTTGGACTTTGCAACTTTTTATATAAATCTTGGTAATAATATCTTAGAACAAATCTTTTTCTTATGATTGCCTTTATCTCATTCCATATGTCAACATGCCTCTCATGATTTCTTCTCCTATTTGAAACATGTTGATTCCACTAAATTATAACATAATCAATAAATTCAACTACAACAAGTTTTATGTTTTTTTATTTTTGAATAGTGGTGACAATCAAATATCAACTCCACCTTTTTCTCCCATTCTAAATATGTTTGAGGATCATTCCTCCTCTAAAACGCTAGAATTTTCATCTTAATACTTCTCAAATTTCTATGCAGACCATTATGATACCTAAAATCTCCTTTTACTCCTCGATGGCCAAAATTCTCAACTTGCTAAAATAACCTATCACCACTATTTCTAGGATGTCAAAATCTATCACTTTGGTCAAATGATACACGATCAAGATCTTTGGTACTTCATCTTTATTCTCGTCAACTATCTTATTTAAAAGTGGGATAACATGTCTTTTCAACCTTCAAATATTAGGGCCCTTTCATACTGACCCTTCTAAAAAACTAGCTATCATAATCTCTTGTCTTTCCACTTGTTCCTGCACCTCACCAAACACCATATTCATCCTCTCATATTATTGTTGCATTACCCGTAACATAAATAATGAGTTTTACTTCTCCTTCATAGGTCATTCATCTTTGAAAGACATTGTCAAAATCTAAAATTTTATATTAGTACTAAAAACAATATACTCACACACTTATCATGTGTTTACACTCAATAAGATGTTACTCCACTCTTGTTTCACTCAATTATGGCTTTTCACAATAATATTATCACCTTTTTTCCTTTTACCTCTCATGTTCTCCTTTTCAGTTCTGTAAGGAATTAATCATAGACAATAAAAAATCATGGCCTCGTAACGATCAACCATAGATTTTAGGACTAAAAAAAATCAAGAAAAATTAAATAACAATGATACATATTTATAATAATAAAAATAAAAGCAAAATTGAAAACAACAATGAATATGTCAACGAACACAACAACAAATACGAAATCAAAAACTAATGCAAGAAAAACTCTAATGACCCAAAACTATAATAGATTATAAAACCAAAACTAAAAACAACAAATAAACAAAACCAATTGATGATGTAAACTTATTTTGATAAACACTGATTCATAATTTGCTCAAATACCTGAACCCCAAGTATGCTCAATTAATCCCAAAATCAATGACAAATAACAAATTCAAGCTAGTATGTAAACACACTAGTTTTGGCACAACACTAACTTGCCAACAACAATTTCTTAAGAATCATAACTTTTAATTTTTATGATATAATTCAACACTTGTGATTTTCAACCTTTTCTCTTTTTTCATATATATATAATATTGATTCAACAGTAATGGAATCCAACAACATTTGTTTTTTATATTATTTTCACAAGAACATATTAAAAATAATGAAAAGGATTAATATGGAAACCTAAAGATAGATATATAGAACCTGATTTTAAAGTTTTTATTTGATATTAACTTATGTAAACCTAGAGGGTAAGAACCCTTGAATACATAAAAAAGATAGAAACAACCTAAAAAAGCTAAAATAAGATTGATAGAAAACTCGACCTAATGATTATCTAAACCAAGGAACCAAAGTTATTGGATGAAAGACCCCAATGCTTTGATTATAAAGAATCAAGAATCGAAGGTATAAGGATGAACACCCTAAAAACAATTTTTTTTTTTTATAATTTCTAAAGAATTAAATGAAGAACCAAGAGTTAGAGTAACCTTGTACACTAAAAATATCTTAAACAAGGATGAAAAAAAATAATAAAAGAGTACTAATCCAAATAGAAAAAGAAATCATAAACCAACTAGAAAAATAATATAAATCTTGTATAGTAGCTTCTGTGCCTTATCATAAGGTCTTTTCGATATTTGATCACTGCAAAATTTAATCATATAAAAAACAAAACCTTTAGAATCTTCTAGCCAACTTTCAGCTTAATCCAACTTTTAGATTGAAAGTTATGCTTGTTAACGTAAAATTGTGCATTAGAAAATATAAAGCTCACAACCGACAGAGTCTATTTGGTATTGTGGTGGCTTTTGTGGTTGTAGTTTGAAAAAAAATTGTTTTACAAAAAGTACTTTTAGTTGAGGTTAGTTTGGTATTTATATATGTTTGGTTAAAACTGTGGTTGAAATTGAGGTTGAACAAAAAGTAGTTTAATGTGTTTGGTTAAAAGAATACTTTTCAAATTGAGGTTATAAAATAATATATATATATATATATATATATATATATATATATATATATATTGATGGTTTTAAATTTAAATATTGTAGATTTAACTACTGTTATTACATCATGAAATAAATAATACTTATATCAAATATTATAGATCAAATTCTGCAAATGCTACGTCATCAAGCTATCTCCTTCTAATTTTTTGAATAAAACACAATTAAAAATAAATTGTGATGAATTACTATAAACGACTATAAAAAATATCTCTCCAAACCTATAGCTGTTGTTTGAGAATTCATGCTTAATAAGAAATTTCTCAAGCTCCAATTTATTTCTTTTTATTTAAACTGATATTTGTTTCTTAAAAAATATCCATATTAAATGTATTTGTTTTGAAAATACCATTTCTAGTAGTATTGAAAATGATGTTTTCAGAATAAATGCACTTAATTTATTATTTTTAAATGTAAATAATATAGTAAAAAAAAATTACTCTTAAACGGTGCTAGCAACTTCCAAATATTTTTTCTAAACCTGGAATTGTAATTCTATGCAAGCCACGTGTCTTTCAAATCATCTAGATAATTACCTGCAAGGAAAAGTTATTATTAGAAACGAAGTCATGTAACTCCACTGTGTCAGCTGCTTTCCGCAAACCTGCGGTTTTAACCAACTTTTAAATGGGTCCTACATGAATAGTATATTGTGGTTCTTCATTACCAAACATTTAAAATCTGCGGTTTGCTTTAAAAGCTACCGCAGCCGCGTAAACAAACGGTTACTTAAGCTTTTTCAACTCTTGTATGGATTTTATTAATTAAAGTTCGATCATTTCTTATTGAAGTTTAAAAGTTTGACTTGACTCAAATATCCTAAATAAACTCATGGAGTGTTTTTTTTAATCTTCTTACTTCTTGACCTTGTAATTGTCCTAATCAATACCTCTAATAGATCATTTGATAATATTTGTTGATTTTTACTATCATAAACTGCCCAAAACTAGAATAAAAAACATGTTCCTAAAATCATCGGCATACCATCGGGGCACGAGTTCGCTGAGATTATCAATTAATTGTTTTGTGATTTAATTGCTTTTGTGATTTTTTAATTTATCAGTAATTGTTAAGTGAAAAAAAAAAGAGTTTTTGTACCGATATCTTATGTGAAAACCATTATATCATGTACCAAAAGAGGATTTGATATCGGATAATTAATAAGGAGAAAATAAGGAGAAGTATGAATTTTAGGGTCAACTATCTATTCGGCATGTGCTCTACCACAAGCTAAATATTTGTTTTAACAAGAAAGTTGAACATGCATGATTTTGCACACATGTTTTTTTACATAAAAAATTTCAAGTGCAAATCAAAATATTTATGCATGTATCTAATTAAATAAATTGAGAATTATCTATGTTCATAAAAAAAAGTCATTAAAGATAACTAAATATATATCTAGAAAAGTCAACAGACGAATATAAATCAAGATATTTGATCTCGCAACACAGTTCATTCACCTAATTGTGTTCAATAACTTTATTTATTAAAATTAAATTTTTATTTAATCAAATGATAATAGAAATAGATACACATATAAAATTTATTGAATAAGATCATAGAGAAAAAAAAATATCTCGCAATGTTGCACTTAATAGAAATATTATCAAAAATAAATATGTTTTATCTTTAAAAATAAAGTTCAATTATATAAAACATAAAAAAAATATAAATGAATTAGAATAATATCATTAAAAATTAAATACCTATAAAATAATTAAAGAAAAATCACTATTTTAAAAAGACTAAATACTAAAAACAAAAATTAAGAGACAGGCGTATTAATTTAAATATAATTTTAAAATTATTTTCAAAAACACTTCTAAAAAAAAGCAAAATTAAAAATACAAAAAAGAAGAAGAGGCTAGTGCCTGTCCCATTTAGGCATGGGCCCTATTTTCTTA
>Ga0307510_10011119_pt1 | contig 10700 bp, 6 predicted proteins | sample 12_EM_MG_FD_207224 | JGI IMG/M metagenome (GOLD analysis project Ga0307510, IMG submission 207224) | Populus trichocarpa ectomycorrhiza microbial communities from riparian zone in the Pacific Northwest, United States - 12_EM | ecosystem: Host-associated > Plants > Roots > Unclassified | place... | reverse complement strand
CAGGATGCCCTCTTACAAGAAGATCGACTACAGGATACTGTGTATTTCTAGGCCCCTCGTTAATTTCATGGAGGTCGAAGCGCCATAAAATAGTCTCCCTTTCTTCAGCAGAAGCAGAGTATCGTGCAATGACAGGAGCTTGTTGTGAATTGACATGGCTTCGTTATTTACTTAGAGATTTGGACGTTTTGCATCAAGAGTCTGCATTGCTATATTGTGACAATATGGCTGCAATACACATAGCAGCGGATCCTATTTTTCATGAACGTACAAGGCATATAGAAATGGATTGTCATTTTATAAGAGATAAGATTCAAGACGGTTCTGTGAAAACAAGATTTGTGAGTTCTGAAAATCAGCTAGCTGACATTTTGACCAAGGCTTTGGGAAAGGAATTTTTTATACCTATGGTTCCCAAGTTGGGATTGCAAGACATCCACTCTCCAACTTGAGGGGGAGTGTTGGAAAGTCAAATCTATCATATCCTTTGTATCATTAACAAGTATTTGTTTCCCGTTTGTATTCCTTAATTATAGTTAGTTTCCTTAGAGTTCTGCTGAATTGTAGCTATGATAGCTTAATTGTAGGAAGTGATAGACTTGTAGAAAATAGTTAGCAAGTTGTATATATTTGCACTCTGACATCAATGAAAATCAGTTCAGCAAATTCTCTCTTTTATTCACTTTTTCAGATATCACACACGATTAAGTGCTAAGCTCACATTTGTTCATCAAATTCACGTACATATTTGCAATAATCTTCAGGGTTAGGCCAACAAAACACTTACAGCTGAACTTCACTCGAAGGGCTACGCGATATAAAGTAACGCATTAAGCATTGAACAAAACACTTACAGCTGAATGCCGCGACGGCTAATTGGCATTCCACGAGAGATTTGGCATCCACAATTGAAGGCTCTTCGAAAGCTTTGTTCGCAATTACCTCAAATTCCAAAAAGAAACCGTTCAATTTTCACCCAAATAACTAACCACTACTCTTCAAAAATACCAAAACAAAACAAAAAAAAACACTTACATGTCATGGAAGGCCACCGCTGTCTTCTTCAATCTTGATTTTCTTCCACTTCAGTATCCGTAACGGTTAATGCAGCGGTTTGGCTAGCGTATTAATAACAATAACCGTCTCTAACAGTATCCGCACTCCACGCGATTATAGATTGAGTTACCCAAAATGCCCTTGAATATAGCAAACTGTCCTGAACTGAATCAGCATTTTCAAACAAAATCACAATCGTTATATCAAGTCTCAAATAAATAAAAAAAATAGAGAGGGGAACCTGAGAGGAGGAAGAGACTTCTGGAGGCATCGATGAAGAGGAAGAGGAGCCAGTGAATTCAGCGTTTACACGAGGTTATTGAGAGGAAATAAAGAGAGAGACGACGACGGTGGTGGCGGTGGTGGTTTGATTTTGGAATGAGACAGTGTCGTGGAGAAGGAGGTGAAGGAGAAAAGTGAGCGTTGGAATTTGAAGGAGAAGCGGAAGAGGGAAGTGGAAAAAAAAGCGAGGAGAGAGAAGCAGGCATTATATTTGGCTCTGCTTCTCCTTTTGGGAAACGGAAAATAGAGTTAGGAACTGTGTTTATAAAGAAAAGGCGAGGAGAGGGAAGCAGACATTACCGTTGGCTCTGCTTCTCCTTACGGGAAACGGAAAGTAGAGATAGGAACTGTATTTACAGTATATTATACCATCAGATATTTTTCTCTTTTGTTTTTATTTATCTATATTTTTAATCAAAAAATGGAAAGATATTTACAGCCCAGAAAAATTTGAGGAAAGTAGGGCCCAAGCCCAAACGCTCCACTCATTTGTTGGAAAAGAGAAAATCCCAAAAGGTTTCACTAGATGATTTATGGGCCATACGATCACTGTGCCTGATTTCTGGCCTTTCTAAACTTTTCAATTTACAGAAATTATCAATTACAAAATTAACCCAAGGTCTGATATTATTCCGCACGTGAGTAAAACTGCAAATCTCTTTTCACGAGAAATGAAGAAAATGGGATATATGGAAGATTTTATCACGGATCTCATTATTTTAATGTGAAAGAAATAATGAAGAAAAGTATGAAATCCATCATCCAAATCAGATCAAATAAAAAGAGATTTTATTTTCCTAATTTGGGTCCCATTTTTTTAGTTTTTATGACCTAATTTCAAGCACTTCTAGGAAGATGATTAGAAAAATAATATCGGTTGTTTTTTAAAAAAAATATATTAAAATAATAAATTATTATAAATTAATTTTAATATTAGCATATTAAAACTATTAAAAAATAAAAAAAATAATCTAAAAATAACACTAACATTACTCAGAAATAAAACACATGGATTTTTTTTTTCACGATAAGACCACGGATCAACCCTAATCCATGTGATTTGGAAAGAAACTGGGAACCTAAATTCGCTTCACACGACAAAAACACGTGGGAAGAACTGGCCAAAAAGTTGAATTGTCTCTGTTGATGCATTTCTTTTTCATGTGTGCCGTGTAGATTGTTCATCATTACAAGGGAGGGCATGCGGTTTCCTGGCATAATATCACATGCCTTGTGTTTGTTGAAAAAGGGGGACAGATTTAGCGGACAAAGAACACAGTGGAAGCAGGCTAGAACCCAAGGGATTTTGCCATGAGAGAGTTTCTTGACAAACCCAAGATGATAAAATCTGAAAATACAGCAATTTGTCATCTTCAAGCCGTGAGTAATGCTTACGAGTTAAGCCAGTGCCGAAATCCAGAATCTGGTTCAGGGTTAGCTTGGTCTAGTTGTGAAGAGACCAGGTGTGGATTGCTTTTAAAACCATGTTGTTTTTTGTGAGTCTCAGGTAGCTGTAAAGACCATAGATTTGTCCGGTATTAACAAGTCTTGCCCAGTAATTTGCTGCTTAAGTTGATCCTCCACGGAGTGTGGGGCCAAGAGTGTGAAACTCACAATCCCATGCATGTGCAAATGCATCATGATGGTGATTATGATCATGAAAAATCAACATCCGTGAAATTTCTTTAGCTCCTAGATTTTTCGTTGACTTAATGCATTGGTGGTCTAAAGAAAAACAATGACCATGACCTCTCTTTACATGTGAAGGCATACTGTTCTGGTTTGGAGGAATTCATGCTTAATTTTTGAAATCTTGTACAGCTCTAGTGGGTTTAGTGGGTTTAGGTTGGATGCATTTTTAAAAAATTAATTTAGGTTAATTAATTAAAAACTAACTCTTAACTTACATTAAAAAAAAAAAAAAAACAGGGGTTGGAATCAAAATTTTGATCTACACCCTATTTATTTGTTGGAAAATAATTTTTTTTTGAAAAGTGATTTTTAAAAAAAATAAATTCTTGAAAAGTGAATTATTTTTTTATATTTAGTAATATCATGAAAAATAAGTTGGAAAACACTTTCTAGTATTTTGTTATGTCATATAAAATGAGCTGGAAAAATAACTTATTAATATTTTTTTTCAAGTTTATTAAAATAATGAGGAACAAATATTATAAAATAAAAGGTTGAAAGATTATGGAATTAAAAAAATAATAATAATTTCATATTTATTTCAAATAAAATAAATAACAATCAAAAGAATAAACCAAATCTGATAGATAAAAAAATTTAATTAAAAAAATAATAAAAGAAAAGCAAATAACAATCATAGAAATGATGATCAAAGTTGATATAAAAATTAAATTAAATCAAATTCTAAGGGATGAAATTTTAAAAAAAAATTCAAAACAAAATATATAGCAATCAAAAGTTTGAGGGGCACATTTTGATATAATCAGTAATAATTTGACATTTCTAAATTTTCATAATTTCTGGAAAGTGTTTTCCGTCCAAAATAAAAGGAAAACACTTTCCTGAAAATCTAGCTAAACTTTTCTTTGACTGGAAAATGTTTTTAATTGACCAACTTTTCTAATGACAAACAAACACATGAAAATTTTAAAAAATAATTTTTAAAAAATCACTTTTTATGAAACAAATAAGACTCTAGTTAGTTTTTTTTATGACTCGTAGCGTTTTCATTTTTACGAATCAACAAGTCATTTTTATTAAATATATTTTTAATTCAACTCATTTTTGTTATAAATTAGTAAGAAAAAAAAACAATTTTTAAATTATAATCAAGAGTTGAAAATTATTTTTCACGAGTAAAGTCTAACAAATCTAAAATACAGGAAACTTAGCTTAATGAGGTGAATGATTTCTTAACTAATGTAAAGTTATGATATGACGAGCCTTGTTGATATCATTGTGTTCTTTAATTGGTCTAGCTCAAAGAGTTGGTCATGATAATGGGTCTACTTAGATGCACTTTCAATGGCGGACACTCACCATGAATGGTAGGTGTGCTTCATGGAAAGGGAAAATATACGGGGAGATTTATTTATATGATTACTTGTCATGGTCATACTTGACATCATTTCTTTACTTTTAACATTTAACCCATAAGGCAAAAGCATGAGGAAATAACATGAGCACCACTCAAAATCTGGCTTCATGGAGCAAGGATTATTAGAACATCTGTGTGAAATAAAGGAAATATATTGATATAAAATTTCCCAGCTGACATGGAGAATTCAGTGCCCATTTTCACATTATACATAATTTAAGTCTCTATCTGACTTTCTAGAGAAGTTAGAATCATTAATTTCTAAGACAAAAGTAGTTTACAGTTCCAAACTGATGCAGGATAGCTATGCCATCCATTTCATGCTGATTTCCTTGTCATGTTTAACAGCATGAAGGGGATGGATGTACTAGAGAATTGTGTGTAAGAACTAAGGTTTTGGTCAATGGGGGACAACTTTCTGGTACTTGTTGGCAGGGGAAGAAGAATCGGGACCTTCACAGAGCTCAAGATCCCTCTTCTTGCTCAAACAAGAACTGAAACTGTTGAAAGAGTCTTGGTGTATTAGCCGAGCTGTTGGTGAAGAAATGGTTACTGGTGGGATCTCAATGGAGTCTAATTGGGGAGGCGGGTGCTGCCATTGAGGGAGTGGTCCAGCCAGGAGAAGGGTCTGCAGAAGTGGACCGGCTTCCTTCACTGCCTGCAAGAGTTTCCCTTTCACTGGCAGTGGCTTGTCAGCTGCTAACTTGAGGATCACTTCTGGGAGAGATGATTGCAGTGTTTCCTGGGGAATTAGATCAGTAAACTGCGAGGGAACAGTGACTTTGCTTGAATCAGGAGAGCTGCTGTGATTGTTGGAGTCGCTAGCCTTGGATTCATCTTCACTGCTGTAAGTTCTTGTGAGTGAAGCGGATTCTTGCTTCAAATGCTGCATTTCTTGCTGCAGCTGATTTTCCGGCTGTTTGTGTAGCAGTTGTTGTTGGAGGGCTAGTTTGTCAGAAACCAGTTCCTGGCATTGTATCTGGGCCTCATTCCTTTCCTCAATTGCCTTGCTTATAAGATCTTTGAGATGGAATATCTCAAATTCTCTTCTTGTGATCTCCTCCTTCGCTGATACAATTGCTGTTTCTAGTTCTGTAGTGTACAAGAGATAATGCCTCAAGTCTTCGATCCCCTGTCAGTAGTTAACAACATCTACATTAGTCTCATAACAAGTACAAGAAATAGAATTGGACCCAGCGAGGTTAGCAGCAAGAATGCATGTTGATATATAGCTCACCTCATCTTGGTAGAAGCATGGCCAGTTCAGAGGACCAGAGTAATCTTCCATTTTTCTTTGTTGTCTAAATCAATCGAATGGATGTCTTGAGAGAATTAAGTGAAGAATGGGAGGGGTGGCAACTTCTTATAGGAACTGAATCTACTAGCTAGAGTTCTGTTTACTTTCCTTTTATTCTCTCTTTTGCTTTATTTTCTATCATGGGACAAGCGGTTGGATAAAAATACTCACTAGAGGCCAAAACCATGGAAAGTGCCAAAAGACAAGGCGGGTAAAAATCTTCGTGCCATTAGATTTCATGTCCACAGAGGGCCACTACTGCTACGTTGGAGGGAATGTGAATTGCAGTGAAAGTGGCTGCTAGGATTTTTCCTGGTATAGCCACAAAAGAGCTGCAGGGGGTAAGCACAGTGAACACACGTGTGGAAGCGAAAGTAAAATTTAAGATATTGCTGAAATAAGTGCTTGATCTGTCCCCTTAAATAGAACAAATCATCAAAATACAGTTCATGAAAGCAGTAAATCATTTACAAATTATTTTACAACCATTTTAGAAAAAAACACATCCTCCCCTTTACCTTCATTTTTAATTTAGTTAAAAGGGCATCATTCTTCTCATTTTATCTAGAATTTAAAAATCTCTGCCACCAATTAATTCGGTGCTAACTGAGTTTGTTCTGAGACTTGAGTTGTATAATAATATTCTCCTGATAAGATAGAACTGTACGGTGTCTTCGATCATATGTAAAAGGGAAGTCCAACATGAATGATTAAAGCCATCTGATCTTAAACCTCTTTCTTTGAAAGTATATACCCCTACATTGCCCTTTTTGACTCTCACAGGAGTACAAGTACATGGATTACTAGTTATTATACTTTTCTAACAACGTTTATGGGATCTTGCGAAAGAGATCCACAAAAAGATAATGGGAATGATCCCATTCCATCAACGATAATTAAGCAAAATCACAGATTGAAAAACTGGGGATCAGAGTCAGGAAATATATCCACTTTCTTCTTCTTCTTTTTCTGCCTAATCAAACTACAATGAAGCATAGTAACTAGTTTTTTTTTTTTTTTTTGCGGTTTGAGAAAATATGTTCAATAAAAGCTATAAATTTATTGCTTTTTTTTATAATTAAAATTGTGTATAGTGTTTTTGCATGAGTTCTACACAAAACTCTTATGCTATCATCTCGATAAATTAAACGCTTTCATTATAGTTAAAAAAAAAAAAATTGTTTCTTTCTTGTCCCACTCGACAATAGGGAGGTTTAGTTTTTTAAAAAAAATAAAATTGGTGAGAACACTGTAAACAATGGATTTAGCCATCCTTGTTTCTTTCTTGTCCCACTCGAAATCATGTCTGCATGCATATCTCTCTTTCTCACTCACACGCACACACATATCAGTCAGAAAAAGAAGCTGAACCGAAAATTTGTTGTGGCAAAGGAGATAATGGTAGGGTCCTCAGCTCTTTCATGCAATGTCCTAGCAATAACAAAGTTATCCTTGAAACGAAAAAAGTATAAGCGGATCCCGATTTGACCAATCCAAAGTGAGGCGCTATTTGAGAGCAAAAATCCAATTTATGCGTTATTTTAGAGTGTCCCTCTTGCACGTTATGTTGCGTTTCGCTCACATGTATACATACATGCATGCGACTTATTCATTTTCAGTATACAGGATTTTTCACTAAGGTTTGTGGGGTCTCGAGTGGTGCAATTGCCACCAGACACATCATAACATGCCTTTTATTTCTTGAGTTAATTTGAAGCAAACTGCTGCAAGAAAACGATCTCAAGGGTTCAAAAAAAGACAATCTGCAGTTTCAGCATTGAAATGATGGGAATTAGCCGGTTGCTATCTTAGGGTTCTTGGAGTCTTGCATGGTGGAAGTAGAACAACTAATTGCATGTTACCTAAAGAATTGTATGGAAGGAGAGGAAGTCAAGTCCACTATAGCGTGGACAAGGGCATTACAAATCCATCTAAACCCATGTTTGATATGAAATCAAAGTTCAATGGATGTGGTGGTTTAGGCCTGATTTGAGGCTCGACAAGTTCCATATGGATGATATGAACACATTAAGGTCGCAGTTCCTGTATTGTGAGCAGTCGATAAGATGTCCAGATATCTTATTCTATTCTGTGCTGGGGCATGCATCTATTCATCATCAACTACAAAATTTACAAAAAAAAGAAACAAAAAACAAGATCGATCATCCATAAATATCTAATAATCAATTTAAAGATCAAGAAAAAGGAGTGAATTTAAAGTTCCCTCTCCCTCCCTCTATGTTATAATACTTTTTTGAAATTTATATCAGCAACCTTTTTGAATCTAATTTTATATTTCCTTTTCCCTCTTCGTGCACAAACGCGGTTTGGAGCTGAGGAAAATGATGTGAAAAACAGCTCTTTTTTGTCACCTTGCTTTTCTATTTGCATGTGAGACGGTGATAGTTGCTGGACCCATATGTCACGCTTTTTCCTTTTTCCCTTTCTTTGCTTAGATTTCCTGTATTCAACCTATCTTTTACTCCACCTAAGCATGGTAATTGGATAAATAATAAAGATGGAAAATTTTTACTAAAAATTGTCTCCCAATAGTCTAACATAATACAACCATAACAAAGCAAATCTTCAATTACAGTCAAATTTTGCCAATCAATGGTTAGAAATTTAGGATCCTTCATTCAATTTCTAAAATCAAATCTGATCACAAGAAATCTAAGTTGTTCATCAGTTTAGATACACTACGCCCCATCTTACTGACTAATTGCTAGTCTAATCAGTCTCCATTTTCCAAATTGCTTTTCCTCCCCAACGCCCGTGTCCACCACTTTCCATTTCACGATTTTTTAATTCCTGACCTCTTTAAGTGTCAAATGGTACCAGTTTGTACCCCAATAATGATCGATTAAGTGTCAAATGGTACCAGTTTGTACCCCAATAATGATCGAATAACGTTAGATACATAGGTCATATGAATCCATGGACATCAGGAAAGAAAGAAACTACGGAAATATGACTTCTCTACAGCACATAGTCACATACTGATATGATTATATCTTAACCTGTCCAGAACGCCAATCATAACTAGTTATTCTGATTATAATATGCTTTTCAACTTCGCAAAATAAACCTATACTCGAGTCAATAAGAAAACTAGATAACGTGTGTTAATGTCTGCAAAAAAGCAAAAAATCAGGGGAGAGAATGGGAACTGAAGAACTGAACCAGGTCTTGCGCTCATTAACCACTACGTACTGTTGTACAGACATAGCACCAGCAATTTCTAATTTCTGGTAATTGCATCATTTAACATCAACATTCTGCTTTCTCGGATTAAAATCAGGATCACAACGATATAAATGTTAGCCATGGATAGCTGTTGGCAAATGATGTTCTTCCGTATCTGCAATTTAAATGATACGTAGATAAAATGATGCAGGACAAATACAGCACGTCCATTTAGAAGCAAGTTCGATATGATCTCTTTTTCCTAAAGGGAAAGAAATGTAAAATTGCACACAAGCGTGTTGCTTATGTTCAACTACAACTCAAATACTTGAACTAAACCTAGATTGATTTTGTGCACTTCCTAATCATCAACAGGGAATCATTATAAAGAAAGTACAGTAGCTAGAAAATTTACAGGGTCAGCGAGAATCTGAAAGAGATTTCTTCCAGACCACAACATACAGAGGACCCAAAAAGGGGCAGGATGTAGAAAATTTGCGTCCACATAGATTAGATGGTACAGATAGATTAGATGAGAGATTTTCAACTCACTCACTTCTTCGCATTTTCACATTGAGTGGAATTTCCTTGTAGGACTGGACTTTCTCAGCTGCTCGACGCGGTGGCCGAAGGGATGTCCTTCGTGGTTCTTGAGTTTCAAATCTGAGAGCACTGTTCCCTGTTTCAGATTCGATTTTTACAGATGGAGCTGATAATGTTGGACAGCTTTCATGAACTGGATCACCATATATTGCAGGAACATGAAATTTAGCATCATCAGTCTGAAACAAATCTTCAGTTGGTTCTTCTATTTGTGCCTCAGACTTAATCCTAATGGATTGCTTTCTTCTACAGATCCTGCTGAGACACGCATAAAAGAGTGTACAAATCCTTGATTTCTCCTAGGTTCTTTCCAGAGTGCTGAAGTCAAAAGACCTTTGTGAACTGAAATTATACAGGATTCTGAACCATGTCAGAACTAACCTCCTTTTGTCATCGTTCTTTTCATTGAGTTGTTCTTCAGACTTGAACCTAGCAGAGTGCCTTCCCAAACAAAAGCTGTCAGGAGAACTGGAGAAAGAAATACTAAGCAAACTAAAAACTTTAGAGAAAAGCTAATATCATTCAAATAGACATTTGTGAACTGAAACTATACAGGATTCTGGACCATGTCAGAACAAACCTCTTTGTATCAACGTTGTTTTCAGTAGGCTCTTCTTCTCCAGACTTAAACCTAGCAGATTGCCTTCTCAAACAAACACTGTCATGAGAAATACTAAGCAACTAAAACTTCAGAGAAAAGATAAAATAACTCATATAAAGTCAGATTCCAAGCAGCAATATAGCATTTGAAATACAAACCTCTTCTTGTCAGCATTCTCTTTAGTTTGTGGTTGAACAGGACGAGTTTCCAAAGCTGCATGAAACCAAAAGAGAAAATGCTGGCTTCATGAAAAGGTTTCTATGATTTTGAATACATGTCTGGGGGGGAAAAAACTGGTTACATTGAACATTTGATTGGCGTTTCCTTTTTGGGTTACATGGTTTATTCTCCTCCTCTGGTTGAGAGAGTTGTGCAGCCCCATCACCTTTGATGGTTTCAACCTACAAGAGATGGCAAAATAGGATGAAATACTATGTGGGCTACTATGAAAAAGACCCTTTTCCCATAAATTCTGTTCAGTTGAGTTCCCGAAATACCTCATTTCTCTTAATCCGGCATCTAACTTTCTTTGCTTTCTCCTAAAACAGAGAGAGTTTTAGAAGTCAGTCACCAATATTACTAACAACAAAACTTATTCAAAACTG
>Ga0307510_10011118_pt1 | contig 10700 bp, 14 predicted proteins | sample 12_EM_MG_FD_207224 | JGI IMG/M metagenome (GOLD analysis project Ga0307510, IMG submission 207224) | Populus trichocarpa ectomycorrhiza microbial communities from riparian zone in the Pacific Northwest, United States - 12_EM | ecosystem: Host-associated > Plants > Roots > Unclassified | place... | reverse complement strand
CACAGCAGCAGGTAGAATATAATCAAATTAACCTTCACCCGTAAGACAAGGCACAAGGCCAATTTGAATTGATTACCAGTCACTGAAGCATGAAGGGTGGTAATCAACAAGCGCTCGCATCATGAGATAATCAGCCATACAGGCTCCATTGCACTTCATATCTCCCAGGTATGTGTCACGGCCGGCGCACACCATGATACGTCATCGATAATGACGCGCCTTGCGCTGACACTTATCGGCATGTGAGAATGGGCGGTACCCGTACGGCACTGATCCAGATGGTCCGAAGTCGGGGAACGTGACCATGGTCAACCATGGATTAATCCATGCGGAACAACTGCCTCCTCGTTACATGCGTGTCTTTGTTCGTGTCTCACATTGGGCCCCTGCGTGCGGAACCATTGAATGGGATCCGCCAAGGGTGAGATCGACCGAGTCCGTAATGAACTAACTCTGCGCGTTCCATAAGCGGTCAACTATCCCCTTTAGAAAACATAATGGAAACAGTGAAGAGCAGAAGGGAAATTTATACAGGAAGTGGATCTAGAAACTTGAAGGGTACGAAAGGTGGTCTGGTTGGGGATTGTGGCGCACCGGCAAACTATTGGCAGTGCCACTGTGAGACAAATGACAGTAGCTGCCACCAGCCGTCACATTTTCCAACGCGGACGGAAATCCAAACCTTCTTGTGATCCAATCATCCTGAGAGAAATAGAGAAATAACCCAAAGTACTAACCATGAGCTGTCCCCAGCGTTCAAGAATACCTTCAACGTGGAACTTCACTCATTTACAGCCAGAGAGCCCGAGCCCAGGCGAACATTGAGCCTCTGAGACCACGTTTCTCCAAGAGAGTCGCCCCAGACGTATCGCGCATAGATAGTGATCGGAAGATATTAGGGTAGAGTATCCGAGGGATGTTAGCGGCAATCACAAGCGCTACCAGAGATTGCGACCTTGGGGGCGTGGAGGGCTGCGGAGTCTTTCTGTCATGATGCTCAACTGATGCTCAACTGCGGCAGATCATAGGGGGGGCGGCCTCATCACGCATGTGGAAGTTCACAACATCGTATTTCCCTCCCGAGTCATGACAGCTCCGCAGCTGAGCAGAGTAGGTTTGATCAAGTTGGCTCTCTACAATTTACAGGCCTCGGACCCAGCGCACCCGACAATATATCAATTCCTCGCATCCAGAAAGCTTCGAATCTGTCAGGTTTTGTATACTGCGGCGCGGTCAATGGTAAGTTAAAGCCATGAACCTCTTTTGTGCTCACCAGCTCCTGTGTAGCCACCACTCGAACACCTGTCAGTAATTCCCACTTTGACATTCTCCCGTCGTTGTGTGTTATGAGACCAAATGTAGGGCGTCGCGGACTGAGGCTGAGCGCTGGGCACTAAACGTTGAGATCCTGCGACGTGAGGCAGTTCTGAGCGGAGCCGCGGTAATCTCCGGTTTAGACGCGGCCGTGTAGTGGCCGTGTTGATTAACGTTGATACAGTGTTGATACCCTTTTTGTCCCTCCCTCCGTACAGTGACGCCACAGTAGGCCAGCCTACAACGGGATTTTTACCGTATCATTTTTTTTTCTTTGCGCCTGTCTAACGACAGAGGCTTGGGTCGCGATGCGGCTACTTCGTCCGATGACGTGCCTTACCTGTCAATCGAACGCCCCCAAAATCTCCAAATCTGGCCCCTCCCCTCACAGCATGACCTTGGTGTTTAGGTTGCGATTCCAACATGTCTATGCAGGGTATTTCGACGCATGGTGACCTCATCGCTGGAGGTTATACTATGATCGGCATTTCTGGCACGAGAGAACGGCGGACTGCATCGTCTTCTGTTGCTGCGGAAAGCGAAGCAACCCAACCACGAGCAGGGACGGGGACGTGCGAGGCACAAATACGCATCAAAATTTTCCCAGCACTTGTCGCCGTTGAGCACGGTGTATCCGTGGCCGTGTCCTTCGAGTGTATCGACGCCGCACGCGCCCCCTTCGGCCATCGTATTCTGAGAAGTGAAGACGGATTTCTCCCTAGGACGGTTCTTGGAATGGTTTCCTCAATCTGACTGCGCAGACTGTGGATTACATCATGACAAAGGTCGGAATTGTTCATGTGAACTGGATGGTCCGTCCGACTACGGTGCCCTCCGGCTGCGGCGCGGCCAATCCTCTGGAATATAAAACCTGCGCGAATCTCCGTTCGTCTGCGCCGTCCCTCATTCCCCGCACATATCATCTAATCGTTTTGCTCTATTATGCCCCCCAGAATTGCTCCTGATACTAGTCCTGGTAGGGGTGGTCGTGGTGGCAGTAACCGTGGTCGTGGCGGTGGAGGTGAACGCGGAGGTGGCCCAGGTGGCGGACGTAGTCGTGGGCGCGGTGGTGACCGTGGCAGCGGACGCGGTGGTGAACGTGGCGGCGGACGCGGTGGTGAACGTGGCGGCGAGCGTGGAGGTGGTCCAGGCTTCCGTGGAGGTGGCCGCGGTCGTGGCGATCGAGGTGTTGGTCACGGTCGCGGCGACCGTGGGGCTGCCCCTCGCAGGGGATACCGGGGCCGTGGTGGTGGCCGCGGAACCGGTACAAGTAGTCCGCCACCTCTCCCCGCTGCGCATGTTAATGCCGTCGGTGCCAAGCGCCCAGGATATGGCAACAGAGGATATCGGATCACCGTGGTGACCAACCACGTTGAGGTCAAGCTCGACCAGCGAACGATCCACCATTATGATGGCATGTATCTGTCTTCCTCCTTTGAAGATACGTAGACTTAGCGATCTTGTTCATGTACCATCACGATGTAGTCAGTGAGTATATGCCCCTCTTTAACTTCGTTGAATACCCTACGACCGCTGAACATTGTCTATCACAGTCATTCTCCCAGATGATAGGAAGCGTTCATTCGAGCGAAACTTTCAAATAATTAGTGCCTGGCAAACACAGGTCGGAGCTCCCCTTTCAGCTGGGGTATATGACGGACGCAAGAACTTCTTCAGTCCGGTCGATCTCGAATTTGAATCTGATGAGCGCGAGGTAGGTCTGCATCACGCTCACTTATCCGCCAACTCGACATGTTGCCCCGTTTTGCAGTATGAAGTGCTTATGGGTACACCCTCAACGGTCGAGAGCAGCCATCCTCCCGAGAAATTCACAATTTGCCTGACTCACGTGGCATCAATTAACCCTGAGTACGCGTTATTCCGATCCCAATGACTTGACTAATCTTCAATCGAACCCCAGAGTTCTCCAGCGGTTCATCATAGGCGAACAAAACCACGACAATGACGTTTTGACGGCAATAACGGTACGCAAATTCCTGCCTTACTTAATGATCATCCATCCGTTATCTATTCTCATCAGGCGCTGAACATTGTCATTCGTATGGAACCGAGTCTGAGATACCCAACAAACAAGAATTCATTTTTCACTAGCCAAGAAACGAGACAGATCGGAGGGGGGATAGTCTTATGGCGCGGATATTTTCAGTCCGTGCGGCCAGCAATCGGTCGGGTGTTAATCAACGTCGACACAACGACCGGTGCCATGTACAAGTCCGGGAAGTTGATAGACGTAGCACTTGAATTTCTTGACAAGCCTAAAAGACCAAACGCCCTCTCGCCACAACATGAATTTCCCGAGCGCGAGCGCCTGCGGCTCCAACAATTCATTTCTGGGATCAAGGTCACCACTCCCTACCGTACGGATAATCCGGATAGAAAACGTAGGGTAAGGCAATTGACCCGAGAGAGTGCCCGAAATCGAACATTCGACGTCGGGAATGGACAAACTATGACGGTTGCAGAGTACTTCCTCCAGAAGTTCAACATACCGCTTCGATTCCCGGATGCGATATGCGTGGAGGTCTGTACAACATCTGTCTTATCCTTTTCGCCCTCTGACAAGACCTAGCTCTCGAAAGATGTCGTAATCCCCATGGAACTTTGCCATGTTCCGCCAGGCCAGCTTGCTCGTAAGCGCATCCCCCAAGACCAGATCAGCGACATACTTCAGTTCTCGACTATGAAACCTCATGAGCGCATCCGGAGCATCCACGATGGTTTAGGCGTATGCTCTGCCTTAGGCGCTTGTCGGTTTGCTGATAAAATACTACAAGGTGCTGCAATATGGACAATCGCAATACGTTCTCCAATTCGGCATGAACGTTTCTAATACGCTCCTAGACCTCGAGGCCCGAATCCTCAAAGTTCCGACATTAAAATACAATCCACAATCCAAGCAACCTACCGTGGTGTGTAGTGCCTACCCACGTTGACGATGAAATGGGGTTGATGTTCTCCAATACAGAAACCGGAACGGGGTAAATGGAATTTGTGAGTAATATCATTACGAGGAGCCTACCTTCAGGCCGATAACGCACACCGAAGGATCGACAAACACATGTTTAAACCCGCCAAAGTGCCAAACTGGGTTGTCCTTATTTACGAGGGTCAGGCACGCTTTGACCAGGCATCTGAGACAGAGATGATCGAGGGGTTGGTGGAGGCTTGCGAAGCAGTCGGTAGGGCAATTCAGGCAAGTTCGACTGCTGCCTGCCGTACTAAATCCGGGTAGGGATCGCCATCAACCACAGACCGGCCTTCGTGAGACGGGAATCGGGCCAGGGGATCATTTCTCGCGTGAGTCATCTCACCGCTTAACTCACCCATGGCTGACCCTTATTCCAGCAATTCAGCGCTGCTTGCAATGATTGTCAACAGATTTCGGGGGCCAGGCCAACGCTTATAGTCGCTGTCCTTCCGGGGGGCGCTAATGATATCTACACGGCCATCAAACAGTAATTGCCTGATCTTCTGTATCCTTATAGCTGATTTCTTGATGCCCATGACGCTTTTGCATCAGCTTTGGTGATGTCTCGGTGATTGACGTTCTATCATGTCTGTTTTTATTTTTGACAAACTGAAATTTGCTCACAGGCAGGCGTCGCCACGCAATGCATGAACTCGACAAAGTGTCTCCACGCTAGAGCACAATACTATGCGAATATTACACTGAAGTAGGCACATCGTGATAATCACTTACTCCGCTGACTCGACAACTGTATTCAGAATCAACGTGAAGCTCGGCGGAACTAACGCCGTAGCAGACCCACACGACATATCCTTCCTCACGGATTCCGTAAACCCAGCTATGATCATGGGTAGGTCTCTCGTCCTTCTGCACGTAACTAGACTCACTCTTGATCTGTTTATCAGGTGCGGACATCACTCACCCGCCTCCTGGTGCTGAGGGTCGCCCTTCATTCACTTCTGTTGTTGGAAGTGTCGACAAAAATGCGGCGAAATATGTTTCAAGGATTGGGGTGCAGGCGTCCCCGCGGGAGCTCATCGAGGATATGGAGGATATGTGTTTGGTGCGTACTTGTGCCGCCATTGACAAGAAAACGGTGATGACTGAGTGAACACCAGCATGTGTTTGAGCAGTACAGGGCAGAGATGGGCACGCTTCCCAAGCGCATCCTTTTCTACCGCGGTTAGTGACTCTAATTTTCGTCTAGTACTAGTCCCATCTGACGCCTTTCTCACAGATGGCGTCTCAGAAAGTGAATTTAAGGCCATCATCGATGAAGAGCTCCACCTTATCCGAAGTATATCCTGCTTTCCGACATCTTTCCCCCTTGTGTTCCTAATAATCTTCGTCCTACCCCAATACAGACGCATGTGACAAATTGGGCTTCAGACCAAAAATTACACTCATCATCGTTGGCAAGGATCACAAGGTGGTATTCTTTCCCAAATCCAGAGATGATGCCGACCGCATCGTGAATTGTGTCGCCGGCACCGTTGTCGACACAGGCGTCGTTAGCCCTGTGGAGTTTGACTACTATCTCTATGGTCACGCAGGGATTCTCGGCACGAGCAAGCCTGCACACTACAACGTCCTTCTTGACGAGAACGAGTTCACGTAAGGCGTTTTGCGTTTTTCTACGTTCCCAACTCGACGATAGTACCCATCGCTGACGAATGCCTACATTATTATGTATTGTGCTACAGACCTGATGGTATTCAATCCCTCTCGTTTGCTCTCTGTCATCTCTACGCCCGCTGCACGCGCTCCGTCTCAATCCCAGCTCCCGTCTACCGTAAGTAATTCTCTCTAATATAGCATTACCCACCACCGATCTACTTGAACGCTTCCGTACCCACAAAACCAGATACGCACAACGTGTGCTCGCGCGCCAAGAATCACTATGACCCGAAACTCTACCAACAACTTTTCGAGTCTGACATCGAAACGGACACAACCACCCAGACAGGTGCAGGGAGTTCGGCGAGCGGCAGCAGCAACAAGTATCAGAGGTACTTCCAGCACGCACACGAACGCATGGCTAGTACCATGTACTTCTGCTGAGCGGTGACAACTTTAGCAGCTAGGCTTCCACTCAGAAGCTTGTCGCACTGAAGATCATGGACGGCTTTAGTAGCCTTGTAACGTTGACAATTTCTTGTGCCTGACACGCATACCGTTGTAAGTGATTTGTAAAGCAGGCTAAAGAGAGGTTGCGAGCAGCACCTCGCGCGGGTCCACGTATCATATTGTTTTTCGCCGTCCATATCAGCGAGAGTGTGTGTGCCAATGCAAGAGACTTGTTACTGGCATGGCCACCTGGCTACGTCATCGGGTTGGGCATCTTACTTCTGGTTCCTTGTCCTCGCTAATTTTTGGACCTTTGTTAGCCCGTTGGTCGGTGGTGGCTTGTCAAGGCTACAAAATCGCTGGCCACACCCTTTTCTCAGGCTCATTTTGGGCCTGATATCCTTACTTTCTCCCATGCCTCCTTGCTGCTTATTGTCGCGTGTCCAGGTATCCTTCGTCATTATGGCCCTTCTCCTAAAGAGATTCATCCTCCGGGTCCTTGTTTCGGAGTTAGCGACAGAACGACATGATACGCAGACTGACTCGTAGGCCCCCGCATTCAAGAATTAACTCGGACACACCCAAGGAGTCGAGGGGTGGTGGGAAAGCGCCACCAAAAGGTGTGCAGAAACCACCATTGCTACGTTCATCATTGCCCACAAGACCAGTCCCGATCACGTGCGGTACATCGGTCGGGTTTGGCGGACTCAACTTCCGTCCGATGCTCGATCGGTTATGGATGTAGGTGTACGAGTTCATGGACGGCATCTTTTAGTTTGTCATTTTTTCGCCCATCGTCGGCCATTTTGATTATATGGCTGTTGATTCTCCTGCAACTCGTTTCACTTAGCTAGCATTCATAAGATGGTATTCGGTCTGTTACTGCTATCATTTTGGAAGCACGTCGACGGCTGAGCCTCTACGGTTGTTGACGGGATATGCAGTACCGCCAAGCGATGAGACAGGAGGTGTAATGGCAAAGAAATCGTGCCACAGCTATAAGCCCGCATCTACGCTGTACAAAATTCAATATCTTACATGGTTGAGTCTGTCCCGGCACCTCCCGAGCGGCATTGCGGCAACACCCACGTGCACGTGTAAGGCACAGAACTGGCCCATTACTGGCCACCAAGTGCTCGCCCTTTCCAAAACTCCCCATTCAGAAAAATGATACCCGTGGCGCAGGCTCATGTCGGTTCTCTCGTATCGGGGGCCTACTATAAACTCTCGGATGCGGATTCGTAGAAAGCAATTCTATCTTAGACCCCGCCATGAGGTCTCCCGCAAGACCCGATGACTCCAACGACGAGGAGACCCCACTTCTCCGGGCCCAAGGCGACGATACACCACATAAACCAACACCACTCCCTATCACTCAGATTACCATTCTCGTCCTCCCTTGGATCGCTGAGACCATGGTGTACCATTCAATAAGCCCTTACGTCAATCAGGTGTGACGATGGATGGTCGTTTGCCACCGCTTTTGACACATCGGTGTTGATCAGTGTTAGCTTGTCAGGGATCTACCAATCGTAGGTGGAGATGCACGGAAAGTGGGATATTACACGGGAATGATTGTACGTCCTTCGTCTATACTTTGCAACAAGGCGATTCATCGGATAATGTTCAAAGTCATCATCGCACTTTGCCACGGAGGCGGTGACCGCATTTCATTGGAACCGCCTTTCCGATCGCGTTGGCCGCAGGCCCATTCTTTTAACATGTCTAGCGGGTACAACAATTTCCATAATCCTCTTCGGCATCTCCCGTTCCTTCTGGGCTATCCTGTTCAGGTGCCTCCTTCCACAGACCACCCGGCTGCACGACTTATCTTGCTCTTGTCCGTCACAGCCGCTGTCTGCATGGCGCGATGAAAGGAAAAATTGGTGTGATTAGAAGCATGATGGCAGAACTCGTGGACGAAGCAAATATGGCGAGAGGATATTCGATCTTGATGCTGGCCTGGTCATTTGGTTACGTCATCGGGTTGGGCATCTTATCACTGATCACTGATGCCCTGACATGGCTTATATTCATGATCTTTAGCCCGTTGGTTGGTGGTAACTTAGCACGTCCACAAGAACGCTGGCCACACCTCTTCACCCACTCATTCTGGGCCAAGTATCCATACTTTCTCCCATGCCTCGTAGTCGCTGCATATTGTGTCATCTCCTTCGTAACCGTGGCCTTGTTCCTGAATCCTGAAAGAGGTTCGTCACCATTGTTCAAGAAGTGCGCTACCGAACTATATGGTGCACAGACCGTCATTCGTCAGCCCCCATTGTCTGTAAGGACTGGCCCGGACATACCCCAGGAGGAATCGAGGGTTTCTGGGGAAGCATCGGTGAAAGATGTGCAGAAGCCACCACCGCTACGCTCATTGCTCACAAGGCCTGTCCGGATCACCATTATTAATCATGCGATGCTTGCGTTCCTTGAAGTGTCGGCTCTGGCGCTTATCCCACTAATTTGGTCAACACCTGTCGAGTTTGGTGGACTCAATTTCCGTCCCGTGTCAATTGGTTCATGGATGTCGGTATACGGATGTATGAACGGGTTTTTCCAGTTCGCCATCTTCCCGCACGTCATTGAGCGTTTTGGTCTGCGGCCGGTCCTCATCGTTAGCGTCGCCGTGTACACAGTGATATTTGCTATGTTCCCATTGGAGAATTTCATGCTGCGACGCACCATCGGAGGCCCAAACATGACGATATGGCCACTGGTTCTCCTGCAGCTCGGGTTACTCAGCATCCATAAGATGGGGTTCGGTAAGTTTCCGCCAATATTCCGGGATTACGCTGAGAGCTGAGCCTACCGTGATCTACCAGGGGCCGTGTTTGTGTACATCAGTTCTGCGACTCTGAACAAGCAATCCTTAGGCACGCTGAATGGCCTCGCGCAGACCGTGGCCTCGGCTCAGCGCACGTTTGGGCCAGCTGCTGCGGATTCGCTTTTCGCGTTTTCCGTGACGAATAACATTTTGGGCGGGAACCTCGTATATGTTGTGCTGTTCATGGTAGTGTGCATCGGGCTGTGGGTCGCTACAAAACTTCCGAAACATGTTTGGACGCATAATGGTAGGTAGGCAACTGGTAAGCGCATTTGAACTGAATCTTTGTACGTTGCCCGCTTATACTACATCCTCTGGCTAGTCCAAAACTCATGGGCGTGGCTCTCGGAATTGGTCACGAAACGCTGCTATCCTCCTGTGTTATTTGTGAGATGTATGAGATGATGAGATGTACGCGTGTCGTAAGACACAAGCATTGTCCGGTGGCCGCATGCGGGTGCGTGCACAATCGCTTCCTGTGGGTCAATCCTACATATCCGTTTGTTGATCTTCAGCCTCATCGTACGATACAACCTCGGCCTTCAAATTTCTTTTTCTAAGACCGACATCAGTGGTGTCCACTTTATCTTCCATTCGATGACATTAGCTTTGGGTCTAGCCTCGCTTCGCTCGCTATAAACATAAAGTATCTTCTTTTTGCAGGCTGAGTACCGAGCCTCGTTCCACTCGCTACAAGAAAACGTTCAATTGAATGATGGCCTGCATCGGGCGCTCGTCCCAGAGCCATCTAACGTGCCGGCATTTCCCGAGAGGGTTTGCACTCTACTCTAACTCCGAGTAGTAAGTTGAAACTCCGATTGCATAAGTAAGGAGGAAGGAGGTTTCCGAATGCCGAGCACTTTGCCGAGCTCGTAGGACCTCATCATATCGGTCGATCGTCGGTCGATCCCTTCTTTTCTTTGATCCTCGGACGTTATAAACAACGGGGACCTATATATACTTGGCCCTCCTCTTCCCATTCATATCTCAGTCTTCTTTCCTACTACAGTGCGCGTCATACATTTCCAGCACGTGAGTGGGTGCTTAAGTAATGAGTCCCTGGCCGAGCGGTTGAAATCTGGGAAGGAAAGTGGGTAAACGGCGTTGATTCTGCAATTTTCGGATTTTGGGCACTTGTTCAATTTGAGATCTCGTTTTTGTACCCTAAGTGCCCATCTAGAAAGGGGCAGAACGGTCTTAATTGTGTTTTGTATGTACACCAGTCATTAGAGAGATCATCTGTACTTTGTTGATAGCACACATAGGCGCATATCAGTATGCGTGGTACCCATAGACAACGGCTCCCGGCCCGGTAGGTACCATTAAGGAAATACACCTTTACTGTCTGTATACGTAGCGTTACACGCACCCTCGCTTGCACTCCCTCCAAGCCCTAACAAATAGCCCTGTCCTGTCATAAATAGTCTAGATTTCTCATTTCCAGTGTTTTTTAGGCGTGCACGGTCCAGGAATACCATTTTTTTCATATTTTGTCTCAAT
>Ga0307510_10011117_pt1 | contig 10701 bp, 4 predicted proteins | sample 12_EM_MG_FD_207224 | JGI IMG/M metagenome (GOLD analysis project Ga0307510, IMG submission 207224) | Populus trichocarpa ectomycorrhiza microbial communities from riparian zone in the Pacific Northwest, United States - 12_EM | ecosystem: Host-associated > Plants > Roots > Unclassified | place... | reverse complement strand
TTATATACTATTTGGAAGTATGATGACTTTTATCTTTGAGTATTTTTTAAAAATAATTTTTTTTAAAAAATATTAAATTAATATTCTTAATTATTTTGATACGTTGATTTTAAAAATAAAAAAAAATTATGTGATGTATTTTTAAATAAAAAATACTTTTAAAAATATATTGAATCACAATATAAAAAATATAATTAATTAATTTTGAATTGCATGTTTGTTTTTGTGGTATAACGATGTTTTTAAAAGTTTTAAATTTTTTTATTTTAAATTATTATTTTTTAGTTTTTTTTTTTTTTAATATATTAATATTAAAAAAAAATATTTTAAAAAATAAACAAGAAATAAATGGAAAGCTGTGTCTCCTTGCTTTCACCCAAAATTGCCATGTCCTTTAGTGGCCGATAGGCTTACCATCGGACATGCTGTTACACAACACTTGTAAAGTAATTTGCAAATAAAAATCAGGTATTCAAATAATAGACACTGAAAAGCAGGCCTTCTCTTCGATTTAACATGGACCAGCTAAATGTTGGCCCATTAACCCAATGCGAGGCCTACTTTTAACCTATTATGAGGCCCATCAGTCTTTGATAACACTGATCCTGCTTAATCTTCTGCTGTTCTACCATTTTGCTTTTTAAATGTTTTTGAAATTGTGGTTGTATTTATTTTTAAAATTATTTTTTATTTAAAAATATATTAAAATAATATTTTTTTATTTTTTAAAAAATATTTTTGACATCAATTCATCAAAATGATCTGAAAACACCAAAAAAATATTAATTTAAAACAAAAAAAAAATAAAAAAATTTAATTTTTTTCAAAAATATTTTTAAAACACAAAAGCAAACATGACCTAATGTTAAATACATCATGGGATATAAAGCTTTTGTGTTCATTACTTGTTTTTTTTGTAAAATCAAGTACTATCCTGTTGTCATAATGTTTTTTTCTTACATCACAATAATATTATAAGAAGTAAATCATAACAAACCGTAAAATTAAATTTTAAGGCAATTTAATATTAAAATGATAAATTTAAAAAGATAAATTCAGTGACCAGATTGAAAAACTATTAAAATGATTTAAAAAAAGCGTTGTTGGAATCCATAATACACTAAAAGTCTTGGTGGATAATGGATTGCTTAATAAAATCAGCACACCTCTTAGATTTCTTTATAATTTTGATTTTAATTTTAATGGGAAACCTAAAATGGCCAATAAAAACGTTACGTTCGTCAGGTCCAAGTAACGAGTGGGTTAGGCCAGCCCATGCCATTTCATTCTCTCAAAGTCAACGTTAGAGGCAAACCCATTAGCATTTGCCATTGACAAGAAAACAAAGTAATAATAATAGTATAAAAAAAACCTTAAAACAACAACGAAATAAGTAGCGGCACAAAGACAAAACATAGAAAGAAATACAGAAACTGTCTGTGTTGAGGTTTTTGAGAGAAACTGTGAAACCTTCGATCTTGGTCTCCTAGATCGATTTCATTATCTACATTCTGACAAGGATTCCAAATTCCACGAATTTGAATTTTTATCCTTTTTTTAATTCAATTCAAGATTCGTAGCGCACACAATTTAGCTACCAATTGCAATCGTAGGCATTTGTGTAAATAGATTCGAGATTCAATTCAATTTTTTAGTGCGGCATTGTATTGTTTCAGAGAGATTATTCTGCATTTGTAAATACTATCGGATTTGATTAGATTTCGAGCTCATTTTCGTCATTCGAGCTTGATTCTTGAATCATTTTTTTCATGTCTATTGGGAATTATTGAATTATAGGCAGAGATGGATCCTTTATCGTCCATCAGTGAAGAGCTAGCAGAGATCAATGGGCAGGTCGCCGATATTTTTCGAGCTTTATCGTAAGATTTTCTCTTTACTTCTCTTTCTTTGTTTCGTTACAGTATCATCCATTTTAATGTAATTGGATTTGTGGAAGATTGTTTATTTGATTAAAGTTTTAGGTTTTATTTACATTGCCATTTCTTGATCATCTAGCTTTAGTTTTTGAAATTATCAAGTTAATGAACGCTGAAATATAAGATTTGCATGTTCGTCAATGAATTATTTGGCATTCGAAGCTGTAGATTTATTTGATTTGTTTATGAGTTAATTTTGTTGGTTTATTGATGTTGATTTTATAGAAAATTGGCAAGCCATAGGTCGTTATTGGTGGGATAGCATGAATTGGATAGTTAAATGCAATGCGTGTTTGTGTTGTTGTTGCAGAAAGGGATTCCAGAATTTGGAGAAGATTAAGGATGCCAATAGACAGAGTAGGCAGTTGGAAGAACTTACGGGGAAGATGCGGGAGTGTAAGAGGTATTCAGAAATTGAACCTCCTCTCTCTTTTCGAATGCATGTTATTAGTGTGCATTTAACAGTTCAGCATTGGCTGAATACACTTTCAAATTCAATATTGAATGAATACAGTATCTGGCTGGGAAAAAAACACTTACCTAAGTGCAAAACATTTACTTTATGGATGACCAATCGTGAAAAGTATATTTTATTTTCTTTGTTTATTATATAACATTCACGCTCTGTTTCTTGGAAAAAGAAAACAATGTTTTACACAGGGCTGTTATTACATCAGTTGTACTATATGTTTTCCTGGATTCTGTGAGAATAAGATGGTAAATTTAAGGGGTCTGGGAGTCTCTCTGACCAACTATAGAATTTTATTTACTGGTATTCCTTTTCTCAGGGTTCCTATCCATATATCTTCAACCTTTTTCTATGCTGAAACTCAAATTCTTTTACAGTCAACTCCATTTCTGCTATCATAGTTTCACATTATAGGATGAATATTAAGCTCATAGATAAAGCAATGATTGTAAACCCTATGGACTGAGTTTCTAAGACTTTGATATGTTTGGGAATCTTAAAGTCTATAGAGCGAGTATCTACAATCTGGACATCTCATACAATACAGTCAGGTTAATAGGAGATATACTGCTGACACTGTAATTTTACTTTTTTTATCTGTTCTCTTTCATTCATATTCAATTAGAATTAGAATCATAATAATGTCCTCCTGTTTTCCAGGCTTATCAAAGAGTTTGACAGAGAAGTGAAGGATATGGAGAGTAGAAATGATCCAGACACCAACAAAATGTTGAATGAGAAAAAGCAATCAATGGTGGGCTTTTGATTTATCAAGAGCTTGATGCTCTATGTTATTGCTTAATTTTTTTTGTGTCCCTTTGCATGTCCAATGTTTTCTGAGTTTCGTTGTCATTACTATGCAGGTCAAAGAGTTGAATTCATATGTTGCTCTTAAAAAGCAGTAAGTTGATTATCTTTTTAGAAGTTTCCATCTATGTTTGTGGCACCAAGAGGTAGTGCCATGAACAAAAAATGAACTTTTGTTCTTACTGTTAAGAGGATCTAATTGGATGAACTGATGTCTTCTTTTCTCCTTGAGGTGAAGTAGGCAATGACATGTCATTTCTTCAGTTATAGGATTATGATTTTTTTCCAAGTTTCATCACTAGCTCAATTTTACTTTCTGGAGTTCATATTTTCATTTTCAGTCATCAGAAAAATCTTTGTAATTTTTTTTAAAAAAAAAACTTTAGCAGGAATTTTTCTGTTTGGTTAACATTTCTATCATACTTGACACCCCCTTAATCCGGAAAAGAAAAATGAAAAAGTTGAAATATGTTGATGCTTGTGGTAATTTGGCATCATCATTTGCCATAATAAATAATGCCTTCTCTTTGTTGGTGTGAGTGCGTATTTGTGTTTTTTCCTTGCACATTTCTTTTACAATCTTCAAATCTGATTGTGAGTTCATTTCAACAAGTTTAGTTTTGGTCCACAAGTGTTCTCCATGGTATGTTGACGGCTTGTTTTTCTGGTAGCTTCACATTCTTGGTGAATTCACTTAATAACTATCCACAAAATGGAAAATCATGGGATTTTGTATCAGAATGTTGAAGGGTTCTTGGAAGGATAGAACCCATACATAATGCTTTGCATTTTTCTGAATAAAATATGTTGGTAATTTGTCCTGTTAATGATTTTGTTATCCATGCAAGGATGCTTCTGTTTCCATAACATATCATACTTCTTTTTATCACATGTAGTTAATTATTTTACATGTTGCCTATAATGATTAACAATTGTTTAATAATCTGTCGCCATGCTTCTTATCCTTTGTGTTCCCCGTTTCAACATTGTTGTGTGGTGATACAGATACGCTACAAATCTTGAAAACAACAAGAGAGTTGATCTCTTTGACGGGCCTAATGAAGAGTTACATGACAACAATGTGCTGCTAGCTTCATGTAAGTTATGACCTTTTCTGTTGTATATGAATCTGTTCATTGATATACAAAGGTTTTAATTGCTAAAAAATTAAGTTTTGAATTTAGGTTTTAGAAATCGTGTGATTAGCATAAATTTTTATGTTAATATTATCGTGAAGCTCTGGCAGTAAATATGCAAGTATGCACAAACACACATGCTCACTCAGCTATTCAACTGAAACAATCTTAGGTACAGAAATACCACCACTTATTTTTGGTCAACTTGTTCCGTGGAAGCAAGTCAAAATGTACATGTGCTCTTGATCCATCACTAGAACTGCTTATATAAGCCTCTGTAGACAAGGGGTGCGAGTTCTTTGTATGGAGAGAGAGAGAGGCAGTGTTGCATACAAGTAACCAACCCTATTTGGTGTTTCGAAGTGTTGAAGCGTGGAAGGTTTGGAAGATAGAATTTGGGAGAGATAATGAGAGCAACGCTATGTACAAGCTTCCCCTAATCATGAAAATAAGCTCCTATTTATAGCAGAAATTGGTAGATCGTTGATAATGAAAGGTGAATTAATGATAAGATGACAACCACCTTGGTTTTTAATAAAGGGGTATACAAAGATCACATGTTATCGATGACATATGGTTGAGTTTTGGGCTTCCTTAAGCAAGATTATCAGTGGGCTAATGAGCCTTGGTCGTAGCCCACCAATGGCACCAATCCAGTACTCCCTAAAACATCCCAAAAATCCTAGGCCCAATCAAAGATCCTGCCACAAATCCATTAATTGGGCCTATTATAGCCTGTAATGGATCTGGGTCAGATGTCCAATATTTAAAAATATTCATGTATCTACAGCCTCCAAATTGTTACCACTTCATCTAGCAATCCTGATTCCTTTTACTTTGAGTTAGATGTTGTAGTGTTGATGTCTTATTATTTACATGGGTAGAGTTGCTTGGGGAATGTGAAGTCATAGGTGAGCTAAGAAGGTGGAAATGGACCACTAAGAGGATCCATGGAGGGATAAGTGTCCCGTGCTCTCTTTCCCCACTCTCTTTGTTTCTTCTCTTTCTAAGAGATGCCATATGTCAAAACCAAGGGTGTCATATTCAACAGTGAAACCTAGCATGCCGTTCACCAAGGGGCAGGTCTTGTTTCAGTATTTGAAGGTGCAGTGCATTCACTGCAATGCCTGATAAAAGTGGAGACATACACCGCACATGTTATCATATTGAGTAGATGAATATTAACTCTCACCTTGTCTTTAATTAGTGAGAGTAGGGTTAAGTTTTCCTTTGTTTTTTTTTCCTAATGTAAAGCAGGGTCAAGTTGGATCCATCTTTGCTGGTACCATGATAACAGTTGTGCTTCCTACATTAACCTTTTGTAGTGCATCCATCCACTCTCCATTGCGATAGAAATGCGTTAACTATCATTCATTTGGTTCTAGCCTTTTGTGGGTATAATGTTGAACTGGATTGGATGTCCCCGAGTTTCACATGTTTTAAGCATGTCATCCTAAGTTTGTCCACTCCAAGTGTGAGATTTTCTATTAATTTATGACTTGCCCTAAATAGTTATCAATAAATCATTGGATCCTTTTTGAAACGGATCTTAGAAAATCTATTTTACCTGAAGAATGTGTATCATAAAAATGGTGACTAGTTTTTGATGGGAGAGTCTCCGGTAAAATGTGATAGATGATTTAGCAGAAGGTTGTGAATAAATTTGGTGCTCTTCTTGGAGATGTGCAAACTAATTGAATTTGACAGTTATGAATTTCTGATTTGATTGCTTCAGGATTTGACAGTGAAGTTTTTTTGTACTTGAGGGATAGATGGTAAAGGAAAGAAACTTCTAATGGCATGGTTAAAAAATGAGCTTAGAATTCACTATCTATAGTGTTTCTTACTACTTGTTTCACAAATAAAAATTCTTCTCTCTGTGGTGCTCCAATATACCAATTCCTTCTGTTTCTTGATCTTGTCTTGCATTTGATACAGTTAACTATTGGTGTGTTTAAATGAATGGGATAACAGACAGTATAATTTGATTTTTGTTGAACTGTCTGTAAGATAAAATCTATATTATATTTGCAGCTATGACAAACCAACAAATAATGGATCATGGAAATCAGATGATGGATGAGACTGATCAGGCAATTGAGAGGGGGAAAAAGGTTGGTTTGTATCCATTTTCTGTGACATGCTATTTTTTTTTTCCTTTTGCAATCTATGCACTTTTCAATTCTAGCCTTTTTTGGTGAAGCTAACTTACCAGTTTAGATGCTACAATTTCAAAATCATCTCCAAGATACCTCTCCTCTTTACATTTCCTGTTTGTCATAGTTAGAATGCTAACAAGAGGTTTTAATGGCATGCCATATAATTTTTCTTCAACTGGAAAATTATAACCAATTCTATGAGAGTACTGTGTTTCTTTTATTTTACTTTCAAGGTTTACTACATCATCAGCATCCGGCCTCAAAGCTTGGATGACAGTCCTACCTTTTAATGAGGATTGAAAGAAAAAAGAAAAAGCCTCAAACTCAAAGATAGATCCGTTCTCTCTTCTTCTTCCAATAGTAATAGGGGAACCTATAGAAGAGAAAATTCAGGGAGAACTGATTGATAAACACGTGGGAGTTTCCTTCCATTATCAATATGCTTAACACACAAGTGTTCAGTTAAAGCAGCCTGATTCCCATAAAGTCATAAACTGGTAGTCATCCAAGGCAGTGCAGAGTTGCTGCATCACATTCGGGTCATGTATCCATTGGCGTAGACTTCAAAATGAGAATGGTTAAGGAGTAGCCCTGGAAGAAAAAAGGGCTAATTAACAATCAGTAACTTGGTGGTAAAAATATAGGTCTTCTTCATATGGACAGTCAAGATAATGCGATCCCGTTAGTGAAATAACAGTGAAAGGAACAAAAAGCTTTGTTGCTTAAATCCTCAAACTTGATTTGGAATGGCAGGTGAAAGTGTGACTCAATTGATCAAGGATAGTATGTCATATAGGTCTTATAAATATGGATGATCTGAAAGGGAGCTAAGTGATTCAGTTACTGAAATCAAAAGGAGGAAAAAAAAAAGAAGCTTAGTTGCTTAGAAGCTCAAATTTTATTTGGAAGTGCATGCTGTCCTGAAACTTGTTGAATTCTTACACTCAAACTCATTGATGTACCATTGCATAGAAGAAATGCTACTGAAAATGCTTGCAAATCATATACCCATTCAATGTTTCCTACTTGGAGCAATATTTATAAGATTAGAGTGGCATGCACTGTTTAATAGATATTCCAATTTACCTGCAACACCTAACTCCTTGCCCACCTATCAGAATCTAAAGTTTTTCCAATGCACCTCTGAGGCTCTAACCTAGACTTCTTTTAACTTAGAAGCTCCAAACTTACTATTGCTCTTGAATAAGGTATATTCTAGTCATTCACCTCTCGGGATCTGTGATGGATTGCTTCCCTTATGATGAAGTTGGCTAAAGATTCTTTACAGCGTTTATACTCTACCTACTATGAGCACCACCATCTATAGAGACATGAGAAGCCAGTGCAGAATTTGATAGTTTTGCAGTATAATACTCGGACATTCATAAGCTTTCCTCTTAACTTTTTGGTAAAATGAAAGCTCAATACCTAATTTTCCTTGATTGGATCTTTGTAAAAGGCCATAAAATATTGATTACCACACACCCCAACCCCGGAAAAAATAAGGAAATTGTAGAATGGTATCTCCTGTTTCCGAGTCTGACATTTGACCTTTGTATTTCTTTTCTATTTTATGCTAGGTTGTTCAAGACACCGTCAATGTTGGAAGGGAAACTGCAGAGGCTCTTAAGGCTCAGGTACATACTTTGACAGCATTTGAAAAATTAACATAATTTCAGTTTGTAATATCCTAGAGTTGACAGTTGCTTTTCCTTTCAAAAGAAAAGGAACAAGTAAAATCTTTTTATCTTTCAATGGCCTGTAAACTAAGAACATTTTTTCTGTCCAGACTGAACAAATGAGTAGGATTGTTAATGAGCTCGACTCTATCCATTTCTCGATCAAGAAAGCTTCTAAAATGGTGAAGGAAATTGGTAGGCAGGTCATTTTCCAAAATATCCACTTTGTTTTCTTTCATTTACCAGGCCTAGTTGTAATTGGGTTTACTTACTTGAAAGTTTTTCCACCAGGTTGCAACTGACAAGTGCATTATGGCATTACTCTTCCTTGTTGTTATTGGAGTCATAGCAATCATTATAGTGAAGGTATATCATACACTTGTTTTCTTTTCATTGAATCGTATTTCCTAATCAATGAAATCTTACTTTTGTTGCCTGTTTGTAAATTACGTTAAATCTCTGATTTCTTTTCTAATTCAGACAAAGCTTCATGGACATGCTCTAATTGTTTGTTGTTTGGTGTGGGGAGGTATCTTTCCCGCATAACATCTTTTGAAATTGAGCCTCCTGGTAATAAATTAAGCTTCCGTTGACCTTCTCATATTCACAGATCTGTAAGAGCTGAAAGAAATATCAAAGAGTTTTTGCGTATAAGTAGTCCACCTTTCAAATTGATGAAATCCCCCATGCATACTAGCTCAGCCCTACGGACCCTAAAATGTTGGGATCTTTACTGGGTAATGGCCCTTATAAGCTAGGTAGCACTTTGAGATTGCTGACAGTATCATATCGGCAATTCATGATGGAATTTTGCATTTTCTATTTAGGGTTGAAACATGTTCATGAGCAGTTGAGGTCTGCTTGAACAAGAAAAATCTAACCCCTAACCTTAGTTCAGCGCTTCAGCTAGAGCTTGCATAAATTGCATTTAAGGAGTTCATTTGTTAAGTAATTTTCACCATTGCTCGAAGTTCAGTTATCTCACTTATTTGCGTGAGAAATCTCATGGATTATGGAAGCTGCAGAGGTTTCATTTTCAGCCATCACTTAAGAAAATATTAACACCTTACAATTAAGACACTGAATCCAAGATCCTATTATTGTCTTTCAACCTCCATTAGTGCAGCAACAACTGGGCAGATACAAGAACTTCTACATGATCAAATTTAACTCTCATTGACATACACTATGAAGTTGGGTTTTTTGATTGGTTTAAGCACTCTAATAATTTATTTTCAAATATTTTAGTTGGATCACTAAATGCATTCAAGTTATTGTGGAAGAATGTCCCAAGTTACATTAGAGTTCGACTTCATTGAAGATTGATTTCATGGTGAAACCGTGAAAGTGTCCTTTTTGTGAGAACCCGCTACTGTTTCACCACATGAATGCTTATTACACAACAAATCTCGTGTTTTCCTCAAGTTATTACTCTTCAAAATACTTTTTGTCAAGTTGACTAGCTTGCTTGCATTATTTGTTCGTCTATATGTAATTTCTGTAAAATGTTCCTTATTTATAGTTGCCCTTGATTTTTCAGCTGGTGAACCCAAACAACAAGGACATTCGGGATATTCCAGGTTTAGCCCCACCCGCACAGTCACGCAGATTGCTTTGGAATCCTAATTAAGAAACAAGTTAGGAATTGGGATTGTCAGGATCAATTGCAATCCAATCAATCTGGATACTGCCTAGCTTTTGTTGATGGTGGCAGCAGCCAGTGCTACAGAATTGATCCAGAGGAGTGTACCCAGTGTGTTTTCCAGAGGAGTTCACATCCTTAAATAGCAATCTCCGGAGAGTAATCTATTGAATAGCTTCAACCGGTATCTTTGTTCACTGAGTGAAGGAAAAATTATCTTTACGCGAGAGAGTAACCTATTTATATTTGAGATTGTAATGGTTCACAGATCTGTATAATCACCCTCGTATGATTCCAGTTTCATAAATTGTTCAATATATATATATATATTAATTGGGTTTCACTGAACTAACTGTATGTTTATCAGTATGGTAGTGGTTGTTTTTCAAATAATTTTTTGTGCTGAAATGCATGCCAATGATATTTTTTTATTTTTAAAAAAATTATTTTTGATATTAGCATATTAAAACCATCCAAAACATAAAAATCATATTAAATTTTAGAAAAAAAAAAAAATTGAATTTTTTAAGAACGTGGTTTGTAAAGCGTTCTCAAACGGTTTCTAAGAATGCCATCTGTCTCCCTGTGAGTTTGAACTATTAAATCAAAATTAGGAAAAAGTTGTCTAAGGTTTGATGTGAATGGGAAAGGGATTACTTAGGAAAGGGATTACTTAGTCGTAATCTCTCTAGAATACAGTACCGCTATTTTCCCTGGAAAGGTGGACACATGGAAAATTGAAAATCGAACGGGTGGATTCCCTTTCGGCTGTTTTTCTTTTCCATGCCTGCTTATTGACCTCTGCTTTCCTTCTGCTGTCAACTGAGAAACCAAAATCCACTGCCTTCTCTGTAGGGTGGTTGACTAAATCT